>WBZL01001744.1_pt1 | contig 22099 bp, 16 predicted proteins | sample 5204291 | NCBI WGS metagenome assembly WBZL01 (sample SAMN12344345, study PRJNA552823) | activated sludge metagenome | biome: Activated sludge suspended growth; feature: Nitrification reactor; material: Wastewater; isolation source: activated sludge from nitrification reactor of wastewater...
CTACACGCTGCAAACCAACATCCCCGGCAGCTACCAAGTGCGGCCAGCGTTTGGCTATCAGGCGTTTTTCCCGGAGGTTAACGGCCGTTCGGATGGGTTTGTGTTTGAGATAACGAAGTAGGAGCGGAGATTGGGGATTGGAGATTGACTCCAGTTTCCAATCCCCAATTCTCGACCAATAACTTGTGGTAGACGTTAACTGGATAGCGACTCCAGCCACGCTACCCACTGCTCAAAATGGTGGCACTGGTGGCGAATTTGTGCCAGGCCAATGCGCTGGGCAATGGTGACTCCGTGAAATGGCTTTTTATACCCCCGTACACAAGCCTGAATGCGTGCGGCTGGGTGCGTTTCCCGTCCCTGATTAATCTCTTCTGGTGAAGTAAAACGGTTGCGGGCATCCTGCAAAACGGAGCCAACTTCTTGACCGGGAAAGGCATTGGCAATCATTTCCGGCTGGCTAAATAGCAGTGCTTCATACTCATGCAAAACCAAAAACGGCCAAAAACGGGTGCTGCCAATGTCATTGGCAAAAGACTGTTCCAGATAGACTACCTGCTCATAAGGAGTACCTGTTGGCTTTTGCGCCACCCCCGGGAAATCATCTGGCAAACCGTAAAAATCAATCATGGTTGTAACCATCGCGTTCTTGTCAGCCAAAGCATTACGGACATCCATTTTGATCTTGGCGTAAGAGGTGATTCCCCCTTTGTAACTGCGACCTGGCATCATCTGCTCGCGCCCACGTTTGCTTTGGGTACGTTTTGTGGTCAGCAGAATTGGCGTAACAAAAACACCCCGCAGAGCTAAATGCTCCGCCAAAAGACCGTTGACAAAAGATTCCTCAGTTTGGCCTTCAACCACAATTTTGACGCGACGCATTAAGTAGGGCGGCCTCCCAAAACATTTTTCTCCCACAACTCACCCAGTCCATAATCTTCTAACCAGTCATCAATGGCATCCGGTGCCAGATGACGGAATACAGATTGACCATCTTCTCTATCCACCACAATAATATCTTCCGGATCAAACTGATTAACCAACGTTACCGACTGGGTTGAGACGATGACTTGGGTACGTTCGGCCGCACTTTGCAACAAATTGGCAAGAACGGTAATAGCATATGGATGCAACCCTAGCTCTGGCTCATCCAGTAAGATCGTGGAGGGCAACTTATCCGGCGGCTGCAGCAGCAACGTTGCCAAACTGATGAAGCGTAATGTACCATCAGAAAGCGCACTGGCTCCAAAAACCATATCTGAACCACGTTCTTGCCACTCTAAACGAATTTTTTCAGGGTTGAAAGGGGATGGCCGCAGGGCAAAATCATTAAAAAATGGGGCAATCAGTCGAATGGCATTTACGATATTTTGATAGTAATCAAGTTCGGTTTCTTGAAGCAGATATAGGTAGGCGGCAAGATTAGAGGCATCCGAGCGTAAAAAGCGGTTGTCGTGTAAATCACCCGTCAGCTTGATTTTCGCCGACTCACTCGTATCGTGAAAATGGTAAATCCGCCAATTCAGCATGGCCTCTTTGACAAAGCGAGCAACATCTTGACGCTTGCTTTGTTGATTTAGCCTTGTTTCTACTTGACCTGTTCCCAACCGTGCGAAACGTATTGCGTCTGTTTGTTGATCATGGAAATCTGCATACTCATTCGCAAAAACAAACACGTCTTCTGCTGAAGGTACCAGTGTACAAGAGTAGGTGTGTATCAATACTTGCGTATTTTGTGCAAACTCAATATGCAAGTGCAATTCACCTGTTATTTGGCGACCAAAGTATAAAAAAGCATTGGCACCGCCAGCTTTGGCAACATGCAACTGGAGGTTTTCATTGATTAGCTCGTGAAAAAATTTGAATATGCTGATAAAGTTTGATTTGCCAGCACCATTCGCGCCAATGAGGATGTTTAACGGCCGTAAATCCAGCTCCATTTCCCGTATTGACTTGTAACCCTGAATCGTCATCCGTTCAATTGCACGCATAGTTATTCACCCACACATTACCTTCAACAACTGCTTCAATTGTAACGTATTTCTCCTACCACGTATATCACTCACCGCCAGCAGCCAATAATCCCCTCTTCGTTAGCCGTTAGCCCCAGAAAAAGGGCAGGATCATACGTGTTGCCAATTTGGGTTTCGTTGGTATAGCTGCCGTCGGGTTTGCTGGTGGCAATGGAGAAGTGGAGGTGCAGCCCGACGGGGTCGTTGGGGCGGCCAGACCAGGTGCCTTGGTACCCTAGCAGCGTTCCGGCGGTGACAAATTTTTCGCGGGTGCCGGGGGGGAAGGCGGGGTCAACGTAGGAGAGGGAGCCATTGGGCGAGGCCATATGGGTGTAGTAGCTCCAGATTTGCTCGCCGGGGGCGAGGGGGGAACCGTCAAACGGGGGAAAGTCGGGGTGGCGAATGATGACGGTGCTGAGCCAATCGGTTTCGCGGGTCAGGTAGCCGTCGTAGGCGGCGATGTTGGGGGTGACGTTTTCGGCTCCGGCGGGGCTAAAGATGTCGTAGCCGGTGTGCTGATAGAACGGCCACAGCCCGTCGCCCCAGCCCACGCCGATGAAGCCAGTTGTGGGAAAGATCATGGGGGCGTTGCCGCAGCGGCTGCCTATTTCGACTTGCCAGTCGGCATGGGCGACGGGGTTGGCGAACCAGGGGCCAATGCGGGGGATGCGTGGCCCAGCTAGTTGGCGGCGGAATGTGTAGAGGGTGAGGAGGGTGAGGAGGAGGAGGATAACGGCCGTTAATACCCGTCGTCTCGTGAAAAAAGTCAACATAATTTCTCAAATCGGCATTGTCTATTTGTCATATTCATCCGCTTATAAGATCATTCAGCCTATTATACTGGCAGCGATCACGAAGTAATATTTTTTCAATGAATATGAAACCACAACTCATGTTTGACCAACCTTCCACGCGGTTTGACGAAAGCTTGCCCATTGGTAATGGCAGGCTGGGTGCCATGATCAATGGTGGCATACAGGAAAAACAGATCCTGCTGAATGAAGAAACAGTTTGGTATGGTGGGCCAAGAGACCGTAACAACCCTGATGCCATTCACCAGATGGGCAAAATCCGCTCCCTGATGCGCGAAGGGCGCGTTCGGGAGGCGGAGCGGCTGGCGGTGCTGGTGCTGACGGGCGTTCCTGAAACGCAACGGCATTATTCTACCCTGGGCATGATTGTGCTGGATTTCTTCTATCATGATCGCCCGGTTGAAGCGTATCGGCGGGTGCTGGATTTTGATTCGGCGGTTGTGACCGAAAGGTATGTGATGGATGGGGTAGCCTATGAGCTGACGGCGTTTGCCAGTTGCCCCGACGCAGTGATTGCCATTCGCCTTTGTGCCTCAGAGCCTGTTTTGCACTTTTCCGCCAACGTGGAGCGCGGTGAGCGGGTGGGGAATTTTAGCTATGGCACTCATATGGATGAGACGGTGCGGTATGGGGGGAATGGGCTGGTGATGCGCGGTAGCTGTGGTGGTGAAACTGGGCTGCGGTTTCGGGGGGCGTTATTTGGCGTGGGCAATGGGGAGACGGCCATCATGGGTGACAAGCTCGTGTTTATCAACGCCAGTGAGGTGGTGCTGTATTTTGCGGCCGGCACCAATTTTGAGACGGCCGACATTGAAGCGGTTTGTGTGGCGCGGTGCCGGGCGGCGTTGGACAAGGGTTTTGCGGCTACGATGCAGGATCATATTGCTGAGTGGAGCGCGTTGTTCACCAATGTCTCCATTTCGCTGGAAAGTGCGGAGGCGATTGCCGGGCCTGTTGCCATGAATAGCGTGTTTGAAGCATTTGCAAAGGATGATTTGACCGGGCTGGGTTTGTCCGGGAGCTGGCACGCTTTGGATGATTATCTTGTCTTGCAGCTTTTTGCTTTTGGCCGGTATATCCTGCTCAGTTCGAGCCGCCACTGTGTGCTTCCGGCTAATTTGCAGGGCATTTGGTGCCGCGATTTGTTGTCTATTTGGGATGGCAAATTTACGACGAATATCAACCTGCAAATGGCGTATTGGCCGGCCGATTCCGCTAATCTTTCCATCTGCTTTGAGCCATACATCCAGTTTGCCGAACGAATCAGGCGCAATGGCACGGTGACGGCGCAAAAAATGTATGGCTGCCGGGGTTTTGTGCTGCATAACAATAGTGATATTTGGGCGGATACGGCCGTTCAGGATGCAGGCACCCATTGTTCCTATTGGTTTTTGGGTGGGGTGTGGATTGCTGTAGACATGTGGGAGCATTTTCGGTACACGCGGGACAGGGATTTTTTGGTGCGTGTGTGGCCGATATTGCGGGATGCGCTGCTTTTTGTGCTGGATTTTATGGAGGAGGTGGATGGGAAGCTGGTGATGGGGGTGACGACTTCACCGGAAAACAGTTATTTTTTGCCCAATGGGGATCAAGTTTCATTTTGCCGCATGTCGGCGATGGATGCCGAGTTGATCGCTTTGCTGATGCGGGATTGCCTGGAGGCCATTGCTGTTTTGCGCTCAATGGGTCAGGATGATGCGGTGCTTCCTGCCGGGTTTGCTGAAGAAATTGCGCTGGCGTTGACAAAGGTTGACCCACCGCTGATTGGGGAGGATGGGGCGATATTGGAGTGGGGGGTTGAGGTGGAGGAAGCGGAGCCTCGTCATCGGCATCAGTCGCATGTGATTGGGGCGTATCCGTATCATGGGATTACGGAGAGGGAGCCGGGGTTGTTTACGGCCGTTCGTAAAAGCATTGAAAAACGAATGCGTAACGGCGGGGCAAACACGGGCTGGAGCCGGGCATGGGCGGGTGGGCTGCTCGCCAGGCTGGGTGATGGCAATCGTGCGAGGGATATGGTTGGCAGCATGGCGCGGTATTCGGGGTTGCCCAATCTGTTTAGCTGCTGCAACATCAGGAACGTGCCGAAATTGATGGAAGATGGGAAGCCGATGCAAATTGATGGCAATTTGGGGACGGTGCAGGCGGTGATTGAGATGTTGCTGCAAAGCCACAATGGGGAGATTGTGCTGCTGCCGGCGCTGCCAGAGAGTTGGCAAAAGGGGCGTTTTGCGGGGCTGGTGGCGCGGGGTAATGTGGTGGTGGATGCGTGGTGGGATGGCGGGCAGTTGACCCGCGCCTGCATTACGCCGCGTCTTGCGGGGGAGGTGGTGATTGTGACGGGGGCGGGTTTTTGCTTGCGGTTGGATGATGGGGTGATGGTGGGGGATAGAAACGGCCGTTTTCAACTCCCCTTAGCGCAAGATGTTACGTATTCTATCGAGCGAAGTGAAAAATAACAATCAACGTTTCGCCTGCGCCCCTTGCAGCTCGTCGGGGGTGTTGAGGTTGGTGAAGGATTGGCCGGCCGGGTCAAACCGGGCAACGGTGTCGCGTTCCACAAAGTGGACGGTGACGCGACCGAAAAAGCTGGTGATTTTGAGCTGCTGTGCCTGCAGCTTCTCTTCGATGGCGGGCAGGCACGCCTTGCTATAGACGGCGTGGAGAGGTTCGGGGTATTTGTCCCAGCGGGGTACGACGACATCGGCGGTGTGGCGCTGGTCGAGCATGTGGTGGAGCAACGGCCGTTTAAGCCACGGCATATCACAGGCAACGACCAGGGTGTGGGGGTGGCTGGCGTGGTAAACGGCCGTAAATATCCCCCCCAGCGACCCATGATCCGGGTACACGTCGCCAAACATGGGCAGCCCCAAAAAGGCATAGTCGTCGGGCTTGTTGGTGATGAGAATCAGTTCGTCCCCCAGCCCAGTGACCTGATCAAGGACGTGGTGGATGAGAAAACGGCCGTTTAGCTCCACAAACGACTTGTCCTGCCCCATTCGGCTGCTTTTGCCTCCGGCCAGAATAGCTACCGTCACTTTGGTCATGTTAGCACCTCTCACTATCTCTTATGGTTTAATCAAAAATAACTTTGCAGTTCCAGAAGTTCAACTTCTCTCAGAAGTTGAACTTCTAAATCCCAAGTTATTAACGAACGAACCCTTGTGGTAGACTTTTTGTTAGTAGCCTGGCCGGAAAAAGAAAATGGATGCGCAGATAACGCGGATCGGAGCAGATTTTCGCGGATAAAGAGAAAAATCCGTATTCATCCGCCGAAATCCGCGTCATCCGCAATGCTATTCTGACTTCTCCGGCAGACTGCTAGTTAGTTATAGCTTGGCAAAGGTGGAAAACCAAATGAGAGTTCTTAGTGTGAATGTTGGCAAGGTACGAGCCATCCAAAACGGAAAGCCGTCTGGTCAAACGGGCATTTTCAAAGAACCCGTTGCTGTACCGGTTTATGTGACGACCGAAGGGCTGGCGGGCGATGCCATTTGCGACACCGAAAATCACGGCGGGGTTGATCAGGCGGTTTATGTTTTTGGCGCAAAAGATTATGAATGGTGGGCAAACAGCCTGGGGCAGCCGCTTTTACCCGGCATGTTTGGGGAAAACCTGACTATTTCCGACTTGGAAAGCGGCACACTGTTTGTTGGCGATCAATTCCAGGTTGGCGAAGTCGTGCTGGAGGTGACTGCGCCTCGTATTCCTTGTGTGACATTGGCGGCGCGAATGCAAGACAAGACGTTTCTCAAGACGTTTCGGGCGGCGGAACGGCCGGGCGTGTATTGTCGTGTTTTACAAGAAGGCCGCATCTGTGCAGGTGATCCTGTGGCTTATCAAAGCTATCGTGGTGACCGGATTTCCGTATTGGAAATGTTTCGGGAGTTTTTTGAGCCGGATCATAGCGAAGCAACGCTTAACCGGTACCTCAATGCCCCCATCGCCATTCGTGACCGTCAATATAAGGAAGGGCTGCTGCGTGAGCTGCGAGCTACACAAAGCGATAAAAAACCTGGTTGCTGAGAAAACGGCCGTTTTCCGTCAGCAACAAACGGCCGTTTTTCTCCCACACCAGCCCCCACTCCGTCAACCGCTCCACCTCACCCGGAAACGCCGCGTGCAGCGACTCGCCAAACGTGTTGGCAAACGCCACCAAGTCCAGCCCCTCATTTAGCAAGCGAAGCTGCGTCATCACCGTGTCGGCCATCGCCTCCGCCCGCGACAGGTGGTGGCTGTCGGCCACCGCCGCCGTCAGTGGATAGGCAGCGGGCTGTCCCTCGGTCATGCGGCGCAGATAGACGCGGGGCTGGCGCACAATGTGGTAACGCTGCCCGGCGGCATAGCCGTGCGCCCCGGCTCCCAGCCCCAAATAGGGCAAATTGCGCCAGTAGGTGAGGTTGTGTTCGCACTGCCGCCCCGGCCGCGCCCAGTTGGAAATTTCGTAATGGTCAAAACCGGCGGCGGCCAGTCGCCGGGTCGCCCATTCATATTGTTCCGCCGCAAGATCGGGGTCGGGGGGGGCAAAACGGCCGTTTTCCAGCCATCGCTGCATCGGCGTACCCGGCTCAATCGTCAGGCAGTAGAGGCTGAGATGGGTGGGGTGCAGCGTCAGCACCGTCTCCACGCTCTCCTGCCACGAAGCCAGCGTTTGCCCCGGCACCCCGTAAATCAAATCCAGATTAAAGTTGTCAAACCCTGCCGCCCGTGCCTGGGCAACCGCCCCCACGACGGTGGCAAAATCATGCGACCGTTCCAGCAGTGCCAGCTCGCTGGGAATGACGCTTTGCACGCCAAAGCTGAGGCGATTGATGCCGAGGGCGTGAACGGCCGTTAAATACCGCTCATCCACCGTCCCCGGATTGGCCTCCATGCTGATTTCGGCGGCGGGGTGGAGGGTGAAGTTGTGGGAAACGGCCGTTAAAATCTGCGCCAACTGGGGTGGGGTCATCAGCGATGGGGTGCCGCCACCAAAGAAAAGGGTGTGGGCGGCCGGCTTGTGGCCGTGATGCACCCGTGCAAGCTCTCCCGCTTGTGCCACCTCCGCCGCCAACGCCGTCGCATAGTCAGCCTGCAAGCTGCTCAAGCTGGTATAGGTGTTGAAGTCGCAGTAGGAACAGCGATGGCGACAAAACGGGATGTGCAGATAAAGACTAAGCGAAGGTTGCCTCATGGGTTCAGTTTTCATAGGCCAAATTATACTCGCAAAGAGAAGTTTGACCCCGTGGAACCCAATGTCAACAGAACCTGGCAGCCTGGCGGAAAAAGAAGACCCCTACCTTCTAATTAGCGGGCTTGTCTAACGCTTGCTGTAATGCCTTGCGGGCCTGGGCGAAGGCTAAACGGCCGTTTTCCAGCGCATTTGGGTTTGCCCGCGTCAGGTTCGGGACGGCCAGCGTAACCATGTTGTCGCGCTGGGGAATGCGGAGGGAGGGGCTGTTTTTGCGCCGCCAGGGGGAGCGGGAGGCAATGTGGTGGTAAAAAACGCGCTCGCCGTCGGCCACACTGGCTAAACCGGGTCGGTCTTGGATGCCGCCGTCGGCATAGAAACGGCCGTTAATCCGCACCGGCTGGAAAAACCCCGGCATGGCACACGACGCATACACCAGTTCCGACAATGGCCCCTGGCTAACGGCCACTGTTTGCCGCGCCAAAATGTCATAGACCGAAACGGTGAGCGGGATGGGGCATTTTTCCAGCCGCTGCACGGGGGCAATCTGGCCGATGAGCCGCCGAAACTGTCGCCCGCGCAGCAGCCCCAACCCCAGGCCAGGATCCCAAAAATCCTCCTTGCGCAGCGAAAAGGTAAAGTCGCGCAGCAGTTGGGCGCTGCACCCCGCCGCCCAGCCCGCGCCAATCATTGCCCCGGAACTGGAGCCGGTGATGCGTGCTGGGAACAATCCTTCTTCTTCCAGCACGGAAACAACGCCGCAGTGGGCAAAAAAGCTAAAAAAACCGGAGGACATGGTGAGGGTAAACGGCCGTTGATCCAGCCATTGACGTAAAGTAGGTGTTGACATAATAAATGGCTTACCGAGACCGTCCATGGCACTGCTTAAACTTCTTGCCACTGCCGCAGGGGCAAAGGTCATTGCGTCGTGCTTGAGCATAGGCTTGTTGTAATTGTTTTTCATCCTCGGCCGTCATCATCGCCATAATTTCTGCCGGGGCGCGACGCTGTTGGATGAGATTTGCCATGATGCGCATGGAGCGATCTACATGGTTAAAGAACGCTTTGTAACCAGCACATAAATAATTCAGCCCTGGCTCACCATCGGGCGTGTGGATAAAGCGGTTTTTGGGGCAGCCGCCGTGACAGGCAAAACGCACTTCGCACTGGCGGCAATATTGGGGCAAGGTGTCGGACTTGTCTTGTCCAAACTGTTGCTGTTTAGCCGAAGCGACCAATGTCAGCATGTGGTCGCTTTGGATGTTGCCCAGCAAATGATCTGGTTCTACGAAATGGTCGCAGCTAAACAAATCGCCGTTGTGTTCCAAGGCCAAAGCCTGGCCGCAGGTGGGAGCAAAAACGCACAAGCCGCCGGGCTGCCCCAGCCAGGCTCCTAAAGCTACATCAAATATCTGTACATAAATCTGGCCGACATCATGCCGTACCCATTCATCAAAAATAGCGTTGAGAAAGCTGCCGTATTTGGCGGCGTTGATCGAGCGTTCGGAAGTGAGGGTGCCGGATTGGGTGTATAACGGCCGTTCTCCCCCATTCCTTTCACTCCAGCCAATATTCGCCAGCGGCAGCAATTGCGTCGTTGCCCGCTCAACGATCGGGATAAACTGGATAAACTGCGTTTTCAACGCATCGCGGAAAAAGCGATAGACCTCCAATGGATGGTCTTGATTGGCGGCATGAACCGTGCAAAGCACATTGTATTCCACCCCATGTGCAGCCAACAGCCGCCAGCCGCGCATTACTTGCGTAAAGCTGCCTGCCCCACCCTTGTTTACCCGGTAAGCATCATGCAATTCTTGTGGCCCATCAATGCTGATACCAATCAGAAAATTGTGCTTTTTGAAGAATTGGCACCAGGCATCATCCAACAGCGTGCCATTCGTTTGCAGCGCATTGTGAATTTTCATGCCGGGTCGGGCATGTTTTTGCTGGTAATGGATGACTCGTTCAAAAAAGCTCAGCCCCATCAGCGTGGGTTCGCCGCCCTGCCAGGCAAAGGTCACTTCCGGCACTTTTTGCGATTCGATGTACTGGCGCACGAATGTTTCCAGCAGCTCATCGGCCATGCGGAAGCGGCTGCCGGGGTACATCATTTCTTTAGAGAGGAAGTAGCAATATTTGCAGTCCAGATTGCAAATAGCCCCGGTGGGCTTGGTCATGATGTGGAAGGCGCGAATGGGGGAAACGGCCGTTTTGTTTTCAGTCATTATTGAATAACCTGTAAACATGTAGGACAAGTTTGTTGTGTGTTTATAAAATAAGCGGATAAACGAATATTAAGATTGGGAGATTAGCTGTATTCAATTGCCCAATCTCTGTAGACTTTAGCGAAAAATGTAAATTAAGCCAGCCAGGTTAGGTCAGGGACGCGGCTTTTTCACTGTTTGAATGTTGCCGTTTACTGAAAACCCTGGAGACCCTATGAATTGGGTGTCAGGACGCTTGACGTAGGGTACATTTGCATCATCATTGAAACAAACCCATTGAACCAGGCTGGGTAACTGGTTTAAGGAGATGAACTGTGACGGAAACGTATATTGTAACGGCCGTTCGCACGGCTATTGGCAAGTTTGGGGGTACGCTCAAAGATGTGGCTCCGGTTGATTTGGCTGCCCACGTCATGGGGGCGGCACTGAATCGGGCGCAAGTGGCGGGTAGCGATCTCGATTTATACATCATGGGGCATATTTACAAGCATGGTCAAGGCCAGCTTGTGCCGCGTCATGCCGCCATCAAGGCGGGGATTCCCAGCGAAGTGGATGGTTACGCGCTTGATATGCTTTGTTCGTCGGGGATGATGGCGATGATGAACGGCGACATGGCGATTCGTGCCGGGGATGCGGAGCTCGTGCTGGCGGGCGGCGTGGAGTCTATGTCGCAAACGGGGTTTTATTTGAGCCACAAGGCGAGGTGGGGCTACAAATTTATGGTGGGCAATCAGGAGCCGCTGCTGGATGTGCTGACGCATGACGGGTTGACTGACCCGTTGACGGGTGAATTGATGGGGGAGGAGACGGAAAGGTTGGCGCGGGAGCATGGGGTGTCGCGGGCAGAATTGGATGAGGTGGCGTTTTTGTCGCATGAACGGGCGGCGGCGGCGCGGGAAAACGGCCGTTTTGCTCACGAAATTGTCCCGTTTCCTGTGGCCCAGCGGCGTGGCGAGATGTTGTTTGACGCTGACGAGGGGATTCGGCCGGCAACGACGATGGATTCATTGGCAGGATTGCGGCCGGCGTTCCGCCCGGATGGGCTGCTGACAGCGGGGAACGCCAGCCAGATGTCGGATGGGGCGTGTGCGGTGCTGTTGGCGGGAAAAACGGCCGTTGAAAAATACGATCTCAAGCCCGTTGCCCGCATCGTCGGCCACGCCTGGGCGGCCGTTGAATCGTGGCGCTTTGTTGAGGCCATTGTCCCCGCTACGCAAAAGCTGATGGCCAAAACGGGTTGGTCAACCGCTGACTTTGAACTGGTAGAAAATAACGAGGCGTTTGCCCTCAACAATATCCTGCTGCGGAAATATCTGGAAATCCCCTACGAACGGATTAACGTTCACGGTGGCGCGATTGCTCTAGGGCATCCACTGGGGTGCAGCGGGGCGCGGATTGTGACGACGCTGATTCATGCGCTGCAACAAAACGGCAAAGAGCGCGGGCTGGCAACGTTGTGCCACGGTGTGGGCGGTGGCACGGCGCTGGCGGTAGAACTGGTGCCGTAGGCTGGCTGTGTTTCAGGCATAAATGACACAGCCGCGCTGCTCCAGGTGTGTTAGCCAACCGGGGAGGTGGGCAAGCTGGTTCCAGCGGAGGTCGAGTTTTTCCAGGGCGGGGAGTTTAGCTAAAAACGGGGGGAGGGTTTGCAGGCGGTTGGAACGCAGGTCGAGGAAGCGGAGGCGGGGAAGCTGGACGATTGTTTTGGGCAGGGTGTGAAGCTGGTTGAAGCGTAAATCGAGGTGCAGAAGCTGTTTTAGGTTGCCAATGGTGCCGGGCAAGGCAGTGATTTGGTTGTTCATCAGGTGCAGTTCTTTAAGCTGCGTCAGTTGGCCGATGGTGTCTGGCAGGCTGGTGAGGTGGTTGTTGTAGAGGCGCAGCTCTTGCAGGTTGGGGAGCTGTCCAACCCAGTCGGGCAAGGTAGCGAACTGGTTGTCGGTGAGGTTGAGGTAGCGAAGTTGGTGCAATGTTTGCAGGGTGGGGGGCAGGTGGGTGAGCTGGTTGTTGCTGAGGTAGAGGAAGGTGAGTTGGGTGAGGTTGCCGAGGGTGGGGGAAACGGCCGTTAACCGATTATGCCCCAAATCCAGCATATGTAACTTCGTTAGCCGCCCAATCTCGTCCGGCAGGTCGGCCAATTGGTTGGCACTTAAATTCAACACCTCCAAATCGGTCAGCTCCCAAAGGGCATCGGGCAAGCTGGTTAGCTGGTTGTTGTAGGCGCTGAACTGGCGCAGGTGGGGTGGAAAGATGGTGGGCAGGTTGGTTAGCTGGCTGCTGTCGAGGTTGAGGATGTGGTTGGTGGGAATAAACGGCCGTTGATGAGGCAGCATCGTCACCTTTCCTGAATTGTTAACGCATCGTGCCCTAACTGCCTGAGTTGCACGACAACAGGAAACGGGAAATTCTCGTTGGCATATAAACGAGCCATCTAGTCGGTCTCGTTTGAATCTTTTCTGTTACCGACATTTTGGACAAGAGTTGTTCTGCTTGCTGTAAAGTCGTCATATATAGCCCCTTTCGTCAGGTTGGCTGCATTATACCATGACTCAAGAGGCTGTTTCCAGAGGGCAATTATCCTTCAGCGAGAAGTTCAACTTCTCAGAAGAAGTTGAACTTCTAAAATAGCCGCTATTGCCACGGGTAGGGGGTGAGAGGGGTGATGTTGTAGTAGAGTTCGACGATGCGGCGGAAGATGGGGGCGGCAACGGCCGATCCTTCCCCCCCGTTTTCCGCAATCACCGCAATGGCAATTTCCGGCTCGTTGACCACGCGGCCATCGGCCAGGGTGACGGGGGCGGCAGGGGCGTAGCCAGCAAACCAGGCGTGGGAGTTGCGCGGCGGATCTTCGGCCGTGCCCGTTTTGCCCGCCACCTTGATTGGCAACCCGACAAATTTGTCGGTGGCGGTGCCGGTGGGGCCATTGGCAACGTTCCACAGGCTTTGCTGGATGACGGCCAGATTTTCCGGCGATAGCGGCAGTTCGCCGCGCACGTGCGACGGCCACGGCTCTTCCGGCGCACCGCCACCCGCGCCAATGCGGTCAATGAGGTTGGGCTGGTAGAGCGTGCCACCGTTGGCAACGGCCGTTAATATGTTGGCAATTTGCAGTGGCGTGACCTGGACAAACCCTTGCCCAATGGACATGTTGACCGCATCGCCGGGAACCCAGCCTTCGCCAATGTTCTCGATTTTCCACTGGGGGCTGGGGATGGTGCCAGACGCTTCGGCTTGCCCCTCGATGCCGGTGACGCTGCCGAGGCCAAAATTGAGTGCAGTGTTGGGCAGCAAATTGCTGTCCTGGCCGTCCATGTTGAAACCGGCATCATAGAAGCAACTGTTGCAGGAGACAACCAGGGCTTCGCGCAGGGTGATGTTGCCGTGGCCCCCTTCGCGCCAATCCCGCTTGATAAAGTTGTCGCCCAGTCTCGCCCAGGTGCCGGTGCTGTTGTAGCGGGTGTCGGGGGTGTAGAGACCGCTGTTGAGGGCGGCCGACATGGTGATAATTTTGAACACGGAACCAGCCGGATACGCGCCCTGCGTGGCGCGGTTAAACAACGGCCGGTTGGGGTCGCTGAGGGTGGCACCGAGGGCAACGGCCGCTTCCGGGCGTACGGCATCGAAAATGGCGGGGTTGTAGCTGGGGTAGCTGGCGATGGCGCGAACGGCACCGGTGTGGACATCGAGCACCACAATCGCCCCGGCATTGCTGCCGCCATAGCTGAGAAGGGCATCGGCCAGGGCTTGCTCAACGGCCGTTTGGAAATCCCGGTCAATCGTCGTGTAAATGCTGCGTGCCTGTTTCGACTCCCGTTCTTGCAGCGTGGTAATATAGTCACCGTTGGAGCCAACCACCGCCAAAATGCCCCCCCGGTCGCCGTTCAAATAATCTTCGCCCCACGCTTCCAGCCCCGCTTGCCCCACCATTTCGTCGCCGCGATACCCCAGGGCGCGGTACTCCGCCAGCTCTTCGGCAGCGATGAAGCCGGTGTAGCCGATGAGGTGGGGGGCCACGCCGTTGTCGGGGTAGACGCGAGCCAGGCGGGATTGGGGCGGGGCGAGGCCAGCACCGATGTAGGGCTGGAGGGCATCGCCGCTGGTTTGCATCGTCTCTTCGGGAATGTCGCCAATGGGGACGTACCAGTCGGGCAGGGCAGCGGCGTAGAGGGCTTTGATTTCTTCGGGGGTCTGGTTGAGGATGGGGCTGAGGGTGGCAAGCAGGCCGGGTTCGTCCACAATTTGTCCGGGGATGATGCCGAGGCTGATGACGTTGCCTTGGTAGGCGAGGGCGAGGCCGTTGCGGTCGTAGATGTTGGCGCGGCTGGGGATGCGGTATTCGAGGGTGAGGCGGTTGCCGCCTGTGAGTTCGGGCAAAATGAGTCCTTCGTCCCAGACGATGCCCCAACGGCCGTTTGCATACACCAGCGGCACGACATAATCACGCACGAGGTCGCCAACAACGGCCGTTTGCCACGTTACGCGCACGCTAAATTCGGCGCGGTCGTTTTCCTGAAAGATGGAGAGGGGCTGGCTGTGGATTTGCAGGACGGCGGCAGTTTCGCTGGCTTCCTGGTACCGCTGGACAAAGGCGGCCTGGTCTACGAGTGTTTGGCTTTGGGGGGAGAGCAGGCTGTACATGCCTACGTAGTCAAATGCTTCCCAGGCGCGATAGAAGGCGCGGGCGTAGCCGGTGGCATCTTCGGTGACGGGAACGGCCGTTGCTGCTGCCGTGGGTTGGGGAACGGTGGCGACGGGGGCGGGGGTGAAGGCATCGCTGGGGGCGGGAAGCAGGGAAGCCACATCCCCGCCACTGCACGCGGTGAGCAGCAGTAGCCCACTGAACAGAATCTGTTTCCACCTTGCTCTCATGGAGGAGGATTATAGCGCAGAAACGGCCGTTTTGCTTTTTTCAACCACGGGTAAACACAGATACACACCGATTTTTTATCTGTATTCATCTGCTAGCCATTTTCCACGCCTATCAAAATCCTTTGGCTAATGTTATAACGTTTCGCGTGAGAATACCTGAATTATATCAAACCATTGCGCTCATAAAGGATGTACCGGCAGAAAATTTGCGGGAAAGGGATGTGGCAACATTGGTAGATATTGTGCCACACCCTGCTGGTGCTGAGAAAGGTGCAGTACTGGAATTGTTTAATGCCGTTGGTGAATCTATCGGGGTAGCTGTTGTCCCCCTATCAGCAGTTGCTTCCTTGCGTTCCGACCAAATGCCCACTGTGCGGCCACTGGTTTATGTCAATAAGGTGGCGTAGGGGCAACCGGCCATTATCGGGACATGGAAAAACGGAAAAAGCCCCACGTTCTTCCGCGTCCAAATAAAAAGGCGCGAGCTATGCCCGCGCCTTTTTTCGGAGGGAGATATTTTCCGTTAGGAATTAACGTTGGGGGGTGTCGCCCTGCTGTTTGCGGTGGGCAAACTGCTGGGTGAGCCGGGCAAGCAGCCCCGGCTTGCTGTTCATTTCCTGTCCCCCGTCCTGAAACGGGGTGTTTTCCAGTTGCTTAATCCACATCCGGTAATGTTCTTGCGCGTGCTGGACACGTACATCGTATAAATCGTTCATGATAGCGGTTCCTTCCTCTACAAAAATAACCTGCACTAAATTAGCGATAGCTGTGGGCGGTTTGTGACAAACGGTGTCCCTGCAAGCGGTTGCCCAGTTGGGCTAATTGATGACTAAGGCGAGAAACGGCCGTTTCGCCACCCTTTACTTCCTTTGCCACCTGATTTTCCTGTTCTGCAACGACAACCCATTCCTGATAGCGAGCCTGTGCCGTGTGAATATCGTTAAAATTGATCATCCTGACCTCCACAAAAAAAGCATTCCCAAAACCATGCTGCCGTTCGGAAATGCTTGAAAATTCCTTGTTCTTAAGTATGGGCAGAGTATAGCAAATTGGTATGAGGGATCGGTGCAACTGACCTATCAAAGCCATGTAAATTTTTGTCGGGAGCGATCAAATTGATATAAAAGCCTAGATGCTTCTAAATCACGCTGTGGGGATGCTCGATCAACGCGAAAGTATTGCCAAAAATTAGGTTGCAGACATGGTAAAAAGCTGAGAGGAAAGCCGAGGCGGAACTCATTTAGCTTGCCCGCATGATCTAATTGCGTATCTGTAAGCGTAAAATCCAGTGTCCCCAAATTGTCTTTAATTTGCGCCACCGTTCGCGCCCCCACAATAGGAATGACCCCCGGCTGCTGCCGTACCTAATAGGGAGGCGCGGTTTCGCTGTGAGCAAGCTGTTTGAGCCGGGTTTCGACGTGGGTTGGCTGAACGGCCGTTTCCCGCAGCACCTACTCCAACTCCTCCCGCCGCAGCCGCAGCATCCCCCGAATCTGTTCGGCCGGCAGCGCCTCACCCAGTTGCCATTTTGCCCGACACGCTTACAATCCAATACAATTCTTCGATAGTTGGCTCCCATAAACGAGTCGCTTTTACTTTGAACACGGAGTGATTCTGAAAATCATAAGCTAAAACAAAATCATGAAAAGTCTGACCAAAAAACAAGCCCAGGAAGAAATCGAGCAATTGATTGCCAACTATCGCGCTTTGGAAAACCCTCAACTTCAAAGCGAGGCCAATGTTCGCGCCAATTTTATTGATCCCTTGTTTGCCATTCTGAATTGGCCGGTAAACGATACTCGCTATTACAACCGCGAGGCCTATGTGCGAGGTGCCGGTTTTGCCGATATCGCCCTGCAGCTCGACCCCGAAGCCGCTACCCCCCTTATTTTTGTGGAAGCAAAACGGTTTGGTGCCATTGAGCCGTTGGAGCGGGTGCAGGAACGGCGTAATCGGGATGTTGCCCATCTGCGCCTGAATTTGCCGGGAATGTCGGTGGATCGCACCAGGGAAGAGCAGCAAGCCATCAACTATGCTTATCAGAAAGGAATGCACTGGGCGATTTTGACCAATTTTACGTCGCTGCGGCTGTTTAATGCCCGCCGCGACACCCTGGTTCTCAGCTTCGACAGCCCGGTAGATTTGCTGGAGCGTTTTGATGAGCTTTGGCAGCTTTCCTTTACCGAGGTGGCTCACGGCAGCTTGGACAGCTTGCGGGGATATCGTGAACGTCTAGATGTGGATGAAGAATATTTGCGGTTGATTACCATTTGGCGCTTGCGCCTGGGGCAGGACATTCTTTCGCATCGGGAAAACCGGGTGCTGCTGGCAGACCCGCAAACGCAAACGGTGGATATTTACAAGCTGCGCGAGGCAGTGCAGCGGGTTCTGGATCGTCTGGTTGTCATTCGCTACGCTGAGGATCGGTTTGTCATTAAGGCGGATCAGCTGCGCTCTATTGTGGAAATTCGGGAGCGGACAGATTATGGTGTGCCGCTGCTGGATCAAATACGCCACTTTTTTCAGCAGTTTAATGTGCGGCATAATGGCACGTTGTTTGCCGACCATATTTGTGATCGGTTGACAATTAGTGAGGATGTCCTTCATGCTATCATCGTGAATCTCTATGATGCTCGCTTTCGGGCGATGTCGGCCGACATTATGGGGAATACCTATGAGCAATATTTGGGGCAAACGCTGGCGGTTAAGGATGGCAGCGTTGAGGTGGTGGACAACCTGGAAACGCGCAAGGCGCAGGGGAGCTATTACACGCCTGAATATATTGTGCGCTATATTGTTGACCAGACGGTTGGGCGTTATTTGTACGGGACGGACAACGGCCGTTTAGATGGTACCCCCCTCCCCGACCAACAGCCTAAACGGCTGGAAGAGATTGACGGCACCAACGGCCTGCCCCCGCTCACCATCCTCGACCCATCTTGCGGTTCGGGCAGCTTTCTCATGAATGTTTACCACGTGCTGGAAACATTTTATGAACGGGAAATCGGCCGTTTGCAGCGCGAATCTGAACAGCAGGCAGCGGCCTTGACCCGGCAAGGATTGTCACCCGTTGAACGGCGAATTGAATTAGCCAGCCAAACACAGCGGCTGAAACAGTTGGCTGGCTACAAAAACCAAATTCTGGAAAAACATCTTTACGGGGTGGATCTGGATCCCCAGGCGGCTGAACTGGCAGCCGTTAACCTGATGCTGCGAGCCATGAGCCGGGATATGCGGCTGCCTCTGATTTTGAACCAGAATATCAAGGTTGGGAACTCGCTGTTAGGGGGAGTGCCGCTGGCACCGGAACAAGCAGACCCCCTTCTGGCTCCGTTTCGCCGCCAGCTTGCCGAACTGCGGCGCATTCGCCTGGCACAGCAGGGAAGCAGCCACGACGATGCCGACGGGATTGGGCTGCAAGGGCAGTTTGAACGGCTGGCAAAGCAGATCAATGACAGGTTGAATGAGTCGCTGCGTGTTTACTTTGGGGAGGGAGTGGGGGAAAAACGGCCGTTTAACTGGCTAGTCGAATTCCCCGAATGCTTCCTCAATGCCGACGGCACGATACGCCCCGATGCCGGCTTCACCTTTGTCATCGGCAATCCCCCCTACCTCAGCGTAGACGACACCTGGGGCAAAAACTCAGCCGATGCCGCCTACCTCAAAGATGCCTTCGCCAATGTGTGGGCTGGCAAAAGCGACCTCTACTACTACTTCATCCAGCGAGGGTTGTCGCTGCTAAGGCTACAGGGAAAACTGGGAATCATTACCGCCCGCTACTACCTCGAAGCCTACTACGCCCAAAAGATCCGCGAACTTGTTTTGCAACAGGCAACCATAGAGCAAATCGTGGACTTTGGCGACTACACCGTCTTTCCCGGCATCGGCACCAAGACCTGTATTATCCTGCTGCAACGTGAGCCAGATGCCCCGCACCGTGAGGCCAACGTCCTGCTTTCCGACAAAGCAGCTCACAGGCGCGTTGATATTTTGCATTTTCTGACTGCCTTCCGCCAGACGGCCTATCCCTTTTCCCAGGCTAATTTGACTGGTGACAGTTGGCATTTATACGGCCAGACCGTGGCGCGTCTTTTAGCTGCCATTGATCAGGATGCCCAATCATTGGGCAACCTGGTATTTATCGGAAAAGGAATGGAAACAGGGCGTAACGAGGTCTTTGTTATTGATCAGAAAACGATTGACCAGTATCAGCTTGAGCCGGAACTCATTCGCAAAAACATCAAAAATCAGGACATCCGACGGTATAGTCTCGCCTTTCGTGGTCTTTACCTGCTCTACCCCGACAGCATTGAACAATTGGAAGATTACCCCCATACCCATGCTTACTTGGAACGGCACCGTGCCATGCTGGAACAGCGGGCAGCTTTCCAGCGTGGTAATTGCGCTTGGTGGCAGTTCACCTGGCCCCTGCACAAAGAGCGATACCATACACCCAAAATTGTGACCCCGTTTATTGCCCCTGAAAACCGCTTTGTGCTGGATCAAACCGGAGAGTACATTGGACTAACAGATACCTGCGCCATCTTCCCAGTGGATAATTCACTAGACCTGCGCTACTTGCTGGCATTGCTCAACTCCAGACTGCTCACGTTTCGTTTTCGCTATATCGGCAAGGCCAAAGATTATCGCTACGAATATTTTGAAAATGGGCTGCGGAAAATCCCCATTAAACTGGCGGCGGATGATGTGAGGCAGCAGTTTGTGGCGTTGGCACAAAAAATGCTGGATTTGAACCGGCTGCGCCAACTGCTGTACGATGAATTTCGGGAAATGCTGCAAGCCACCGTCCACACCACCCGCCATTTTGACGGTGCCTATTACAGCCACAGCGAATATCGCGGCCACGCCCTTTACCGCACCGGGTCGGCCGATGCCATCGCCACAGGCACCGTTACCGCCATCACCGTGCGCCAAGTGGGCAGCCAGCTTCGCTTCACCATCACCGAAGCCGAGTCCGGCACACTCCCCCTGATTACGTTAGAAGTCCCCGACCCGGATTTTCGCCACTTTCTGTTCCTGTCCCTCCGCACCGACTTGCTTGCCAACGAGCGCAAACAAATCTGGGTCAGAGGGCGCTTGTTGGGCGGAACGCTGACGGCACTCACCGTACCCGTGTTAAATGAAGCGGTTGGGGCAACCAATCTGGCGCAAATTCGCCAATTTATGCAGGAATTACGCCACTACGCTGCCCGTGCCTGGGGTACAGATTCATTACCGGTAGCCGACATCCTTGATCTGGGTGCGGTGGAAGCGGAACTGGAACAAACCGACCAGCAAATTGACACCCTTGTTTTTCAACTTTATGGCATTACAGACAGAGAAGATGTGGCGTTTATTCTGGAAACCTTGTCATAAATTGTTTCGGAGGAATGTAACCTATGACCATACCAATTGCCCTACAACTGTACACACTGCGCGATGCGCTGGCGCAGGATTTTGCGGGCGGCATTGAAAAAATTGCCGACCTTGGCTTTGTTGGCGTTGAGACAGCCTTCTTCCCCGAAGGGTTCACCGCCGCCGAAGCAACGCGGATTATCCAGGCCAATGGGCTGAAGATAATGGCGGCGCACTGCGAACTGCCGCTAGGGGATGACCAACGGCCGGTTTTGGAGATGATGGCAACCTTTGGCTGTGAGATGTGCGTCTGGCACGGCTGGCCGCGCCACGATGATCACGGCTCGGTGGATGGGGTGAAGCGGCTGGCAGCGCGGTATAACCAGGCCAACGCCGTAGCCCAAGCCCACGGGCTGCGGCTGGGCATTCACAACCATTGGTGGGAGTTTGAGCCGGTGGGCGAGACGTACCCATACCGCATTTTGCAGGCGGAAATGGACGCGAGCATCTTTTTTGAGGTAGATACCTACTGGGTGCGAACGGCCGGTTTAGACCCCGCCGCCGTGTTGCAAGAATTAGGCAGCCGCGCCCCGCTGCTCCACATCAAGGACGGCCCGGCCACGCCCGATGGCGATATGGTAGCTGCTGGCACGGGGGTGATGGATTTTGCGTCGGTCTTTGCCGCCGCCAGCAGCTCGCAGTGGGCGGTGGTCGAGTTGGACCGGTGTGGGACGGATATGTTAACGGCCGTTTCCCAAAGCTACACCTATCTCACCCAAAACGGCTGGGCATACGGTAGGCGGTAAGCGTGAGATTGGAGATTGGAGATTGGCGATTGATGAAGGTTCACAATCTCTAATCTCCAATCTCCAGTCTCCCATAAGTGATTGAATGACCAGCTTTTCCGACACGGTTTTACAGACAATGGTGCGGCGGTATCGGCCAAACGGCCGTTTAGCCATCACTCCCATCGCCACCGGCAAATTCAACAGCTCCTACTGGGTGCAGGTTGGCGATGAGCTGCTGGTGCTACGCATTTCGCCCCCCAACGATGCCGTTTACGTCTTTTACGAGGCGCAAATGATGCGGCAAGAACCGGCGCTCCACGCCCTGCTGCGAGCCGAAACCACGGTGCCGGTGCCGGAAATCGTCGCTTTTGACTGTTCGCAAACGGTGGTTGAGCGGGATTACATGCTGCTGCGGCGGCTGCCGGGCCGGCCGTTAAGCGAGATGCCCCACGTAAACCACGCCTATGTGTTGCAGCAGGTGGGGGAATGTTTGGCGCAGGTGCATCGGTTAACGGCCGTTAACCACGGCTATCTGGGCGACCACCGGCCCATGGAGCCGCAAGCTAGTTGGGCGGTGGCGTTTGTCATCATGTGGCACAAGCTGATTGACGATGTGGTGGCCGAAGGGTTTTACAATGCCGCCGAAAGCCATTATTTGCGCCACCTGCTCGACCGCCACCTGCCGCTGTTCGACCGCCCCGTCACCTCCCGCTTGCTGCACATGGACGTGTGGGCGCAAAACATTTTGGTGGACGACAACGGCACGCTGACCGGGCTACTGGATTGGGATCGGGCGCTGTGGGGCGACCCGGAAATTGAGTTTGCCGTGCTGGATTACTGTGGCATTTCCGAGCCATCGTTCTGGCAAGGA
>WBZL01001745.1_pt1 | contig 22097 bp, 13 predicted proteins | sample 5204291 | NCBI WGS metagenome assembly WBZL01 (sample SAMN12344345, study PRJNA552823) | activated sludge metagenome | biome: Activated sludge suspended growth; feature: Nitrification reactor; material: Wastewater; isolation source: activated sludge from nitrification reactor of wastewater...
ATCATCGCCGGCGTATAGCCGAACCCCGTCCACGCCGCCTTGAGGTCGTCGGGCTGGTCGGCAAGGATGTGCTTGTTGATCCAGCTCCCCGAGGCCATCACGACGCGACGCGCACGCACGCGATAGAGCTTGCCGGTTTTCGCATACGTGACGACGACCTCCCTCGCGACTGCCCATTCTCACATCGGTAGTACTTCGCCGAACGGATGATCCGGGTAGGAGGACCGCGAATCCGCCGGGCCGCTTTCTGCAGCGCCGTCCTTGAGTCTCCTGGTCGGAGCACGCGCGGTGAAGTTGAATCGGCGCGCGCGACATCTCAATCGAGTGAGTGAGGATATGTCCGACTTCCGCCTGCACTATCCGTCAGGAGTTCCCTGCCCTTGCCCCTCACGGTCCTGCGCATGAAACTTGGCCTTTATCACATCTTGGCCACTTCTTTGGCGCCGTGAACGCGACCTTCCAGCCGAACGACGAGGTGCATCTCCGGGGCCACCCGGAGGAGGTTGGCATCGTCCGCAGCCGCGCCCAGATCGTCGCGGGCACGTCATACTACGGAGTGTTCTTCGGAGGAAAGCGCGGCACTGTCACCTGCGCGGCGCACGACCTGGTTCCGCACGTGAGGCACGCCGGGCCGCTCGAGGCGCTCGCCAGCGGGATCCTTGGAGGGGCGGAGGCGTTCCAGCAAGCCATTGCGCTACAGCGGCTGGCACGGAAGAACCCCCTGCGCAACAACATCCTCGCCTTCAATGCGTCCCGGACGCGCTTCTACCCGTACCAGTTCAAGCCGCTCTTGAAGCTCCTGGAGTCGCGGCGCCAGCGCCTCTTGATTGCCGACGAGGTAGGTCTGGGAAAGACGATCGAAGCTGGCCTGATTTTGATCGAACTGAAGGCGCGGCAGGACCTCCGGCTCTGCCTTGTTGTCTGCCCGGCTGCCCTCCTGATGAAATGGCAGGACGAACTCTCTCGCCGGTTCGGGGAGCGCTTTCGTGTGTTGCGCTCGCCGGAGCTGCACGAGTTCCTGGACACATACGAACAGTCCCCCGATCGCACGGAGCTGTCTGGAATAGTCTCTGTCGAGACCCTTCGACACGCGGGCATTCGGGAGCGTCTTGAAGCCCTTCGCATCCCTTTCGACTTTGTCGTGGTCGACGAAGCGCACGTCGCACGTAACCCGACGGCGACACGCAAAGCCATCGAGCTGGTTGGTTCCGACGCCGGAACTGTGGTGTTTCTGACCGCGACACCGATTCACCTCGGCGACGGTGACCTGTTCAGCCTGTTGAACCTCCTCGACCCCGAGGACTTCCCCGACCTCGAGACCAGCCAGCAGCGGTTTCGCGACAATGAGAGCATCGTGGCCGCGCAGGCCCTCGTGGCACGCCCTGAGCCCGACTTGTCCCGCATCCGGGACCTTCTGGAGCAGGCCGCACACTCCCCGTGGCTCACCCGCGACGTCACGCTCGGTGTGCTCAGGGATCGCTTCGCCCAGCTGGCATTGGACGGAATCAGCATCAGTCACGAGGAGCGAGTCGCCTGCGTGCGTGACCTCGCTGAGTTGAACATGCTGAGTCACATCCTTACTCGGACGCGCAAACGGGATGTCCACTTTCGTACCGCACTTCGACAGGCGGTGCCACACGCGGTCCGTTTCGCGCCGCATGAACAGGCCTTGTACGAGTCGGTCACAGCCTTCGTGGAAGCGCGGACGCGAGAATCCCTCAGCTCCTCTGCTGCCTGGCATCTCACAACGCCACAGCGCCTGATGGCATCGTCCATCCATGGGCTCGTGGAACTCCTGCGGACGTCGTCCCCCTCGTGGCTCGACGCCGAGGGCGACGACAGCCTGCCCGGAATGCTGGAAGACCCGACCGGAGAAGGGAGCGCCGCGGACGCTCCCCTTCTCGCCAAAGAAGTTCATGCCCTGGTGGAGAGCTTTCCGCTCGATGTGGGTGACGCCAAGTACGAGGTGTTGCGCGAGGTGCTCGGGAGCAGTGTCGGCAAGGTGCTTCTGTTCGCCTCTTTCAGGCACACACTTCGCTATTTGCAGCGGCGCCTTCGTGCGGATGGGATTCCATGCGAGATGATCAGTGGGCTCACTGATCCGCAGGAGCGTCAGACGGCCATCGCACGCTTTCGTGACGACCCGCAAGTCCGTGTCATGCTATCGTCCCGCGTCGGCAGCGAAGGCCTGGACTTCCAGTTCTGTTCCACGTTGGTGAACTACGACCTGCCGTGGAATCCCATGGAGGTGGAGCAGCGCATCGGTCGGCTCGATCGCCTCGGTCAAGAAGCGGAGAAGATTGCCATTGTCAACCTGTGGGCTGAGGGGACCGTCGAGGAGCGCATCCTCCGCCGGCTCTACGATCGTATCGGCATCTTCGAGCGCTCGATCGGCGAACTTGAGTCGATACTCGGCGAGGACGTCGCGCTTGAGCTGCAGTCGCTGCTCAATCCCCAGCTGACGGAAGGCCAGATCCAGGCGAGGAGCGACCGCCTCCTTCTGCAACTCGAACAGCGGCGTCAGGCTCTACGCGACCTCGAGGAAGGTTCTGCGCGATTCGTCGGCATAGATGGCTTCTTCGACGACGAGGTCGCCGCGATTGCAGAGCGGCGTCGGTATGTTACCCCACGCCAGTTGCGGCGCCTCGTCGAGACGTTCATTCGCAAGCGCTGCCCTCTGACCCGTCTCGACTACAACGATACAACTGCGCGCGGCATGCTGCAGCCGGATGCGGAGCTTCGGCACTTGCTTGTGGCGCATGGCTACAACTCGTCCGACACCGACCTGATCGTGGCCGCTGGGCAGGGCATTCCGATCACGTTCGACGCCCAGGTGGCCGAGGCGGAAGCCGGTAGGGAGCTGATCCGCGCGCTCCATCCGATGGTGCAGATGATCGCAGCGGAAGAGGAGGGATCGAGTGGATCTGGGCTGGCGTTCGACCTCGTGCTGAGAACCGACGTGCTGCCGGAGGGGATCTACTTCTTTGGGGTGTTCAAGACGATGGTCCGTGCAGCGCGGCGGCGGAACGTACTCGAAATGGTGATCCTGGACGAAGAGCTCCGCGAAGCCTGCGATGCGGATGTGGCGGAGCAGGTGCTCGGACAACTCAGTGAGGATGGCCAGTCCGCCCAAGGAGCGCTGCCCGATGAGGTGCGGACGAGCGCAGCGCAGGCCGTCGAGGTCCTTCGGATGGCTTACCTCGGCCGGAGTGGCCGCCTGAGGGAACGGGAGGCGCAGGGCAACGAGGCGTTCGTGTCGCAGCGCATCACCAGCTTGGTGCAACACTATGCCGCGTTGCTCTCCCGAGATCGGGGTCTCCTCGCGCAGGGCGAGCGCAAAGGAAGTCAAGAGCGCTACCTGCGGATGTTGCGCGGCCGGATCGCTCGTCGGGAACAGGAGCTGGCAGAGAAGACAAGAGAGCTCGATAAACTCCGCAATCTGGTGACCGAACATGTTGAGGTGGCTGCGGGAGTTCTTGAGGTGGTTCGGTAGGGAGCACGTCGCCACAGCGACGGATGTTGAGGTTGTACAGGATTCACCGGGTGAAGCGGAGCGGCCCGGTTCGCCACCTGCGCCTCTTCCAAGCGCGCCGAGACGACGCGAGCGGCGAACCCCTTTCGCTGAGGTGTGGGTCGGCCTGGACTTCGGGACCAGCACGACCAAGATCCTCTTCCGCACCCGACTGGGTGGCATTGAACGGACTCTGGCCCTACCAGCGTCTGACGGTGCAGCAGTTCGTGGCTCACTCGTGCCATCGTTGGCTGCCCTGACCCCGGACGGTCGCCTGCTTCTGGGTGCGTCAGCCGACGACTGGCTCACCGGTAGGGCCACCCATGAGGGCATCCGGCGTTTCAAGATGCTCGTGGCGGGTTGCGCTGACGATCGCTATCTCGATCAAGCCTGTTTCGGACGCTTCCAGCAGCATGTGGAGCAGGTCCTGGGATCCTCCGCTACGGTAAGCGTGGAGGCCATCGCAGCATCGTACCTCGCGAGGGTCATGATGGAAGTGACGCGCGTAGTCCGGGACTCCGTTCCTGCGGATGAAGTGAAGGTGATGTTTAACACGTGCGCGCCGATCGATCAGCTCGTGAATAGCGCGGTCCTCGCGTCATTCAGACGGATTGCCGCGGCCGCAAACGACCTCTCGCAACGGGGTGAGTGGCGGGGCAGCACCGTCGCCGATCTCGAGGAGGCAGAGCATGCGCTGAAGCACGCCCGGTATTCAATCGAGGATGAGGGCACGCTCCTTTTCGTTGTCCCGGAGGCTGTCGCCTCGTTCGCCACGTACCGGCACTCGCTGAGTTCACGAGAGGGACTACACGCACTGATCGACATCGGCGCCGGGACAACGGACGTCTCGATCGCGTACCTCGCCAAGCCGAAGGGGCAGCCAAGCGCCGTGAGCTGGCTTTCTGCTGGCAGCATCCCACTGGCCGGCGGGGACGTGGAAGATGAATTGACACGCCGGCTAGAGTCCGAGGGCCACCTTCCCCTATCGTATGATGAGCTGCTTCGGATTCTCAGGTTGGAGGATCCGGGCACGACCCACTTGGCCAAGGCGATCAGCAGGGACGGTCTCAACAGGATCAGCAGCGCTACCCGCGGCGCCTGGGAGTCGGCGTACAGCAAATACCCTGGTCAGAGTCGGTGGGAGAGGCAGGTTACGATCTTCCTGTCCGGTGGTGGGGCGCAGCTACCTGGAGTCAGGGAAGTGTTCAGCGACACCTGGTACCCAAAGTGGGGGCCGTGGAATGTCCAGCGTCTCCCCGCCCCCAGTGATGCCCCCATCGTCGGCAACCTGGGTTTCGAGCGCGTGAGCGTTGCCTACGGCCTGTGCACCCGCTATGTCGAGCTTGGCGCTCAGGATCTGTTGCCGCCATTTGTTCCTCCAGTGCCACGGGCACCCTCGACCAAGCACGAGGTTATTGAGCACTTTGACAAGGAACCCGGTGGGCCAACGTAGCAGCCCGACCTATACTACAGTTCGCCCGAGGCGCTTCCAGAAGCTGTCGAACGGTGCACGCCGCGCTGAACGTGAGATCAGTCTGCAGGATTCTCGAGCGACTGCAGCAGTTCGTCTATGGCGAGTTTATGACGAACATCCTTGGTGAAGAAGCCAGGCATTACCGCGTCCGATACGGTGCCAAGCATTCGCGTGGCAGCTGCCTTCAACGCGGCCTCGCGCACGTGTTTCTTGAGGGCTACATCCAGGCTGCTGTCGTCCTGATGCAGCTCCAGGCAAAAGGCCGATAGTGTCTCCACGACCAGATCGAACGTCGCAAACACCTCCCGGTCCGATTCGCAGAGGCGAAGCAGGTCGGCACTGAGGTTTGACGGATTTTGATAACGCCTGAGAATCCTGACCACGTCAGGGTGTAGCATTGAGCTCCCGCCGTAGCGTCCTGGATACGCAGGTGCCTGCCGACGGCTCGTCAGACCCCAGCCTTGGCGCTCACGATGAAGACGAACCGCCACGAGCACGCCAAGAACCGAGAGTTCCCATGTCTTGAACGCGGTCCGCTCAGAGTCGGTAAGGAGGCCATGGAGCCGCAGAGCGCGAGCCGTGGCTCTTGTCGTCGTCGCAATTCGGGCCACCCCGGTGCCGGTCGACTCAACATCGCGCGCGGAAAGGTATGGGTGGATCGCCTCAATGAATCCGTCGATGAGGCGCGCGATGCGATCCCCTTGGCGATGTCGATGTAGCAAGTAGAGAAGCATCGGGCGCTGGAGCTCCGTCGGATGCCGCTCGGGCGCGTCCAAACTCTCCAACCCTTGGATCCTTCGCGTCGCTCCGAATATGAGCCGTGCACCCCCTCCATCGAGCGGCTGCACCGCGAGACCTTGGTCCAGCACCTCTTGCATCCGCAGGTCATTTGAGACGTGGCCCGTCTGAAGACGAAGCATTTCGACCACGCGCTCCAGGAGGTTCAGCCTCGCAATGAGGTCATCGCCATATCGTAAGATCTGTGGACCACCCACCACGCGGTGTACGAAGTCCGCGAGTTGCTCCTGTAGCGATCCACGATCGTCCGGAGCGGTCATGGCCTCTCACCCGTCCGCCGAGTCCGGCGCTCCGCAGTGTTCAGCGGACCCGCGCTGACCCGCAACAGTCCGCCGGTCGCGATCAGGCCCCTGAATTGATCTCCCAAGGCTCTCGCAAAGAGCTCATCGCTCACGAGAATGCCGCACTCGATGTTTCGATAGTACGCCGCCTCCGTCAGATTGGCGGAGGTTATGAGCGCCTGCCGGTCATCTACAACAATGCACTTCGCGTGAAGGACCGCCCGCTGTGCTGGGTCGGATGCCAAGGCTCGCGGATCGTAGAACAGTGTCGGCCTCGGTTGCCAGGGCCAGTGCCGTCGGAAGAACTGCTCCGCGTACTCTGCAATGATCTCGCTGCTCAATCGAGCATCGTGGGCCGGGCGCTGGATGTTCATACAGCACCACACTGTCAGCGAAGGCACGGCGATCAGCCGGTCGGCCAGGGGTTCCAGAATACTGGCGCCATCGAACACGGTGTAGCCAGACACCAACACATGACGCTCCGCGTTCGCGAACATCTGGCGCACGACGGCCGCGGTCTCTCGCGAACCAGCGCCCTCCTGCTCGGGCCCCGACCACACGAGCTCGATTCGGCTGTCTGCGCGACGCTCATGCGACTCACGCTCGTCCGCGAGAAGATCGAGTGTCGCCGCGGCGCCGTCCGAGCCCACTCGCTGCACGAGGCGAACCACATCCTCTCCCAGGCCTACGGCACTGCCGCCGCTGCGCAATCGGGCGGCAATCGAGCGAAGCTCGGCGTAGGACACACCCGAAAGCAGCGACATCTAGTGGAAGAACTCGCAGCCCAGTTGTTCGACGGTCGCCACCACAAGTGACCGGTCCAGCAGTTCGTTCCGCCGCTCACAGCTGGTCTCAGCGATCAGTAGGCATCCATGGCAGGCGGCGCCGAGGGTGTACTTCTCTTCGAGAATCTCGTTGGGTGAATGCTGGGCGCACACCGGATCGTTCGAGCAGAGCCGCGCCAGGTCGAGTGCCATTCCGAGGTATCGCTCGATCCGCCGCCCGGCGGCAACCAGTCCGCCGAGCGTCCCCTCTGCATCGGTCGTCCCGGTGTAGATCAGGATGCCACACCCACTCGGGGTGACATAGATGCGCTCCCGCAGCGAGCTGGCGTTATAGCCGCAGTCCAGGGCGACTGCCGTGATCAGCAGGTGCGCGAGGGTGTGCAGCAGGACGTAGCGAATATCGAAGTTGGCCGGTAGCGACTTCTCCGCGCCCGGCGCTGACCGAAACGCGTGCTCGCGCTGGCGCACAGCCGGGCGCTCCCGCCATTCACTGAGCGTGTCGCTCCGAAATGCCAGGAAGATCCCCTCACCCCGCACTTCCATGGCGGGAATCCAACTGACCTCGGTCGCAAGACTGGCGCGCCGAACGTCAAGGTCCAGTTCACCCTGGAGATCCGGCACAACTGGCTCGAACCTGGTGAAACCGATCTGTGCCGTGACCTCGCGCAGCCGATGAACAAGTACGACCCGCTCGACGGTCGAGAGGAGTGGAGGCACCGGATCGGGAAGCGGCAGCCGCCTCGCAAAGAAGATCCCTTCTGGCCGGTCCTCGCCCATACTTTCAGCCACGCCGCTGAGCGCATCGTACTCGTCGATCTTGATTGGGCGACGCGCGGGACGCTCTCCGTTCCGGATCGCGACGATCTGTCGCAGCACCGTGGTGTTGTCGAACTCGTCGAGGGCAGTCTTGACCTTGGGGATGTTCGAGCGGAGGATCGTCAGCAGGGCCTCATCCTGCACGTTGATTAGAGCGTCCCAGACAGACTGGACTGCCGTCCGCACCTTGTCACCAACATCCGGCAGCGACAGCACCGACAGCTTCTGCGGGTAGTATGCGTTTGACGCCGTGCGGATGAGGAGCTTCATCATCTGGCTCTTCGCACCTCCCTCCCCGCAACGCTCGCCGCGCGGGAGCCATGGCCGCTGCCCCTTGCAGATCCCAAGGACCTCTGGGCGAGTGGCCTGCGCCAAGGCGCGCTCCGCGCCGCAGTCGCAGCGCACTTGCTGATCCGTCAGGTCACCGCTGGTGCCGAACTCGTCGAGCCACAGCTGACGCCGACAGGTTGACTTCCCCGAGTGCGCGAACTCGTACCACTCGATATCGGAGATATGGCCGTTCAGGCAGGCCTGGACGAAACGCACCGGCGTGACCGGCACCTTCTTCCGCGCATGTACTTCGAACTTGCCACTCGTCACGCTGTTGCGGTGGACAAGCGGCCTGCTGCGCCCACCCCTGTAGGGCACAACGTGCTCGGCGACGAACCACAGCGGAAACTCGGCGACCTGCACGCCCAGAGGTGTGCCGTACTTCGTGTCATCGTCAACAGGCGGTGACTTGAGCTGGACCAGCTGCTCCAAGCCCAACGCTCGTGTCGCGACCTCCTGCAGTCGTGGCTCCGGAATCTCCTGGAGCGCCTTGTCGGGCCACCAATCCAGACCACCGATAATCACCGAGTAGTCCGGAAGGTCGATCGTCGCCCCCGGGCCGAAGCTGGTGATCATCTGACTCCTTCGTAGCGCTCCTATTCCCCTCGCCATTACTCGGCACCTCGCTTCAAGAGGACAACCTCCGGCTCCACGTCTCGCATTGATCGCGCGGCCTTGAATGCTCTCTCGTGTCGCGGTAACGCCGGCAGCTCCGGGTCCAGCGGATCGCGCATCAGCGGACGAGCCCGTTCGACCTTCTCGTACTGCTGATACTTGAGCGAGGCACCGACATCTCGCTGCTTGTGCGCGTACTCCGACCAGAAGTCGAGCAACTCCTTCGCCAGCCCCTGAAGCTTCAAGCGCAGTGCATCACGCGTGGCGACGTCCATATGCGGATCGTGCTCGGTGACGCGCGCCGCCAACACTTCCGCTATGAACCCGAGCTGGGGGCGCAGTGCCTCGAGCTCCACAGCGCCCTTCGCCGGCGTCAGCCCGGGAGCCCCGTGGCGCGCGAGGGCTGCGACGACCGCCGGGAGAACCCGATCCACCGCGCGAGGCGCGAATGGCGTCACGCTGGTCGACTCGACGGAGCGGTAGAAGGTCTTGTGGTAGAAGGGAAACCGTTCGAAGTGTGACCGGTCGCGCGGCTTGTTGAGGGTGAGGAGCGTGACCACAAGTCCGGGACGCGTCGGATCGCGGCCAACACGGCTGGTGGACTGGATGTACTCAGCGCTTCCCTTCGGTTGCCCCAACACCACCATGAGTCCAAGGCGTGAGATGTCGAGCCCGACGGAGATCATGTTCGTGGCGAGCGCGACGTCAACGCTGCGCTCCTTCTGCCCCTTCCGCCAAGTCTCCTCGAGCCGCTTCTTCGCAGCCGCTACGTCGCTCGTTGGGACGCGGGAGGTGAGCTCCAGCGGTTCATAGACGATTTCCCGGTTGGCGTACAGCCCTTCGGGTTCACCCACGCGTCGCCGCTCCGCGTAGTTGCGCACCCGGTCACCCACCTCCCCTTCGACGATGCGGCGCGCGCCCCCGAGTTCCCGCAGGGCGTTGAAGTAGCCCAGGAGCGACATATACGGATCCGCCGGGTTGCCACCAGAGGACGCAGCCGACGTGTTGCCGCCGTTGCGCTCATATGCCTTGAGCGCAGCGGCAATCATGGCGACATACACGCGAAGCATGACCACGCGCAGGCTTCGCCCCGGGGCAGCAACGCCGACGTACTGTCGCGGCGCCATTTCCTCGACGCTTGCGGTGCGCGCGAAGAACGCGTCGCCCCGCTCGGGCGAGGCGGGAGGAAAGAGCTCAACTCCTCGTCGCGCGAACAACGCGCGACTCTGCGACTCGGCGCGGCGCACAGTGGCGGTCGAAGCGATCACCTTGGGTCGAACGCGCTTCCCGTTGACGATCCGTGAAGCGAAGTGGTCGATCGCGGTTTCGTACAGCCCCGCGATGGTGCCCAGTGGCCCTGAGATCAGGTGCAGCTCGTCCTGAATGATGAGGTCCATGGGAGGGAGGTGACCGCCGACCAGCGGTGCACCTATCCCAGGATCCGCCGCACCGTAGAACCCTTCGGCGTCGTGGCGGTCAACGAAACCGAACAAGGTCCCGGCTCGCCCCTCGAAGGGAAGACCGGCGAACTTGTCGACCGTCGCGATGACGAAACACGGCAGGCGCCGATACAGCGGCTCGTCGACCGCCACGATCGGCAACGGGCGGTTGCCGGTAAAGTCGCAGTGTGGGCTCGCGCAGAGTATCTGCAGGGCCTTCGGATGATCCGCGTTGGGCGACAGGCGGAATGAGTTCTTCGTGAATGGCGTGCCGCACCACGGGCAGCGTTCGATCGGAATGGGGCTCCCCGCCCTGGCATCCTGCTGGAACTTCTGCACGCGCTTGCGCGCCGTCGTGTCGTCCTTGTCGCCCTTCTCTCCCATTCGGTTGGGGGTCGCAGCGCGACCGACCCACAGCCCGATTTCAAATGGCCACTCGCCCAGATCCTGCTCTCGTACGCGTAGCTGCTCCAGCGCGCAGATGAGCCCCGCCGCGCGCCCCAGCTGGTCGAGCGTCAGCAGCCGAAGCGTGTAGCGCATCAGGACCGACACCCCGGCGCCACGCACCCCCGGGTTGCGCAGGCGACGGAGGATCAGCGTGAACGCCGATAGCCCGAGATAGGCCTCGGTCTTTCCGCCACCAGTGGGGAAGAAGAGGAGATCAACCAGCTCACGGTCGTCGTGCGCTGGCTTGCCTATCCCGCTCAGATTGAGGAGGAAGAAGGCAAGCTGGAACGGGCGCCAAGCGGGCGCAGCGACGCTATCCGGCGCCACACCCCGCTGCACCGCGTCGCGATGCCTTGCAGCGTCGGCCATGGCGGCGTTCGCCAGTTGAAAGGCACGGCGACACTGCGGGTCGGCAAGCAGGTCGATGCCGGCGCGCATGCGGGCTCGAGCGCGCTCCGCCGTGTCCAGCAGCTCCTTGGCGGTCTGGCGCCGAGCGGGGTCGACCGGGAGGTGCTTGCGACGCTCCCGAATCCACGCGCCGTACTGCTCTTCGAGCGGGGCGAGCCCGCGTGCAAGGTCGTCTTCCGTCGCCGATGCCAGCGCATCCATGCTGAGGAGCACGCCGTCCAGCTTCGCGGGTTCCGTAAAGGGGACGTCGGCGCTGGGCATCCAGGTGGTCCAGATCGTCGTGCACTCGGCGCCATTGGCGATCCAGTCGCACGATGCGTTGTGGCCGGAGGCGAATTCCAGCACGTCGGCGTACTGGAGGTCTGCCACACGGTCATCCCATTCGTCGCCATTCCCACGGCGTGGGTCGGGTCGGCCAAGGAAGCCAGCATTCGATGTCAGCTGCAGCGACGCCTGAAAGGCGTACGCGCTATCCGGGCTTTCTTTCTCCGCAGGCTTGCGCTCATTGACGAGAAAGACCGCGACGGATCGTGACCCGGAAGGCAGGATGGAGCCTGGGCCATCTGACGCCCGCGCATGGGCGTACAGCTGCAATCCGTCACCCCCCGGCACCTCGAGCTTTGTCGGCTTTGACCCAGTCGCGGGTAGCCCGAGCATGAGTGCAACCTCGCGCGGTTCCCGACGCCAGATGGCGTCGACGCGCACTCCATCGCCGTCTTGGGAATCAGCCTGGTGCGCTCCCGCGCTCTTCTGCGCACGGGGGACGTTTGCCGCGGCGGCAGTGCCCTCGCCTTCATCAGAAGTCGATGCCTCTCGTGACGCTACATCCTCAGGGATGTAGTCACCCCAACGCACTGTCACGCTCAACTCATGTACCGCGGCGGGCAGGAGCACACTCATCCCGAGCGACGACGGGAGAAAGACGCGTCGCGCCGCTGCCTTCTCCGGCGGCGCGTCGTCATCGCCCTGGGTATCCGCGTCACCGGCGAGGTCCATCTCCTCGCGAGACGTTTCGTCGGACCGTTCCTCTTCTGGCGCATCACGCGGTACCAGGAATCCGGTGAGGTACCAGCGCGACGGGCGCATGGGGAGCCGCTCTCGTTCGTAGACTGCATCCGCCGGGAAGTGCGCCACATCCGGTCCGACGAGATCCAACCGGAGTGCCCGCACGAGGTCGGTGCGTACTTCGCGTGAGGTCTGGATGGTCATCTCCACTTAGGCTTGTGCAGCACTCTCACCGCGCTCCGCAGACAGGAGAACGAGGAGCACTCCTGCTTACATCGTGCGTTGAGTTATCTGAAATAGCCGGGTCGTTATTTCAGTGAGAGGGCCCCTCACTCAAATAACGCCGCCGTGGTGTGTCGCCGAAACTTCGCTCCAGGGGCTGGCACTGCGGACGCCGCCGGAACCGTGAGGTCGACCCTCAAGACCTTCATGCAGCTTCAGCCCACAGGAGCCGGACCTTGAGCGAATTCCCGAACGCGTGTGAGATGTGTCCTTCGTGTTGAAGTCGACCGACGACAATTCCGGGCGCGACTCCCGCATGATCTGCGAAGACGCGGATGGCCGGGAGCGAGAGATCCCCAGACTCAAGAAACCCCCGGTACAACGCCGGCGGAAGCAGGAAATCGGCCGCCCAGCGATTTGCCTCATCCTCCTCGGGCCTCCCGTCTAGCGTGCCCCCTTCAAGGAAGACCAACTTCTTGCCGTGCAGCAGGATATGCGCAGCCTCGTGAAAGAAGGTGAACCACAGGTGATCGGCGGTCTTGTACCGGAGGCTTAGCTGCACAAGTGCCTTATGGGGCGAGATCCAGCGCGTCGCCCCACAGGCCCGGGATCCCGTCAATTCCGGGACCCATGCGACAACCACGCCCGCTCCCGCGCAGAGTGCCGGGACTTCTTCCTGGAACTGCGTCACATCGCTACACGTGAGTGCCCGAACTTTGCTAAGGACCGTCCTGAACTTCACCTCGTCATAGGGCTCCGTCGTTCGCTGCTCTGCTTCAATTAGTCCACGCCGAAGCCAGGCGGAGAGTGCGTACCCGTCGGGCTTGAACTTGGCCGGTCGCCGAAACGCAGCTGTCGGCTCGCTGCATACGACCTCCCACTGCTCGGGCGAAACCACGCCGAAGAAGGCCAATAATGCATGCGCGGTGCTGACCCGATCGCTTGTCTCCGGTAGCCATCGATACTTCACCATCTCCTTGAGCGGAAACCTCGAGCACCAGGCCTTGAGCGTGCTCAGACGCTCGTTCTCTTCCTGACGCGCGAGGAATGCCCGGTAGTCACGTTCTCTCGCGTTCCAGAACGGCGCTGGTACGCCCACGGCGAGTTCGAGCTGCAGCGCCGTCTCAGGCGTGATGGCGGCCTTGCCATTCACGATTTCGCTGATGGTCTTCAACGGCCGTCCCATACGGGCGGCGAGATCGGACTGGGTGATGCTGCGCTCCTCGAGGAGATCACGCAGAGTGTCTCCCGGCGACGATACTTCAGACGGCGCGTAGCGATTGCGGGTGGTCTCAATCATGAGTGTCCTCGATGCCGAGGATGCGGATCGTCCTCACCGAGTCCCAATCCAAGCCACCATCCGGCTTCTTCGGACACGGGTCGTCGGCTGGCTCAAGGATAAGCCGGTTGGGGTGGCAGAGATCCAGAGAGATCTGGCTTGTTCGATCGCCCTTGAGTTCATGCGGCCGACCGGGGAGCGTTCTCATGACGCCGAGGTTCTCCGCCGCTGCCAGGTCATCCAGGCGGCGGCGAAGGCGCCTAGCCCCTTCGGCTCCCCAGGTCCGATTGGCCTCCCGGGCGTCGTTGCACTGCTTTTCGAGCTTCCGATTGCGAAAGACGATTTCCACGGATGACGCACGGGACTAGAATATGTAACCCCAGGGGTTAATTGGAAGGGATACCCTGGCGAGTTGGGCGATTCAAGCTCGGCTCGCCTCACCCTGACCTTTGCCGGTTGAGCTCCAGCAGCCGCGCCAGCACCTCGTCCCGCACCTCGTCGGGCCACCGCAACCGGTACTTCCGCTTGGCCCTGGTCCCCGGCTCGATCTCGTCCTCATCGAACTCCGGGATGAACTCGGCGACTGGATCGAGGTCGGTCCAGCCATAGGCGTCAATGACGGCGCGATCCATCGCGGCGTGCAGGGCGCGGAGCTGCTGAATGTCGGCGGCGGTCTCGAGCGGGTCGTGGAAGCGATTGTAGGTGTCAGTAAGGCCCTCGTTGCGCGCGATCATGAGCTGGGCGCGAAAGTCGTAGTAGGCCTTCCCCGCAGCTTCGAGGGAGGGCCAGTGCTCCCAGTCTTCCGGGAATGGAAAGGTCTCGAAGCAGTCGGTCGGCGTGTACTGAAGGTCGTCCTTCAGGGAACTGCTAAAGGTGCGCGCCCACAACTCGTGCACGCGACACTGCATGACGCTTAGCGCTTCGAGCCGGTCGAAAGCAAAGAGTACCACCTTCTCGTTTGCCACAAGCCGAGTTGAGAGCATGGTGAACCATGCAGTTCTGCTCACGCGTGCGATGGCCAGGCATGTCTGCTTGCCCACGATCGCTGCGCGCAGTTCCGGTCGAGTACGAAGAAAGCGCCACCAATAGCGCCGACCGTAGTCATCTTTCTGACGCATGCGTTCAGGTCGCGCCTTCGCCTCGACAATCTTCATGAGCTCCGGCCACCCCGCCCTCGCCTCGGCCTCACTCATCTCCCCGAAGTTGATGACGTACCGCCGATGCGCGTGCGTCGGGCTATCGTTTACTTCCTCCCCGCCGATGTACGGGAAGATCACCTCCTGATTTCGCGGATTCTCCGCGATCAGTCGATGCATCTCCGCAATGGGGGTCGCGTCCTCGTTCTCGTCGTCGAACGTGAATCCCATCCCGAGCACGATGCTTCCCTGAAAGCTCTTGCCAGCGTTCTCCGCCAGCTGCGCCGGATCCTCGTCGCTTCCTCGATGAAACAGGAACGCGGTGACGAGCGACACGTCGGCGCCGTCGATTCGCTTGGCGCCGTCGTACGGACCTTTCACGCCATGAACTACACTCACCACCACGGCGGCCACACCTGGCCAGCGGTAGCGCCGTCTCGCCTCGTACAATGTGCAGCGGTGCGTTCGCAGCCAGCGCAGTCCTGTCGCTCGTGTATCGCCCTGCGCAATCGTGTTCGTGGCAATCAACCCGAAGGCGCCCCCTTCACGCAGCAGCCCGTACGCTCGGCGGAAGAAATGCGCGACGAGGTCGGCATTCCCGTGCGCTCCCTCGTGTACCGTCTGCAACCATGGCAGGTACTGCGCGGGATTGCTGTTGATGAGTGTGTTCTTACCGGCGAACGGTGGGTTGCCGACGATGGCGTCGAAACCGGCATGCGTACGCTGAAAGACCTCGGGGAACTCCACCTCCCAGTGGAACGGATAGAGTTGCCGTTCATGCAGTGACTCGGAGAGCTCATCGAGTAATCCCAGGTCCCCGCCGCCGAGCGCCGAACCGGCACGCTGCTCGTAGTCGCGGCGCAGCCCCTCACGCTTCTTGTCCTTGTCGGCGCCGAAATAAGCGGCGATTACCGCGTCTCCGACCCTTCGCACGCCTTGAAGTACCCCATCCGCGTCGCCGAGGAGCCGGAGCTTCTCGCGCGTGTCGTCCGACCCTGCCATCGCCTCGATGCCGTCGCGCAGCGCATCGGCCTCCTTCAGTCGTTCGTCCACCAAGTGTGACCAGAATTGCGGTTGCTCGCCCCTAACGAGGTCCCAGTCGAAGAACTGGATCTGTCGCCGCGTGAGCCCCACCAGCGAGTCGCCGTGGCGCAGCGCGTGGTCAATGAAGGTGAAAGGGTGCTCGCGTGCGAGCGTCACCAGCCAGAGAGAGAGTTTTGCCAGCTGAACCGCGTACGGGTTGCGATCCACCCCGTACAGGCACTGCTGCGCCACCAGTCGGCGGGCATAGAGCTGCGGGTCTTCGTCGGGCGGGATGGTCGGCATGTTCCTGTGCCGTTGCCAGGCATCAACCAGCTTCTCTCCCAGGAAACGGCACGCCCCCACGAGGAAGGCGCCAGAGCCCATGGCCGGGTCGCACACCTTGAGGGCCAGTATCTGATCCGGGGTCGGGTTGTCACCCATCGCCTCGAACACCGGGCGCAGCGTCGTGGCGACGATCGGTTCGGTGAGTTCGCGCGGTGTGTAGTGCGAGCCGGAGCGCCGGCGTTCTTCCGTCGGCTGCAATGTCAACCCGCCGAGACCCACTGGGCGCGGCGTGTAGTGCGAGATGCGCTTCTGGAGCGCCTCGAGCAGCTCGTCCTTGGACGTGGCAGCCTTGAGCAACTCCTCCTGCGCCTTCGGGACCTCGCAGTCACATGACTCCTTGAGCCACTTGGCGCGTTCCTTCCCCGACACCTTGAGCAGCGCATCAAGGTTGAGCACCGGGTGGCTGGGGCTCCCCTTGGCCTTGCTCTTCGGGACGACGGCGATGGAGGTGCCGAGTGCCGCACGCACCTCGAATCCCATCATTGCCTCGTAGACGGAGCCGATCTGCTCCACGTCGAGCGCGCGATAGGAGAGACGCTCGCCCTCGAGCACGAGGAGCCGTTCGAGAACCCGGAGTACGCATCCATCACTCACGCGCGGGACATGCGCCAGCCGTTCGCCCAGCACGCGGCGTGTCCCCCACGGGCGCCCCTCGAGGAAGGGATACCGGTCGGGGTCAAACAGCTCCCCGGCACGGGCCGGGATGCGAATGCTGCCGTGCTGTGCGCCGTCGTGCAGGATGCGCGCGAGTGTAATGAGTCGCGCCCAAGCACCGAAGCGCTGGTCCATCGTGTCGGGGTAACGCGCGCGATCCCGCGAGAGTCGATGGTAGAGCGCGCCGACTCCATAGTGCTCCACCCACGCAGCGTCCTGCGGCAGCATGCCGCGCTCCTCGGCGTAGAGCACGAAGACCATCCGCATGATTGTGGTAAGGAGCCCGCCGTACACTTCCTGTGGCGCTTGACGGAGCGTCTCCTGTACGATGCGTCCTTCGGCGGCCTCGTCGGCGCTTTGTACGCCGCGCATCAGGTCGTAGAGCGCCCCCAATACCTGCTCCGCGAGCTTGGTCGAGACGGTGTTCTGGTACTTCCGCGACTCGCGCATCACGGCGCCGAGTCGCGCGTCCGTTGGACATGCGCGGGAGAGGCGCCACCCGCTCAACAACTCGGCAAGCGCGAGGAACATCGGGCGCCCCGCCACCGTTGCCATCGGTCCCACAGGAAACGTGAGGTAGCCCGATGACTCGCCCCGAGGGGCATAAACAAGACGCAGCAAACGCTCCGTCACCAGCAGGCCGATCGATACGCCCGTCTCCCGAAGCAACCGTTCGAACTGGTCGTGCGGCGCCGCGGTCCAGACACCCTCGGTCGTGGCGCGATCCGGCTCGGTGCCAAGAGGAAGCACCTTCACCAGCAGCTGCCAGCGTCCCTCCGTTTCGGGGTCCGGGACGGCATACGTCGGCTCCAGCCGTGACTGGAGTTCAGGGAGGGCAATGGAGTGCTCGCCCGGTACCGAAGGGCCATCCGGCGCGCCGGCGACGGTGGACAGGTCCCACCCGAGCACGCTCCCGGCGCAGGCGAGGAAGTCGCCGAGCTGGCGCCCTTCGTCGTCTGCCGCGGTGTCGAGCATCGCACTGAACGCCTGCCAGCGGGCTCGCTCCGTCTCCTCGATGACAATGCCGGCGGAGACCAGCGCCGATGGGACGACGACAAGACCGACTGGCTGGATGAGTCCCAGCCACTCCTGATGGGCGCGAATGGGGGCTTCGCTCATCAGCCGCTCACCGGCCAGAGGTACACAACGCCCAATGGCTCCACGCGCACATGGCGGACGTCGTACGACTCGCGGATGCGCGCGGGTTCTACCTCCTTCTCACGCACCAGTGCTTCGAGTCGCCGCTGCCAGTGAAGTCGCTCGGCCCGCAACTGTTTCCGTTCGTCCTCGCTCCCCAGTGCAAGCTCCAGCTGCGGACTTTCGTCAGATGTCTCCCGTATGCGCGCGATGCGCTCGGAAATCAGGCGAGAGAGCTCCTTTGCCTCACGCTCGCCTCGTTGGGCGAGCAGCTTCTTCGCCTCCTTGCTCACCACCTCGGCCCGTGTCTCCAGGTGCGTTCGCAGCGCCTTCACATCGACCGCCAGTGACTCCTGGAGACGTGCCGCGATCTCGGGAGGGACCGGACGCACGTCTGCCTCGGGAAGCGTGCGGTCGAGCATGTCGAGGGCCTTTGATTCTCCGGCACCCCCTTCGGCAAACGGCTCGAGCGGCCCCTTGCGGCTGGCGAGTGGACGCCAGCGCGCTGCCACCGCCACAATTTCGTCATGCAGCCGACCGGCTTGCGGTCCATACAATGACAGGCGCCCCAGGAGCACCACTCGCGGCTGAGAGTCCTCCACGTACCCGACACAGGCGCGAGCCAGGTCGTACTGTACGAGCCCCTGCGCCGAAAAGCGTCCGAGCAGGCGCTGAACGAGGCGCTGTTCGAGGTGGAGGTGCACGGCGTCCGGGTCGCTGACGCCGGAGTCACGGAAGATCACGGGGCGAAGCGTGCTTCGATTACGCCACTCATGAATGGGCACCTTTCGGTCGCGCGGCTCCCGCAACGTGTCGAGCGTCTCCTGCCAGCCTGGGTCATTGGCGGGAATCGGGACGTGCCACACCGGGCGACCACGCTCGACCGCCTCTCGCAGCGGTCCTGCACCGGCCAGCGCGAGAGCCCGGTCGAGCGCGGCGCGGAAGGCCGGTTCACGGAAATTGAGGTGCGCCTCCGCTTTGCCACGAAGTTCCTGCAGCGTGTCGATCTGGCGTTCGAGGTCCTGCCGCGCCGCTCGTGACGCCTCGAGTTCCTCGAGCGCGCGCGCCTTCTTCGAGGGATCGGGCTCCAGTTCGTCGATCTGCCGGCGCAGGTCGTCGATGGTCGCCCGCGTGATTCCCTGCCGCAGCAAGTGTTCGACCTCGCGCTCAAGTACCGGCGCCAGGCTCCCCAGTTGCTTCCGGATTCGCTCAGTCTTCACCATCAGTGTCTCGAGGACCCGATCCTCGGGGCGCTGCTCGAGCACGAAGTAGTGGCAACGAACCTCAGGTGCAGGCTGTCCCTTTCTGTCGATACGACCGTTGCGTTGCTCGAGGCGTGCGGGATTCCACGGAAGGTCGAAGTGAAACAGATCGGCACAGTGGTGCTGCAGGTTCAGTCCCTCACGGGCGGCGTCGGTGGCGATCAGGATGCGCAACGGGTGACGCTCGGGCTCCTCGTTGAACGCACGCTTCACCGCCTCGCGGGCGTCCTCGCCCATGCCGCCATGATAGACGGCGATCCGGTCCTCCTCACGGTCCGTCCCGGCGATCGCGGCACGCAGCTGCTGTTCGAGGTATCGCTTGGTGTCGGTGTACTCGGTGAAAATGATGACGCGGCGCGGCGCCCATGATGCATTCACGTCGCTTCGATCGCTCTCGTCCAGTGGCGGAAGCTCCGGGCACTGATTGGATCGGATCCAATCCACGAGCGTGCGAATGCGGGCGTCAGGTTGGAAGCGGTGAGCATTGGCGATGGTGGCCATCTCGCCCACGAGGTCGCGTTCACGCCGAAGCAGCGATTGCTCACCCTCCGCCGCAGCCCACGTTGCCCGCTCCATTGCGGCATCCTCGGCGGCCTCCAGCTCCGACTCGACGTCATCAGCTCCGTCGTCGTCCGCGCCCGGCGGCGTGAGGTCCTCAAGCGAGACCTGTGCAGTTTCCGGCTTTGACGCGCGGTCAGCCTTCAGCTCCTCCAGCATGCGATCGAGCGTGCGCGCGTGTACGTCCGCAGTGCGCGCGAAGGCCTCGAGTGACGACAAAAGCCGCTTCTGCAGATTAATGATCGTCAGGCGCCCGGCGGCTTGCGCCGACTTTCGTGCCGTGGAAAGGCGTCGCTTCCGGAGTTGATCCAGCTCGTCCAGCTTCGTCGCCAGCACCAACTCCGGCGCATCGGGCGCCAGCCCGGTGATGCCAAGCTTTGTCACATGACGCAGCGGGAAGCCGCCTTGCAGCTGGCGAAGGTCCTCCTTGAGTCGCCGGACCATCACCGGATCCAGTTCCCTGGCATTCTTGACCGGCACACCGCGGGTGAATCGTTGCGGGTCGAGCAGTTCGAGCAGCGCGGCGAAGCTGTTGGAGTGTCCGTTGTGCGGCGTAGCCGATAGAAAAAGGCGATGCTCGAAGCGGCCGGCGAGGTCGCGGATGGTTCGCGTGAACTGGGAGTCGATCGCATAGCGCACACCCGACGACGGCGCTGCGTGGTGGGCCTCGTCCAGGATGAGCAGCGTGCCTGGCGCAGACTCACCGAGCCAGTCGCGCAGGCCCGAGGCGTATGCCTCGTCAGACAGCAGACTGTGCGAGATGATGAAACGCGAGTGCGTGGTCCACGGATTGATGCCGTAGCCGCGCTCCATGCGCTTGCGCTGCACGTAGGCGCGGTCGTACACCTCGAAGGTGAGACCGAAGCGTTGCTCGAGCTCTTCGCGCCATTGCTGAACCACAGATGGCGGAGCCGCCACCACGACACGCTGCACCCGTTGGCGTAGCATCAGCTCTCGCAGGATCAGCCCGGCCTCGATCGTCTTCCCGAGGCCGACGTCGTCAGCGATAAACAGATTCACCCGCGGGAGCTGGAGCGCCTTTCGGAGCGGCTCCAGCTGGTACGCCATCACCTCAATGCCCGCGCGGAACGGCGCCTGGAAGAGCGTCGGATCTGTAGCGGTGACGGTGTTCCAGCGTATGGTATTGAGGTAGGCTGCGAAGAGGCCTGGGGCGTCGAAGCCACGCTCACCGATGTGCTGCCATCCGACGTCGGCAATTACCGCGGAGTCGACTTCGCGCTCCCAGAGGACCTCGGCGACCTCACCGAGGGCGTCGTCCTCGATGCAGGAGAGGCGTACGAGAGTGTCGCCGCCGGGTATGGCAGACGGAGTCACCGCCTCGACGATGTGGCGCCGGGTGCGACACAGCGCCAGCTGGCCTGGGCTTGGGGGAAGGTCGCGGGGATGCGCCTTGATGCCTGCTGATGTCATCACAAAGGAGGATCAGAGCTAACGACTGACACACGCTTTCAGAGCCTCACAACCCGTGCAAGGTACTGCCCTCCCCAGACCGTTCATTTCACCACTGCTGTCGTGATCGCCTTGATCCGCCTCGAGTGACGGGCGAGCAAGTAGGTCACAAAATCGCCGACGATGGCGCTCGGCTCTCGTGATCCCTTTGTGATCACTCGGGCCAGAAGCAGGTGCCCGTGTCCCTCCCACTGCACATTGATCGCTCCTCGCTGCCTATCCGAACTGTGGAGCTTCAACCACCCGGGTTTCCGATCAGGTTCTTGCTGCTTGTCGATCACGAGGAGGTACTCGTCCAGCCGCCTGTCCTTGGCGATGGCTTGGCGGAGGGAGGTTCCGGGCGTACAGAGCGCGGTAATGATGACCTGCATGAAATCCTCCATTGTTGATGTCCGCCTCGGGAGCGCAGCACCCGATCGAGCCTCGGCTCTCGTCACCGCAATGTGCGTGCTGCGGTCGCTTCGCTCAAGAGTTAGTTGGTGGGGCTTGACTGGTCATGCCTCACACGCGACAGGCGCCGACCGACGAAGCCAACACCGCTCGGCGGATCTGCTGATGGCTCGACTGGGGATAGTTCTGCCAGACGCCAATACCACGCGCGCGTGGCCTTCGAGCGAGTTCCCGTTCCGTGCGGGCCGCAGCGACATTCGGCATGGGATTCCTGCGTCGCCGGAAAGCGTTCGGGTCGTAGCCCCTTGAAGTTGCCCTGAAATAGTGGACACCCTAATAGGCCGATGGCAGGTTTCGGCCGTGGAGGTGTCTCGTGACGAAGGGAAGACGCAGGTTCAGTCGGGAGTTCAAGTTGGAGGCCGTGCGGCAGTTGACCAGTGGCCGGCAGCTCGCGCAGGTCGCCCGCGAGCTGGGGGTCGATGCCCAGGTGATCCGGCGGTGGAAGGACCAGGTCACCGTGGACGCGGCGACGGCGTTCCCCGGGAATGGGCGGGTGCGGGCGGAGGACGCGGAAGTCCAGCGCCTACGGCAGGAGGTGACGCAGCTGCGAGCGGAGCGGGACTTCCTAAAAAAAGCGGCGGCGTTCTTCGCGCGGGACGCTCGGTGAAATACCACGCCATCCAGACGACAGAGAGCCTGCTGTCGATCGCGC
>WBZL01001746.1_pt1 | contig 22085 bp, 17 predicted proteins | sample 5204291 | NCBI WGS metagenome assembly WBZL01 (sample SAMN12344345, study PRJNA552823) | activated sludge metagenome | biome: Activated sludge suspended growth; feature: Nitrification reactor; material: Wastewater; isolation source: activated sludge from nitrification reactor of wastewater...
AGCGCGCAATCGCCGAGGGTCATGGCGACCAGTACCCGCCGGCGCACGGGTATCCCGACCTGCGCACCGCGATCAGCGAACACCAGCGTCGCTTCTACGACATGTACGTCGACCCGGCCAAGGGGGTGGTGGTGACGACCGGGGCGTCCGAGGCAATCGCGTCCGCCGTCCTGGCGCTTGTCGAACCGGACGACGAGGTCATGGTCCTCGACCCGTACTTCGACCTGTATGCCGCCGTGATCGCCCTGGCGGGAGCGCAGCGGGTCGCGGTACCGCTGACCGCAGACGCCTTGCGTCCGGACCTCACGGCGATGCGCGCGGCGGTGACACCCCGGACCACGATGCTGCTGCTGAACACCCCCCACAACCCCACCGGCGTGGTCTTCACGCGCAGCGAGTTGCAGGACATCGCCACGTTCGCCATCGACCACGACCTCCTCGTGATCGCCGACGAGGCGTACGAGCACCTCTGGTTCGACGACAACGTGCACATCCCGATCGCCAGCCTGCCGGGGATGGGGGAGCGCACGTTGACAGTGGGTTCGGGCGGGAAGACCTTCTCCTTCACAGGCTGGAAGGTCGGGTGGGCCAGCGGTCCGGCCGACCTCATCGGACCGGTGCGGGTGATCCGTCAGCACCTGTCGTATGTGTCCGGTGGGCCGTTCCAGGAGGCGATGGCCGTGGGCCTGCGGCTGCCGGACAGCTACTTCGACGGCTTCCGCGCCGACCTCGCGGGCAAGCGGGACCGGCTCTGTGCCGGGTTGGAGGAGCTCGGTCTGCGGGTGATCCCGCCGCAGGGAACGTACTTCGCCACCACCGACGTCCGTCCGCTCGGGTTCGCCGACGGCGACGAGTTCTGCCACCGGGTGCCGCATGAGGCTGGCGTGGTGGCCATCCCGCTGTCCGCTCTCAGCGACCATCCGGAGGCCAGCGCCCCCTATGTGCGGTGGGCGTTCTGCAAGCGCGACGAGGTGCTCGACGAGGGTCTGCGGCGGCTGCGAGGGTGGCTGGGCTGAGTCGCCGGCGCACCGAACTGGTTGACCGGCCCGGGTCCGCAACCAGTTCGGTACCCGACACGCCGCGGGTTGCGTTGCTGGCCCGCGTGTTACTGGTTGAGATCCGCAGATCCGGCGTTCGTGCCAACCAGTTCGGTACGTGGGTGCGCAAGACCCGAGGCAGACTGTATACAATCGCCTCAAGATTGCATGCAAGGAGTCGCCCATGGATCCCGCCGCCCTCGACGGTGTGCTGGTGGCCGACTTCTCACGCGTGCTGGCCGGGCCCTACGCCACGATGCTGCTCGCCGACCTCGGTGCGACCGTGGTCAAGGTCGAACGCCCTGGCAGCGGTGACGACACCCGCGCGTGGGGGCCGCCGTTCGCCCCCGACGGGCAGTCCACGTACTTCCACAGCGTCAACCGCAACAAACGCTCCATCGCCCTGGACCTGACCGACCCCGACGACCTCGCCGTCGCACTGAATCTCGCGCAGACATGCGACGTCCTGGTGCAGAACTACAAACCCGGCGGGCTGCGCCGATTCGGCCTCGACCACGCGTCGGTGGCTGCGGTGAACCCAGGGGTCGTGTACTGCTCCATCAGCGGCTTCGGAAGCGGCGAGGGGCGCGATCTTCCCGGCTACGACCTGCTGGTGCAGGCGATGGGTGGGTTGATGAGCATCACCGGGGACGATGAGCCGACCAAGGCCGGTGTCGCCGTCGTGGACGTCCTCACGGGGCTGCACGCGACGGTGGCGGTGCTGGCCGCCCTGCGCCACCGCGATCTGACGGGATCCGGGCAGCACGTGGAGGTCTCGCTGCTGTCGGCCCTACTGTCGTCGTTGGTGAACCAATCCTCGGCGTACGTCGGGGCGGGTGAGGTGCCGCAACGGCTGGGGAACGCCCACCCCTCGATCGCGCCGTACGACCTCTTCGCGACGGCCGACCGCCCGATGATCATCGCGGTGGGCAACGACGCGCAGTTCCGCAGACTGGCCGAGGTCCTGCAACGACCAGACCTCGCCGACAACCCCGACTACCTCACCAACTCCGACCGGGTCGCGCACCGCGACAACCTCAAGGCCGACCTCGAACGGGTGCTGCGCACGCACGGTGCCGACGACTGGCAGCGCGCGCTCACCGCCTCCGGCATCCCGTGCGGCCCGATCAACACGATCGAGCAGGCTTTCGAGCAGGCCTCGCGCCTGGGACTCGACCCCGTGGTCGACGCCGGCGGCATGCCGGTGGTGGCCAACCCGGTGGAATACACCGGGACTCCGCCGCGGTACCGCTCGGCTCCACCACAGGTGGACGCCGACCGCGCCGAGGTGCTGGCTCTGCTCGGGGAGCGCTCATGACCGCCCAGGAGCGCATGCTGGAGGCGTTGCGCACCGAGGTCCTGACCGGGGCTCTGCAACCCGGCGAGCAGGTCGTGCAGGAGCTCATCGCGGAGCAGTACGGCGTGAGTCGCGTGCCGGTTCGTGAAGCCCTGCAGACCCTGACCTCGGAGGGGCTCATCACGCACCTGCCTCACCGCGGCTACTTCGTCACCGAGTTGAGCGTCCCCGACCTGCTCGAGGTCTACCGCCTGCGCGAACTGCTCGAGACCGAGGCACTGCGCACCGGGATCCCAGTGCTCACCGACACGGATGTGGCCACCATCGAACACCTCGCCGATCGTGTGGATGAGGCCGGCGCCGGCGGCGATCTGGCCGGGCTCACGAACGCCAACCGTGACTTCCACTTCGCCATGTTCGAGGCCGCGGGGATGCCGCGGCTGCGCAGACTCCTGCGGCAACTGTGGGACGCCTCCGACGTCTACCGGGCGCTGTACTTCCAGCAGGCCGGCAACCGTGAGCGTGTCGCCCACGAACACGCATCGATGGTCGAGGCCGTCCGACGGCGAGACGTCGACACGGTGATCCGCCTGCACGACGAGCACCGCGATCACTCCGTCGCATGGCTGACGGCCGCCCTACGTCGAAACACCCAACCCCCTCACAGGAGAAGCCCATGAAGACACAGTCCCCCTTCGAGTTGTTCAGCATCGACTCCTTGCTCGATGACGAGGAACGTGCGATCCGCGATGTGGTGCGCGACTTCGTGGACACGCGCATCAAGCCGGAGATCGCCGACTGGTTCGAAGCCGGCCAGATCCCCGCGCGCGACCTCGCGCGCGAACTCGGCCAACTCGGAGTGCTCGGAATGCACCTCGAGGGCTACGGCTGTCAGGGGACGTCGGCGGTCGCCTACGGCGTGGCCTGCCTGGAACTCGAGGCCGGCGACTCCGGGATCCGCTCCCTGGTCAGTGTGCAGGGTTCATTGGCGATGTATGCCATCCACGCGTTCGGGTCGGAGGAGCAGAAGCAGCAATGGCTGCCAGGCATGGCCGCCGGCGAGAAGATCGGCTGCTTCGGGTTGACGGAACCCGACTTCGGGTCGAACCCGGGCGGCATGCTCACCCATGCCAAGCGGGACGGGGACGACTGGATCCTCAACGGCTCGAAGATGTGGATCACGAACGGCAATGTGGCGGACGTGGCCGTCGTGTGGGCACGCACCGAGGAGGGGATCCGTGGCTTCGTCGTCCCCACCGACACCCCCGGCTTCACCGCCATCGAGATCCACAAGAAGCTGTCGCTGCGCGCGTCGGTGACCAGTGAGTTGGTGCTCGATGACGTGCGACTGCCCGCCGATGCAGTGCTACCCGGAGTAGTGGGACTGCGGGGTCCACTGTCGTGCCTGAACGAGGCCCGCTACGGCATCGTCTTCGGCACACTCGGTGCGGCACGCGACTGTCTGGAGACGGCGATCGACTACAGCGTCAACCGTGTTCAGTTCGACCGGCCCATCGCCGGCTTCCAGTTGACGCAGAAGAAGTTGGCGGACATGACCCTCGAACTCGGCAAAGGCATGCTGCTGGCCCTGCACCTCGGCCGACTCAAGGACCAGCACGTCATCCGCTCGGAGCAGGTCAGCGTCGGCAAGCTCAACAACGCCCGCGAAGCGCTTGCGATCGCGCGGGAATGCCGCAACATCCTCGGCGGCAACGGCATCACCCTCGAGTACCCGGTGATCCGGCACATGAACAACCTCGAGTCGGTGTTCACCTACGAGGGCACCAACGAGATGCACACGCTCGTGGTCGGCGAGGCACTCACCGGGATTCCCGCGTACCGCTGAGCGCCTACCGCCCGGTGCGTGCATGCCGGCCCAGCGCCCAGACCGCGAGCAAGGACAGGACCACTGCGAAGCCGACCAGCACCGCGAGGTAGCCGCCGATCCCGGCGACACCGGCACCGTCGTTGATGATGGCGTTCCAACTGTCCATCGCCCAGGCCTGCGGAGTGAGGTGACCGATGCGCTGCATCGTGGTGCCCACCACCGAAAGCGGCCACATGCAGCCACCCAGCATGCCCATCACGATGCCGGCGGGCACCGCGACAGCGACAGCCTGTCCAGGTGTTCGTGCCACCCCGCCGAGCAACATGCCCGCCGCCGACGCGATCACCGAGTAGACGAGAACCAGGGTCACAACGGCCAGCGGATCGCCGAGGTTGATGCCGAACCAGAGCACGCCGAGTCCCAGCAGGATCGCCGCCTGCAACAAGGCGATGAAGAACCGCGACAGCCCCAGACCCGACAGATAGACACCGAGCCCGTGCGGGGTGGCCAGCGTGCGCTGGAACACGCCGAGTTGCCGCGCCTGGACCAGGGCCGCGGCACCGAGCAGACCGTTGAGGAAAGTGAACAGCATCAACTGGGAGGGCACGGCGGACGCGAAGCGGTTCTCGTCCATCTCATTGACGGCGCCGATCGCGCGCGTCGCCACGTCAACCGCAGGGACGTCAACGATCGCGCCGTCCACAGCGGCGCCGGCCTCCTCGGCCGAGACCTCCGTTCGCAGCGCGTCGACGGCTGTGGCCCGGGTGCTGATCTGAGCAGCAGCCGAGTTGACGGTGGAGACGACAACGCCTGCGCCCGTGGACGCCTGCTGCACATAGATCTGCACGGGCTCGCCGTCGGCGGGCACGTCGACCCCCCCGGCCAACAGACCCATGCGGATGTCCCGGTACATGTCGTTGCGGTCGTCATACTGCTGCACGTCGATGGCCGGTGATTGCTCGAGTTCAGCCACCAGGCTGGTACCGAGCGGGCCAGGATCACTGAGCAGCATCCCCACCGGCAGTCGATCGGAACTCTGACCGAAGCTCAGCCCGATGAGCAGGACGAGGACCACCGGCAGGGCCAGGGTTGTGAACATTGCAATGCGGTCGCGGAAGTAGCGCACCCACTCGGTGCGCGCGGTCGCGAGGACGGCCCTCATGAGAGAACCTTCTTGCGCAGTGCGATCAGGCCGATCGCCGCACAGCCGACCCCGATGCTCGTCAGCAGGAGCACCTGCGGCAACACCTCGACCACGTCGGCCTTCGCGGCGGCCAGATTCACGAACGCGGCCAGGGCCTGCCCGTTGGGGGTGAACAACCGCAGGTTGGACAGCACCCCCGAGGCCCCGTAGAAGAAGGTCCCGCCCGCGACCGCGAACAACAGGGCGACGATCGTGGTGAGCGCGTCCGCCTGGTTCTCCGTGCGCGCCAGGCCTGTGATGAGAAGTGAGATCCCGGCGATCGCCACCACAGCGGAGACGATGACGAGGAAAACCCCGATGGGATCACCCCAGTACGCGCCGAAACCCAGCCACGTGACCAGCCAGACCAGCGTCATGCTCACGACGCCGACGATGAGCACGCCCACCGTCTTGCCCAGCAGGACCGAGCCGGCGGAGACCGGGGCGGCGAGGATGCGCGGCAGGGTGCCTTCCCGGCGCTCCTCGATGATGGAACGCGCGCCGTTGCCGATGATGAAGAACAAGAACAGCATCGCCACCCCGGGTGCGAAGTAGGCCATGACCGAGAACGTGCCGGTCACCTCGCCCTGCTCCACTGTCAGCGGTGGTGGAGCGGTCACTGCCCGCTGGATCGCGGCACCGGGGTCGGATACGCCGGCCGCAGAGGCGGCGACCGCGGTCACCCGCGCGGTCTGTAGATTCGCCGCCACGCCGGCCGCCACGGATTCGGCCACGGACTGCGCCAGCGGGTCGGTGGCCTCACCCACCACGTCGAGTTGCGCCGGTTCACCGGACAGCACGGAGTCGCTGAGACCGCGTGGCAGCACGATCACCGCGTCGTAGGCGCCGGAGTCCAGCGCCGCCTCCGGGTCGGTGTCGACAGCTGAGAAGGCGATCCCGTCGCCGCCCGCGCCCGTCAGACCCTGCGCGATCTGGCGGGAGATGTCCGAGCCATCCGCGTCCCTGATGCCGACTGTGACGTCCAGGCTGAAACCGGAGCCGAACGCCGCCCCCACCACCAGGGCGATCAGGATCGGCGCCGCGATCGCTTGGATCAGGATGGACCTGTCACGCACCGATCGCCGCAGCCCGTTGGCCGCGATCAACCACACGTGGCGCCACATCAGTCACGCAGCGCTTTCCCCGTCAAGTGCAGGAACACCGCCTCAAGGTCGGGCTCAGCCACATCCACCCCGACGACATCAAGACCGTGGTCCTGCGCGGCCTGCACCGCCGGCGCGATCAACGTGGGTCCTTGGGCCGCCACGACCGCGACCTGCCCGTCCTCAGCGTTCACCCCACTGACATCCGGCATCGCCTCGAGATCGGCACACCAGGTGCGCACCTGTTCCACGGCACCGTTGACCCGGAATGTGACGGTGCTGTTCTCCCCCAGCCGCTCCATGAGTTCAGCGCGCGTCCCCTCCGCGATGAGCCGGCCGGAATCGATGATCCCCACCCGGTCGCACAACCGCTCGGCCTCCTCCATGTAGTGCGTCGTGTAGAGAACGGCCATGCCGGAACTACCGAGCGCATCGACGGCCTCGAGGATGCTGTTGCGGCTCTGCGGGTCCACGCCGACGGTCGGTTCGTCGAGGATGAGCAACTGCGGTTCGTGCAACAGACCAACAGCGATGTTCGCCCGACGTTTCATCCCGCCCGAGTAGGTCTCGATGCGGTCCTTCGCACGGTCGGCGAGCCCCACGACATCCAGGACGTGTGCGATGCGGTCCTTGAGATGTGCCCCGTGCAAGTTCTGCAACTTGCCGAAGAACTGCAGGTTCTCCAGCGCCGACAGGTCCGGGTAGAGCGCGATGTCCTGCGGCACCAGGCCGATCAGGGACTTGCGCGCACCCGTCAGCGGGGCGCCGAGGAGTTCGACCGTCCCGCTGTCCGGGGTCAGCAACCCGGCGATCATCGAGATCGTCGTCGTCTTGCCCGCGCCGTTGGGCCCCAGCAACCCGTAGGTCTCGCCCGGCGCGATCTGGAAACTCACCCGGTCGACGGCTGTGTGATCCCCGAACCGCCGCACCAGATCCGTCACTTGCAGCACTGGAGCCGCCATGGGAACCACGCTACTCCCGCGCTGATCATGACGTGGGCCGCACCGGACCGTCACGCCCCTCGCTATCGTGAAGGACGTCCTGGAGCGAAAGGGCCCTTCATGAGAATCGTGCTCGCCGCGCTTGCCGTAGTGGCACTCGCCGGGTGTTCCGGCGACGAGACACACACCACTCCGATCTCCGTGACCGGCGCCGAGAACTCCTGCGACGTCGCGCCCACATCGGCACCGGCGGGCACCGTGGTCTTCGGGGTCCAGAACACCGGCAGCGAAGTGATGGATTTCTACCTCTACGGCGAAGCCGACCGGATCGTGGGCGAACTCCAGGGCGTCGGCCCGGGCGAAGCGCGAGACTTGATCGTGGAGGTGCCGTCAGGCGCGTACACGACCGCCTGTGTGCCCGGCGCGAGCGGCGAGGGCATCCGCAGCGGCTTCACGGTGGACCAGTGACACATCCGGCGGCAGGGCTCGAGCGTCATCTCCTCGATCCGGGTGTCCGCGCCGATGCCGCAGCGCTGGATCAACTCCTGCACCCGGATTTCATGGAGGTGGGGGCGTCCGGGCGCGTGTTCAGTCGACAGGACGCCATCGAGGCACTCGCTGCCGATCCGGATTGTCCGCAAGACATCACCGATCTGACTGTGGCCGAACTGGCCTACGGGATCGCTCTGGTCACCTACGAGTTGGCGGGTACGCGGCGCATTTCACTGTGGGTGCGTGAGGTCACCAAGTGGAGACTGCGATACCACCAGGGCACTCGCGAAACGGCGTGACCCCGCCTGAGACCGATGTCCGAAATCCGCTAGTCGTGGACGCCTGACCGGGCCACAATCCAGTCATGGACACCCTCGACTTCGACGCCTGCTACCGGGCCGTCGCCAGCCGTGACGAACGGTTCGACGGGTGGTTCTACACGGCCGTGCGCACCACCGGGATCTACTGCCGCCCGAGCTGTCCGGCCATCACTCCCAAGCGCAGGAACGTCGAGTTCCACCACACGGCCGCCAGCGCCCAGTCCGCCGGTTTCCGGGCATGCAAGCGATGCCGTCCGGATGCCTCACCCGGATCGCCGGAGTGGAACGTGCGCTCGGACCTGGTCGGCCGGGCGATGCGGCTGATCACCGACGGGGTGGTCGACCGTGAGGGCGTCGCCGGCTTGGCCGACGCGCTCGGCTACACCCAGCGCCACGTCACACGGTTACTGACCGCCGAGGTCGGAGCCGGCCCCCTTGCCATCGCCCGGGCCAACCGCGCCCGCACTGCCCGGGTGCTGCTCGAGAACACCGCCATGAGCGCGGCCGACGTCGCATTCGCTGCCGGGTTCGGCAGCATCCGGCAGTTCAACGACACGATCCGCGAGGTGTACTCGGCCACCCCCGGCGACCTGCGGCGATCGGACGCCCACACCGGGTCGATCTCTCTGCGCCTGGCAACCCGCCAGCCGTTCGCAGGCGACGCGCTGCTGGCGTTCCTGGGCCAGCGCGCCATACCAGGCGTCGAGTCCTGGGACGGCACCACGTTCGCGCGCTCGATGAGGTTGCCCCACGGTGTCGGAACGGCCCGGATCACAGCACATCAGGACCACTGCCGGGCGACCGTGCAGATCGAGGACCTGCGCGACCTCGCCCCGGCCGTGAGCCGCATCCGCCGCATGCTCGACCTCGACGCCGACCCGGTCGCAGTGGCCACCGTCCTGGCAGACACACTGCCTGTGAGCCGCATCCCCGGTCTGCGCAGTCCCCGCGCCTTCGACCCGGAGGAGACCGCGATCCGGGCCGTGCTCGGCCAGCAGATCAGCGTCGCCGCGGCCCGCACCGCGGCAGGACGACTCGCGCGCGGCGGATCCTTGTTCCCCACGAGCGGCGAGATCGCCGCCATGAACCCGTCTGATCTGCCCATGCCCCGCCGCCGGGCCGCCACCGTGGTCGAACTCGCCGGTCGCTTGGACAGCGGGCGGATCCGTCTCGACCCCGGGGCCGACTGGGACGAGGCGGAGCGGGCACTGCTCGACGTCCCTGGGATCGGTCCATGGACAGCCAAGTACATCCGCATGCGAGCACTCGGCGACCCGGATGTCAGCCTGCCGACGGACCTCGGAATCGTGCGCGCCGCCCGGGCCCGTGGTCTGGACCCTGATGACGCGCGCTGGAAACCCTGGCGTACCTATGCCATGCACTACCTGTGGAACCTGGGAGACGACTGATGCCGTACTGCGAATACCCGAGCCCGGTTGGGAACCTCACCCTTGTGGCCTCCGATACCGGCCTGCGTGCCATCTGGTGGCCCGATGACATCCGCCGCGGCGATCTCGGCGAGGAACAGCCGGATCACCCCGTACTGGTCCAGGCACGTCGCGAACTCGACGAGTACTTCGCGGGGGAACGGACCGACTTCGACGTCCCGCTCGACCCGCGCGGAACGGACTTCCAGAAGGCGGCGTGGGAGGTCCTGCGCACCATCCCGTACGCGACGACCATGACCTACGCCGAGCAAGCGCTGCGACTCGGCGATGCGAACAAGGCGCGGGCGGTGGGAGCGGCCAACGGCCGGAACCCACTGTCCATCGTGGTGCCGTGCCACCGGGTGATCGGCACCTCCGGATCCCTGACCGGGTTCGCCGGCGGTGTGGCCACGAAGCACTGGCTTCTGGAGTTCGAACGCCAGCACGCCGCCAGGCGTACCGTGGAGGCGTGACCGGGCCCTCGACAGCCTGCCCGCGCTGTGGCCGCTCTCTGGGCCTGGCACGGCCGGATGAGTTCGGCATGCTCACCTGCGAGTGCGGCTTCACCACCTACAGCGGTTATCTGCAGGAGTTCGAGTACCTGACGCAGAGGCGTCAATGGCTGTGGGACCGCGTCGTGGAGCAGTCCGGCCCTCCGGACCCCGCGACGGCCCGGCAGTACGCGGTGTGGCCGGCGCCACGGCAGCCGGTCGGACCACCGCCACACCGTGGAAGTTCGGCACAGATCCTGCTGGTGGTGCTGGGTGCTGGATTGCTCATCCTCGCCGGTCTGGTGTTCGTCGCGGTGGCCTGGGATCTCATCGGCGCCTACGGCCAACTGGCGATGATGCTGCTGGTCACAGTGCTGACGGGCGGGGTCGCGTGGTTCACACGAGCCCGGACTCCGCGGACAGCGCAGGCACTTGCGGTGGTCTCCTTCGCACTGGCGGTCATCCTTGTCACGGCTGCCCCGTCGTTGGGCCTGGTACCCGACGAGTGGAGCGAACCCCAGCGTCCGTACTGGCTGATCACGTCCGCCGCACTCATGGCTGCCGGGCTCGGGCTGGGTCGGGCATCCGGCCTGCGGGCGTGGTCCGCGCTCGGCTGGTTGCTCGCTCCGTTCGCGCTGGCAGCGGCCTTCGGTGTCGTCGCCGGCTGGGTGGACAGCGGTCACCTCGAGATGACATTGGCCGCGGTGGCCTTCCTCGCGCTCTCGCTGGCCCTGTTCACCATCAAGCCATGGGCAGCGACCGTGGTCAGCGCGGCACTGAGCCTCTCGGTAGCGGTGGTTCTCACCCTCGCGCTGCTGCAGATGACGCCTCCGGTGGGGGCGATCGTCACGATTGCGGCCGCGCTATTGGCGCTGCTGGTCATGAGCCGGCGGTTCGCCGCCGCAGAGTTCATCGGTTGGCCCCTGTTCGCCCTATGGCTCACGCTGCTGCTCGGGCTGCTGCCGACCAGCCCGTTCACCTCCGTGGCGGCGGCCGTGATCGGCGCAGGGCTGATGGTCGGCCTCGCGGCGCGCTCGGTCCCGTTGGCCGTTGCAAGCGGATGGACCCTCTGGACGAGCTGGATCATGTCCGCCCCCGACGATGCGTGGATCGTTCTCGCGATCGCGGCCGTCGCGCAGTTCGGGCTGGCGACCCGACGCACAGCCGCCCCGGTGGCCTGGGTGGGTGCGCTCAGCGCCGAGGCCGCCCTGCTGCTGAAGTGGGACAGCACGCCGCTGTTCGAGGGGCCGACCCTGGCACTTGCCCTGCTGCTGCTGGGGGCCGGGTTGCTGCAGCGGCGTGCCGGCGAACGGCGGTCCTCGATCGTCTACGGCCCCGCGGTCACCATGGCCCTGCTGCCGAGCGCATTCATGGCCTGGGTCGATGTCTGGTCCGTGCCGTCGCTGGTCCGGTTCGGTGTCGTGATGATCGCGGGGATCGCGCTGCTCCTACTGGGCGTCAAGCGGCGGATGTTGGGGCTCGTGGTGCCCAGCACCATCGCTGTGTCGATCGCAGCGACCGCGCAGATCTTCGCCGGCTTGGACCTTCTGCCCCGTTGGCTCGCGCTGGGCGTCGCCGGCTCGATCCTGCTGCTGGTCGGGGCGCGCATCGAGTGGGTGCGCGGTAAGCAGCAGGAGACCAGTGCGTGGCTGCAGTCGCTGCACTGATCACTTCAGGGCGTACTTGCCCACCACTCCCGCGTGGTCGGAGTGCCAGTAGCCGAACGACTGCTCCCTGCCGACCACCCAGGTCTTGATCCGCTTCACCTTCTTCGGCGTAGTGGTGAAGATCTGGTCGACGCGGTGGTCGAAGTCGTTGATGGAACCGCCGGTCTTCAAGTCGTAGGAGTCGGCGATGCAGCAACTCAATGGTGTGGTGGTGCCGATGTCACGGAAGCCGGCCTTCGTCAGCGCCTCAAACGCCTGCTCATCACCAGGCACGAGCCCAGGAGAGTCGGAGTTGAAGTCGCCGAGTGCGATCAGCGGGCCCTTCACCTTCGACATCGCCTTGGCGAACTCCTTGGCCTGCAGGGCGCGGATGCTCGGAACCACGGTCCGATCGTCGAACGCCTCCAGGTGGGTGTTGGCGAACGTGAACCAGGGCCCGTCACCGACCTTGGCGCGCGTCGACAGCCAGCCCCGCAGGGAGGTCACCGTGACGAATCCGGCGACCTTGGCGCTGTAGGAGTTCTTCACGGTGTACTGCTTGCCGCGCTGGTCCTTGGTCTTGATCCCGGCGCCCTTTCGCTTGAGGATCGCGTCGCGCATGGTGAGGCGGTAGTTCGCCTCAGCGCCGGAGGTGCCGGTCTTGAGGTTGTTGTCGAGGTCGGCGGGCGCTTCGAAGTCGAACTCGTCCTGGACCTTCACGACCTCGTACTTGACCTTGCCCTTGTTCACCTCTTTGAGCAGGATCTGCAGGAAGTCCTGCACCACCTTCTTGGCGACCGGCTTCTGGCTGTACACGGCGTTGAGGTTGACCTTGCCCTTGCGCCAGAGGGCGACCTCCTGCAGGCCGATGAGGTCGGGCTTGCGCTGCTGGATCTCGGCGGCGAGGCCCTTGGCCCGGCGGGGCATGTTCGTCGCCTCGACCTGTTTGACGATCTCTCCCACCGCCCCGAGGAACTCCCCGCCACTCTTGGCCCGCAGAGCAGGACCGAGGTCGGCTCCGAGGAAGATGTTGCGGGTCATGACGGTCACGTCGTCGGCGGCCTGGGCCGTTCCGACCCCTGTGATGGCGATGGCGCCGGCAGTGGCGGCGATGAGCAGGCTTCGCATGGGCTCACGATAGGCGAGCGTGACCCCTGATCGCCATGAGTCACCGACTAGGTACCGAACTGGTTGAGGAACGCGCCAGACGCGTCGAGGGCAACCAGTTCAGTACGGTTGGCGGTCCGCTTCGCACCTCTCATCCGTTGAGGAACGTACCGAACTGGTTGGGTCGCGCAGCGGTCCAACCAGTTCGGTACGTTCGATGGATCAGACCAGCACGAGGCCGTCGCCCAGGACATCGACGGTGACGGCGTCCCCGTCGCGCACCTCGCCGGAAAGGATGGCGCGTGCGAGCTGGTCGCCGATCTCCTTCTGGACCAACCGACGCAGCGGCCGGGCCCCGTAGATCGGGTCGAATCCGTGCTCGGCCAGCCAGGTCTTCGCGGCGTCCGTCACTGTGAGGCTGATCCGACGACTCGCGAGGCGCTCGTCGAGTGCCTGGACCTGCAGATCCACGATCTGTGTGAGTTCCGCCGGGTTCAGCGGCTGGAACATCACGACGTCATCGAGGCGGTTCAGGAACTCTGGTTTGAAGGACTGCCGCACGACGGCCATGACCTGCTCCTGCCGCTCCTCGAGCGGCTTGGTCAGATCGATCAGGAACTGCGAGCCCATGTTCGAGGTGAGCACGAGGATCGTGTTCCGGAAGTCCACCGTCCGGCCCTGGCCGTCGGTGAGCCGACCGTCGTCGAGCACCTGCAACAGGATGTCGAAGACCTCAGGGTGCGCCTTCTCGACCTCATCGAGCAGCACCAGGCTGTACGGCCGGCGACGGACCGCTTCTGTGAGCTGCCCGCCCTCCTCGTATCCGACGTACCCGGGCGGTGCACCCACGAGACGCGCCACGGAGTGCTTCTCGGAGTACTCGCTCATGTCGATGCGGATCATGGCCCGCTCGTCGTCGAAGAGGAACTCGGCCAGGGCTTTGGCGAGTTCGGTCTTGCCGACGCCCGTCGGGCCGAGGAACAGGAACGAACCGGTGGGCCGATCGGGGTCGGCGATCCCGGCACGGGTGCGTCGCACCGCGTCGGACACCGCCCGCACGGCCTCCTCCTGGCCGATCACGCGCTTGCCGAGTTCCTCCTCCATGCGCAGCAGTTTCTCGGTCTCGCCTTCCATCAGGCGACCGGCGGGAATCCCCGTCCACGCGCCGACGACCTCGGCGACGTCCTCGGCGGTGACCTCCTCGGAGACCATGCCTCCTTCCGGGCCGGCCTGGTTCTCGAGTTCACGCTCCAATTCGGGCAGCTCCCCGTATTGGATGCGCGCAGCTTGCTCGAGGTCACCGTCGCGCACCGCCCGGTCGGCGATGTTGCGCAACTCGTCGATGCGGATCTTCAGGTCACCGATGCGATCGAGGTTGGCCTTCTCGAGGTCCCAGCGCGAGCGCAGTGCCCGCAGTTCCTCCTCGTGGTCGGCGAGGTCGGCGCGCAACTTCTCGAGACGCTCGACCGACGCCGGATCCGTCTCCTTGGCCAGGGCCATCTCTTCCATCTTCATGCGGTCGACCTGCCGCTGCAGCTTGTCGATCTCCTCCGGACTGGAGTCGATCTCCATGCGCAGGCGGGACGCCGCCTCATCGACGAGGTCGATGGCCTTGTCGGGCAGGAAGCGCGCGGTGATGTAGCGGTCGGACAGGGTCGCAGCAGCCACGAGTGCCGCGTCGGCGATAGCGACCTTGTGGTGCGCCTCGTACTTCTCTTTGAGCCCACGCAGGATGCCGATGGTCTCCTCGACGCTTGGCTCTCCGACGAGCACTTGCTGGAAGCGGCGCTCGAGTGCCGGGTCCTTCTCGATGTGCTCGCGGTACTCGTCAAGGGTGGTCGCACCGACCATGCGCAGTTCACCGCGCGCGAGCATCGGCTTGAGCATGTTGCCCGCGTCCATCGCGCCCTCGCCGGACGCGCCGGCCCCGACCACGGTGTGCAGTTCGTCGATGAAGGTGATGATCTGGCCGTCGGAGTTCTGGATCTCCTCGAGTACGGCTTTGAGCCGCTCCTCGAACTCGCCGCGGTACTTCGCGCCGGCCACCATGCCGGGCAGGTCGAGGGAGATCAGAGTCTTGTTCCGCAGCGACTCGGGGACGTCCCCGGCCACGATGCGCTGGGCGAGGCCCTCGACGACGGCGGTCTTGCCGACACCTGGTTCACCGATGAGCACCGGGTTGTTCTTGGTGCGCCGGGACAGCACCTGGACCACCCGGCGGATCTCGGCGTCGCGGCCGATCACCGGGTCGATCTTTCCCTCGCGGGCGCGTTCGGTGAGGTCCACGCCGTACTTCTCCAGGGCCTGGAAACTGGCCTCGGGATCCTGGCTGGTGACACGGCGGTCGCCGGCGACCTTGGTCAGCGCGTCGAGCAGCGCGGCCGGCTCCACAGGCAGGAGTTCGGGCTGCTTCTCGGCGACCCCGATCAGCAGATGTTCGGTGGAGACGTAGTCGTCGCCACGCTGGGTGGCGAGCTCCTGGGCCGCCTGCAAGACGGCGTGCATGGATCGGGACAGGGACGGTTGGCCCATCGTCGAGCCGCTGGCCGACGGCAGCGCGGAAAGCGCGGCGCGCACGTCAGCATCGAGAGCAGGCCGGTTGACCCCGACCGTATCGAGCAGGCTCACGGCGATGCCCTCACCCTGGGCAAGCAATGCGTGAAGAAGGTGCGCAGGGGTCACTTCGGAGTGCCCGTCGGCTGCGGCTTGCCTGATCGCAGCTCCAAGGGCGTCCTGCGCCTTAGAGGTGAAGTCCATGGTTCAATTGTGCCGTAGTGAGCAGCGCGTGTCAATAACCTTGAGTCCCTACGTATCAATGTTATTGATCGACTTAAGTGACGTAGCGTAGGGGAATGCACGCTGCAGACAGCCACGACCGGATCCGGGTCCACGGCGCGCGGGTGAACAACCTCCGCGACGTCAGTATCGAATTACCCAAGCGCCGGCTGACTGCATTCACCGGCATCTCCGGATCGGGCAAGAGTTCGCTGGTCTTCGGGACCATCGCCGCGGAGTCGCAACGGCTGATCAACGAGACCTACAGCGCCTTCGTCCAAGGTTTCATGCCCAGCCAGGCCCGGCCCGACGTCGACCTCCTCGATGGTCTGACCACAGCGATCATCGTGGACCAGGAACGGATGGGCGCGAACGCCCGCTCGACCGTCGGCACCGCCACCGACGCCAACGCCATGCTGCGGATCCTCTTCAGCCGCCTCGGCGAGCCCCACATCGGTCCGGCGCAGGCGTTCTCGTTCAACGTGGCCTCGGTCAGCGGTGCGGGGGCCGTGACCATGGAGAAGGGCGGGCGCACCACCAAGGAGCGACGCAGTTTCAGCATCACCGGTGGTATGTGCCCGCGGTGCGAGGGCATGGGTGCGGTCTCCGACTTCGATCTGACTGCGCTCTACGACGCCTCGAAATCACTGAACGAGGGCGCCCTGACAATCCCCGGGTACACGATGGACGGCTGGTACGGGCGGATATACCGGGGCTGCGGATTCTTCGACCCGGACAAGCCGATCGGGAAGTTCTCGAAGAAGGAACTCGACGCTCTGCTCTACAAGGAGCCGACGAGGATCAAGATCGACGGGATCAACGTCACCTTCGAGGGTCTGATCCCCAAGATCCAGAAGTCCTTCCTGTCCAAAGACGTCGACGCGATGCAGCCACACATCCGCGCCTTCGTCGAGCGGGCGGTCACCTTCGCCACCTGCCCGGAGTGCGAGGGCACACGGCTGACCGCCGCAGCCCGGTCGTCGAAGATCAACGGCATCAACATCGCCGACGCGTGCGCCATGCAGATCAGCGACCTGGCGGACTGGGTGCGCGGGATCGATGACCGGTCGGTGGCACCCCTGCTGGTGGGCCTGCAGCACACGCTCGATTCGTTCGTCGAGATCGGGCTCGGCTACCTTTCGCTGGACCGGCCGGCCGGAACTCTGTCCGGCGGGGAGGCCCAGCGCACCAAGATGATCCGTCACCTCGGTTCCTCACTGACCGATGTGACCTACGTCTTCGACGAACCGACCATCGGTCTCCACCCGCACGACATCGCCCGGATGAACGAACTGCTCCTGCGCCTGCGTGACAAGGGCAACACCGTGCTCGTGGTGGAACACAAGCCCGAGACCATCGCCATCGCGGATCACGTCGTGGACCTCGGACCGGGCGCCGGCGACGACGGTGGGACCATCTGCTTCGAAGGGACGTTCGAACAACTGCCCGCCAGCGACACCCTGACCGGCCGGCACATCGACGACCGCGCCCACCTCAAGGACTCGGTGCGGGAGCCAACCGGGGTCCTACCGATCCGCAACGCCACCGAGAACAACCTGCGGAACGTCGACGTCGACATCCCGCTCGGGGTGCTGTGCGTCATCACCGGGGTTGCCGGTTCCGGCAAGAGTTCGCTGATCCATGGGTCCATGCCCACCGAAGCCGGCGTGATCGTCGTCGACCAGGCCGGCATCAAGGGGTCACGCCGTAGCAACCCGGCCACCTACTCGGGGCTGCTCGACCCCATCCGCGCTGCGTTCGCCAAGGCCAACGGGGTGAAGCCGGGCCTGTTCAGCCCCAACTCAGCCGGCGCGTGCCCCAACTGCAACGGCAACGGTGTGATCTACATGGACCTCGCGATGATGGCCGGCGTGAGCACGATCTGCGAGGTGTGCGAGGGCAAGCGGTTCCAGGCCGAGGTGCTCGAGTACACCCTCAACGGCAAGGACATCAGTGAGGTGCTGGCGATGTCGGCCACCGAGGCGGAGGCGTTCTTCGCTGACGGTGCGGTGAAGAAGCCCGCGGCCCACGCGATCCTGACCCGGATGGTGGACGTCGGGCTCGGGTACCTGCGACTGGGGCAGCCACTGACGACTCTGTCCGGCGGCGAACGGCAGCGCCTCAAACTCGCGATCCACATGGCCCAGAAGGGCGGCGTCTATGTCCTCGACGAGCCGACCACGGGGCTGCATCTCGCCGACGTCGAACACCTGTTGGCCCTGCTGGACCGCCTGGTGGACGCGGGCAAGTCCGTCATCGTGATCGAGCACCACCAGGCCGTGATGGCGCACGCGGACTGGATCATCGACCTCGGTCCCGGGGCGGGTCACGACGGCGGCCGGGTGGTGTTCGAGGGCACGCCCGCCGCGCTTGTCGCGGACCGCTCCACCCTTACTGGGGAGCACTTGGCGCGGTACGTGGCGGCTACTTCGCGCGCTTGACCTTCACCGTCACCACTGGCGACGACCCGGCGCCGTTCACGGCAATGATCTTCACCGTGGCCTTGCTCTTCGGCTTCAGCTTCTTCACCGTGAACGACGGCTTCGTCGTCGTCTTCGTGGTCTTGCCCACGGTGACCCTGTAGGAGGTCGCGCCCGGCACGGAACGCCAGCGGATCACCGCCTTCCTCGCTGTGCGCTTCACGCTCACCCCGGTGACCTTGGTCGGGGGCAGCAGCGTCGGCTGAGCCTGTTGCTGCTGATCCGGCGGCGGGACCTGAGTCGCCGGCACCGTCCAGGTCGCTGTGGCCGGCGTCGGGTCGACGTTGCCGTGCGTGTCCTTCGCGCGGACCTCGAAGGTGTGGTTCCCGGGTCCGAATCCGCTCAGTTGCACTGGGGACGTGCAGGCGGCGAACGGCGCGCCGTCGACGCGGCACTGGAAACCGACCGGCGTCTTCGCGTCGGAGGAGAACCCCACTGCCCAGGTACCCGGGGATGTCTCCGACGGGCCGGAGGTGATGGATGTTGCCGGCGTCACCAAGGCGTCCACCGCATCCAAGGCGCGGTCTGCGTTCAACCGCCCGCCGGAGGCAACCGGGCGACTCCCGGTCTGAGGGTCGAATTGTGCGACAGGGTCAACAGACGACAGCAGCGCCTGCTTCAACTGCATGGTGCTCGCGGCGGGTTCGTAGGCGGCGAGCAACGCCGCAGTACCGCTCACATGCGGTGCGGCCATCGAGGTCCCGTTGAGGTATCCGAGGCTGTCACCGTCCTCCTGGCCCGCAGGTTCGGGACAATCCACCCGCACGTCGCCCACCCAGAAGTTGTTCCACCCCTGGTCGGCACCATTGTTGTAGGTGTATCTCACCGAGTATTCGTGAAGGCCGTCCTCTGTGGTGAACGGGACCACCTGGTATCGAGGGAGGAATCCCCAACGACGCCCATCCGAAGCGATCGGTTGCCCATCCTTCAGGACTTCGATCGTGTAGGTAGCGCCGCCGCCCAACGACGGCGACCGATATGTCCAGGCCACACACGTGTTGACTCCGCTGATGCTGACCGCGGGGGTCACGGCGGTGGAGGTGGTGTTGGGCGGCGCACCCTGCGCGATGATGCCGGGTTTCCCCCAGAAGTCCGTTGTGAGCGTGAAACCGGAGGTGCTCCAGTTCTCGAACGCGAAGTTCTCGTAGAAGTCCTCGGTGAACACGGTGCGCGGGTCGATGTAGGTACTCGCGATCTGCGTCCCGGGCGCCGCTAGATCCACCTTGTCCCTGCCCCAGTTGGTGAACCACGCGGGAGCATCGTTCTGGTCGCTGGCCGCGACACAAACAACATTGTCCACCGCACCCGGGATCGCGGACTTCGTGGGATCCCAGGAACACGGGTACGTGGCGCGGGACGGCAATTCCGTATCGACGCCCTCATTTCCCGCCGAGACGACGAACAGGGTGTTGGGGTTCGCGGCGAAGGCGTCCTGGACCAGTGACACACCGTAGAAGCCGCCGAGCGACATGTTGGCGACCCTCGCCCCGTTCGATCCCGCATAGTTGATCCCAGCGATCTGGGCGGAGAACGGGCACAGCACGGCCTGTTCGCTCGGCGACCATCCGCAGACCCGGATCGGCATGAACGAACCTCTTTGGGTCACTCCGGCGACGCCGAGCCCGTTGTTGACTTCGGCGGCGATCGTTCCCGACACGTGCGTGCCGTGGCCGGCTCCGATGCTGTCGTCCATGGGGTCGCTGTCGAACTGCAACGGGAGGACATCGATGTCCTCGCCGGCGAAGTCCATCCCGAAGGTGTCGTCGACGTAACCGTTACCGTCGTTGTCCAGACCGTCCCCGGCGGTCTCGTCCACGTTGGACCACATCCGGTTCTTCAGGTCCGGATGTTCCGGACGTGTCCCACTGTCGAGTACCGCGACGACGACCGACGGATCGCCTACGGTCTTCGTCCAGGCCTTGAGCGCGTCGATATCCGCCCCCGGTGTGGAGGAGGCGACCCCGCCGACGTTTGTCCCCTGGTTGTCGAGCCCCCACAGCAATGGGAAGAACTGGTCATCGGGGGTCGTGTCGTGCAGAACGGAGTAGCCGTCCCTGGCAGCTTCAGCAACATCCGGGTTGGACTTCAGGCTCTCCACCGCTGCGTCCGGTGGCTGACCGGGCTCCAGTGCCAGGAGTTGGAAGCGCCGGCCCAGCGACGTGAAGTCCTGCGTGGCCACCTCTTCGCGGGCTTGCCGCCGTTCGGCCCGATCGGCGCCGGCCTTGAACCGAACGATGACCCGATCGCTCGGGCCTGGCGGCGAGGTCGCCGTCCACGCGTTTCGCGCCTCCCGAACCTCGAGGTCATCACGACCGGCGGCCTGCGCCACGGAGGCAGTCGGCATGGCGAGCGCCAGGCCCAATAGACAGCCAAGAACCGCTCTCATGCCGGGATTTTCGCAGAAGTTGATCACCCGGTCCATAGGTCGAACGAAGGACTAATCGTGCTTCCCCTTTCACCTATCGTTCGCAAGCGACCCGGATTCGGCCAGAACGATCAACGCTTCGCGCGCTTGACCTTCACCGTCACCACCGGCGACGACCCGGCGCCGTTCACGGCAATGATCTTCACCGTGGCCTTGCTCTTCGGCTTCAGCTTCTTCACCGTGAACGACGGCTTCGTCGTCGTCTTCGTGGTCTTGCCGACGGTGACCCTGTAGGAGGTAGCGCCGGCGAGAGAGGCTCCAGCCAGGAGCACGAGGGCGGCGCGCATACGCGGAAGTATGGCATGCCTAACTTGAGACGGTTCATCGGCCAGCCCAGTCCCCGCGCAGCCACTGAAACGACGAAAGGTTGTGAATATCTGGCGATCAAGCGCACAGATATTCACAACCTGGAGCCGGGCGGTCACCGCCGGCCCGGCCGCCACACCACCAGCGCTGTCGAGCGTTCCTCACGCTCGTAGTTCTGCAGTCGATTGCGAAGCTCCACTACCTCTTCCTCGAGTTCGAGCACCCGGCGGATGCCTTCGAGGTTGAGACCTGCGTCGCTGAGGTGCTGCACCTTCTCGAGCCGGCGGATGTCGCGCAGGCTGTACAGCCGGTACCGCCCCGAGCGATGCGGCGTGACCAGACCCAGCCGGTCGTACTGCCGCAGCGTCTGCGGGTGCAGCCCGGACAGTTGTGCCGCTACGGAGATCACATATGCGGGGAAGTCCTCATCCATTGCTCATCGCCTTCCGGTATTGCTCAATGGCCTCGCGGGCCTCGGCGTTCAAGTCGGATGGAACCTGGACTGTCACGGTGGCGAGCAGGTCACCCTTCGTGCCGTCCTTGCGGGGCGCACCTTCACCGCGGATGCGGAAGGTCCGCCCATTGCTCGTGCCGGGCGGCAGTTTCAGGGTCTTCGTGCCACCGAGTGGCAGCGGCACCTTCACCTGTCCACCGAGGGCGACGTCATCGAAGTTCACCGGTACGGTCACCGTGATGTTGTCGTCCTTGCGCGCGAACGTCGGGTCGGCCGCAACGTGCACCGTGATGTTGAGGTCACCGTTGTGACCTCCGCGCTCACCGGGAGCGCCCTTGCCGCGCAGCCGTACGCGCTGGCCGTCCTTGACGCCCGCCGGGATGCGCGCACTCACCGTCGTGGTGGATGCCGCGCGTCCCGATCCGTGGCACCGCAGACACGGGTCATCGACCACCAGGCCGCGCCCGCGACAGTGCGGACACGGTTCAGCGAACGCGAAGCCGCCGGCGTTCCTGGTGGACATCCCCGTGCCCTCGCAGTCAGGACAGACCCGTGGGACGGTGCCGTTCTTGGCGCCGGTCCCGGCACAGTCCGGACACACGTCCTCGCTGGTCAGCCGCATCTGCGTGGTGAGCCCACGCAGCGCCTCGGCGAACGAGATGTTGACGTCGGCCTCGACGTCGGCGCCCCGGCGTGCACGCTGTTGTGCACCGCGCCGGTTGAACAGACCCGACAGGGTCTCACCGAAGTCGCCGGCGCTTCCGCCAGCCCTT
>WBZL01001747.1_pt1 | contig 22078 bp, 17 predicted proteins | sample 5204291 | NCBI WGS metagenome assembly WBZL01 (sample SAMN12344345, study PRJNA552823) | activated sludge metagenome | biome: Activated sludge suspended growth; feature: Nitrification reactor; material: Wastewater; isolation source: activated sludge from nitrification reactor of wastewater...
GGTAGACGGTAGACGGTGGACGGTGGACGGGCGGAAGGATTACTAAGCGAGCCTGGCCCCAAGGACAGGCCGATTGGTAAGCCGGTGCTGATAGGTTTTGATTGACGACAGCTGATTACATGATTACCGCCTTCGCTCCAGGCTACGGCGGTCAGGGTCTGATTTTGGATGGAAGCGTCCGTTGAAAAGACATCCGCCCGTTGGTTTCTTTACTTCAACAATCCTATATCATCAATCATCATTTCATTTCAACTTCAGACTTCTCAATCCCTACAGGCTTAAGAATCCAAAAAACCGTTCGCGAGAGGCTCCGCCTCGATGCGGCTACCCCCAAGTCTCCGACTTGCGTGGTTTCGCCACCTTAAGAATCCATGAAAATAATTTTTTGTGCTTATTAAAAATATTTACAAACAAAATGTACTGTTTACAAAAAAATAACCGTATTTTTGGAACTCACTATGACCACTTGGTGTTAAACTGACACTATTCCCCGCCGCAATCGTCGAAGCATATGCGCAGTTCGCCGATTCCAGGCAACCATCCGGCTATTTAAAAGTTTTCCTTGCGTACCGGGCTGGTTAACTTTGTTACCTTCGCGCCGTCAAAACGGCGCGCTGTATTCGGCCTGTTCTGACAAACCCCTGAATTTGAAAAACGCATTAAACAATTGGAAACATCCATGAGACTGAATATCATCTTCACCCTGATTGTTTTCGCCTCCAGCCGCCTCGCCTTCGGGCAGTCAACCGTACACGAACTCAGTCTGGAACAAGCCGTCAACCTGGCGCTCCAAAATGCCGAAGACCTGAAAAACCTGAGACTGGACGAGCAGATCCAGTACCTCAACAACAAAGAGGTCACCGGCGCCACCTATCCCCAGATCACGACCTCCGGCCAGGGTTCCTACTACACCAACCTGCCGCAGATCCAGTTTCCCAACTCCAACTACCCAATTTATCAGGTCCTGCAGGACGAAGGCGTCAAGGACGGCAGCGGCAATCCGATCTCCACCAACAGCGCCACCACCAGTTCGCAAGCCATCAGCTTTGTGGCCCCGCTGAACTTTCAATTCGGGCTCGCCGTCAACCAGCTCCTTTTCCAGCCGGATATCTTCATCGCGCTGAAAGCCAAGGAAACGGTCCTGCAATTTGCCCGCGATAATATTGCGGTTTCCGAAAACGCAGTGCGGGAAAACGTGCAGAAGGCCTACTACTCCGTCCTGATCGCACAGGAGCAAAAGCGGATCATGGAGGAGACCTCGCAACGGCTCGACCAGCTCAGCAACGAAATGACCCAAATGTTCAAAAGCGGTTTCGCCGAAAAACTGGACATCGACAAGCTGGCCGTCAGCCGGAACAACACGCAAACGGCCATCAACCAGATGACCAATGCCATCAAGATCAGCGAAGACCTGCTCAAAAACACGATCGGCATCCCCGTTTCCGATGAGATCCGCCTCACCGAAACCCTCCAACCCGACGAGCTGAAAGGGCTCCTCGTAGCAGAGAATACCGGCTTCGATTATAACCTGCGCAGTGAGATCGCCTTGCTGAACACCGCCAGAAAACTGCAGGAACTCGACCTGCAACGGCAACAGTCTTCCATCCTGCCGACAGTGGCCGCATTCTACCAGCTTCAACGGGCCGGCCAGCGCAACCCCGATTTCGCACCTCCGGGCGGCAGCCCCTGGTTCTGGTACACTACCGGCCTGATCGGCATCAGCATCAACCAGCCGATCTTCGACGGGTTCCAGCGCAAGAACAAGATCGGACAAGCCCGGTTGAAGGTCATCAAGGTTGACAACCAGCTCGGCCAGCTCAAACGAGCCATCGACATGGAACAGGATATAGCCAGGAACTCCCTGCGCAATGCCCTGCTCAATCTCGAGGTGCAGCAAAGGAATACCGACCTGGCCCGCGAAGTATTCGAAACCACCAAGAAGAAATACGAAGCCGGCCTGGGGTCCAGCCTGGAACTGATCCAGACCGACACCGACCTGCAACGCGCACAAGGTTCCTATTTTCAGGCCTTGTACGACTGCTATATTGCCAGAATTGCCCTCAATAAATCATTGGGTAAATTATAACCGCTAATAAAAATTCAACCTTATACCATGAAGAACAGCCTAGGTGTATTCATCCTTCTCGCCCTCCTTATGTCCGGGTGCGGGAAAAATGAACCTTCCGCCGTTTCCGGCAACGAACTAGCCGCCAAAAACGCTAAACTGGCCGAGTTGAAGCAACAGCAAACCCAATTGACGAACCAGATTGCCGCGCTGGAAGCAGAGATCATCCAACTGGACCCCTCCAAGGCCATCCAGCCCAAACTGATCGCTATCGCCGAAATTGCCCCCGAAGGATTCGAATCCTATATCGACCTCCAAGGAACGGTAAGCTCGGAGAATATCTCGTATGTGGCCCCCCGCAACGGCATGGGCGGTTACGTCAAGGAAGTCCTCATCAAAGAAGGCCAGTTTGTGAAAAAAGGCCAGCTCATCCTGAAACTGGACGACCAGGTGCTGAAACAATCCATCGAGGCGTCGAAAACCCAGCTCCGGTTCGCGAAAGACCTCTACAACCGGACCAAGGAACTCTGGGACCAGAAGATCGGCACCGAAGTGCAGCTGCTCAACGCCAAGAACAATGTAGACGCGCTCGAAAGCCAGATCGCCGTACAGGAGGAACAACTCAAAACCTACCTCGTATATGCTGATCAGAGCGGTATCGCCGAAATTGTCAATATCAAACCCGGCGAATTGTTCAGCGGCGTAGGCCCCACCGGCCCGCAGATCCAGATCATCAACAACAACGACCTGTCCGTGCATGTGGACATCCCGGAGAATTACAGCTCGGAAGTGAAACCCGGCGCCGAAGTGCTTGTTGAGATCCCGGCCGTCGGCAAATCCTTCAAAACCACCATCAGCCGGATCAGCCAGTCGGTCAATGCCGCTTCCAGAGGGTTTACCGCCGAATGCAAACTGCCTTCAACAGCAGGCCTGAAACCCAATATGGCGGCTACGGCCAAAGTGTTGAACCACTCCAACGCCAACGCCATCGTCATTCCGGTCAACATCGTTCAGTCCGACGACGAAGGCAAGTACGTGTACCTCATGGAAAATGAAGGCGATAAGAAAATGGCCAAAAGGGTCCAGGTCACGCTGGGCGAACTTTACGGCGATCAGATTGAGATTCTCAGCGGCTTGAAACCCGGTGACAAATTGGTTACAAAAGGCTATCAGGACCTCTATGAAGGTCAGCTCGTCAACAACATCTAACCGGTCGAATGACCGCAAGCCACACCAATACCAACGGCAATGGACAAAATCAAAAGACTACAAGAAAGGTTCAAGGAGTTCAAAGCGACCAGTTGGGCCGTTGACAACAAAACGGCGATCTATATCATTACCCTGATCATCACCATATACGGGTTCTATACCTTCAATACCCTGCCGAAGGAGCAATTTCCCGATATCGTAGTGCCCACCATTTCGGTGTCCACCATTTACGTCGGGAACTCCCCAAAGGACATTGAAAACCTGGTCACCCGGCCGATCGAAAAACAGATCAAAGGGATTTCGGGCGCGAAGATCAACAAGGTGAACTCCATTTCGATGACGGATTACAGCATCATCATTGTTGAATTCGACACCGATATCACCCCCGAAATCGCCAAACAAAAGGTCAAGGACGCAGTTGACAAGGCCAAAACCGACCTGCCGACCAACCTGACCAGCCAGCCGGAGGTCGTTGAGTTTTCGATCAGCGACCTGCCCATCATGTTCGTCAATATCAGCGGCGATTACGACGGGCTCAAGCTCAAACGGTACGCCGAAAAAATGCAGGACCGTTTCGAAGCCCTCCCCGCTGTCAGCAAAGCCGAAATCGTAGGCGCACCGGAAAGGGAGATCCAGATCAACGTCGACCCGCTGGCCATGGACAAGGCCATGCTGAGTTTCCAGGATATCGCCAACGCTATCGCTTCCGAGAACGTAGACATCAGCGGCGGTCAGCTTGAAGTGGGCGTCATGAACCGCTCACTCCGCGTAAAAGGCCAGTTTGTCAGCAGCCTGCAAATGTCCGACCTGGTGGTCAAAACGCCGACCGGCGGCGACGTTCGCCTCCAGGATATCGCTGAGATCAAGGACACCATCAAACAACAGGAAAGCTACGCCCGGCTCAACGGTCAGAACGTCGTCACGCTCAATATCGTCAAGCGGCCCGGTACCAACCTGATCGATTGCGCCGACCAGATCAACCAGATTGTCGAGGAAATGAAAGGCTCCGTGCTGCCCAAAGACCTCGATGTGGTGATCACCGGCGACCAGAGCAAGCAGGCAGCAACCTCCTTCAACGAACTGGTGAACACCATCGTCATCGGTTTCATCCTGGTATTGCTGGTGCTGATGTTCTTCATGGGGGTAACCAACGCCTTTTTCGTGGCCCTCAGCGTTCCGCTCAGCGTATTTGTGGCCTTCATCTTCCTGCCGGCTGCCGATGCCATCGTGGGCAGCGACGTTACGCTGAATTTCATCGTATTGTTCGCCCTGCTCTTCGGCCTGGGCATTATTGTGGACGATGCCATCGTAGTTATTGAAAACACCCACCGGATATTCAACAACGGCAAGGTGCCCATCGAAAGAGCCACCAAAATGGCGGCGGGCGAGGTGTTCATCCCGGTATTGGCCGGTACGGCTACCGTGGTGGCGCCGTTCTTCCCGCTGTTGTTCTGGAAGGGTATCGTCGGCAAGTTCATGATCTACCTGCCGACCATGTTGATCTTTACCCTGCTGGCCTCCCTGATCGTCGCATTCCTGATCAACCCGGTATTCGCGGCCAGCTTCATGCGCCCCGACGAAAAAGCGCCGACCGGCCGGTTCCGCATCTTCAAAAAATGGTGGATCTACCTGTTGCTGGGCCTCGGCATTCTGGCCCGTTTGGCGGGCGCCAAGACCTTCGGAAGCGTGCTGATCTTTATCCCCGCGTTTATCATCATCGACCGGGTATTCCTCAAAGGGGTCATTTACAATTTCCAGAATAAGACCCTCCCCAGGATGATGCACGCCTACGAGCGGCTGCTGAAATGGCTCCTCAAAGGCAGAAGGCCGGGATGGGCTTTCTTTTCGGTATTTATCCTGTTCTTCATTGCCCTGGCTGCGCTGATCGTCCGCAATCCGGATTTTCCGTTCTTCCCGAGCGGCCAACCCAATTTCATCTACGTTTACCTGAAGATGCCGGTAGGGACCCAGGCCGAGGAAACGAACCGGGTGCTGAAGGAGCTGGAGACCAGAACGTTCAAAGCCCTGGAAAGCCTTCACCCCGGCGAGCCCGAATCCATCGTAGAAAGCGTGATCTCCAACGTGGCCGTCAACGCCAACAACCCGATGGACAACAACCGGAGCGTACAGTCCAACCTGGGCAGGATCCAGGTTTCTTTTGTGGAATTCGCCAAGCGCCCCTACCAGCCTACCCTGCCTTATCTGGACAGCGTCCGGGCAGTCGTCAAAGGCATTCCCGGCACCGAAGTAACGGTTGAACAGGAAGCCGCAGGCCCCCCTACCGACCCGCCCGTCAACATCGAGGTGGCCGGCGACGATTTCGAAGCCATCACCAAGGTCGCAAAGGATCTCCACAACTACCTGGATACAAGCCGGGTAGAAGGTATCGAGAACCTGGCGCTGGATGTCGACCTGAACAACCCCGAGGTCACCCTCATCGTCGACAAGGAAAGGGCCGCCATCGAAGGCATCAGTACGGCTCAGGTGGGGAATTCCATCCGTACAGCCCTTTTCGGGTATGAAGCCAGTAAGCTCAAAGACGGCGAAGACGAATACAAGATCCAGATCAGGTACCAGGAAGAGCAGCGGAACAACCTCCAGAATCTGCTCAACATGCGGATCACCTTCCGGGATTTCAATACCGGCCGGATCAAACAGGTGCCCATCAGCGCCGTGACCACGTATGACTTTACCAGTACACCCGGTATGGTCAAACGGAAGAATATGCAAAGGACCATCCAGTTGCAATCGAACGTTACCGACCTGACGGCCGTGCCCAGGATCAACCAGGCCCTGGCTCAAAAGATCGGAACGTTCAAGGCCAGCTACCCGATGCCGGAAGGCGTGACCATCAAACAAACCGGCGAGAGCGAACAACAACAGGAAACCAACGCCTTCCTCGGCAAGGCCTTTTTCATTGCACTGGGCCTCATTTTCCTGATCCTGGTGTTGCAGTTCAACTCCCTGAGCAAGCCGTTTATCGTCCTTTCCGAGATCTTCTTCTCCGTCATCGGCGTGTTCGTCGGGTATGCCATAACCGGTATGTCCATGCCCACCATCATGGTACTCGTGGGCGTGATCGGCCTGGCAGGCATCGTGATCAAGAACGGGATCCTCCTGATCGAATTCACGGACGAGCTGCGGGGCCGGGGGTACAAAACCCGGGAAGCGGCCATCGAAGCGGGGAAAGTGCGGATCATTCCGGTACTCCTTACCGCAGTGGCCACCATGCTGGGCCTCATTCCGCTGGCGATCGGCTTCAACATCAATTTCGGCACCCTGCTGTCCGACTTCGATCCGCATATCTGGATCGGCGGCGACAGCGTCGTGTTCTGGGGGCCGCTGGCCTGGACGATTATCTTCGGTCTCATTTTCGCCTTCTTCCTTACCCTGCTGATGATCCCGAGCATGTATGTCCTGTCCGAGCGTCTGCGGCGGCCGATGGTGAAATTTTACGGCACCAAGTTCGTAGCCCTTTTCGGCTTCTTCGGTCCGTTCTTCTTCATCTTCGTAGCCATCATGTACTTCATCCGGTGGATCACCGGCCGCCCGGTATGGAACGGCACCTATAAAACAATTCCTGAGGTGCAGGAAGGGTGATAACCCTTTTCGTTGCCTTTTTAGTTTGATATAGTCCTTTCTTGGGCGGCTCCCTATCTTCAGGCAGTCGCCCAAGTTATTTTATACCCTGTTCTGAAAATTACCTATATTTGGAAACAAGAAGCAACACCGCACAACTTGCCTTAACCACCCTATTCGATATCCTCACTCATAAAACTGCCATTGGTCGGAGCAATAGCACCCCAGCATATCCCCATCAACAACCATAAACCCGCCTACGCCGAGGCTATGGCGGGCGGAGCAACCATAAACCATCATCAATAACCATCAACAACCATAAACCCATAAACAACCATAAACCCACAAACCATCATAATTCACCGCTCATGAAACCGTTCATTACCCTTTTTACGCTGTTTTTTGGGGTTGCCGCATCCCAGGCACAACCCGTTATTTACAAGGATGGGACCACGCTGATAACCGGCATATGGTCCGGAGCCGGTGGAGGCGGAACCGCCAACCTGGCCGAGGTCAGCACCAATTCCCCTTACGAAGGCAGCCTCCATTACCGGTTTGATTATGCTTATACCGGTTGGTGGGCCGGCCTTGGCCTGAACATGGACAACTGGGGAGCCGATGCGCCGCGCAATCTCTCGGGGTACACGCATCTGCGCATCGCTTACCGGGGGCTGACGTCCGGGCAAACCCTGACCGTCCAGCTGCGGAATAACTCCGATTACGGCAATTCGGTCGTCATCGGCGGCAGTGCATCGAGCTATACCGTGGTGGATGTGCCGGTCCTTTCACTCACCATCGGCTCGCCTTTGGACATCAGCGCCGTCCGGGAGATCGACCTGAGCGTCGGCAATGCCGAAACCGGTTCGGGCACCGTTTATTTTGACGCGATTGAGCTGGTGAACGGCAGTACCGGCAGCGAAGCCAGCGCCGCCACCTGGGCCCGTGCCAACAGCCTGCACACCGGCCTGAACACCGCCAATTGGCTGGAAGCCTACTGGCTGATGCCGTTCAACGCCTATCCGGAGACCGGCAAGTACAACCGCGCCAACATCAGCGCTTTGCGGGACGCCGGCTTTGACGCCTTCCGCCTGCCGGTCACTTTCGAACGCATTTGCCCGACCACGCCGCCCTATACCATCGATTTCGACCAGACGGCATTCCACCTGGTCGACAGCATGATCCTCTGGGCCGGGCTTTTCGATTTCCGGCTCATCATCGACAACCACCACGGCTATCCCCTCACCGATGCCAATTACACCACCGAGATCCCGCGCCTGAAGGCCATCTGGGCCCAGTTGGCGGCCCACTATGATGACCTGGATCCCGAGCAGTTCCTTTTTGAGGTCTACAACGAGCCGACCAACGCGATCTCCAGCAATAACTTCCGGACGGTAGCCGCCGAGGTGCTGGCTTCTATCCGGGCCAACGAGACCCAAACCCACAGCGTTTTGGTAGGCGCCGCCGGCTGGAATTCAGGCGGAGAGCTCACCGGGTTCACCCCGCTCGACGATCCGGATATCATCTATACTTTCCACAGCTATGACCCATTCTTTTTTACGCACCAGGGCATGAGCTGGACCGACCCGCCCTATTTCCCCGCAATGAGTTTTCCGCAAGCCGGCGACGTGGAAGGGATCAACCAACTGTTCGACAACGTCAAAGCCTGGTCGGACGCCTACAACGTGCCCGTATGCCTGGGCGAGTACGGTTGCGCTACCTCGGCGGATGCAACCAGCCGGTGCAACTGGATCGAAACCATGACCGGCGCTTTCCACTCCAACGGCTTTTCCGGTTTCTACTGGGATGCGATCTCGCCGACGGACGCGTTCGGGTTTTATACCGGCGGCGTGGTATCCGAGACAATGGTCATCCCGTGTTTTGCCGCCGCCATCGGACTGTACGCCGAGCCGCTGGCCGTCGAATTCGAGGATATGTCGATAGCATGCCGGGACGGATTGCCGGTGCTCAACTGGTCGGCTTTCCATTCGAATGAAGGCGATGTCTTTATAGTAGAACGGAGTGAGAACGGCCGGCAATGGGAAACGGCCGGGCAAATGAGGGCCGTTCCGGGCAGCTACCGCTACGAGTTTACCGACAAGATGGCCGCAGCCTACTACCGGCTTTCCGCCCGCTATCCGGACGGTTCAAAACACGTTCTTCGGGTGCAAACGGCCGATTGCGGCGCCCCTGAGCCCGAATTGATCCTGTTCCCCAACCCGGTATCCGGTCAGCTTCATATAAAAATGACCGGCGATCAAAAACAGCTTACAGCCGTCCGGATAATGAATTCCAGCGGCATGCAGGTGCTGAACCGGGTCTCGGCCGGCGGATTCGGCCATGCGGCCTTGCTGGATGTGGGGAATTTACCCGGCGGTGTTTATTGGGTGCAGGTGCAATGCGGGGATGAGACGATTGCCGGGCAAAGACTCATCGTGAGATAAGGTCGCAGGCACACTACCGGACATTTTACCAAAAAGGCAAAAAGAGCCCGAGAGCCCGACTTCGCCCCAAGCTTCGTCGGATGGAAAATGAGTGAACGAGCGCGTGAAGGCGTTGCTTTTCAGGCGCTCGATGGTGGTTTCATTGATCTCCTCTGCACATGTTGTCCAGTAGGTCACAGGGATCAAACGAACACCAGGGAGTTGCGGGCAGGCAAAGAAGCCTTTACTTTTTGCCTGCCCGCAGCAGGCCCGGTTATCCTTGTTGCTCCCGCATGGAAGCGCTCTGCGCATGTACCGCAGCGATGCCTACCATATCCACGATCTGCCGCACGCTGGCGCCTAATTGCAGGATATGCACCGGTTTTTTCAGGCCCAGCAGGATCGGCCCGATCAGGTCCAGCCGCGAGGTATGGCTGAGCAGGTTGTAAGCGATGTTAGCTGCCGACAGCGCCGGGAAGATCAGGATGTTCGCCCGGTGACCGGCCAGTTTGGAGAACGGGTAAAGCTGCTCCAGGGCTTCCGGGTTCAGCGCCAGGTGGGCCTGCATTTCACCGTCCACGATCCAGTCCGGGTGGCGTTTGTGCAGAATGGAGGTTGCCGTTCGCATCAAAACGGCGGACTCGCCTTTCGGTACCGATCCGAAGTTGGAATAGGTCACCAGCGCGATTTTAGGCTCGATGTTGAAAGCCCGCACCTCCTCGGCCACCAATTCCGTGATGTCGGCGATATCTTCAGCAGTGAGGTGGTGGTTGATGGTGGTATCTGCCAGGAACAGCGGGCCGAACCGCGTCATGACGATATGGGTGCTGGCCACTTTCTTGACGCCTTCGCGCGGACCGATCACCTGCAGCGCCGGCCTTACGGTATAGGGATATTTTTTGGTCAGGCCGCCGATCATGGCGTCGGCGTCGCCGGTTTCCACCATCATGGCGCCGTAATAACTCCGGCTGCGCATAATGTCTTCCGCTTCCAGCACGTTGACGCCTTTGCGCTTGCGTTTTTCGTAGAACTTGGTGCTGTATTCCTTGAATTTGGCCGCTTCCTGTTCATTGGCCGGTGAATAAGGATCAATGATCTTTACCCCGGGAATAACGATTTCGTATTCCCTGAGGATGGCATTGACCTTGTCGGCATTGCCCAGCAGGATCGGTTTTGCAATTTTCTCTTCGGCCACCACCTGGGCCGCTTTGAGCACCGACAGGTTGTCCGCATCCACAAACACAACGCGCTTGACATCCTGTTTGGCTTTCGTTTCGATGATCTTCGACAGGGTATTGTCATGCCCGAGCCGGCGGTGCAGTTCCGTTTCATAGGCTTCCCAATCCGTGATCGGATGTTTGGCTACGCCGGTTTCCATGGCGGCGCGCGCAACAGCGGGGGCTACGGTGGCGATAAGCCTGGGGTCCACCGGTTTGGGGATAATGTAATCGGTACCGAATTTCAGGTTGAGGTTGTTGTAGGCCATGTTCACGATATCGGGCACCGGTTTTTTGGCCAGTTCGGCCAATGCGTACACGGCCGCCAGTTTCATGGCTTCGTTGATCTCAGAGGCCCGCACGTCGAGGGCACCGCGAAAGATATAGGGGAATCCCAGCACGTTGTTTACCTGATTGGGATAGTCCGAGCGGCCGGTCGCCATGATGCAGTCCGGTCGCGCTGCTTTGGCGTCTTCATAAGGGATCTCAGGGTTGGGATTGGCCATGGCGAAAATGATGCAGTTTCCGGCCATTCCCCCGATCATTTCCCGGTTCAGCACGTTTCCTTTGGAAAGGCCGATGAAGACGTCGGCGCCGTTCAGAATCTCGCCCAGGGAAGTGCCCGGGGGGACTGCGCCGTTCACGAATTCCGATTTTTTGCCGTCCAGGTCCTGGCGATCCGGGTGGATCAGCCCTTTGCTGTCGTACATGAAGATATTTTCCTTCCGCGCGCCCAGCGAAACGTAGATGCGGGTACAGGAAATGGCCGAAGCGCCGGCGCCGTTGACGACGATCTTGACCTTGGAGATGTCTTTTTCCACCAGGTCCAGGGCGTTGAGCAAAGCCGCCCCGCTGATAATGGCTGTGCCGTGTTGGTCGTCGTGCATGACCGGGATGTTCAACTCCTTTTTCAGGCGCTCCTCGATCTCAAAGCAGGCCGGGGCAGAGATGTCTTCCAGGTTGACCCCGCCGAAAGTGGGTTCCAGGATCTTAACCGTCCGGACGAATTCGTCAATATCCTTGGTGTTCAGTTCAAGGTCAAAACAGTCGATGTCGGCGTATATTTTGAAGAGGAGCCCTTTCCCTTCCATAACGGGTTTGCTCGCTTCGGGGCCGATATCGCCCAACCCCAGTACAGCGGTGCCGTTGCTGATCACGGCCACCAGGTTGCCCTTGGCGGTATACCGGTACACATCGTTCACATCCTGTTCGATGGCCAGGCAGGGTTCGGCCACACCGGGTGAATAGGCCAGGGACAGGTCCCGTTGGTTGGCGGTTTCCTTGGTCGGGATCACTTCGATCTTACCCGGTCGTCCTTTTGCGTGGTAATGAAGGGCTTTTTCCTTCAGTGTGTTCTTGTCCATTGTTTCAACAATTTCGACCCATCCGGGCCATTTGGTTATGAATAGACGGCCTGAGTGGCCGCCGGTCAGGGCTGAATGTTCTGTTGAAGATGATTTGCTGATGCGATGTTGAGACTGTTCAAAACAGTGTTTTCACGCAAAGACGCAAAGATCTGATTTTTAGCAATTTGCGCATGCTAAAAATCCGGTTGACACAAAATGCTGAACGGTCCCTCAAAGTTTTCAAATCACCCTCCGTCAGCCGCAGCTTCAGCGGAGGAGGTAAATCATCCCATCCTCGCATCCCCGATGCCTCCCCCGCTCATCGTCCGCCGCCATTCGAGCCATCCCGAAATGCACAACAACAAATATACAAGATAGAGGCCGGAGGTCAGGTACAGGCCTTTCAGCAGATAGATCGGAATGGCCACCAGATCCACGAGGATCCAGATCACCCAGTTATCGATCTTCTTCTGGGTCAGCAGGTATTGGGCAATCAGGCTGGCTACGGTTGTAAATGCATCGAAATAAGCAAAGTCGGCATCTGTATTGGCATCCATAAAACGCCCCCAGGCCAGGGTGCCGAGCAGGATCAGGCCCGAAACCGCCGCCAGGTTTATCCTGCTTAAGCGGGTAACGGCCACTTCGGCTACCGTTCCTTTTCTCTTCGCCCAATTGTACCATCCGTAGCTGTTCAACCCGATGTAAAACACATGCAGGATTGCATCGGAATACAACCTGGAAACAAAAAATATATATACGTAAACGGATACGGTAAGGATGCCGAAAGGCCAGGCAATTATTTTTTCCCTGGTCAGCAGGAACACATGGATCAATCCGCTGACGGTGGCAATGATTTCCAGAATGGTTAACAGGTCTATGTTCATTGTGCGAATATTCCGGCGCCTTCCGGCAATTTACGGATCCGAAGAAAACCTATTCCTGATCGCCGCCCGACTTGAGTTTTTCGGCGTTTTCGGCCAATTGGAGCGCTTCAATGACGCCCTCCAGCTGTCCTTCCACCACTTGCTCCAGGTTGAAGTTCTTCACATCGCCTTCAAGCCGGTGATCCGTCACGCGGTTTTGCGGGTAGTTGTACGTGCGGATCTTTTCGGAGCGGTCGCCCGACCCTACCAGCGAACGGCGCTGAGCCGCCAGGGAGGACATCTGTTCGTCCCGCTGCTTGTCCATCAACTTGACATACAGGCGTTGCAGGGCGATCTCCCGGTTCTTGATCTGGGAGCGGCTGTCCTGGCTCTCCCCGACAATGCCGGTCGGGATATGGACCATCCTGACGGCCGATTCGGTCCGGTTGACGTGCTGCCCGCCGGCGCCGCTGGCCCGGAATACGTCCACCCGCAGGTCCTCTTTCCGGATATTGATCTCTTCCTCTTCCACCTTGGGGATGACGGCGACAGTGGCTGCCGAGGTATGCACGCGGCCCTGAGATTCCGTTTTTGGAATCCGCTGCACCCTGTGGGCGCCCGATTCGAATTTGAGTTGCCCGTAAACGCTTTCGCCGTATACTTCGAGTACGATCTCCTTGAATCCGCCGACAGCGCCTTCGCTGGTCGAAAGGACCTCGGTTTTCCAGCCTTTTTCCGCAAAGAACTTGGTGTACATCCGGTAGAGATCGCCGGCAAACAAGCTGGCTTCGTCGCCGCCGGTGCCGGCCCTGATCTCCAGGATGACGTCCTTGGCATCTTCCGGGTCTTTGGGGATGAGCAGCCGCTTGATCTTTTCCTCGAGGTTCTCCTTTTGGGGCAGCAGTTCCGCCAGCTCTTCGGAGGCCATTTCTTTCAGGTCGGGGTCCTTCTCTTCCCGGACCATTTGCTGGGCGGTCTGGATATTTCCGACCAGCAGGGTATATTCGGAAAAGGCTTCAATGATCGGCTTCAGTTCCTTGTATTCGCGGTTGACCTTGCGGTAGCGGTCCATATCCGAGATGACGTCCGGGTCGGAGAGCTGTTCTTCCAGATACATGAACCTGTCCTTTATGGCGGCTAATTTTTCAATCATTGTGACGGATAATAATCGGTTTGGAGGATTAAGGAAACATTCCGGGCGATATGGGCGCAAGGGCCCGGGCCGGCATTCCCGGGAAACGGCCGGCAGGAAGGAGCAACGCTAACGAAATCGGGACTGATCCATTATTCGGCATTTAAAACAGGCTGCAAAAATAAGCTAAAGTTGCCTTATCGGATAAAAACGGACAGGCAAAAGATAAAATTTCCGTTATTTGCCCCATGCCGGTGATATTGCTCATAGAATCCTCCACCGAAACCTGTTCGGTGGGCCTGTCGGAAAACGGCCGGCTGCTGGACGCCCGCGAGGCGGAAGGTCCGTATGAGCATACAGCCCGGATCACCCTGCTGATCGATGAGTTGACCAGGGGCGCCGGCCGCACGCTGAAGGCCGTTGACGCGGTAGCCGTCAGCATCGGTCCCGGGTCGTTTACGGCATTGCGGGTCGGTTTATCGACAGCCAAAGGGATCTGTTATGCCCTGGGCAAACCGCTGATTGCGGTCGATACGCTGGCAGCCCTGGCCGGCGCCGCGGTTCGGGCGTATGATCGCGACACGGCCGTATATTGCCCTATGATCGACGCCCGCCGGATGGAAGTTTACACGGCATTTTACAACGCATCCCTGGAAACACTGGAGGAAGCTCATGCGCTGATCGTGGAAGGCGACAGCTTTGACCGCTTTCTCGCAACGGGCCGGGAGGTCGTTCTTTTCGGGAACGGAGCGGAAAAATGCAGGCAAGTGCTCACAACCCCAGGGGTCCGTTACCTCGATCAGGTTTGCACGGCTGAGATGCTGGCCCGCCCGGCGAACGATCAGTTTGCCGCCGGCGATTTTGCCGATCTGGCCTATACCGAACCCTTTTACCTGAAGCCGCCGAATATCACTACGCCGAAAAGCCGGTTGTAATGATTCGATTGGTCTTGCTTTCAGTTCCTCCTCCGGCCGTCGTAGCTCCAGGAGAGCGGAGGCGGCAATTCTTCAGTTCCTCGATTCTTCCCTGCCTGCCGGTCTCCTATGCGCCATAGCCGCTCCGGCGACGGGGCACCGGCAGGGATTCCTCAATAAATGATTTGGTTCAATTGGTTCGATTGATTCGAATTTTGAGGCCGGTGAGTAGATGCGCGCAATTGCAACATTCGAATCATTCCCGGAATCGTTTCAATTGGTCAATTGTTGTCATACGGTTCATATTAAATTTTTACGTTTTGAATATTTTATATTTGAAAATACTTCAATATTATTGTACTTTTGCCTAAATGCCAGCCTATTTGGTGTTAAAGATTTAGTTCATACCATTCCAAGCAGTTCCAGATTTTAAGTGTAATGCCCATTATAATTTGAAACAGCGTTAATATTATGAGAAAACAAAAAAACGAAATGGTCGTCCTTAAGAAGGGAAAGGCCGACATTGAGTTGGACTACACGGAGTTGAGAAAGGCTGTTCAGGTTCTCCGCGCGATTAACCATAAATTGAGGCAACGGATCATCAGTTTGCTGGAAGAGCAGGAAAGCATGACCGTTACGGAGATTTATATCAAACTGCGGCTTGAACAGTCGGTAGCCTCCCAACATCTGGCCATTTTGCGCCGCGCAGGAGTGGTAATTACCGAACGGGACGGAAAGTTCATCAAGTATTCCATTGACCGTTCGAGGCTCTCCCAAATCGGCAAACTGGTAGAAGATCTGGCCGTCTAGTTCTGCTCAAACATTAGACATTTCTGAAAAAAGGTTGTAGATTTTGTTAATCTACAACCTTTTTCGTTTCTTTTTTATAAAAATATGAAAAATTTGGGCATTTTTGCTTTGCTGAATGCATTCTCCCTTACGGCAGCGGCGATTTAGCAACTTTCTTTAACCGATTTGAGATTTAGGCTACTACAACCGAAAAGCTTCTTCTATGAGAAAGGCTAAAGTGACCATCAATCACGAAAAACTTCAGGCCTCCTCCAACCTCCTTCGTGCAATTGCGCACCCTTTGCGCATGAAGATTCTGGAATACATTGACCGCCATGAAGCAATCAACGTGAACAAGATCTACAATGCGCTCAAGATCGAGCAATCCATCACTTCCCAACACCTGCGCATTCTTCGGCAGGCCGGGTTGGTGGACGCCAGACGGGACGGCAAATTCATCCTTTACAGTGTAGAATACGACCGGATGGCTGAGGCAGTGAAAGCGATCAACGCTTTCCTGGAGAAACCGCGCTGATTAACAAAACGCTTGCCGAAAAATCAGGACTCCGGCTTGTAACGCCAGGGAATTTCACTCCTTGGTCTCGCCCTCCGTTTCTGTTTCCGGAAGCTCCTGCTCAGGAATACCCAGACCGTTCTCCGCCCCCCCGTTCGGGTGCGGTTCACCCAAACCATCAATAGCCGTCTCCCCAATGCCCGCTGCCGGGCCTTCCGCGGCAACTTCAACCTCGCCTTCCTGCGGTTTTTTCGGGCCGGAAAAGAAGCTCCTTTGGAATAACAGAATGTAGAGTACGCCGATCGTAATGGAGGTATCGGCAATATTGAAGACGGGCCGGAAGAACATGTAATCCTCCCCGCCCCAAACAGGCACCCAATCCGGGAAAGTACCGGCCATTATCGGAAAGTGGAACATATCCACTACCCTTCCGTGCAGGAAACCGGCGTACCCGCCGTCAGCAGGAAACAAGGAGGCGATGGCGCCGCTATGATAGGAATCCGAAAAGATAAGACCGTAAAAGGCGCTGTCGATGATATTTCCGATGGCGCCGGCCAGGATGAGGGCAAAGCTGACCAGCAGCCCCATCGGCACCCGCAGGCGCAATAAATATCGAAGGTAGTACACCAGAAATCCAACGGCCAGGATGCGGAACAGGCTGAGCGCCAATTTGCCGTACTGGCCGCCGATCTCGACGCCGAAAGCCATGCCCGGGTTTTCCGTAAAATGGATCCTGGCCCAATCCAGGCCAAGCATTTTGATTTCCTGGCCAAAGTACATATTGGTTTTGACCAGGAATTTGATCGTCTGATCAATAATCAGGACGACAAGGATGATGAGGAGGACTTTCGTTGACCTTTTCAATGCTGTTATTTCTTTGCGCCGGGAAGGCAATCAACCTCTTTTTTGTTTGGCCTCAATGCTCAGGGTGGCATGCGGAACGGCCCGGAGGCGATCTTTGGAAATGAGCTTGCCTGTTTCCCTGCAAATACCGTATGCTTTGTTTTCTATCCGGATCAATGCATTCTCAAGATGCTGGATCAGTTTTTTCTGACGCGCCGCCATGGAATTGATCGTTTCGCTCTCCGCCGTACCGGCCCCATCGTCCAGCCCTTTTACCTTGGCGTCCGGGCTGTCGGCCATTTCTTCCAGTTGTTCGACGTAGTAGGACAATTGTTCCTTGGCTTTCGTCAGTTTTTCATCGATGATCAATCTGAACTCCTCAAGTTCTTCATCACTGTACCTTGTTTTGACCAATTCCTGTTCCATATAATCAATCTTTAATTTACGGCCGTAACCGTGAATTCAAATCCTAAAAAGATAGAACACTTCAAATACCGGACAGTTGATCCGAAATCAGCTTTCTGCGTTCTCCTCGTCTTCAAAAACAGCCTCTTCGCCCTCCAGTTCCGCCGGCTTTTCTTTGATCACCAGCGCATTCTGTTTGAGCTCGGTATAAGCCATTCTGCTCCGGGCGATATCGATGGCCAGGAACATAGCCTGCCGGAAAGAAGCCGGATCCGCCTCATTTTTGCCCGCCAGCTCGAAGGCCGTCCCGTGGTCAGGCGAAGTTCTGACGATGCTCAGACCGGCCGTGAAATTGACACCGGATCCAAAACTCAGCAACTTGAACGGGATCAGGCCCTGGTCGTGGTACATGGCGAGGATGCCGTCGTATTTCCGGAATTCGCCTGAGCCGAAGAACCCGTCGGCGGACATCGGGCCAACGATGATCATGCCTTTCTTTTTGCATTCCACCACCGCAGGCCGGATGATGCGCTCCTCTTCGTCGCCGATCAGGCCGTTATCGCTGGCATGCGGATTCAACCCCAATACGGCGATGGACGGCCTTTCGATGCCGAAGTCGACCTTCAGGGTCTCATTCATCAGGGCGATTTTTTTGAGGAGCAGCTCCTTGTTCAGTTGATGGGCCACCTCGCTGACCGGGATATGGTTGGTGGCCACCCCGATCCGGACGTTGTCGCTGACCATGAACATCAGGCTTTCTCCCGCACCGACCGCATCGGTGATGTATTCCGTATGGCCGATGAACGGGAAATTGGCCAGGTTCATGGCTTCCTTGCTGATGGGCGCCGTCACCAGGGCTTCCAGGTGGTGGCTCTTCAGATCCGCAACCGCTGCCTCCAGGGATTTGAAGGCATACATGCCGCTCATATCCGACGGTTTGCCCAGGGTAATGTTCACATTATCCTGCCAGCAGTTGACAATGTTGATCTTGCCCGTTTCCGCCTGCTGGGCGCTCCGGACGCTGTTGAAATGAAATTCCGCACCGACGATATTTTTGTGGTAGGAAACCACCTTGGAAGATCCGTAAACGATGGGAGTGCAATAATCCAGGATTTTTTCCTGGGCCAGGGTCTTGATGATCACTTCCAGACCGATCCCGTTGATATCGCCTATGCTGATGCCTATTTTAAGTCTTTCCATTTGCTCGCTTTAACGGCTATTCTGCTTCTAATGGTCAATTGAGAGGCGCAAATTTAAGGAAATACTATTGATATCCTTAATTTCGCAGCGGTTTAGTGCCAATTAAAACGCAAACCTGTTTGAAAGCTAAAAAATCATACGGCCAGCATTTCCTGCGCCATCCCGAGATCGCCCGCCGCATTGCGCAAAGCCTGAGCAATCCCGGGCCTTTTGACACAGTTGCAGAGATCGGCCCCGGCAAGGGCATGCTGACCCGGTTTCTGTTCGACCTGCCCTACCGGCTGCTGGCCATTGAAGCCGACCGGGATATGGTCGATTACCTGCTCCTGCACTATCCGCAACTGGAAGGCGGCCTGATCTCCGCTGATTTCCTCAAGCTCAACCTGCGGGAACACCTCACCGGACAGTTCGCCATCATCGGGAATTTCCCGTACAATATCTCCTCCCAGATCCTGTTCAAAATGCTGGAGGTCAAAGACCTGGTACCCGAATTGGTGGGCATGTTCCAGAAAGAGGTCGCGGAAAGGGTGGTCGCCGGGCCCGGCACCAGGGATTACGGCGTGATCAGCGTACTGGTGCAGGCATTTTACGAGGGCGAGTACCTCTTCACCGTTGATAAGGAAAATTTCATACCGCCCCCCAAAGTGCAATCGGGGGTCATCCGGCTCACCCGCCGCGACAATCAGGACCTGGGCTGCGACCAAGCGCTTTTCAAACAAGTCGTCAAACAGGCCTTCAGCCAGCGGCGCAAAATGCTGCGCAATACCATGAAAAGCCTGATCAATGACCCCGATACCCTGGCCGACCCTTTCTTCGAACAAAGGCCCGAACGCCTTTCTGTTGCTGATTTTGTCGCGCTGACCAATCAGATAGGCCGGCAAAACTGATCCGGGTTCCAACTGACCCGCCGCAACGGTACCTGACCGTCCGGTTCAAATCTCTTTGTTCTCCGGTTACTCCAATCCATAATTTTGTCCGGCAATTTGCGCAGGTTTAAGATTCACCCTATATTGGAACCGGCAATTTGCCGCAGAATTTGAACCAGCTTTAGACATATGCAAATCATTGAAAATCCGAAGGTGTACGACGTGTGCATCATCGGCTCGGGAGCAGGCGGCGGTATGGCTGCCAAGACAATGACCGAAGCAGGGGCCGAAACGGTGGTCCTGGAAGCAGGTCCCTTTTTTGATTCCGCCCAGGGAGACATGTTCAAATGGCCCTATAACTCGCCGCGGCGGGGCGCCGGCACCCACAAGCCATTCGGTGAGTTCGACGCTGCTTTCGGGGGGTGGGAAATTGAAGGCGAGCCCTATACCGTCACACCCGGCGGCGACGGCTGGGATTGGTTCCGCTCCCGCATGCTCGGCGGCCGCACCAACCATTGGGGCCGGATATCGCTCCGCTTCGGCCCGCTCGATTTCAAACGCAAAAGTATCGACGGCCTGGGTCACAACTGGCCGATCTCTTACGACGATATCAAACCTTATTACGACCGCGTCGACCAGATGGTCGGCATTTTCGGCACCAACGAAGGCCTGCTCAACGAGCCGGACGGCATCTTCATGCCCCCGCCCAAGCCCAGGGGTTATGAACTCCTGATCAAACAAGCCGGCGACAAGCTGAAAATCCCGGTCGTGCCTTCCCGGTTGTCCATCCTGACCCAACCGCTCAATGGACGGGCCGCTTGCCACTATTGCTCCCAATGCGGACGCAGTTGCAGCACCCACTCCAATTTTTCGTCACCCTCGGTGCTTTTCCCACCGGCCCAGGCCACAGGCAAGCTCACCATGGTGCTCAACGCCATGGCCCGCGAGATCCTGACCGATGCCGAAGGCAATGCGACCGGCGTATCCTACGTCAGCAAGGAAGACGGCAAGGAATACAGGATCAGGGCCAAAGCCGTTATTCTGGCGGCCGGCGCCTGCGAATCGGCCCGCCTGATGCTCAACTCGAAATCCAGCCGGTATCCGGACGGGATCGGCAACTCCAGCGGCGTACTCGGCAAATACCTCATGGATTCCACCGGCGCCAGCCTGGCGGGCTTCATTCCCAAACTGGTGGATTATATCCCGCACAATGAAGACGGCACCGGCGGCATGCACCTTTACGTACCCTGGTGGCTCAACCAGAAAAAGCTCGACTTCCCCCGCGGTTACCACATCGAACTCTGGGGCGGGCGGCGGATGCCCAGCTACGGGTTCGGCGGCCAGATCCACAAGATCAACGCCTGGCTCGGCGATATCGACGGGGTGGCCCGCGCCAAAGGCGGCGGCGGATACGGCGCCCAGCTCAAGGAGGATTACCGCCGGCTTTACGGTGCGGTGGTCGGGTTTTCCGGTCGCGGCGAAGCCATCGCTTTCGAACACAACAAGTGCGAAATCGACGAAAATGTGGTCGACCAATGGGGCATTCCGGTGTTGCGCTTCAGCTATAAATGGAGCGAACACGAGATCCGGCAGGCCAAACACATGATGGATACCTTCTCCGAGATCATCCATACCATGGGCGGTCAGGTGATCGGGCCGATCCCCGGGCGCGAATCGCAGTTCGGGCTGGCTACTCCCGGGCGCATCATCCACGAAGTCGGCGTAGCCCGCATGGGCGACGACGCGCGCAGCTCGGTGCTCAACGGCTATTGCCAGTCGCATGATGTGAAAAACCTTTTTGTCGTTGACGGCGCATCTTTTGTGTCCATGCCGGATAAAAACCCGACCTGGACCATCCTGGCCCTCTCCCTTAGAGCCTCGGAATACCTGGCGGACAAGATGAAAAAGATGGAGATCTAAAAAACGGAACCATGAAAAAGATCAGCAGAAGAGATACCTTATACTATATCACCCTGGCCGGTGTGGCGGCCGGGTTACCCGCCGGCTGCAAACCCGGCGACAAGCCCGCAGAAGGGGAAACACACCCCGAACCGGAAAGCATCGACGGGCTGACCGGTCTTTCGGAAGAGGACAAACTCCTCCTGCAGCAGAAATTCTTCACCGACTACGAACGCGAAACCGTACGCGTACTGGCCAACCGTATCATCCCGGCCGACGACCGCTCGGGCAACGCCGAAGCCGCCGGTTGCGTGCATTTTATCGAATTCATGATGCTGGATTTTCCCGAGGAATTCGAAATGCAGACCAAAATGCGCGGCGGCCTGGCCTGGCTCAATTACGAGTGCATGAAACGCTTCAACCTGGACTTTGTTTCCTGCTCCGAAGCGCAACAGACCGCCGTTCTCGACGACATCGCCTGGCCGGACAGCGCTCCGCCCGAATTAAGCCAGGGCGTGGAGTTCTTCAACATGTTCCGCGACTTCACCGCCACCGCCTTCTGGACCAGCAAGATTGGCATCGAAGACCTCCAGTTCATGGGCAATAAACCTACCGTCTGGGACGGGCCGCCGCAGGCCTGGCTGGACCGGCTTGGGGTGAGTGATTTGGGGTAGGAGGCTGGATACTGCCACGCCGCGGCGTGGTGGTTGCTTGATGCTGGATGCTTGATGCTGGAATCGGGGGCCCCGGACTGCCGACTGAAGACTGCCGACTGCCAACTGGATACTGCCGACTGCCAACTGGATACTGCCCGCCG
>WBZL01001749.1_pt1 | contig 22067 bp, 22 predicted proteins | sample 5204291 | NCBI WGS metagenome assembly WBZL01 (sample SAMN12344345, study PRJNA552823) | activated sludge metagenome | biome: Activated sludge suspended growth; feature: Nitrification reactor; material: Wastewater; isolation source: activated sludge from nitrification reactor of wastewater...
GGACGGGCTTGCCCCCGCCGTGGGGATGCGGCGCAGCTACGGCGACGCGGCCCTGAACGACGGCGGCCGCGTCATCGACATGACCCGGCTCGACCGGATGCTCGCGTTCGATCCGGCGACCGGCGTGCTGGAGGTCGAGGCCGGCGCCCGCGTCGGCGAGATCGCGGCCGCCTTCGGGCCGAAGGGTTGGCTGCCGGCGGTGATGCCGGGCACCGGCTTGGCCACCGTGGGCGGCTGCATCGGCCAGGACGTGCATGGCAAGAACCACCACCACGCGGGCTCGTTCTGCCAGCATGTCGCCGGATTGACGCTGATCACCGCCGAGGGGTCCGTGGAGGTCACGCCCGAGGGTACGCCCGGCCTCTTCCGCGCCACCGCGGGCGGGCTCGGCCAGACCGGGGTGATCGCGAAGGCGCGGCTCAAGCTTCTGCCGGCCAAGGGCGACGTGATGGTCGTGACCGAGCGGCGGGTCGAGGACTGGGATGAGCACATCGCCCGGCTCGACGCCTCGGAGGCGACCTATACCGTAGGCTGGATCGACGCGACCGCCACCGGCGCCGTGCTCGGGCGCGGCATACTGGAGGAGGGCGAGACCGGCTCGGGGCTGATGCCAAAGCGGGTCCGGAACCGCCGGGTGCCGATCGACGCGCCGCATTTCGCGCTGGCCGGCCCCATCGTGCGTGCTTTCAACAACGCCTATTACCGCCGGGTGCCGGCCTCCGGGCGGACCGTGGTGAGGCCTATCGGCGACTTCTTCTTCCCGCTCGACAAGATTCACGACTGGAACCGGCTTTACGGCAAGCGCGGCTTTCACCAGTTCCAGTGCGTCGTGCCGCTGGAGGCCGCGCCGGCGCTGAGGGACATGCTCGACACCATCGCGACATCGGGCCTGGCCTCGCCGCTCGCCGTCCTGAAGCGCATGGGACAGGGGCGCGCGGGTTTTCTCAGCTTTCCGATGGAGGGCTACACGCTCGCCGTCGATTTTCCCAACCGGGCCGAGGCGCGCGAATTGATCCGACGGCTGGAGGATCGGGCCGCAGATGCGGGCGGGCGGCTCTACTTCGCCAAGGACAGCCTCGCGCAGGGAACGGCGATCCGGTCGATGTATCCCGAACTTCCGGACTGGCAGGAGGCGGTGGCGAAGGCCGATCCGGGCACCGCACTCGCCACCGACCTCGTCCGTCGCCTCAACCTCAGGAGCACCCGATGAACTCGACCTGGATCATCCTCGGTGCGACCTCGTCGATGGCCCGCGCCTTCGCCCGGGCCGTGGCGGCTGAGGGTGCGGGCGTCCTCCTTGCCGGGCGCGATGCCGAGGAACTCGCCGCCCTTGCCGCCGACTGCCGGCTGCGCGGCGCGCGGATGGCGGAGGCCGTCACCTTCGACGCCCGCGATGCGCGAACCTTCGGCCCCATCGTCGAGAGGGCCGAGGCTGAGGAAGGCACGATCAACGCCGCCGTCTTCGTCGGCTCCATGCCCGAACAGGCTGCGATCGACACCGATCCGGCGCTGATCGACGGGGTCGTGGCGGACAGCTTCACCGGGCCGGCCCGCTTCCTGCAGGTGCTTGCCCCGGTGCTTGAGGCGCGCGGCCAGGGCACCGTTGTCGGGGTCGGATCGGTCGCGGGCGACCGCGGACGGCTCGGCAACTACGTCTATGGCGCAGCCAAGGCGGGATTTGCGACCTATCTCTCGGGGCTCAGGAACCGGCTCACCCGCGCGGGCGGGCATGTGGTGACGGTGAAACCCGGCTTTGTCGATACCGCGATGACCTGGGGGCTTCCCGGCCTCTTCCTCGTCGCGCCGCCTGAGGCGGTCGCGGCTGACATCCTTAAGGCGGTGCGGAAGGGGCGGAACGTGATCTACACGCCCTTCTTCTGGCGCTACATCATGCTCATCATCCGTCACATTCCCGAGCCGGTCTTCAAGAAGATGAAAATCTGACGCCCTCAACCGGCCGCGTCGCCGGTCCTTCCTCGGGCCGCGCGCCTAGCGCCCGCATCTCCTCCAGGAGCCAGGCCCGAAAGGCGCGGATCGCGGGCCCGTTGCGGCGCCGCTCGGGATAGGCGAGCCAGATCGACAGCGTGCCCTCCGCCACGATGTCGAAAGGCTGGATCAGGTCGCCCCGCCGCAGCGCGTCGCGGAAATAGACCGGCGTCAGGATGCCGGCACCGTGGCCCGCCATGACTGCCTGGGCGTCCAGCGCCTGGATACCGAGAGAGGAGGCAGGCCGCGCCGCTGCGGGCGGCGGCTCCACCCCGGCCGCGCGAAACCAGAGAGCCCAGTCCGGATCGTCGGCATCGAGCCGGGGCACAGTCAGGAGGTCTTCGGGACGTCGCAGCGGCCCGTGGCGCTCAAGGAAGGCCCGGCTGACCATCGGCGTATAGGTCGCCCGCATCAGGTGATCGGCCCTGAGCCCCGGCCAGACGCCCTGCCCCGACCGGATTGCCACGGTCGCCTCGCCGGCGAGGAGGTCGACCATGCGGTGGTCAATCTCGACCCGCGTGGTGATGGCGGGATGGGCGATCTGGAACCGGCCTAGCCCGACCGCCAGGACATGGGTGGCGAAGGTGGCGAGCACGCTGATCACCAGCGTCTCGCCGGCGTCGCGCCGCACCTCGGCGAATGCCTCGCGCAGGATCGCCATCGCCTCGCCCGCCGGTTCGGCCAGGCGCTGCCCCTCGGCGGTCAGCACGACGCCCCGCGCCCGGCGACGGAAGAGCGGCGCGCCCACCCGCTCCTCCAGGAGCCGGATCTGGTAACTGACCGCCGCCTGGGTCATGCCGAGTTCGGCACCGGCGGCGGTGAAGCTGCCATGACGCGCCGCGGCCTCGAAGGCGCGGATCGCGGCAAGCGGCGGCAGGGGTGGGTTTGACGGGTCTGGCATAGAATCTCCTTATGCCTTGTACCGCGACTTCGATTGGTGTCAAAGCCCGGATTCGGGCAGGGTGACACTCAGTTCCCGCCATTCCCGGAGCCTGTCATGACCAGCCTTTCCGCACCCTTCAGGGTCACTGAAATCCTTCTTCACGGCATCTTTCGCCGCCACCCCGCCCCCGCGCCCGACGACCCGCGGGCAATCAAGCGCCGGGCGCGGATCGATCTCGCGCACCTGCCCGAATACCTCAAACGGGATATAGGGCTTTTCGATGACTGATTACGGCTTGTCCGGGCGGCGGGCGACCTCGCCAAGAAGCTCGGCAGCGGCCTTGCCGGGCGCGGCGCCGCCTGCCGCCACCGCGTCGCCCAGCGTCTCCATCCGCGCCCGTAGCGCCGGGTCGGAAGTCAGCCGGGCGAGAAGGCCGTGGCGCACCTCCTCCTCGAACCAGCGGCGGGCCTGCTCGGCACGACGCGCGGCGAAATGCCCGCTTTCGCGCCGCCAGGCGATCAGCGCCTGCATCTCCTCCCAGGCTTCGGCAAGTCCGGCTTCCTCGGCGGCGGAGACGCACATCGCCTTCGGAAACCCATCCGGGTCCTGCGGCCGCTTCCGCAGGAGCCGCAGCGCCCCCGCATAATCGGCGCGGGTGCGCGTGGCCGCAGCCTTCAGGTCACCGTCGGCCTTGTTGACGAGGATGAGGTCGGCCATCTCCATGATGCCACGCTTCACCCCCTGCAACTCGTCACCGCCCGCCGGCGCGATGAGAAGGACGAAGAGATCGGTCAGTTCGGCCACCATGGTCTCCGACTGGCCGACGCCCACCGTCTCGACGAGCACCACATCGAAGCCAGCCGCCTCGCAAAGGGCCACCGCCTCGCGGGTGTGTCGCGCGACGCCGCCCATCTGCGCCTGGCTGGGCGAGGGACGGATGAAGGCCAGGGGGTCGCGGCTCAGCCGCTCCATCCGTGTCTTGTCGCCGAGGATCGACCCGCCCGAGCGGGCGGAGGAGGGATCGACAGCGAGAACCGCAACCCTGTGGCCCTGCCCCGTCAGCATCTTGCCGAAAGCTTCGATGAAGCTCGACTTGCCAACGCCAGGCGTTCCGGAAAGCCCGATCCTGAGCGCCTGCCGCGCCGTGCCCAACGCCTCCAGGAGCGCCGTCGCCTGCGTCCGGTGATCCGCCCGGCCGCTTTCCACGAGCGTTATCGCGCGGGCCAGCGCCCGGCGGTCGCCAGCGGCCACGCGGGCGGCGAATTCGCTCATGTCCATGTTACGCAACCGGCGGCCTTTCGCTGACTTTTCCCGGATGTCGGTTGACCTTCCGGCGTTTTTTCTGCCTGTTCCCCGGGGCCGATGTCCAGAGCATAGGCGCGAAAAAGAGCAGTGGGTGCCATGACGATCCTTTCCCGTTGCGCCGCGGCGGCGGCACTATGCCTTTTCGCCGGCGCGGCGCCGGCTGACCAGAAGGACAGCGCCGTCTTCGACCTGACGCTGCGCGGCATCCCGACCGGAACGCTCTCCGTCTCCGGCGCGATCGAGGGCCGGAGCTATGCCGCCGCGGGCGTTCTGAAAAGCGGCGGGCTCGTCGCGCTCGTCCGGAAGGTGCGCTACGACGCGCGCGTGTCGGGTCGCGTCACGAACGGCCGTTTCACGCCCGTGCGCTATGAGGAGGACGCCGATACAGGCAAGCGCCAGTCGCAGTCGGTCATGGAATACAAGGCCGGGGTGCCGCAGGTGAAGGTCTACAACCCGCCGAAAACGCCCCGCCCCAGCGATATCGACCCCGCGACGCAGGGCGGCACGGTCGATCCGTTGACGGCAGCCTTCGCGGCACTTCGCGACGTGGCGCCGGAGGAAGCCTGCCGGCTGAAGCTCGTCCTTTTCGACGGCCGCAGGCGCAGCCAGGTGGTGCTGGCCGATCCGCAGCCGACCGGGGGGGGCGGCCTTGCCTGCGCCGGCGAATACCGGCGGCTCGAAGGCTTTTCCGACAAGGAGATGGCGGAAAAGAGCCGGTTTCCCTTCCGCATGACCTATGCGCCCCTGCCCGACGGTCGGCTCCGCGTGGTAGAGGTGGCGATGGACACGATCTATGGAAAAGGCCGGCTCACTCGGCGATAAGCCGCAGGTGACCGACCGGCTTCCCATAGACGCGGCGCTGCCCGCGCTTCTGCCCGCGCTTCGCGACGCGGGCCGTGCGGTACTCCAGGCGCCGCCCGGAGCGGGCAAGACCACGCGGGTGCCGCTCGCGCTCTTAGACGCCGGTCTAACCGCAGGCCGCATCGTCGTGCTGGAGCCACGCCGCCTTGCCGCGCGCGCCGCCGCCGAACGCATGGCCGAGACGCTGGGCGAGCCCGTGGGCCGGACCGTCGGATACCGGATTCGCGGCGAGGCGAAGGTCTCAGGCGGGACCCGGATCGAGGTCGTGACCGAGGGCATTCTCACGCGGATGTTGCAGTCCGACCCGGAACTGACCGGAATCGGGGCGGTGATCTTCGACGAGTTTCACGAGCGGTCGCTCAACGCCGACCTCGGCCTCGCGCTGGCCTGGGAAGTGCGCCAGGCGCTGCGCCCCGATCTTCTGATCCTCGTGATGTCGGCGACGCTCGACGCCGACCCGGTGGCGCGGATGCTGGACGATGCCCCCGTGATCACCTCCGAGGGCCGTGCCTATCCGGTCGAGACCCGCTGGCTGCCACGTCCCGTCGATGCCTCCATGCGGCTCGAGGGCGCGGCCGCGAACCTTGTGCATCAGGCGGTGGCGGAGACGGAGGGCGGCGTTCTCGTCTTCCTGCCCGGCGAGGGCGAGATCCGGCGGGTGGAGGCGCTCCTGTCCGGGCGACTGCCCGAAGGCTGCCATCTCAGGCCGCTTTTCGGCGCGATGGATTTCGCCGCGCAGCGCGCGGCCATCCTGCCCGCGAGGGACGGGCGCAAGATCGTGCTTGCAACCTCGATCGCCGAAACCTCGCTGACGATCGAGGACATCCGCGTCGTGGTCGACGCCGGGCGCGCCCGGCGGGCGCGGTTCGATCCCTGCTCGGGCATGGCACGCCTTGTCACCGAACGGGTGACGCGGGCCGAGGCGGAACAGCGGCGCGGCCGCGCGGGACGGGTGGCGGCGGGCATCTGCTACCGGATGTGGGCGAAGGGCGAGGAAGGCGGGCTTGTCCCCTTTCCCCCGCCCGAGATCGCGGCCTCCGACCTTGCCGGGCTCGCGCTCGAGCTTGCGCTCTGGGGGTCGGACGGGGCGGACCTCGCCTTCCTCACGCCGCCCCCCGCCCCCGCGCTCGCCGAGGCGCGGGCTCTCCTCAAGGGCCTCGGCGCGCTCGATGCGAAGGACCGGATCACCGCGCATGGCCGCGCGCTCGCCGGGCTGCCGCTGCACCCGCGCCTCGGCCACATGCTGGTGACGGCGGGACCGGAGGGCGCGACGCTCGCAGCACTTCTGGCCGAACGCGACCCCTTGCGGGGGGCGACCGCCGACCTTGCCCTGCGGCTCGCCGCGATCCGCGATCCGAAGGGGTTCGAGGCCGGTCACCCGGAGCGCCCGGACCGCGCCACGGTGGAACATACCCGCGCCGAGGCAAAGCGGCTCGCGCGGATGGTCGGGCCGGTGGCGGAGACCTTCGGCCCAGCCGAGATGGCGGCACTCGCCTATCCCGACCGCATCGGGCTTCGCCGCAAGGGCGCGGCGCCGCGTTACGTGCTTTCGGGCGGCAAGGGGGCGGTTGTGGCCGAGGGCGACCCCCTCGGTCGCGCAGGACTCATCGTCGCCACCGACCTTGACGGCGCCCCCCGCGAGGCGAAGGTGCGCCAGGGGATCGCGCTGCCCGAGGCATCGCTCCGCCGGCTCTTCGGAGCCGGGATCGGCTGGCAGGAGGTGGCCGAATGGTCGCGCCGCGAGGCCCGCGTGATAGCCCGGCGGCAGGAACGTTTCGGGGCGCTCGTGCTCGACGACCGGCCCTGGCCCGACGCCCCGGCCGAGGCGCTCGCCCGGGCAGCACTCGACGGGCTCCGCCAGATCGGCCTGACCTGGAACGAGCCCGCGCGGCGGCTCCGCGCCCGGATCGCGCTGTTGCGCGCCGAGGGCGCCGAGATGCCCGACGTCTCGGACGAGGGCCTGCTCGCAACGGCCGGGGACTGGCTCCTCCCCCATCTTTCCGGACGGCGGAGCGAGGCCGACCTGCGGGCGCTCGACCTCGCGGACCCCTTGCGCCGGATGCTGACCTGGGAACAGGGCGAGATGCTCGACCGGCTCGCACCGGCCCAGTTCACGACGCCCCTCGGCCGGCAGGTGCCGATCGACTACGAAGGCGACCACCCCTCGATTTCCCTGCGCCTTCAGGAACTGTTCGGCGTCACCCTGCATCCCGTGGTCGGACCGCGGCGGCTGCCCTTGCGGATCACGCTCCTCTCGCCGGCAAACCGCCCCGTGCAGGTGACGCTCGACCTGCCGGGGTTCTGGGCGACGAGCTACGCCGATGTGAGGAAGGATATGCGCGGGCAATATCCCCGGCACCCCTGGCCCGAGGATCCGACCGCCCACGCGCCGACCTTGCGCGCAAAGCCGCGCGGGACCTGAGTCTCACCGCCTGTGGATCACGGCCACCTGGTCGCGGCGGGCCTTGTCGTAGCGGACCTGGAAGAGGAAACAGCCCGAGATGGCGGGTGCCAGCGCGGTGAACTCCGCCTCCGCCGCGGGATCGGCGTGGCGGAACGCGCGCGTTTGGGAGAAGGCGCGAAAGAGATCGGCAGTCTTTGTGATTCCCGGCCGTTCATAGGCTTCGGGTTGCCAGCGCAGGTCCTCGATGACGTAGAGCCCACCCGGCTTCAGCTTCGGGAAAAGCTCCAGAAAGGCGTTCTGCTGGTGGTGCGAGGCGTGGCTCGCGTCGTCGATCACGATGTCGAACTCCGGCATGTCGGCGGCGGCGCGGGCGATGTTCGACCGGTCGTCCATGTCGCATCTGTGAAAGGTGAAGCGGTCTGCGGCGAACCAAGAGAAGTCCGACACGTCGAGCCCGTGGATGCGCGCCTTGGGGAAGAATTCGAGCCACATGCGCACCGATGGCAGGTCGGTCGTCTGCCGGTCGGGCGAGGCCCCGTGCTCGGGACCGCCGATCTGGAGCCCCATTTCAAGGAAGCTGATGGCCCGGTCGCGGAACGGCGAGAAGAGCATGTGGTAGAGTTCGGTATAGCGGTGCTTGGTCGAACCCTTGTCCGACCCGTAGCGGTCAGCGAGGTCGGTGAGGTTGACCGCCCCCTTCGCTGCCTTCGCCGCCATTTCCTGCCCCCTGCGCATCGCTGCCCGGTCGTGCTGCCCGCGTGGCACGAGACTAGTCAGTGTTCGCGGGAACGCCAAGCGCCGGGCGCAGCCATTGCTTCCCGCGTTGCCGAAATGCCCGCGCGACAGGCGCCCTGCCGGGCCGTCAGACGCCCAGGCACCAGCGCATGATCGCCTTCTGGGCATGCAGCCGGTTTTCCGCCTCGTCCCAGATCACCGAATGCGGGCCGTCCATCACCGCGCTCGTTGCCTCGTCGTCGCGGTGCGCCGGCAGGCAATGCATGAAAAGCGCATCGGGCCGGGCGAGGCTCATCAGGTGCTCGTTCACCTGGTAGGGCCGAAGCTGGTTGTGCCGCCGCTCGCGCGCTGACTGCGGATCGTGCATCGAGACCCAGGTGTCGGTGACGACGAGGTCGGCGCCCCGGACGGCAAGTTCCGGATTGCGCTCGATGGTGATCGGATGGCCCTTTACGGCCGCGAAATCAAGCCAGGCGTGCTCGGGGTCGAGCGTCTCGGGCCCCGTGAAGGTCAGGTCGAAACCGAGCTGGCCGGCCGCATGGGCGAAGGAGGCGAAGACGTTGTTGCCGTCGCCGGACCAGACGACCTTCCTCCCCGCGATCGGCCCGCGATGTTCCTCGTAGGTCATCACGTCGGCCATGATCTGGCAGGGATGGGTGCGGTTCGTCAGGCCGTTGATGACCGGGACATCGGCATATTCGGCCATCTCCAGCAGCGTCTGCTCCTCGAAGGTGCGGATCATGATGAGGTCGACGTAGCGCGACAGGACGCGGGCGGTGTCCGCGATGGTCTCGCCATGGCCGAGTTGCATGTCGGCACCGGAAAGCACCATCGTCTGCCCGCCCATCTGCCGCACGCCCACGTCGAAGGAGATACGCGTGCGGGTCGAGGGCTTCTCGAAGATCAGCGCGACCATGCGCCCCTTCAGCGGCTGTTCGTCGTCCGCCTCGCCCTTCGGGCGGCCGTTGCGGGCGGCCTTCATGGCGCGCGCCTGGTCGATGATGGCGCGAAGCTCTGTGGCTTCGGTCTTGTGGATGTCGAGAAAGCTTTGCATCGGTCGGTCCTTTCCCCGCACCGTCGCCGGGGGCTACATGCCCCGGGGACGCCCGAGGGTGTTTTCAGACGGGTGAAGCGGCGGGCGCGGTTTCGAGGCTCGTGGCGGCGGCGTCGAGGCGGCGGACGGCCTCGGCGATCTCCTCGTCGGTGATCGTGAGCGGCGGCAGGAGCCGCAGCGTGTTATCGGCGGCCGCGACCGTGAGGACATGCTGGCCGTAGCCGGCGGCGACCAGGTCCGCAGGCGCGACCTTGCATTTCAGGCCGAGCATCAGCCCCTGGCCGCGGACGAAATCGAAGACCTCCGGATGAGCGGCGACAAGCCCTTCGAGCTTCTGGCGCAAAAGCCCCGCCTTGCGGCCGACCTCCGCGAGAAAGGCCGGGTCGGAGACGATCTCGATCACCCTGGCGCCCACCGCGCAGGCAAGCGGATTGCCGCCATAGGTGGAGCCGTGGGTGCCGGCGGTCATGCCGGCGGCAGCCTTTTCGGTCGCGAGCACCGCACCCAGCGGGAAGCCCCCGCCGATCCCCTTGGCGACCATCATGATGTCCGGGGTGATCCCCGCCCATTCGTGCGCGAAGAGCCTTCCCGTTCGGCCCACGCCGCACTGGACCTCGTCGAGGATCAGGAGCGCTCCGGTCGCGTCGCAGAGGGCGCGGATCGCCTTCAGGTCCTCGTCGGGGATGGGCCGGATGCCGCCCTCACCCTGGATCGGTTCGACCATGACGGCGGCCGTCCTCTCGGAGATCGCGGCCTTCAGGGCGGCCATGTCGCCCCAGGGCAGCAGACGGAATCCGGGCATGAGCGGCCCGTATCCCTTCACCATCTTCTCCGACCCGGCGGCGGCGATGGCACCGGTGGAACGGCCGTGGAAGGCGCCCTCGAAGGTCAGGATCTCGATCCGCTCGGGGGCGCCTTTCTCGTACCAGTACTTGCGCGCCATCTTGATCGCCAGTTCGGCCGTCTCGGTGCCGGAGTTGGTGAAGAAGACCGTGTCGGCAAAGGTCTTCTCCACCAGCAGGTCGGCGAGGCGCTGTTGTTCCGGTATCTGGTAGACGTTCGAGACATGCCAGACCCGCCCCGCCTGTTCGGTGAGCGCCGCCACGAGGTCGGGATGGGCATGGCCGAGCGCGTTGACCGCGATGCCGGCGCCGAGGTCGAGGTATCGGGTGCCGTCCTCCGCGACGAGCCAGGAACCCTCGCCCTTCACGAAGGCGAGGGGCGCGCGGTTGTAGGTCGGCAGGATCGACGGGATCATGGACAAACTCCGTAGGGGAAGGCCAAGGGGTGCCAAAGCAGGCAAGCCGTGTCAACGATGTATGGGGGTTGGCGCAGGGCCAAGAGGTGACGGACGTCAGGCGCGGCTGCGGCTGCGTCGGGGACGGGCAAGGATGAGCGTCCGGATCGTCATGCGGGCCGCATAGCGGGAAATCGCGCTTCTGTCCACATCGAAACCCTCCGTCGCGCTTGCCTCGGCCCGCCTTCCCTTGTATCTCGGCACGTCCCCGCTAGAATGGGGCGAACCCGAATGCCGGACCGCCGGCGCCCGCCCTTGGCGCCCTCCGCGCGGCTCCTGACAAGCCGAGGAACGATCATGTCCTGGACCGACGAGCGCGTCGAGACGCTGAAGAAGATGTGGGCCGAGGGCCAGTCGGCGAGCCAGATCGCCAAGGAACTCGGCGGTGTCACCCGCAATGCGGTCATCGGCAAGGTCCACCGGCTTGGCTTGTCTAACCGGGTGGGCGGCGCACCGGAGCCGGCGAAGGACCGCGCCGATCAGGCGCCGAAGTTGGACGCGAAACCCGCCGTCGCCGCCAAGCCCGCCCAGCCCACGGCGAAGCCGGCCCAGTCGACGGCTGCCCCCGCCGCAGTCCGTCCCGACCCGGCGCCAGCACAGGGACAGCCAGGTCAGCGCAAGCCCGTCGTGCCGGCGGGCCAGCCGCTGCCGCCACAACCCTCGGCCGGCGAGATCAGCCCCGAGGCGCTCGCCTCGGTGCGCGAGATCGAGAAGAGGGCGCGCAGGCTCACGCTCATGGAACTGACCGAGCGGACCTGCAAATGGCCGATCGGCGATCCCGCGACCGAGGACTTCTGGTTCTGCGGTCTCGCCGCGCAGCCGGGAAAGCCTTATTGCGAGGCTCATGTCGGCGTCGCCTTCCAGCCAATGTCGTCGCGCCGCGACAGGCGGCGCTGACACCAGGTCGGCAGGAAGAACCCGCCGACGCAGGGCCATTCCCCTTCGCGCCGCCGGCAGTCTTACCAGGCGGGCGCGAGGAACGGTGCCGGCGGGGCGCCCCGGTCGGCCTGGCGTGACAGCCCGATGTCCTCCAGACGCTCCGCGGGCAGGCTCCGAAGGCGCGTGGCCTCGCGATGGCGGCGGTCGGCATCGAGCAGCGCGGACATGGCCCGGGGGAACGCGCGCGACAGCGGCGCGAGGTTGATGCGGTGGCGCGAACCGGCGATCTCGGTCATCTCTTCGTCCTCCGTGCAAACGGTTTCGACTGGCGCCAGCGTCGCACCCGCCCGCAAGAGCGGCGCAAATTCCTTCGTGAAATGGGGCGACCACCGTGCAATATTTCCGCAATATTGACCGGCGCTTGTGCAAAAGGTGCGGCACCGTCCGCAGTCGAACCGTGATGACGAAGCTTCCGATCACGATCACCCTTACCGGACCGGTCACGTTTCGCGATGGCAGCGGAACCGAGATTCGCGGCCTTTCCCGCCGCGCCCAGGCGATGCTTGCCTTCCTGTCGCTGCAGCCGGGCCAGAAGGCCGAGCGCGGTCTCCTCGCCGACCTGCTCTGGAGCGATCGCCCAGAGGAGCAGGCGCGGGCGTCGCTCCGGCAGGAGTTGTCGGCGCTTCGCCGCGCCCTGCCCTCCGCCGTGATCGAGGCGGACCGGCAGAGCGTCAGGCTCTGCACCACCGCGGTCACGCCCGACGTGAGCGGCCCGGGCGAATTTCTCGAAGGCTTCGACCTTGCGTCGGAAGCATTCGAGGACTGGCTTCGCACTGCCCGCATGTCGCACTCAGCGACGGAGAGCCCGGTGTCGCCCGCTTCCCCGGTCTCCAGCGGCCGCCTGCCGCGTCTTGCGGTCCTCCCCTTCAGTGAGATCGGCGTGCCCGAGACGGACATGTTCGCGGATGGCGTGGTCGAGGAAATCACGGGCGCGCTGAGCCGGGCACGCGAGTTCGAGGTGATCGCGCGCCAGTCCGCCTTCGCGCTCGGCAACGAGCGTCTCGACATTCGCGCCACGTCCGAGCGGCTGGGGACCGACTACCTCGTCGAGGGCTCCGTCCAGCGTGCGGGGGACCGCGTGCGCATCTCGGTGCAGCTCGTGCGCGGCCGCGATGGCCGGCTGCTCTGGTCGCAGCGGTTCGACGACCGGCTCGACGATCTCTTCGCGCTGCAGGACAGGATCGCCGCGCAGGTCGCGGGGCAGGTTCAGCCCTCGCTGCGGGCGGCCGAGATCGACCGCGCACATTCCACCGTTCCGACCGATCGAACGGCCTATGATCTCGTCCTCACTGCGATGCCACATTTCTGGGCACACCGGCAGGACGGGAACGAGAGGGCGATCGCGCTCTTCGGCGAGGCGGCGGCGCGCGCGCCCGGCTATGCGCTGGCGCTTGCCTACAAGGCCTGGGCATTGGCGCAGCAGGCCACATACATGTGGTCCGCCGATATCGGGGCCGATCGGGCGATCGCGCTGAATCTGGCAAGCTCTGTCGCCAGTGGGCTCGGCGACGATCCCCCGGCCCTCGTCGCCCTGGGCGCCGCCTTCTCGCTGAGTTCCACCGATGTCGCGCTGGCCGACAGCTTCATCGACCGGGCGCTCGCAATCGACCCGAACAACGCCTGGGGCTGGATGCGCAAGGGGTGGTCGGCGATCTACGCCGGCGCATCCGAAGATGCGCTTCGCCATTTCGACCGCGCCGAAAAGCTGAGCCCGCTCGATCCGTTCCGCTTCAACGTGGTTCTCGGCCGCGCCGCGGCGCTTCGGGGGCTGGGCGAGCTCGACGCGTCGCTGGACCTGGTCCGCGCCGGGATGCGCGCCAATCCGGGGATGACCTGGGCCTATCGGATGATCCTCTGCGATCTCGTCCTCGCCGGGCGAGAGGCCGAGGCGCGGGCGGAGGCGCGGGAATTCCTGCGGTACTACCCGCATGCGACCGTGGCCTATGTGCGGGCCAGTTGGCCCCCCTCCGTCCTGCACTCGAATCCCGAGTACGTCGATGCCATCGGGCGCTGCGGCCTTCCCGAGCGGTAGTCGACGGGGTCAGGAATACCCGCGCTGGAAGTCGCCGGACCGAGCGGTTAACCTGTCGCCACGCACGACAGGAACGATCGGTCAAATGTCCCCCATCATCGAGGTCCAGGACCTCTCCAAGACCTATGCGAGCGGCACGGTCGCGCTTTCGGGCGTCACGCTCGATATCGCCGAGGGCGAGATCCTTGCCCTGCTCGGGCCAAACGGCGCGGGCAAGACGACGTTCATCTCCATCCTCTGCGGCCTCGTGACGCCCTCGGGTGGCCGGGCACTGGTGGGCGGGCACGACATCGTGCGCGACTACCGCGCGGCGCGTGCGCTCATCGGTCTCGTGCCGCAGGAGATCGCGGTCGAACCGTTCGAGCGGGTGATGAACACGCTGCGCTTCTCGCGCGGGCTTTTCGGCAAGCGGCCGGACGATGCGCACCTGGAACAGGTCCTGCGTTCGCTCGCGCTCTGGGACAAGCGCGATGCGCGGCTGAACGAGCTTTCGGGCGGCATGAAGCGGCGGGTGTTGATCGGCAAGGCGCTGTCGCACGGGCCGCGCATCCTCTTTCTCGACGAGCCGACCGCCGGCGTCGACGTGAACCTGCGCCGAGAGATGTGGGCGGTCGTGCGCGACCTGCGCGCCTCGGGAGTGACGATCATCCTCACGACGCATTATCTTGAGGAGGCCGAGGAAATGGCCGACCGGATCGGCATCATCGACAAGGGACGCCTTCTCCTTCTGAAGGAGACGGCGAAGCTGATGCACGAGTTCGGCCGCAAGAGGCTGACGCTGGAACTGGCGGAACCGCTGGCTGCGCTGCCGGCCGGGGTCGCCGAGACGATGACGGGCCACATGCCGACGCTCTCGCCGGACGGGCTCCACGTCAGCTTCGACTACGACACCCGCGCCGACCGGAGCGGGATCGCGCGGCTTCTGGCCGGTTTCGCGGCGGCGGGAATCGCCGTGCGGGACCTCGAGACCGAGCAGTCCTCGCTCGAAGAAGTGTTCCTGCACCTGGTGGAGCAAGGCGGATGAACTGGCAGGCTGTCGCCACGATCTTCAACCACGAAATGGCGCGCTTCTGGCGCACGCCCTGGGAATCGCTTGCCTCCCCGGTCGTCTCGACGGTCCTTTACTTCGTCGTCTTCGGCGCCGCGATCGGGGCGCGCATCCAGGATGTGGAGGGCGTCAGCTACGGTGCCTTCATCGTTCCGGGGCTCATCATGCTGACGGTGCTGCAGCAGTCGCTGTCCAATGCCTCCTTCGGCATCTTCTTCCCGAAGTTCGTGGGCACCATGTACGAGCTTCTCTCGGCGCCCGTGTCGTTTCTCGAAGTGGTGATGGGATACGTCGGCGCCGCCGCGCTGAAGTCGGTCATCATTGCGGTGGTGATCTACCTGACCGCGCTCTTCTTCGTCGACATTCCCATCGTCCACCCCTTTTGGGCGCTGGGATTCCTGGTGCTGACCGCTTTCGGCTTCTCGCTCATGGGGTTTCTCATGGGCATCTGGGCGAAAGACTGGCAGCAGTTGCAGTTCATCCCGCTGATGGTGATCACGCCCCTGGTCTTCCTTGGCGGCGCCTTCTACTCCGCCTCGATGCTGCCCCCGTTCTGGGAAGCGGTCGCGCATCTCAACCCGGTCCTCTACCTCGTCTCGGGCTTCCGGTGGGCGTTCTTCGGGCTTGCCGACGTGCCCGTGGCGGCTTCGCTCGCGGCCCTCGCGGTCTTCCTCGGCCTCGGCCTTGCGGCGGTCTGGGCGATCTTCCGTACCGGCTGGCGGCTGAGGCCCTGACGCGATCCCGCTTTTCCGCCACTCGCCGAGCGACTATATCCGCGCGATGACCCAGAACCCGCCGAACCTCCGCCCCGACCTCGCACCGAAACCGGTCTTCGACACCGCGGCCCGTCCGGGCCAGCCGAGGGTCGGCATGGTCTCGCTCGGCTGCCCCAAGGCGCTGGTGGACAGCGAGCGCATCCTGACCCGGCTGAGGGCCGAGGGCTATGCGATCAGCCCGGACTACGCGGGCGCGGACGCGGTCATCGTGAACACTTGCGGCTTTCTCGACAGCGCCAAGGCGGAAAGCCTGGAGGCGATCGGCGAGGCGCTCAGCGCGAACGGCCGGGTGATCGTCACGGGCTGCCTCGGTGCGGAGCCCGACTACATCACCGGGGTCCACCCGTCAGTGCTGGCCGTCACCGGACCGCAGCAATACGAGCAGGTGCTGAACGCCGTCCACGCCGCCGTGCCGCCCGCTCCCGACCCGTTCGTGGACCTCCTGCCCGCGACAGGGGTCAAGCTGACGCCAAGGCACTACAGCTACCTGAAGATTTCCGAAGGCTGCAATCACCACTGCCGTTTCTGCATCATTCCCGACATGCGGGGCCGCCTCGTCAGCCGCCCCGCCCATGCGGTGCTGCGCGAAGCGGAGAAGCTGGTCGAGGCGGGGGTGAAGGAACTCCTCGTCATCAGCCAGGATACCTCGGCCTATGGCGTCGACATCAGGCACGCCGAGAAGAACGGCCACCGCGCCCATGTCACCGACCTCGCCCGCGACCTCGGGTCGCTCGGTGCCTGGGTGCGGCTCCATTACGTCTACCCCTACCCCCATGTGCGCGACCTTGTGCCCTTGATGGCGGAGGGGCTGATCCTGCCCTACCTCGATATCCCGTTCCAGCACGCCCACCCCGACACCCTGAAGCGTATGGCGCGGCCGGCCGCCGCCGCAAAGACGCTAGACGAGATCGCGGCCTGGCGGCGCGTCTGCCCCGAGATCACGCTCCGGTCAACCTTCATCGTGGGCTACCCCGGCGAGACCGAAGCAGAGTTCCAGACCCTTCTCGACTGGATGGACGAGGCCCGGCTCGATCGGGTCGGATGCTTCAGATACGAGAACGTCGCCGGCGCGCGGTCGAACGAACTGCCCGACCATGTGGCTGAAGAGGTGAAGGACGAACGCTGGCACCGCTTCATGGAGAAGGCGCAGGCGATCTCTGCGGCCAGGCTCGCGGCGAAGGTGGGCACCCGGCTTGAAGCCATCGTCGATGCGGTCGATGACGAGGGCGCCACCTGCCGAACCAAGGCCGACGCGCCCGAGATCGACGGAAACCTCTTCATCGACGAGGGCTTCGAAGGGGTCCAGCCCGGCGACATCGTGACCGTCGAGGTGGACGAGGCGGGCGACTACGACCTCTGGGCGCGAAGGCTCTGACGCTGTTCTGACCGCTTCGCACGAAGTCCCCTTCTCGAATTCCTTCCCGGGTTGCAAACGGCGCCGTCCGGGCCGATTTTTCTTCACGTTTCCGTGAACGTGCATAGAGTCCGGCCCGCGGGCGACAGGACACCCGCTTTCAATCAGGAAACGGCTATGCAGATCTCAAGAAACTTCATGGTGATCGGTGTTGCTTATCTGGTGTTGGGTATCGTTCTCGGCATGTACATGGGCGGCTCGGGCGACCATTCGCTCGCGCCGCTGCACGCGCACATCAACCTTCTCGGCTTCACGCTGATGACCGTCTTCGGACTGGTCTACAGGGTAATCCCGGCGATGGCGGCGACGTCGCTGGCGCGGGCGCATTTCTGGCTGCATCTGGCGGGGTCGGTGATCCTGCTGATCATGCTGTCGATGCTCTTGACTGGCCGCATAACAGAAGCAGGCATGCCGCCACTGGCGCCCCTTGCCGAACTTCTGGTGCTGCTCGGGGTGGCAAGCTTCGCCCATAACGTCTGGCGCAACGCCTGAGCCCTGAGGAAGGACCCGCCGCCGCCGGGAGAGTGCGGCGGCGGGACCACGGCAGGGGCGCGCCCTACCCTCGCGCCCGGTGCCCCGGGGTCACCCACCCCAAACCGATGAGCCTCGACTTCCGCAAGGTCTAGCACGCCACCGGTGCAGTGCCGATACTGGTATCCCTTACCTTGGGTCAGCCGAGGAGGATCACGACCCAGGCGGCGCCACCCGCCAGCGCAGCGAGCGCCACGCCGGCCGAGCCACAGTCCTTCGCCTTTCCCGCGCGCGGATGCGGCCCCGGCGAGACGAGGTCCACAACCTCCTCGATGGCGGTATTCAGAAGTTCGGCCGCAAGGACAACGAGACCGAGCGCAACGATAAGCGCGCGTTCGCCGGAGGTGAGGTCCAGCGTGAAGGCGAGCGTGGCCGACAGGAGGTTCACCAGCGTCCACTGGCGCAGCGACTTCTCGCTGGCCCAGGCCGCGCGCCAGCCCTGAACCGACCAGATGCAGGTATTGGCGAAGCGCCGGATTTCGCCGGCCAGCAGGTCGCGCATGTAATCCTCCCCCGTCCTCGGGGAAAGATTAGCGGCGCCCGCACCCCGTTGTCACGCGCCCGGAGTGGCAGGCGGTGCGGTCGCGGCGGATCAGACGATACCCCGCAGCGCCTCCAGCACCGTCCGGTTCGCACACCAGTCCGGCGCGGCGCGGGCGGTGCGGTCGTGGCCGGGCTCGCAGCGGACAGCCTGCCCGTCGTCGCAGGTCCGGCAGGCGGCCAGCAAGGCGCGGAAGTCCTCGGCCGTCAACATGCCCGTCTGGACTGCCTCGCCGATGTCGACGCCATGGCGGCGCGTCTCGGCCTCGGTCAGGAAATAGGGGATGTCCGGCGTTCCGGTCGCATCCATCTGCACGATCTTGCCCATGGCTCACGCTCCCGATGCGTTACGTTGGCCCCAGCATCATCGCACCAGCATGCGCCTCGCATTGACTTGGATCAAGCCCGCGCTCGGCCGTCATCGCAATGTCGCGAGCGTCCGTCGCACCGTCTCGATCCGGGCGGCGTTCGGCGGATGGGTGCCGAGGAAGCGGTTCCCCGGGTCGGGGATGCGCGCGAAGAAGGCCGCGCCCCTCTCCGGGTCGTAGCCCGCTTTCCAGGTCAGGACGGTGCCGAGCGCATCGGCCTCAAGCTCGTAGTCCTTGGCGTAGCGGCGCGCGCCCAGGTTGCCGCCGATGTCCTGTGCCGTCTGGACGGCCCGCTCGTCCCCGCCGGTGGCGGCGGTGAGGACGCCGAAGATGATCGCCCCCGTCGCCGCCTCCTGCTGCTGGCGGGGGATATGGCTCGCGATATGGTGCGCGGCCTCGTGGCCCATGACGAAGGCCAGCTCGTCTCTGTTGCGCGCCTCGGCGATGAGCGGGATCGTGAAGGCGATGATTGGCCGGCCCGAGGGGTCGAGCGTCTGGTAGGCATTGGGCGGCTGGCCCGGGCGGTCATCCACGACGATGCGGAAATCGCAGTTCGTGGCGGCGCGGCGCGCAAGGCATTCGCTCTCTACCACCGGCTCCATCCGGGCAACGACGGAGACGAAGTTCGCGGCAGCGACGTCGGGTGGAACCATTGCTCCGGCCGGCGGCAGCGGTTCCATCGGCATCGGCGCCGGCGGGGCGGTTGCGACGCATCCCCCGAGGGCGAGCGCCATCACCGCCGTGGTCAGGTGTCTCATTGCGCCTCTCCCGGGCCATTGCTGCTCTTGCGTCACAAGGTAGCGCCCAAGTGGCCTGCGGAAAAGCCCCGGCCCGCCGACGTCACGCGGGGTTGAGCGACGGGGAACCGGCATTGTGGACGCGAGCCGGGCGCGCTAGGCTTGCTCCATGTTCACCATAGAGCACGACTTCGACGCCACCGTGATCACCCTCGTGGACGAGGGCAGCCCGCATCTTGAAGAGGATGTGACGATCCAGGCGTTCGAGGAATGCGTGACAATCGAACAGTACGACCCGCGCCGCGACGAGGTGGTGAAGATCGTCCTGTCGATGGCGCAGGTGAACGAACTCGCCGCCGCGCTGAACCTGCCCGAGGGGATCTACCGGCTCGCGCCGAGGCGCAAGGACTGAGCGTCAGCCGCCGAACCACTGGGACCAGAGTCCGGCCGCCCAGAACATCAGGCTGAGGATTATCATCAACAACCCGATCCCGAACTTGTCGCGCATGGCGAAGACGATCGGGTCGTAGTCCTGCTTGCCGTACCAGCCGAGCATCACCATCCGCACGAGCCAAAGGGTCATCGGAATCATCGCCACCCAGAGAATCCAGGTCGTGGGATAAAGTTCCTGTCCCTGATCGCTGAGCGAGTAGAGAAAGAAGATCACCAGCGCCCAGAAGGTGCCCAGCATGGCGACGTTGAGAAGGTCGCTGCGGTCGGGCCGGCCGTAGCCGCGCCCTGGCAGGCGGTCGTCGGAAGTGGCGAGCGTCAGCTCGGTCAGCCGCTTGACGCAGCCGAGCGTGATGAAGATCGGGAAGATGAAGATGAGCATGTAGACCGAGACATCCACCTGCGCCGCGGCGGCGCCGGCGACGACGCGGATCGTGTAGAGAGCGGCAAGCGTCGAGATGTCGATCCAGCGCATCCGCTTCAGCTTCAGCGAATAGGCGAGCGAGGTGACCATGTAGAGCACCACGACACCGAAGAACTGGGCGTTGAGCGTGGCCGCGATGCCGAGCGAGAGGATGGCGAGCCCCGCGAAGGCCACCATGCCGACCTGGATCGGGACATCGCCGCTGGCGAAGGGTCGGCGGCACTTCGTCGGGTGGAGCCTGTCCGCCTCCAGGTCGAGAAGGTCGTTCACGATGTAGATCGACGAGGCGGCGGCCGAGAAGGCCACGATGGCCCAGAGGATCGGAATCAACGTCGCGAGGTCGAACCGGTGCGCCGCGATCATGGCGAGGAGAAGCAGGACGTTCTTCACCCACTGGTGCGGCCGGAGCGACTTGACCAGCGCGCGCCAGTTCCAGCCGCCGCCGATCTCCACCACGTTCTGCCCGCGCGCGGAAAGCTCCCGCGCCTGCGGCACCCGACCGACGACGATGGCGTTCTCGGCCCGCGCCCAGACCGCCATGTCCACGGGGTTGTCGCCCGCGTAGTCGAAGCCCCGCTCGCCGAACGCCTGCACAAGCGCCTCGGCCTTGCGCGCGCCCTTGAGGTTCTGCGTCGCATCCGAGGCGAAGACGCGTTCCGAAAGTCCGTATTCGGCGGCGAGACGGGTGACGAGGCTGCGGTCGGACGCCGAGGCGAGCACGACCTCGCGGCCGGCCATGCGGGAGCGGAGCGCGAGGTCGGCGACGGCGGGGTTCACCGGCAGAAGATCGGTGCGGATCGGCGCGATCCGCACAAGCTCGGCCTTCAGCCGCTCGGGGTGGCGGAAATGCGTCACGGCGGCACGCAGCGTTGGCAGGGGGTCGGTGCCGAGCCCGGCCCAGAGGCATTCGAACAGCATGTCGGTCTTCAGGAACGTCCCGTCGACGTCCAGGACAAGCGGCTTCACCTCGGTCATCTCGGAACACTCATCCTTTCACGGCGAAGACGCAGCCGTCGGTCACCAGCTCCGGCGGCGTGACGCAGAGCCCGCGGGCGACCGCCCAGGCGGCGAGCACCTTGGGCACATAAGCCCGGGTCTCGGCATAGGGCGGCACGCCGCCATTGGATTTCACCGCGTTCTCACCCGCGTTGTAGGCCGCGAGCACCATCAGGGGATCGCGGTCGAATTCCTTCATCAGCCAGTCGAGATAGGCCACGCCGCCCTTGATGTTGTCGACCGGATTGGCGCTGTCGACGACGCCGAAGCGATCCGCCGTCGCCGGGATGAGCTGCATGAGCCCGATCGCGCCCGCCGTGGACACGGCATCGACCCGGCCCCCGCTTTCGATGCCGATGACGGCGAGGACGAGCGCGGGCGACACCTCGGTGCCGATCGTGGCCTTGAGGATCTCGGCCCCGTGGACGGTCGCGATTTCCTGCAGGCGTTGCAGGCGCGGAGCGCCGACCTGGGTGCCGGCGGGACCCTGCGTCAGCGCGGCGAGCGCCGCCGGGAAGCGACCGTCACGGTTACCGATCGCGGGAGAGACCTTTTCCCAGTACCAGTCGTAGGCGCTCGGCTGCGGCAAGGCGGGTTCGAGCCCGGGCGCTGCGCCACCGTGCGGGATCGGATGCACCGCCGGCGGCAGGGGCCCGGTGGCGAGCCGCTTCGCCTGCTCCTCGGGGTCGATTTGGACGGTGATCCGCTTGGCCGAGGTGGCCGAAGGCGCGCTGATGCGCTTGAAGGTGAACTCCGCATAGCCCGCAGGCCCGGTGCCGGACGTGGCGCCCGCCGGGGTCTCGGCGACGGCAATCCCTACGATCAGGCTCAGAACCGCGCCGCAAGATAGAATTGGTGCGATGCCTCGCAGCATTCCGCCCAACCTGCCTCATGATCTTATCGTTGGTCGAGTTGTCGCAGAAATCGCATCGCGGAGCCAAGGGTTTTGCGTCCCTGGCGCGCCATTTCACGGCGATTCGGCCTTTCGGCAACAGGTCGGGGCGGCGATCCGCCCGGCAGGCGCAGCTTTTTTGTATATATTACAATGTTTTATCGCATTCTGAGGCTGATGTTAACACAACTTCAAAATGTACGATCACTGCCCAATTGCCGCCACGATTCGGGGGCCTCATGAGCCCATGCCGCAACGCAGACGGGGTGGAAATGGCGACCCCGCCCCGGCGAAGCGGATGGTGCAACGGGTGAAGTCACGGAGAGAGACATGAAACTGTTCAAGCTTGCGAAGAAGTTCAACAACGAGGAAGACGGCGCTGTGACCGTCGACTG
>WBZL01001750.1_pt1 | contig 22066 bp, 20 predicted proteins | sample 5204291 | NCBI WGS metagenome assembly WBZL01 (sample SAMN12344345, study PRJNA552823) | activated sludge metagenome | biome: Activated sludge suspended growth; feature: Nitrification reactor; material: Wastewater; isolation source: activated sludge from nitrification reactor of wastewater...
GACCCATGAGCACCGCTACCCAGGACGACGTCATCACCGAGCTGACCGCCTGGCTCGAGGACAACTGGGATCCCGAGCTGACGGTGGGCGAGTGGTGGGAGCGCCTCGGCCTCGCCGGTTGGGCCGCCCCCAACCTGCCGTCCAACGCCTACGGCCGGGACCTCTCCCGCAACGACACCGTGCGCGTCCAGGAGACCATCGCCGGCTTCGGGGCGCTCGGCGCCCCCGGTGGCCTCGGCCTGATGCTGGCGGCGCCGACCATCGCCACCCACGGCACCCAGGAGCAGATCGACCTCTACGTCCGCGACATCGTCACGGGCCAGAAGGCGTGGTGCCAGCTCTTCAGCGAGCCCGGCGCCGGCTCCGACCTCGCGGGCCTCACCACCAAGGCCACCCAGGACGGCGAGGAGTGGATCGTCGACGGCCAGAAGGTGTGGACCTCGGCCGGCCAGGTCGCCGACCTCGCCATGCTCATCGCGCGTACCGACGCCAGCGTCCCCAAGCACCAGGGCATCAGCTACTTCGCCATCGACATGCACCAGCCCGGCGTCGACATCCGGCCCCTGCGGGAGATGACCGGCCACGCCATGTTCAACGAGGTCTTCCTCAGCGAGGCCCGCGTCCGCGACGACGCCCTCATCGGCGGCCTCGGCAAGGGCTGGGCGGTGGCCAACACCACCCTCATGCACGAGCGGGCCACCCTCGGCTCCGGCGGTGGCCACGCCGCCTCCAGCGCCGCCGTGCCCGGCACGGTCATGGGCCACCTGGGCCTGCGCGCCGGCGACTTCGTGCGGGCCCCCGGCGGCTCGGCCAAGAAGGACGGCCGTCGCCGCGGCAACGCCTTCGCGGTGAGCGCCCAACTGCTGATCGACCTGGCCAAGGGCAACGGCAAGAGCACCGACCCGCTGATCCGCCAGGACCTCGTGAAGCTCTACACCCTCGGCGAGATCGGCCGCTTCAACGGTCTGCGCCAGAAGGGCCTCAAGTCCCAGGGCAAGGACCTGCCGGGCGTCGGCAACATCGCCAAGCTCTCGATGAGCGAGATGATGCGCCTGTCCCGCGACATCGGCCTGCGCATCGTCGGCCCGGCCGGCACCCTGCACGCCTACGAGGGCCAGGACGGCGACGCCGTGGTCGACGCCACCGGCAACCCGTTCCTGCCCATCGTCACCGGCACCGCGCTGTTCGCCCAGGGCCCCGCCATCTACGGCGGCACCGACCAGATCCAGCGCAACATCATCGGCGAGCGGGTGCTCGGCCTCCCCAAGGAGCCGAGCAACGACAAGACGCTGCCGTTCAGCGAGCTGCCCAAGAACGCCTGACCTCGGGGCCGCGAGCGCCTGATCGTCCGGGAACGGACTCGGGGGCGGGCGCCCCCGGTCGGTAACCTCGGTCCCGATGTTGCGCTACCTCACCGCCGGCGAATCCCACGGTCAGGCCCTCGTGGTCGTGATCGAGGGCCTGCCCGCGGGCCTGGCCATCGAGGAGTCCGACATCCAGAACGAACTGCGCCGCCGGCGCCTCGGCTACGGCCGGGGCCCGCGCATGCGCTTCGAGCAGGACGAGCTGCGCCTCCTCGGCGGCATCCGCCACGGCCGCACCCTGGGCTCGCCGGTGGCGGTCGAGATCGGCAACTCCGAGTGGGACCGCAAGTGGACCGAGGAGATGTCGCCCGCGCCGGGCGAGACCGCCTCGCCCCTCACCCAGCCCCGGCCCGGCCACGCCGACCTCGCCGGTATGCAGAAGTACGGCTTCGGCGACGCCCGCAACGTGCTCGAGCGGGCCTCGGCGCGCGAGACCGCGGCCCGGGTGGCCGCCGGCGCCATCGCGAAGAAGCTCCTCGCCGAGCTCGGCATCGAGATCCTCTCGCACGTCGTGAGCATCGGCGCCGTCGAGTCCAAGGCCATCGAGCGGCCCGCGCCCGGCGACCTCGCCCGCATCGACGAGTCGGAGGTCCGCTGCTTCGACCCCGACGCCGAGGGCGCCATGATCGACGAGATCAAGGCCGCGGCCAAGGACGGCGACTCGCTCGGCGGCGTGGTCGAGGTGCTCGCCTACGGCGTGCCCGTCGGCCTGGGCAGCCACGTGCACTGGGACCGCAAGCTCGACGCCCTGCTGGCCCAGGCCCTCATGAGCATCCAGGCGGTCAAGGGCGTGGAGATCGGCGACGGCTTCGAGGTCGCCACCCGGCGGGGGAGCGACGCCCACGACCCCATCGCGTGGGACGCCGTCAACGAGTGCTACCGCCGCGAGTCGGCCCTGGCCGGTGGCGTCGAGGGCGGCATCTCCACCGGGGAGGTCGTCGTGGCGCGCGTCGCCATGAAGCCACTCGCCACGCTGAACCGGCCCACCCTCAAGACCGTCGACGTGGTCACCAAGGAGGAGACGGTCTCGTTCAAGGAGCGGACCGACGTCACCGCCGTACCGGCCATGGGCGTGGTCGCCGAGACGATGATGGCCTTGGTCCTCGCCGACGAGTGCTGCCGCAAGTTCGGCGGCGACTCCGTGGCCGAGCTGGTGCGCAACGCGGACGCCTACCTGGCCGCCGTCGACGGCGCCGGCCCCCGTGGCTGACGCCGCCACCGCCCACCACATCGTCCTCGTCGGGATGATGGGCTCGGGCAAGACGTCGGTCGGTCGCCGCGTCGCCGAGGCCCTCGACCGCCCGCTGATCGACACCGACACGCTGGTCGAGCAGCGCACCGGGCGGACGGTGCGGGAGATCTTCGAGGCCGAGGGCGAGGCCGCCTTCCGTGCCGTCGAGGCCGAGGCCGTGGCCGACGCGGTGGCCTGGCCCGAGCCCGCGGTCATCGCCGCCGCCGGCGGGGTCGTGCTCTACCCGGCGAGCCGCGACCACCTCCACGAGGCGGGCACGGTCGTCTGGCTGTCGGCCACCCCGGAGACCCTCGCCGGTCGTGTGCGGACCGGCGACCACCGGCCGCTGCTCGGCGACGACCCCGAACCGGTACTCCGCCGCCTGCTCGAGGAGCGCCGCGGCCTCTACGAGGCCCTCGCCGACGCCGTGGTGGTGGTCGATGACCTCACCACCGAGCAGGTCGCCGAGTGCGTCCTCGCCGCCTGCCGGCGTCCGGCGCCGGCGCCCGCCGCCCCGGGCGACGGGGGCCGGCCGTGACCGGGCGCCCCGACGGGCTGCTCACCGTGCCGGTCGAGCTCGGCGACGACTCCTACGAGGTGCTGGTGGGCGCGGGCGCCCGCCACCGCCTCGCCGAGGTGCTGCCCGCCGGCGCCGGCCGGGCCGCCGTCGTCACCCAGGCGGGCATCGGCATCGAGGTCGACCCCGGCGTGGAGCACCGCGTGTTCACCATCGACGAGGGCGAGTCGGCCAAGCAGCTCGCCACCATCGAGCACCTCTGCCGGGAGTGGGCGCAGTGGGGGATGACCCGGCGTGACGTGGTCGTCGCCGTGGGCGGCGGGGTGGTCACCGACACCGGCGGGTTCGCCGCCGCGGTGTACCACCGGGGCATCGCCGTGGTGCACGTCCCCACCACGCTGCTCGGCCAGGTGGACGCCGCCATCGGGGGCAAGACCGGGGTGAACCTGCCCGAGGGCAAGAACCTCGTCGGCGCCTTCTGGCAGCCGAGCGCCGTGCTCTGCGACACCGAGGTGCTCGAGTCGCTGCCGCCCCGGGAGTACGGCAGCGGCCTCGGCGAGATGGCGAAGTACCACTTCCTCACCGGCGACGACCTCGGCGCCCTGCCCCTCGACGAGCGGGTGGCCCGCTGCGTCGCCATCAAGGCCGCCATCGTCGCCGAGGACGAGCGTGAGGGCGGCCGCCGGGCGCTGCTCAACTACGGCCACACCCTGGCCCACGCCCTCGAGATCGCGGGCCACTACGACCTGCGCCACGGCGAGGCGGTCGCCCTCGGGCTGATCTACGCCGCCCGCCTGGCGCAGCGCCTCGAGCGGGTCGACGCCGCCCGGGTCGCCGAGCACGAGGCGGTGGTCGCCGACTACGGCCTGCCCGACCGGCTCGACCCCGGCCACGACCCCGACGAGCTCGTGGCCCTGATGAAGCGCGACAAGAAGGCCCTCGACGGCCTGACCTTCGCCCTCGACGGCCCGGACGGGGTGGAGGTCGTGGCGGGCGTGCCCGAGGATCTCGTGCGCTCGGTGCTGGTGGCGTGGCTGGACGAGAACCGTGACAGGGGGACCACCTGATGGCGCCGATCGTGCTGCTCCTGTCGGGGCCGAACCTGAACCTCCTCGGCGAACGCGAGCCCGAGATCTACGGCACCGCGACGCTCGACGACCACGTCGCCGCGGCGCGGGCGCGGGCCGCCGAGCACGGCCTCGAGCTCGAGCACCTCCAGAGCAACGCCGAGGGGCCGCTCGTCGACGCCGTCCACGCCGCACGGGGCCGGGCGGCGGCCATCGTGGTGAACGCCGGTGCCCTGACCCACTACGGCTGGTCCCTGCACGACGCGCTCTCGGCCTACGACGGCCCCGTCGTCGAGCTCCACCTCTCGAACCCCGACGCCCGTGAGGCGTGGCGCCACACGTCGGTGATCTCGCCCGTCGCCACCGGACTGATCAGCGGGTTCGGCGGCCACGGCTACGTGCTCGCCGTCGACGCCGTCGCCCGCCTGCTCGCCACCGAGGCGCCGAGCAATGGCTGACGTGGCGGCCGCCCTCCCGCCGATGGACGTCGCGTCACGGGTGGACCGCCTCCGCCCGGCCGTCGCCGAGGCCGGCTGCGACGCCCTGCTCGTCACCAACCTCACCAACATCCGCTACCTGACCGGCTTCACCGGGTCGTCCGGGCTCCTCCTCGTGCGCCCCGACGACCTGCTGTTCGTCTCCGACGGCCGCTACGCCCGGCAGGCCGCCGACCAGCTCGCCGCCGCCGGCGTCGACGCCCGCATCGAGATCAGCGGCACCGGCCAGCGCGAGCTCGTCCAGGCGGGTGCCGCCGGCGTGGCCCGGCTCGGCCTGGAGGCCACCGCGGTCACGTGGGCCCAGCAGCGCCGCTACGCCGACGAGTGGTTCGCCGACGCCGAGCTCGTCCCCACCGAGGGCCTGGTCGAGGGCCTGCGCATCGTCAAGGACGCGGGCGAGGTGGCCCGCATCGAGGCCGCCGCCCACATCGCCGACGCCGCCCTGGCCGACGTGCGGGCGCTGCTGCTCGACGGCCCCACCGAAGAGGCGTTCGGCCTCGCCCTCGACACCGCCATCCGCCGCCTCGGCGCCGAGGGCACGTCGTTCGAGACCATCGTCGCCTCCGGCCCCAACGGGGCGAAGCCCCACCACCGACCGGGCTCGCGCCGGATCGAGGTCGGTGACCTCGTCGTGCTCGACTTCGGGGCCCTCGTCGACGGCTACTGCTCGGACATGACCCGCACCGTCATGGTCGGCGACCCGTCGCCGACCCAGGCCCGCATGCTCGAGGTCGTCACCGCCAGCCAGGAGGCCGGCGTGGAGGCCGTCCGTGCCGGTGCGCCGACCGCGGACGTCGACGCCGCCTGCCGCGCCGTCATCGCCGACGCCGGGTGGGCCGACGCCTTCGTGCACGGCACCGGCCACGGCGTGGGCCTCGACATCCACGAGGACCCGAGGGTGGCGGCCACGGCCACTGCTACGCTCGCCCCCGGCCACGTGGTCACCGTCGAACCCGGCGTCTACCTGCCCGAGCACGGCGGGGTGCGGGTCGAGGACACCGTCGTGGTCACCGACGAGGGCTGCCGCCGGCTCACCCTCGCGCCCAAGGCCCCCCTCGTCGTCGCCTGACGACCCGGCCGCCCCCGTACGCCCGCCCCACTCGCCTGAAGGACCGACATGGCCACCATCACCACCAACGACCTGAAGAACGGCATGAGCCTCGACCTCGACGAGGGGCTCTTCCAGGTGGTCGAGTTCCAGCACGTGAAGCCCGGCAAGGGCGGCGCCTTCGTGCGCACCACCCTCAAGAACGTGCGCAACGGGGCCGTGGTCGACCGCACCTTCCGCGCCGGCGAGAAGGTCGAGCGGGCCATCATCGACAAGCGCGAGATGCAGTTCCTCTACCGCGAGGGCGACGACTACGTCTTCATGGACAACACCTCGTACGACCAGGTCAACGTCACCAGCGCCTCGCTCGGCGACTCGGCCAACTACCTCATCGAGGGCAACGCCGCGGTGCTGCAGATGTACGGCGACGAGATCGTCGGGGTGGACCTGCCCGCGGCCGTGGAGCTGGCCATCGCGGAGACCGAGCCCGGCATCCAGGGCGACCGGGTCTCCGGCGCCCGCAAGCCCGCCACCCTCGAGACGGGCCTCATCGTGCAGGTGCCGCTGTTCGTGAACCCGGGCGACCGCATCAAGGTCGACACCCGCTCGGGCGAGTACCTCAGCCGCGCCTGAGCGCGCGTCCGCACCCATGACCGTCGCCGGGAGCCGTCGCGAGGCGCGTGAGCGCGCCCTGGGGCTCCTCTACGAGGCGGAGGCCAAGGGGGAGTCGCCGAGCGCCGTGCTCGACGCGCTGCCGATCGAGCCCGACCCCTACGCAGCCCGGCTGGTGGCCGGCGTCGAGGCCCACGGCGAGGAGATCGACGGGCTGCTCCGGCGCTTCGCCCGGGGCTGGAAGCTCGAGCGCATGCCCGCGGTGGACCGGGCCGTGCTGCGGGTCGGCACCTACGAGCTGCTGGCCGAGCCCGGCGTCCCGACGCCGGCGGTGGTCTCGGAGGCCGTCGAGCTCGCCTCGCAGTACTCCACTGACGAGTCGGGCCGGTTCGTGAACGGCCTGCTGGCCCGCATCGCCACCGAGGTGCGCGGCGACGGCCGCGAGGTCGCGCCCGCGCCCGTCGCCGACGATGCCGGGCCGCTCGCGGCGCCGGTCCCGCCGGCTCGCGAGGCCGACGCCGAGGTGGTCGAGGAGGTCGAGGCCGGCCCCGCCGTCGACGAGGACGTCGCCCTCGGCGTGGCGCGCCCGCCGGTGGCACCTCCGCCGCCCGAGGCCGACGCCGAGCCCGCACCGACGATCGACGCCGACCCCGGCGCGACGCCGCCGGCGCCCGACGCCGACGCCGACGCCGAGCCCGAGCCCGAGTCCGAGCCGGTGGCCGCCACCCCCGCCATCCCGGCCACGCCAGACACCCCCGCTCCGCCCCGGGCCCGTCCGCCGCTGCCCCTGCCGCAGCCGCCGCTCGGCGACGGTGTCGTCCACCTGCGCCCGTGGCGCCCCGTCGACGCCCCGGCGCTGGTCGCGGCGTGGTCCGACCGCGAGGTCGCCCGGTGGAGCCCGCCGCCGCGCCAGCACGCCCTCGTCGACGCCCGGCGCTGGATCGACGGCACCCCCCGCCTGCGCGAGCGCGGCCTGGCCCTCGACCTGGTCATCGCCGCGGTCGGCCCCGGCGACCCCGTCCTCGGTGAGGTCGGCCTGTCGGAGTTCGACGACGACGGTCGGGCCGCCCTCGGCTACTGGATCGCGGCCGAGCACCGGGGGCGGGGGCATGCGACCCGTGCGGTCCGCCTGCTCTCGGCCTGGGCCCTGCAGCACCTCGGCCTCACCGCCGTCACCGCCACGGTCGATCCCGGGAACCGGGCCTCGCTGGCCGTCCTGCGGCGGGCGGGCTTCCGCTCCTCGACCCCCGACCACTGGGTCCTCACCACCCGCCAGCCCTAGGGGTTCTGCCTCCGCCCGGCTCGGGGTAGCCGTGACCCCGAGGGCGACGGGGGGGCGACATGGGTTCGATGGCGGGAGGGACGGGCCGGCAACGCCAGCGCCAGCGCCAGCGCCAGCGGTGGGCACCCCGTCGCGCCGGGAGCCTCGCCGTGCGGGTCGGCGTGGCGCTCGTCCCGGTCGTCGCCGGCCTGTTCGTGGGCGAGCGGGTGGCGCGCACCCTGGGCCCGCCGTCGGGGTGGACGGCGACGACCACCTGGTGGCTCGTCGTGCTCGCGGCCACCGTCGCCACGGTCCTGGTCGTGGAGCACGCCGCCCGTCGCCTGCTACCGCTGAGCCTGCTGCTGCGCCTCTCGCTCCTGTTCCCCGACCGAGCCCCGAACCGGCTCCGGGTCGCGCTGCGGGCCAGCAGCGTCCGTCGGGCCGAGCGCGGGCTCGCCGATGCCGGTGACGACGCCGACGCCTCCACCCAGGCCGCGGCGGCGCTGGTGCTCGTGGCGGCGCTGCACGCCCACGACCGCCGCACCCGCGGCCACTCCGAGCGGGTGCGGGCCCTCACCGTGGTGGTGGGCCGCGAGCTGGGACTGCGCCAGGACGAGCTCGACCGCCTCGAGTGGGCGGGCCTCCTCCACGACATCGGCAAGCTCTCGGTGCCGCCCGCCATCCTGAACAAGGGCGGGCCGCCCGACGACGAGGAGTGGTCGGTCCTGCGCCGCCACCCCGGGGAGGGCGGCGTGCTGATGGCGCCGTTGGCGGGCTGGCTGGGGGAATGGGTCCACGGCGTGGACCAGCACCACGAGGACTACGACGGCACCGGCTATCCGGGTCGCCTGGCCGGCGACCAGATCGCCCTCGCCGGCCGCATCGTGGCGGTCACCGACGCCCTCGAGACGATGACCGCGTCCCGCGCCTACAAGCGGCGGATGCCGGTGTCGCAGGCGCGCGCCGAGCTGGTCGCGTGCGCCGGCACCCGGTTCGACCCGGCGGTGGTGCGGGCGGTGCTCGCCGTCTCGCTCCCGCGCCTGGCCCTCGTGCTGGGCCCGTTGGCCGCGGTGCTCGAGGTGCCGGCGGTGGCGCCGATCGCCCGGTCGGCGGCGGAGCTGCAGGGCGCACTGGCGACGGTCGTGGCCACGACCCCGCGCGCCCTCGCCACGGTCGCGCTCGTGCTCGGCACGCTGGGCGGCGGGCCCACGGCGACGGTCGCCGGCGCCGACACGGACGTGACGGGCATCGCCCTCGGCGACCACGCCCCCGACCCGGCGGCCGGCCGCTCGGCGGGTGGCCTGGCGACCGAGGCGTCCGACCGGGGGAGCGCCGGGCCCGACGCGCCGACCGACGGCCCCCGCGTCGGGGCGACGGGCGGGGGCACGACCGACCCGGTGGGGTCACCGGCGGCGAGGACCGGACCGTCGCCGACGACCCCTGCCGCCACCGGTTCCTCACCGGCGAGGCCCGGGGTGCCGCCGGGGCCGCCCGCCACCACCCCGCCGGCCCGGCCGCCGGCCGTGCCCCCGACCACCGCGCCGCCGGCGCCGCCGGCCGACGGCCCGCCGGGCCTGCCGGCCGACGCGGCCGCCTGCCTCGGCGGCGGCTGGGTGGGCCAGGGGTTCGCGAACCAGGGCCGCTGCCTCGCCGCCCACCTGCCGGGTTGAGCGGAGCGGCGCCGGGTGGGACGCGCGTCGGCGCCGTGCTGCTACGGTGCACGCCTGACCGTGAATCGGGTCCCGTGAGGCCCGAACGGACAGAGGAGACGTCGCTTGGCTGAACGCGAACGCCGCATCACGCCCCCGTACGGGGGCGTTTTCGTTGCCCGGGCCCGGGTCATGGACGCCGACGACATCCGTCGGGCGATCTGGCGGATGGCCCACGAGGTCATCGAGCGCAACCAGGGCCTCGACCAGACCGTCGTGATCGGGCTCCAGACCGGGGGCGTGGCCCTCGCCGACGCCCTCGTCCGGGCGCTGCACGACGTGGGGGAGGATCCCGACGCCGAGCCGGTGCCCCTCGGCACGCTCGACGTCGCCTTCTACCGCGACGACATCGGGCTGCGGCCGGTGCTGCCCGAGGCGGTGACCGACATCCCCTTCGACATCACCGGCAAGTACGTGGTGCTGGTCGACGACGTGCTCTTCACCGGGCGCACGATCCGGGCCGCCCTCGACGCCCTCACCGACTACGGCAGGCCCCGGGCCATCCAGCTCGCGGTCATGATCGACCGGGGCCACCGCGAGCTCCCCATCCGCCCCGACTACGTGGGCAAGAACCTCCCCACCCGCCGCGACGAGGTCGTGGACGTCACCCCCGAGGGGGTCGACATCGGGGAGATGAAGAAGTGAGCCGGGAGCCTGCGGAGCGGAGCGCAGCAGTGGGAACCGTCGAACCGGATCCCGAAGGGGCACCGACCGAGGCGGTGCAGGGCGCATGAACGGCGACCTGCTCTCGATCACGGACCTCGGCCCCGACGGCATCGACGAGGTGCTGCGCCTCACCGACTCGTTCGTGGAGGTGAGCGAGCGGGCCATCCCCAAGGTCCCCGCCCTGCGGGGCAAGACCGTGGCGTGGCTCTTCTACGAGGACTCCACCCGCACCCGCCTCTCGTTCGAGACGGCGGCCCGCCGCCTGTCCGCCGACGTCATGAACTTCTCGGTGGCCTCGTCCTCGGTGAAGAAGGGCGAGTCGCTGCGCGACACCGTGCAGACCATCGAGGCCATGGGGGTGGATGCGATCGTCGTGCGCCACAGCTCGGCGGGCGCGCCCTGGCAGGTCGCCAAGTGGGCCGAGGCGGCCGTGGTCAACGCCGGCGACGGCTGGCACGAGCACCCCACCCAGGCCCTGCTCGACTGCTACACGATCCGCCAGCACATCGGCTCCTGCGAGGGCCTGCGCATCGCCATCGTGGGCGACGTGAAGCACTCCCGGGTGGCCCGCTCCGACGTCCTCGCGTTCACGGCCCTGGGCGCCGAGGTCACCCTCGTGGGCCCGCCGACGCTGCTGCCCCCGAGCCTCGAGGGCTGGCCCGTCAGCGTGAGCCACGACCTGGACTCGGTGCTGCCCAAGGTCGACATCGTCTACCTGCTGCGCATGCAGCGCGAGCGCATGGCCTCGGGGCTCATCCCGTCGCTGCGCGAGTACACCGCCCGCTACGGCCTCACCCGCCGGCGGGTCGACCGCCTCGACGAGGGCGCGATCGTGATGCACCCCGGTCCCATGAACCGGGGGGTGGAGATCGCCGCCGACGTGGCCGACCTGCCCCGTTCGGTGATCGTCGACCAGGTGCGCAATGGCGTGGCCGTGCGCATGGCGGTGCTCTACCTGCTCCTCGGGGCGGGCAGTGACAAGGTCCTGACCAGCGTGGAGGGCGCATCGTGAGCGGGTTCGTGATCAAGGGCGGGACGGTGGTGGACGCCACCGGCAGCCGCCGGGCCGACGTCGCCGTCGACGAGGACGGCACCATCGCCGCGGTCGGCGAGGGCCTCGAGGGCGGGACGGTCGTCGACGCCTCGGGCTGCGTCGTCGCGCCGGGCCTGGTCGACCTGCACACCCACCTGCGCGAGCCGGGCCGGGAGGAGGCCGAGACCGTCGAGACGGGGTCGCGGGCGGCCGCCCTCGGCGGGTTCACGGCGGTGGTGGCGATGCCCAACACCTCGCCGGCCATCGACTGCGCCGCGGTCGTGCGCGAGGTGCTCGAGCTCGGCCGCGCCGCACCGTGCGACGTCCACTCGTCGGGGGCCATCACCGTCGGGCGCAAGGGCGAGCAGCTCACGCCCATGGCCGAGATGGCCGACCTCGGCGTGCGCCTGTTCACCGACGACGGCGACGGCGTGCAGGACGCCGGCCTCATGCGCCGTGCGCTGGAGTACGCCTCCGGACTGCCCCAGCAGGTGACCCTGGCCCAGCACTGCGAGGTCGCCGCGCTCGCCGCAGGCGGCCACATGCACGAGGGCGAGTGGTCGAGCCGCCTCGGCATCCCCGGTCAGCCCGCCGAGTCCGAAGAGCTCATGGTCGCCCGCGACATCGTGCTGTCGCGGCTGACCGGCATGCGGGTGCACTTCCAGCACCTGTCCACGGGCGTCTCGGTCGACCTGGTGCGCGAGGCCAAGCGACGCGGCCTGGCGGTCACCGCCGAGGCCACGACCCACCACTTCACCCTCACCGACGCCGAGGTCGCGTCCTACGACCCGCTCTACAAGGTCAACCCGCCGCTGCGCCCCGACGCCGACGTGGCCGCGGTGCGGGCCGGCCTCGCCGACGGCGCCATCGACGCCATCGCCACCGACCACGCGCCGCACACCCAGGAGGCCAAGGAGCAGGCCTTCGACGAGGCCCCGCCCGGGATGCTCGGCCTCGAGACGGCCCTGGCCCTGGCCCTCACCGAGCTCGACCTGCCCATCGAGCAGGTGCTGGCCCTGCTGTCCTGGCAGCCGGCGGCCATCGCGGGGCTGAGCGACCAGCACGGCGGCCCGGTGGCCGTGGGCCGCCCCGCGAACCTCTGCGTGATCGACCCCACCGCCACCTGGACGGTCGACCCGGCGGCGTCGGCCAGCCGCAGCCGCAACAACCCCTACGCGGGCCGCACCCTCACGGGTCGGGTCCGCCACACCTTCCTGTTCGGAGAACCCGTCGTGACGGATGGAGAGCCACAACGATGAGCGCCACGATCCGGCCCGCACTTCTGGTGCTGGCCGACGGCACCACCTTCGAGGGCGAGGCCATCGGCGCCGAGCCGCCCGGGGGCGTCGCCACCGGTGAGGTGGTCTTCAACACCGTCCTCACCGGCTACCAGGAGGTGATCACCGACCCGTCGTACGCGGGCCAGATCATCACCTTCACGTACCCCCACATCGGCAACTACGGCGTCACCGCCCTCGACGACGAGAGCCGCCGGCCCTTCTGCCGGGGCGTGGTCGTGCGCGAGCTGGCGCGGCGGCGCAGCAACTGGCGGTCCACCGACGACCTCGACGGGTTCCTGCGCCACCACGGCGTCCCCGGCATCGCCGGCGTCGACACCCGCCGCCTCACCCGCCACATCCGCGAGGCCGGCGCGATGCCCGCCGCCTTCGGCACCGCCGACGAGGTCACCCTCAAGGCCGCGGCGGCGGCCGAGCCCGGCACCGACGGCACCGACCTGGTCGCCGAGGTCACCTGCGCCGAGCCCTTCACCATCGGGGACGGGCCCCGCCGGGTCGTCGCCTACGACCTCGGCATCAAGGCCACGATCCTCCACCACCTCGGCCAGCGCGCCACCGTGGAGGTCGTCCCCGCCACCACGAGCGCCGCCGACGTGCTCGCCCGCAGGCCCGACGGCGTGTTCCTCTCGAACGGCCCCGGCGACCCGGCCGCGGTCACCGGCACCACCGAGGCCATCCGCGGCCTGCTGGGGGAGGTGCCGATCTTCGGCATCTGCCTCGGCCACCAGCTCCTCGCCACCGCCCTCGGGGGCGAGACCTACAAGCTGCCCTTCGGCCACCACGGCGGGAACCACCCCGTCCGCCGCCTCGACACCGGTGCCATCGAGATCACCAGCCAGAACCACAACTACGCGGTCGCCGAGGGCTCGCTGGCCACCGCCGACGTGAGCCACGTGAACCTGAACGACGGCGTGGTGGAGGGCATCCGCTGCCGGGACGTCCCGGCCTTCTCGGTGCAGTACCACCCCGAGGCGGGCCCGGGCCCCCACGACTCGCGGTACCTGTTCGACCTGTTCGACCAGCTCATGGCCGACGGAGGGCCCCGCTGATGCCCAAGCGCACCGACATCTCGTCGATCCTGATCATCGGCTCGGGGCCGATCGTGATCGGCCAGGCCTGCGAGTTCGACTACTCGGGCACCCAGGCCTGCCGCGTGCTGCGCCAGGAGGGCTACCGGGTCATCCTCGCCAACTCGAACCCGGCGACGATCATGACCGACCCGGACTTCGCCGACGCCACCTACGTCGAGCCCCTCGACGCGGACGTGCTGACCGCGATCATCGAGAAGGAGCGGCCCGACGCGGTGCTGCCCACCCTGGGCGGTCAGACCGCGCTGAACCTGGCCATGGAGCTCGTCGAGCGGGGCGTGGTCGACGGCACCGGCGAGGCCCACGACGGCCGGCCCGAGCTCATCGGCGCCCGATCGGAGGCCATCGCCACCGCCGAGGACCGCGAGCAGTTCAAGGTCGCGATGAAGGAGATCGGCCTGGGTGTGCCGCACTCGGCCATCGCCCACACCCTCGACGAGGCCCTCGAGGCGGTCGAGGAGATCGGCCTGCCGGTCATCATCCGCCCCGCCTACATCCTCGGCGGCCGCGGCACCGGCATGGCCGCGACCCCCGAGGAGTTCCGCAAGGCCGCCGCCCGCGGGCTCGAGGCCAGCCCCATCTCCGAGATCCTGATCGAGGAGTCGATCGCGGGCTGGAAGGAGTTCGAGCTCGAGGTCATGCGGGACAAGGCGGACAACTGCGTGGTCGTCTGCACCATCGAGAACGTCGACCCCATGGGCGTGCACACCGGCGACTCCATCACCGTCGCCCCCGCCCAGACCCTGAGCGACGTCGAGTACCAGGACATGCGCGACGCCGCCTTCGCCTGCATGCGCCGCGTGGGCGTGGAGACCGGCGGCTCGAACGTCCAGTTCGCGCTGCACCCCGACAACGGCAAGATGGTCGTCATCGAGATGAACCCGCGCGTGAGCCGCAGCTCGGCGCTCGCCTCCAAGGCCACCGGGTTCCCGATCGCCAAGATCGCCGCCCGCCTGGCCGTGGGCTACACCCTCGACGAGATCCCGAACGACATCACCGAGAAGACCCCGGCCAGCTTCGAGCCGACCATCGACTACGTCGTCACCAAGATCCCGCGGTGGGCCTTCGAGAAGTTCCCCGGCACGCCGGCGGTGCTCGGCACCCAGATGCAGTCGGTGGGCGAGGCCATGGCCATCGGCCGCACCTTCCCCGAGTCGCTCCAGAAGGGCCTGCGCTCGCTCGAGCAGGGCCGCTCGGGCCTGAACTGCGACCCGGGCGAGGCCGAGCTCGACGGCCTGAGCGACGACGAGCTGCTCGAGCGGGCCGCCATCGCCACGCCCGACCGGCCGTTCCAGCTCGAGGCCGCCCTGCGTCGCGGCATCACCGTCGACCGCCTCTACGAGGCCACCAAGGTCGACCCGTGGTTCCTCGACCAGATCCTGGCGATCATCGAGGAGCGCGCCCACCTGGCCGAGACCGGGTTCGCGGCCATGACCCGGCTCGACTGGCGGCGGGCCAAGCGCCTCGGGTTCTCCGACGCCCAGCTGGCCTGGCTCTGGTCGGTGCCGGAGGCCGACGTGCGGTCCGCCCGCCTGGCCGCCGGCGTGCGCCCGACCTTCAAGACCGTCGACACCTGCGGCGCCGAGTTCGAGGCCCGCACGCCCTACCACTACTCGACCTACGAGGACGAGGACGAGATCCGCCCCGGCGACCGCCCCAAGGTGATCATCCTCGGCTCGGGCCCCAACCGCATCGGCCAGGGCATCGAGTTCGACTACTGCTGCGTGCACGCCAGCTTCTCGCTGGCCGACGCCGGGTTCGAGACCGTCATGGTCAACTGCAACCCGGAGACCGTCTCCACCGACTACGACACCAGCGACCGCCTCTACTTCGAGCCGCTGACCCTGGAGGACGTGCTCAACGTCATCGACGCGGAGTCGGCCGAGGGCGAGGTTGCCGGCGTCATCGTCGCGCTGGGGGGCCAGACCCCCCTGAAGCTGTCGGGTCTGCTGCCCGACGGCCTCGTGCGGGGCACGAGCGCGGCGTCGATCGACCTGGCCGAGGACCGCGAACGGTGGAACTCGCTCTGCGCCCACCTCGACATCCCCCAGCCCGCCGGCGGCACCGCCGCGACGCTGGCCGAGGCCCAGGCCGTGGTCGACCGGGTCGGCTACCCGGTGCTCGTGCGGCCGTCGTACGTGCTCGGCGGCCGGGCCATGGAGATCGTCTACGACGACGAGAGCCTGGCCCGCGCCATGGAGCAGCTCGCCGGGTTCGGCTCGCTCGGCAAGGAGGGTGGCCTGTCGGCGGAGCGGCCGGTGCTCATCGACCGCTTCCTCGAGGACGCCACCGAGGTCGACGTCGACGCCATCCGCGACCACGCCGGCGGCTTCCTGATCGGCGGGATCATGGAGCACGTCGAGGAGGCGGGCGTGCACTCCGGCGACAGCGCCTGCGTCATCCCGCCGCCGAACCTCTCGGCCGAGACCATCGCGGTGCTCGAGGAGTACACCCACGCCATCGCCGACGCCCTCGAGGTCTGCGGGCTCATCAACGTGCAGTACGCGGTCAAGGCCGGCCAGGTCTTCGTCATCGAGGCCAACCCGCGGGCGTCGCGCACGGTGCCCTTCGTGGCCAAGGCCACCGGCGTGCCGCTGGTGAAGGTGGCGGCCCGGACCATGCTCGGCGCCACCCTCGACGAGCTCCGGGCCGAGGGCCTGCTGTGCGAGCCCGTGGACGGCGACCACTACGCGGTCAAGGAGGCGGTGCTGCCCTTCAGCCGCTTCCCGGACGCCGACTCGGTGCTCGGGCCCGAGATGCGCTCGACGGGCGAGGTCATGGGCATCGACCGCACGGTCGGCCTGGCCTTCTTCAAGAGCCAGCTGGCGGCGGGGGAGCGGATGCCCGAGCGGGGCACCGTGTTCCTCTCGCTCGCCGATCGGGACAAGGTCGTCGCGTTGGAAGCCGCCCGGCAGTTCACCGAGCTGGGCTTCGCCATCGCGGCGACGACGGGCACGGCCGAGCTGCTCGAGGACAACGGCATCGAGGTGGCCACCGTCGTGGCCAAGCTGGGCGAGGAGAGCGGCATCGACGCCGTCGACCTCATCTCCAGCGGCAAGGTCGACCTCGTGATCAACAGCCCCCGGGGTCGCGGCCCCCGCTCCGACGGCGCCCACATCCGGGCCGCCGCCGGCCAGCACCGGGTGCCGCTGCTCACCACGGGCGCCGCCGGCCTCGCCGCCGCCAAGGGCATGGCCGACTGGGCCCGCCACGAGCTGCGGGTCCGCTGCCTGCAGGACTACCACGCCGCCGGCCCGGGCGAGGACAGCGAGTGAGATCCGTCGGCGCCGGAACCGGCGCACTGCACGGGGCGCGATGGACCTGACCACCCGCATCGGGTCGGTCACGCTGGCCAACCCGGTGATGACCGCGTCGGGCACGGCCGGGCACGGCACCGAGCTGTCGCCGTACCTCGACCTGTCGACCCTCGGTGCGGTCGTGGTCAAGTCCCTGTCGGCCGCCCCGTGGGCCGGCAACCCCGCCCCGAGGGTGCACGAGACCCCCGCGGGCATGCTCAACAGCATCGGCCTCCAGGGCCCGGGCGTGGCCGCCTGGCTCGAGGACGACCTCCCCGGCCTGCTCGCCCTCGGCGCCACCGTCGTGGTCTCGATCTGGGGTCGCTCGGTGGAGGACTACGCCGCCGCCGCCGACCTGCTGGCCGACGCCCCGCCCGAGGTGGTGGCGGTCGAGGTCAACCTCTCGTGCCCGAACGTCGAGTCCCGCAACTCGATGTTCGCCCACTCGACGTCGGCCACCACCGAGGCCATGGCCGCCACCGCAGGCTGCAAACGCCCGCGCTGGGCCAAGCTCAGCCCGAACGTGACCGACCTCCCGTCGATCGCGGCGGCGGCCCGGGACGGAGGGGCCGAGGCGGTGACCCTGATCAACACGGTCATGGGCCTGCTGATCGACCCCGACACCCGCCGGGCCCGGCTCGGCAACGGCGGCGGGGGCCTCTCGGGGCCGGCCATCCACCCGGTCGCGGTGCGGGCGGTGTTCGAGTGCCGGGCCGCGCACCCCGACCTGCCGATCGTCGGCGTGGGGGGCGTGGCCAAGGGTGCCGACGCCGCCGAACTGCTGCTGGCGGGGGCCTCGGCGGTGCAGGTGGGGACCGCCACCTTCGCCGATCCACGCGCGCCGGGCCGGGTGCTGGAAGAATTGACCCGTTGGGCTCGTCGCCAGGCGGAGCCCGGCATCACCGACCTCATCGGAGGAGCACATGACTGACCCCAGCACCGCGGCCTCGGCCCCGGCGGCCCGTGACCACCTGGCGCTGGCCCTCGACGTCGACGACCTGGTGCTGGCCATGCGCCTCGGCCGCCAGCTCCAGCCGTATTTCCGCGTGGCCAAGGTCGGCCTCGAGCTCTTCAGCGCGGTCGGGCCCGACGCCATCGGTGCCCTGACCGACCTCGGCTACGACGTGTTCCTCGACCTCAAGCTCCACGACATCCCGACCACGGTCGAGAAGACCGCGCGGGTGCTGGGCTCGCTCGGCGCGTCGTACCTCACCCTGCATGCCCACGGGGGCGTGCCCATGCTGCGGGCCGGGGTCACCGGCCTGGCCGAGGGCGCTGCCAACGCCGGCCTCGAGACGCCCATGGCCCTCGCGGTCACGGTGCTCACGAGCGACGCCGACGCGCCGCCCCACATCGTCCCCAAGCGCGTGATGGTGGCCGCCGAGGCGGGCTGTGGCGGCATCGTCTGCGCCGCCTCCGACCTCCACGACGTCCACGAGTACGCCCCCCGCCTGCACCGCGTGGTGCCGGGCATCCGCCCCGCGGGGGCCGATGTCAACGACCAGGCCCGCACCGCCACGCCCCGCGAGGCCCTCGACGCGGGCGCCGACCTGCTCGTCATCGGTCGCCCGGTCACCCTGGCCGACGACCCCGTCGCCGCCGCGCAGGCGCTCGTCGCCGACCTCGACTGAGCGGGTTCAGGGCCGCCGGCGGGCGGCGGTAGGGTCCGAGGGATGCCCCAACCGCCCGTGCTCACCGACGACCAGCGCGCCGCCGCCCGGGAGAAGGCCATGGCCGCCCGCCAGGCCCGCGCCCACCTGAAGGAGGACCTCAAGGCCGGTGCGGTCAGCCTGGCCGAGGTCTTCGAGCGGGCCGCCGGCGACCCGATCGTGGCCGGCACCAAGATGCTCACCGTCCTCGAGGCCCTGCCCGCGGTGGGCAAGGTGAAGGCCCGGCGCACCATGGACACCATCGGCATCGCCCAGTCCCGCCGGGTGCGGGGGGTGGGGGAGCACCAGCGCGAGAAGCTGCTCGCGGCGTTCCCCCCGCGGTCGTGAACATCGTCATCGCCGGCCCGGGCGGTGCCGGCAAGGGCACCCTGGTCGGCCGCCTCATGGAGCGCGACCCGAACCTGTGGCTGAGCCGCTCGTGGACGACCCGCGCCCAGCGCCCCGGCGAGGCCGACGACGCCTACGTGTTCGCCACCCCCGAGGAGTTCCAGGCCCACGTCGACGCCGACGGGTTCGTGGAGTGGGTCGAGTTCCTCGACTACCGCCAGGGCACCCCGGTGGCGGACCCGCCCGACGGCACCGACGTGGTCTACGAGATCGACGTCCACGGCGCGAAGTCGATCCTCGAGCACGACCCCGGGGCGCTGTTCGTGTTCGTCACGACGCCGACGCCCGAGATCCAGGAGCAGCGCCTGCGCCTGCGCGGCGACGCCCCCGAGGTCATCGCCAAGCGCCTGGCCAAGGCCGCCGAGGAGCACGACCTGGCGCTGTCGCTCGACGCCCACGTGGTGGTCAACGACGACCTGATCCAGGCCCTGCACGAGATCGAGGCGCTCATCGCGGAGGCCCGTTCGCGGCGCGGATGACCTGGGTTCGCGGGGTGTTGGCTGGTATCCTTGCCTGCCCGCTGTCCCAGGAGCCCTGATGAGCACGCGCCACAACACGATGATGAACCCGCCGATCGAGGAGCTGCTCTCCAAGGTCGACTCCAAGTTCACCCTGGTCACCCTCGGGTCGATGCGGGCCCGCCAGATCAACTCGTACTTCAACCAGCTGGGCGAGGGCCTGGGCTCGGCGGTGCCGCCGCAGGTCACCTCGCTGGCCCGCAAGCCGCTCTCCATCGCCTTCGAGGAGATCGCCGCCGACAAGATCGAGGGCGTCGTCCCCGAGCCGGTCGACGAGGTCGAGGAGCCCGAGGCGGTCGCCGAGGCCGAGGCCGACCCGGCCGAGTAGCCGGGCCCGCCCACCGAGGAGCCTCGCCGTGTCCGCGGCCCTGTCCGGTCGCCGCATCGTGCTGGGCGTCACCGGCGGCATCGCCGCCTACAAGGCGGTCGAGGTCTGCCGCCGCCTGGTCGACGCCGGCGCCCACGTGGCGCCCGTCCTGACCGAGGGGGCCACCCGCTTCGTCGGCGAGGTCACCTTCTCCGCGCTGGCGTCCGAGCCCGTCCAGACCTCGCTCTGGGACGAGGCCAGCCCCATCCCGCACACCCGCCTGGGGCAGGGCGCCGACCTGATCCTGGTGGCCCCGGCCACGGCCCGCCTCCTGGCGGCCTACACCGCCGGCCTGTCCGACGACCTGCTCACCGCCACCCTGCTGGCCACCCGGGCGCCCGTCGTGGTCTGCCCGGCGATGCACACCGAGATGTGGGAGCACCCGGCCGTGCAGGACAACCTGCGCACGCTGGCCGAGCGGGGCGTGACCATCGTGCCGCCCGCCGAGGGCCGCCTGGCCGGCGGTGACGTCGGCGCCGGCCGCCTGGCCGAGCCCGAGGTCATCGTCGCCGCCGTCGAGGCGCTTCTCAGCGAGCAGGACCTCGCCGGCCTCCGCGTGCTCGTCACGGCCGGCGGCACGCGCGAGCCGCTCGACCCGGTCCGCTTCCTCGGCAACCGCTCGTCGGGCAAGCAGGGCCACGCCATCGCCGACGAGGCCGCGGCCCGGGGCGCCAAGGTCACCCTCGTCACCACCGCCAACCGCCCCGCCGCCGCCGGCGTCGAGATCGTCCCCGTGGAGACCGCGGCCGAGATGGAACAGGCCGTGCTCAGCCGGGCCGACGCCGCCGACGTCGTGGTCATGGCCGCCGCGGTGGCCGACTTCCGGCCCGCCGTGCGCCACGACCAGAAGATCAAGAAGGCCGGGGGCACCCCCGAGATCGTGCTCGAGCCGACCCCGGACATCCTCGCCGGGCTGGGCCGGCGCAAGCGCCCCGGCCAGACCCTCGTCGGCTTCGCCGCCGAGACCGAGGACCTGCGGGCCAACGCCGGCGCCAAGCTGGCGGCCAAGGGGGCCGACCTGATCGTCGCCAACGACGTCTCGGCGCCCTCGGTCGGGTTCGAACACGACACCAACCAGGTGCTAATCATGTCGGGTTCGGGAATCGAGCGGGACATCCCCTTGAGCGACAAGCGCGCCGTGGCGCGAGCGGTCCTCGACGCGGTGGTCTCGAGCCGAGCCACCCACCCCCCCGACCTGCTGCCCAACGACAACCACCCAGGGAGCGACACGTGACCAGCTGGACCTTCACCTCGGAATCGGTCACCGAGGGCCACCCCGACAAGATGGCGGACCAGATCTCCGACGCCATCCTCGACGCCATGCTGGCGCAGGACCCCGCCAGCCGGGTCGCCTGCGAGACCCTGGTCACCACCGGCCTGGCCGTCGTCGCGGGTGAGATCACGACCGACGCCTACGTCGACATCCCGCGCGTCGTGCGCGACACGATCAACGGCATCGGCTACGACCGCGAGTCGTTCGGCTACGACGGCAACACCTGCGGCGTCATGGTCTCCATCGACGAGCAGAGCCAGGACATCGCCCAGGGCGTGGACGACTCCGAGGAGGTCCGCTCGGGCCAGTCCGGCGAGGACGACCAGCTCGACAAGCAGGGCGCCGGCGACCAGGGGATGATGTTCGGCTACGCCTGCGACGAGACCGACGTGCTCATGCCGCTGCCGATCCACGTCGCCCACCGCATGGCCGAGCGCCTCGCCGAGGTGCGCAAGGCCGGGACCATCCCGTACCTGCGCCCCGACGGCAAGACCCAGGTCACCTTCGACTACGAGGACGGCAAGCCGGTCCGCCTGCGCACCGTGCTCGTGTCGACCCAGCACAACGACGGCATCGACCGCGACTCGATGATCCGCCCCGACCTCATCGAGCACGTCATCCGCCCGGTGATCCCCGAGCAGTTCGCGGGCGACGACTACGAGGTCTTCGTCAACCCGACCGGCCGCTTCGTCATCGGTGGCCCCGTGGGCGACGCCGGCCTCACCGGCCGCAAGATCATCGTGGACACCTACGGCGGCATGGGCCGCCACGGCGGCGGCGCCTTCTCGGGCAAGGACCCGTCCAAGGTGGACCGCTCGGCCGCGTACGCCGCCCGCTGGGTGGCCAAGAACGTGGTCGCCTCGGGCGCCGCGACCCGCTGCGAGGTCCAGGTGGCCTACGCCATCGGCGTCGCCCACCCCATGTCGATCATGGTGGAGACCTTCGGCACCGAGACCGTGGACCGGGACAAGATCGAGCCCGCCGTCCGCGAGGTGTTCGACCTCCGTCCGGCCGCGATCCTGCGCGACCTCGACCTGCGCCGGCCGATCTACCAGCAGACCGCGGCCTACGGTCACTTCGGTCGCTCGGACGACGGCGACGGCTTCACCTGGGAGCGCACCGACCGGGTCGACGCCCTCAAGTCCGCCCTCGGCCTCTGACGGC
>WBZL01001751.1_pt1 | contig 22048 bp, 20 predicted proteins | sample 5204291 | NCBI WGS metagenome assembly WBZL01 (sample SAMN12344345, study PRJNA552823) | activated sludge metagenome | biome: Activated sludge suspended growth; feature: Nitrification reactor; material: Wastewater; isolation source: activated sludge from nitrification reactor of wastewater...
GATCAACGTGCCGACGACGCTGATCACCACGAGCACGGACCAGTAGACCGCCGGAACGTAGCGGCGCTGGGCGAACTGCACGGCGAGGGTCACGGCGAGCACCGCCACGGACAGCCACAGGGTGCTCACCAGCGTGAAGCTGGTGTGCTCCATGAGGTTGTCGGCACCGGTCTCGCCGATGGTCGTGCACATGATCTTGATGACCCAGAAGACGGCGATGATCTCCGGGACCTTGTTCGTCCAGGGCCGCCGGAGGCGGCCCGCTCCGGTGGACGTCGGGGCGTGGGTGGGGGCGTGGGTGGGGGTGTCCATGGCCCGACGGTGCGCTGCCCCGGGTTAGCGCTCGGTTAGAACCCGGCGGGCGGCCCACGATCGGCCCCCTCGACCCGTAGGGTCGGGGCGTGCCCGGGCACGTGCTGATCGTCGAGGACGACGAGCTCATCGGGTCGAGCCTCGCCCGTGCGCTGGAGGCGGGGGAGTACCAGGTCGAGGTCGTGGGCACGGTGACCGCCGCGGAGCAGGCGGTGGCCCGCTGGGCACCCGACCTCGTGCTGTGCGACCTCGGCCTGCCGGACGGCGACGGGCTCGGGCTCATCGAGCGCCTCCGGGGCGAGCACCCCCAGCTGCCGGTCCTGGTGCTGACCGCTCGGGACGAGGAGGCCGACGTGGTGGCCGGGCTGTCCAGCGGTGCCGTGGACTACGTCACCAAGCCCTTCCGCCTCGCGGAGCTGCTGGCCCGGATCGCCGCCCAGCTACGCCAGCACGCCGCCGCATCGGCGGCCGACACACGCGCCGGCGATCGCCTGGTCGTCGGCGATCTCGAAATACAGGTGGACGCCCGCCGGGTGCTCGTCGCTGGTGCGGAGGTCGCGCTCCGCCCGAAAGAGTTCGACCTGCTCGCCCGCCTCGGTGACGATGCCGGCCGGGTCGTGCGGCGAGAGGACCTCATGGCCGACGTCTGGGACGAGCACTGGTGGGGCTCCACCAAGACCCTCGACGTGCACGTCAGCGCGCTGCGCCGCCACCTCGGTGAGGAGCCGGGCTCGCCGAGCCGGATCACCACCGTTCGGGGCGTCGGCTACCGGCTCGAACGGCCCTGACCCGTGCGCCGACGGATCCTCACCATCGTGTCGCTCGTCGCTGCGCTCGCGGTGGTGTCGCTCTTCATCCCCAGCGCGCTGGCCATCGCGGCACGACAGCTGAGCGAGCAGAAGGTGGAGGCCGAGCGCGACGCCGCCATCGCGGCCACCGCGATCGACCCCGACGACCCAGGGCGCGCCGCGCTCCCGGAGGACGATGCGTACGGCCTCTACGACGGCACCGGCCGACTCGTGCACGGCATCGGGCCCGCTCGGGCCGAACCCACCGTCATCGCCGCCTTCTCGGGCGAGTCGACGCTCGCCGTCGCCGACGGCCAGGTCATCGCGGCGCTCGCCGTCCAGGGCACGGACCCCCCGCTCGTGCTCCGCGTCGCGGAGCCCCGCCGGGAGGCCCGGGCGGCGACACTTCGCAGCATCGCCGCACTGGCCGCGACCGCGGTGGTCATCGTCGCCGGCGCGGTCGCCGCCGCCTGGGTGCTGGCGTCGCGGCTGGCGCGGCCCGTCGAAGCCCTGGGCCGGACCGCGGCCGGCCTCGACGACGGCGACGTCACGGTCGAGACGGCGCCCAGTGGCATCGACGAGGTCGACCAGGTCGCCCGTGCCCTGACCGTCACCGGCGAGCGCATGCAGCGGGCCATCGAGCGCGAGCGGGCGTTCTCCGCCGACGCGTCCCACCAGCTCCGCACGCCGCTCACCGCCATCCGGACCGCGGTCGAGGCCGAGCAGCTCGCGCCCCGTGCCGACCGCGGCATGATCCTCGCCGAGGTGCTCGCGCAGCTCGATCGGGTCGACGCGACCCTCACCGGACTGCTGGCGCTGGCGCGCGACACCCACGTCGATCGCCGGCCCGTCGACCTCGTCGCCCTCGCCGAGGACGGCCTCGAGCGGTGGACGGCGCGGGCCACCGCCGCCGGGCGGCCGCTGACGACCGAGATCGTGGGCGAGCCTCCGCGCCCGGCGGTGTCACGGGTCGCCGTCGACCAGGTGCTCGACGTCCTGGTCGACAACGCGCTGACCCACGGCCGGGGGCGGGTGACGGTGCGGGTCGCCCGGGACGGTGACGCGGCGCGCCTGTCGGTCGCCGACGAGGGGCGGCTCGACGCGGACCCCGACCTCCTCTTCGCCCGTCGGCGCCAGGACGCCGCGGGCCACGGCATCGGCCTGCACCTGGCCCGGGCGCTGGTCGAGGCCGAGGGGGGCCGCCTGCGGCGCACGCCGGCGCCGGCGACGTGCTTCGAGGTCGTGCTCCCGCTCGACCGCAGCGGTCCGCCGCGCTGACGACCGGTCGTGTGTCGACCGGCGCCACGGCCGCTGCCGGGGCCGGACGCGGAGGGGCCCCGGCCGAAGCCGGGGCCCCTCGTCCTGCGTGACGGTCAGACCGTCGAGGTGCTCAGATCAGATCTGGGCGAACTCGAAGGTGGTCTGGGCGTCGTCGATGCCGTTGTCCCCGAACACGAGGACACCGAAGCTCGCCTCCGAGGGCTCGCCGGCGTCGCCGAAGCTCAGCGGACCGGTGATGCCGTCGTAGTCGATGTCGGTGCCGTCCTCGATGAGGGCGAGGCAGTCGGCGTAGGTGGTGCACACCTCGCCGTCCTTGGTGACGCCGTTGATCTCGGCGGCGACCGCCGAGGGCTCGTCGGTGCCGGCGATGTTCGCGGCCAGGGCCGTGATCACCACTGCGTCGTACGACTCACCGGCGTAGTTGTAGTCCTCGAGGTTCGGGTCGATCTCGTCCAGGCGAGCGGTGAAGTCCGAGGAGAGGTCGGTGAGGGGCGTGGTGCCCTTCATGCCGGCGATCTGGCTCGGGTCGTCGAACTGCTCGGCGAGGGCGTTGCCCATGTTGCCGTCGGTGCCGTACACCGGGATGTCGGACGGGCCGATGCCCTTCTCGATCATCGAGGTGAGGATGCGGGCCGACTCGTCGAAGCCGATCACGATCACGGCGTCGGGCTGGGCGTCGGCGACCTGCTGGACCTCGGCGTCGAAGTTGGTGGCGTTCGGGTCGTAGATGACCTTCTCGACCACCTCACCGCCGGAGTCGGTGAAGGACTGCTCGACGAAGTCGGCCAGGCCGGTGCCGTAGGGGTCGTCCAGGGCGAGGATGCCGAGGGTGGCGTTGCCGTCACCCGCGATGAGCTCACCCAGGAGCTGGCCCTGGAGGACGTCCGACGGGGCGGTCCGGAAGTACAGGCCGTTGTCGTCGTAGTCCGTGAAGTCCGGCGCCGTGTTGGCCGGCGAGAACTGGATCACGCCCGCACCGGTGATCTTGTCGATCACGGTGAGCGACACGCCCGAGGAGGCGGCACCGACGATGACGTCGGCGTTCTCGCTCAGCAGGCGGTCGGCGGTCTGGCTCGCGATGTCGGTCGAGGTGTCACCCGAGTCGCCCTGGATGGCGTCCGGGATCTGCTCGCCGTTCACGCCGCCGGCCTCGTTGATGTCCGCGACGGCCAGGTCGACGCCGGCGAACTCCGGTGGGCCGAGGAAGGCCAGCGAGCCGGTCTCGGGCAGCAGGGTGCCAACGGTGAACGTGCCGTCGCCGGTGTTCTGGGCCGCGCTGCCGCCGCCCTCGTCACCCGCCGCCGTGGTCGTGGTGCTGTCGCCGCTCGACTCGTCGCTGCCGCCGTCGTCGTCACTGCCGCAGGCCGCGGCGATGAGGGCGAAGGCGAAGACCAGAGCAAAGAGGCTGAACAAGCCCTTCTTGCGCATTGATTCTCCCCTTGATGGTGGTACCCCGGGTAGACCCCGGAGCGCACAGAGCATATGAGGTGCGCCACGGCCGTGTCGCTCGCGACGCCCGTCGGCGTGTGAATTCTGTGGGTCGGGCCGGTTGGGCCAGAATTGCCCCCATGGCCGCCACCGACCTCCTCTACCTCCGCGACGCCTACCTCGCGGCGTTCGACGCCACCGTGGTCGGCCTCGACGAGGAGCAGTCGGCGGTCGCCCTCGACCGCACCGCCTTCTACCCCACGGGCGGCGGCCAGCCCCACGACGAGGGCGTGCTGCGCTGGGATGGTGACGCGGCCCGGGTCACCGACGTCACCAAGCGCGGCGCCGAGGCGTGGCACGTGCTCGACGGCGCGCTGCCCGCGGTCGGGACGGTCGTCCACGGCGAGCTCGACTGGGAGCGCCGCCACCAGCTCATGCGCACCCACACCGCGCTGCACGTCCTGTGCGGGGTGATCTGGAACGAGTGGGGAACCGCGGTCACCGGCGGCAACATGGCCCCCTTGGCCGCGCGCATGGACTTCGAGTTCGACCCGCTCCCCGAGGGCTTCGGCCCCCGGGTGGAGGAGCTCGTCAACGCCGAGCTCGCCGCGGCCCGGCCGATCGAGGTGTCGTTCCTGCCCCGCTCGACCGCGGTGGAGGACGCGGACCTCATCCGCACCAAGGTCAACCTGATCCCCGAGAGCGTCGCCGAGATCCGGGTGGTCGACATCGTGGGCCTCGACAAGCAGGCCGACGGCGGCACCCACGTCGCCACCACCGACGAGGTCGGTCGCCTGAAGGTGGTCAAGACCGAGTCCAAGGGCAAGGGCAACAAGCGCCTGCGGGTGGAGGTCGTCGATGCCGACGGCTGAGGCGGCGGCGCCCGAGGCCGCGCTCGACCGCCTCCGGGGCCGGCTGCGCGAGCTCGACCGGGTGGTGGTCGCCTTCAGCGGCGGCGCCGACTCGGCCTTCCTCGCCTGGGTCGCCCACGACACGCTGGGCGCCGAGCGGGCGCTGGCGGTCACCGCGGTCTCCCCCTCGCTGGCGCCGGCCGAGCACGACGACTGCCGGGCCCTCGCCGCCGAGTGGTCGCTGCGGTGGCGACCGGTGAGCACGGAGGAGATGGCCAACGCCGCCTACCGGGCCAACGACGGGGACCGCTGCTTCTACTGCAAAGACGCCCTCATGGACGCGCTCGAGCCCGTGGTGGCGGCCGAGGACGCCACCGTCGTGCTGGGCGTGAACCTCGACGACCTGGGTGACCACCGGCCGGGGCAGCGGGCCGCCGCCGACCGCGGCGCCGCCTTCCCCCTCGTGGAGGCGGGCTTCACCAAGGCCGACGTCCGAGCCGCCTCGCGGGCGCTCGGGCTGCGCACCTGGGACAAGCCCGCCGCCGCCTGCCTCGCCTCCCGGCTGCCCTACGGCACACCGGTGAGCGCCCCCGTGCTGGCCCAGGTCGCGCGGGCGGAGGCGGCGCTGCGCGCCCTCGGCTTCGTCGACCTCCGCGTCCGCCACTACGACGACGTGGCCCGCCTCGAGGTCCCCCTCGGCACCCTCGACCGCGTGCTGACCCACCGGGAGGCCGTCGTCGACGCGGTGCACGCCGCCGGCTACCGCTACGTCACCCTCGACCTGGAGGGTCTGCGGTCGGGCAACCTCAACGCCGCCTTGGGCGACCGGCCCTGACGGGCTACAAAGGCGGGTCGTGCGCGCCCTGCGGAACCTGGCCATCTTCCTGCTGGTCGTGCTGGCCCTCGGCGTGGTGCTCGACATCGGCTCCCGGCGGCTCCTCGAGAACCGGGTCGAGTCGGAGATCGAGGGCGCGGACAGCCAGATCGACGTGGGCAACGTCGAGGCCGAGATCGGCTCGTTCCCGTTCGTGCCCGGCCTCGCCACCCAGGGAGAGGTCAACCACCTCTCGGTGCGGCTCGAGGACCTCGTCACCCCCGGCGTCACCTTCGCCGTGCTGCAGCTCACCGTCGACGGGCTGAGCTTCGACCGGACGGTGCTCTTCAACGCCCAGGTGCAGGTGCAGCAGATCGACCGGGCGACGGTCAAGGCCGAGATCACCGAGGAGGCCGCCTCCGAGGCCGTGGGCGTGCCGGTGACGTTCACCCCCGGCACCGCGACGGTGGAGGTCGCCGGTCAGGCCCGACCCGCCACGGTGGCGCTCGACGGCAACGGCGACCTGACCCTGGCCGCGCAGGGCGTGGGCCAGCTGATCATCCCGATCTCGGAGAGTGACTACTTCCCCTGCACGCCGGACGTCACGGTCAAGCAGGGCAAGGTCGTGATCCGCTGCAGCTCGCGCCGCATCCCGCCGGCGCTGCGGCCCTACCTCGGCGGTGGCGTGGGCTGAGCCCCGCCGGCGGCAGGGGCTACCAACCGAGGGTGCCCGGGCCGCCCTTGAAGGGTCCCACCACCTTCGACGTGATCCAGCCGCCGTAGAAGCCGCCCTCGTTGGCCTGCACCCGCTCGCCGTCGACGAAGCACTCGTCGGCCTTCTGGGCGTAGAACGCAAGGTGGCCGGCGATGGCGGCGAAGGCCGGCGTGGGCTCGTCGTAGGCCCACGCCGCCTCGGGGACGACCCGGTCGCCGACCACGACGTCGAGGTAGCGGGCGGCGCCCTTCCACTCGCACCAGGTGCGGTGGGCGCTGGGGCGCACGAGCGCGAGGTCGACGTCCTCGGGCGGGAAGTAGAACGCCGGCGGCTGGCTGGTCTCGAGCACCCGGTGGCCACGGCGGGTCTCGGCCACGGTCACGCCGGCGACCCGCACGACCAGGTGGCTCGTCGTCGGCTCGAGCCGGGGCGGGCGGGGGTAGTCCCAGACGGACTCCTGTCCAGGACCGGGTTCGATGCGGCGGACGGGCACACTGGGAGCATGGCCGAGGACGACGCCGACGCCACGACCGGGGGCGGGGGTTCCTCCGCGGGCGGCCCGTCCGACCCGTCCGCCGCCGAGCAGCTCGCCGCGGACGAGGCCGCCTTCCACCGCTACGGCGCCGAGCTGGCCGAGCTCGTGGCCGCGGCGCTGCCGGGCTGGGTCGAGCGCAGCGTCGCCGGCGTCCTGACCGAGCAGGGGATCGAGGTCACCGGCGCCATCCGGGCCGAGGCCACCGCGTCTGGGGCGGCGGCGCGCGACGACGTCGGCCCCCGGTTGCGGGCGCTGCTCGCCGCCGACCTCGACGAGCAGGCCACGGGCCCGCTGGCCCTGCTGCGCGAGGCGGTCCGCTACCCGACGGAGGTGCTCGTCGCCGCCGGCGCCCAGCCCGTGCCGCGTGACGACTTCGATGAGCGGGCCTTCCCCGGCGACCTCTACGCGCTGGCCCCGGCTGCCTTCGGCGACCTCGACGAGGCCCTGGCCGAGCCCGGCATCCGCTGGGGAGCGGCCAAGGCCTACGTCCACCTCGCCCGCCGTCGCGGCGCCGGCGACTGAGCCCGCCGCGGGGCCGGTGGGGCCCGTCGACTCAGAGCAGGTCGTAGAGCTCGCGGAGGTCGCGGATGCGGGGGACGCCGCCGCCGTCCTCGGGGGGCTTCGGGATCCAGTCGCCTGGGTCCTCGTCGTGGCGCCACACGTGCACGGGCGTCATACCCATCGCCAGGGGGCCCTCCACGTCGGCCTTCCAGTTGTCGCCCACGAACAGCGTCTCGCCGGCGGTGGCCCCGACCTCGGCGAGGGTGGCCTCGAAGATCCGGGGGTGGGGCTTGCGGGCGCCCACCCAGGCCGAGGAGACCCGGGCGTCGACGAGCGGCAGCACGCCGGTCTCGGCCAGGTGGCGGTCGAGGTCCCAGTCCCAGTTGGAGCACACGGCGAGGCGCAGCCCCCGACCCCGCAGCTCGGCCAGGACCTCGAGCGACTCGTCGTAGGCGACCATGGTGAACTCGCCGCGGCGGGTGTGGAACTCCTTCACGATGGACTCGACGTCGTCCTCGTGGATCTCGTGGTCGCGGAGCAGCCCCCGCCAGCGGTCCATCTCCCACGCCTCGTACGCCTCCTCGGAGGCGGAGTGCTCGTCGTGGGTCTGCCCGTCCCAGGCGTTGGCCGACCAGGTGTTGTCGGCGGTGGCCCGGAACTCGTAGCCCCGCGCCTCGAGGATCTCGGCCAGCCACCAGGACTCCCAGTCGGACTCGGCGAGGGTGCCGTAGAAGTCGAAGAGGACGGTGGTGATCGCCATGTCCCCATTGTGGGGTGCGGGTGTGACGGTTCGACCGGTCGGGCGGCCCCGGTCGCGCCGTAGTCTGCCGCCATGCGACTGGTGGTCATCGGAGGCAACGCCGGGGGGATGACCGCGCTCAGCCAGGTGCGCAAGCGCCGGCGCGACCTCGAGATCGTGGTGCTGGAGCAGGGCGACTGGACCTCGTACTCCTCGTGCGGCATCCCCTACCTCGTCGCCGGCGAGCTCGGCGACGGCGCCGTGGTCGCCGACCTGGTCGTGCGGACGCCTCAGGAGTTCCGCGACAAGCTCCTCGTCGACGTGCGGGTCCAGCACGAGGTGAAGGCCGTCGACCTCGGCGCCCGCCAGCTCGAGGTGCGCGACCACGGCCACGGCCGCACGATCAAGGTGGGCTTCGACGAGCTGCTGCTCGCCACCGGCGCCGCGCCGATCCGCCCCGACCTGCCCGGCATCGGGGAGGGCTTCGTGCGCGGCGTGCAGACCCTGGCCGACGCCGCGGCGCTGCTCGACCACGCCGCCACCATCGAGTGCAAGGACGTGGTCGTGGTGGGCAGCGGGTACATCGGCCTGGAGATGGCCGAGGCCTTCGTCCAGCGGGGCGCCCGGGTGACGGTGGTCGAGGCGGGCCCGCAGCCGATGCGGACCCTCGACGAGGACATGGGGCGCCTCGTGGCCGACGCGCTGGTCGCGTCCGGTGCCGAGCTGCGCCTCGACACCGCGGTCGAGGGCTTCGAGCCGGGCATGGTCCACACCTCCGCGGGCTCGATCCGGGCCGACCTCGTGGTGCTCGGCATCGGTGTGGCGCCGAACACCGCGCTGGCGGGCGCCGCCGGCGTTCCCCTCGGGGTCAGGGGCGCCGTCCGCGTGACCCCGCGCCAGCAGACCCACGTCGAGGGGGTGTGGGCCGCGGGCGACTGCTGCGAGTCGTACCACCGGGTGTCCCACGAGTGGGTCCACATCGCCCTGGGCACGGTGGCCAACCGCCAGAGCCGGGTGGCGGGCATCAACCTGGGCGGGGGCGCGGCCACCTTCCCGGGGGTGCTCGGCACCGCGGTCACCCGCATCTGCCGGGCCGAGATCGGGCGCACGGGCCTGACCGAGCGGGAGGCGGCGGCCGCCGGCCTCGACGCCGTGGCCGTGACCGTGGAGGCCACCCAGCAGGCCGGCTACCTGCCGACCGCCGAGCCCATGACCGTGAAGGCGGTCGCCGAGCGGGGCTCCGGACGTCTGCTCGGCATGCAGATCGTCGGTGGCGACGCCGCGGCGAAGCGCATCGACACCGCGGCGACCGCGCTCTGGAACGAGATGACGGTGCACGACCTGGTCGACGTCGACCTCTCGTACGCCCCGCCGCTCTCGCCCCTGTGGGACCCGGTCCTCGTGGCGGCGCGGGCCGCCATCCCCGCCGTGGGCGCGCGGTGAGGCTGCGCGACGACCGCGACGCGCTCTCGGCGGCCGACGGGCCGGACGGCACGGCCCGCTGCCGGGCGCTCAGCGACCTCGTCGACGCCTGGGTCATCGGTCTGTTCGAGTCAGCGGCGGCAGGCGTCCCGGGCCTCGCCCTGGCCGCCACCGGTGGGTACGGCCGGCGCGAGCTCGCCCCCCACAGCGACCTCGACCTCCTGCTGCTGCACGACGGCCGCCAGCCGGCGGTGGCCGAGGTCGCCGAGCGGCTCTGGTACCCGATCTGGGACGAGGGCCTGAAGCTCGGCCACGCCGTGCGCACGCCCAAGGAGTCCCTGCGCCTCGCCGCCGACGACCTCGACACCGCCACCACGCTCCTGCAGCTCCGCCACCTCGCCGGTGACCGGGCCCTCTCCGAGCAGCTGGGCGAGGACGCCCTCGCCCAGTGGCGCAAGCGCCCGAAGAAGTGGCTCACCGAGCTGAGCGACCGGGTGCGCGCCCGCCACGCGCAGTTCGGCGAGGTGGCGTTCCTCCTCGAACCGGACCTCAAGGAGGGCCGCGGCGGTCTCCGCGACGTCCACGCCCTGGACTGGGCCGGGCTGGTGCAACCGGTGCTGCACCCCGGCGACGACGCCCTCCTGACCCGGGCCTACGCGAGCCTCCTCGACGTGCGGGTCGCCCTGCACCGCCACACCGGCCGCCCCGGCGACCGCCTGGCCCTCCAGGACCAGGACGCCGTGGCCGGCCTGCTGGGCATGGCCGACGCCGACGCCCTGATGAAGCAGGTCGCCGCCGCCGCCCGCACCATCGCCTGGGTGAGCGACGAGACGTGGGAGCGGGTCGGCTCCTCGCTGGCCGGGCCCCGCCGCCGGACCGCCGGACGGGACCGACCCCTCGAGGAGGGCGTGGTGCTGCGCGACGGCGAGGTCCACGTGGTTGCGACGGCGTCGCCGGCGGACGACCCGGCGCTGGTCCTGGCGGCGGCCGCGGCCGCCGCCGAGCACGGCACCCGCATCGACCGGGCCTCGCTCGACCGTCTGGCCGAGGACGTGCCCCTCTTCCCGGACCCGTGGCCCGCCGGCGCCCGTGACCTGCTGGCCCGCGTGCTGCTCGCCGGGCCGCCCGCGATCGGCGTGCTGGAGGCGCTCGACCACAAGGGCCTGCTGTCGCGGATCCTGCCCGAGTGGGAGCCCGTCCGCAGCCGCCCGCAGCGCAACGCCTACCACACGTACACGGTCGACCGGCACCTGTGCGAGGCGGCGGTGGGAGCCGCCGGCCTGGCCGACCGGGTGGGCCGACCCGACCTGCTCGTCATCGGCACCCTGCTGCACGACATCGGCAAGGGCTACCCCGGCGACCACACGGTCGTGGGCCAGGAGCTCGTCGCCACCATGGCAACCCGCATGGGCTTCCCGCCCGCCGACGTCGACACCCTCGTGCTCATGGTGCGCCACCACCTGTTGCTCCCCGACGTCGCCACCCGCCGCGACCTCGGCGACGACGCCACCATCGAGCGCGTGGCCGAGGAGGTGGGCAGCCTCGAGGCGCTCGAGCTGCTGGCGGCGCTGACCGAAGCCGACTCGGTGGCCACCGGTCCGGCGGCGTGGGGCGACTGGAAGGCGGGGCTGGTCCGCCAGCTCGTCTCCCGCACCGCGCACCGCCTCGGCGGCGAGGACGGCGACGGGCCCCGGGTGGCCCCGTTCCCGAGCGCGGAGCAGCGTGCCCTGATGGCGGCGGGGGAGCGGGCCGTGCGCGTCGACGGCCGGACCGTCACCGTCGTGGCGCCCGACCGGCCGGGCCTGTTCAGCCGGGTGGCCGGGGTGCTGGCCCTCAACGGCCTCGACGTGCTCGGTGCGGCGGCGGCGTCCGAGGACGGCATGGCCCTCAGCCAGTTCACCGTGGAGAGCGGCCTCGGCGCCGGCATCGACTGGGACCGGGTGCGCGCCGACCTCGACCGGTCCCTCGACGGGCGCCTGGCCCTCTCGGCGCGCCTGGCCGAGCGGGCCCGCGCCTACGCCCGCCCGGGGCCGCGGCCCCGCGCGCCCGAGGTGCGCTTCGACAACGACGCCACCCACCGGGCGACCGTGATCGAGGTCCACGCCGGCGACGGTGTCGGCGTGCTGCACCGCATCACGCGGGCCTTGGCCGAGCTCGACCTCGACATCCGCAGCGCCAAGGTGCAGACCCTCGGCCACGAGGTGGTCGACGCCTTCTACGTCCTCGACGCGAACGGCGAGAAGATCGCCGACGCCGACCACCAGGCGGAGATCCGCCGGGCGGTCCTGCACGGCCTCAAGTAGCCGGGCGCGGGCCGGCGGCGGCCGCCTCGACCCGTCCGCCCCCGGGCGGCGGCCCGTGGGGACGGCGGTAGGGTCGCGCGCGATGACGTCGCCGCCCAGCCACGCCGACCTGTTGCGCTGGAGCGAGGCGCTGTCGGGCATCGCCCGCACCGGCCTCGGCTTCACCGAGAGCCTCTACGAGCGGGAACGCTTCGAGGAGGTGCTGGCCGTCGCCGCCGACATCCGGGCCGCGTCCCACCAGGAGTGGGACGCCGACACCATCGCCGCCGAGTGGATGAAGCAGGTCGGCCAGGGCGTGCCCGGCTACGTCACGCCCAAGGTCGCGATCGGTGCGGTGGTGAGCAACGACGACGACGAGATCCTCCTGATCCAGCGCTCGGACTCGGGGATCTGGCTCTACCCGACCGGCTGGGCCGACATCGGCTACTCGCCGTCCGAGGTGGCGCTGAAGGAGGTCCAGGAGGAGACCGGGATCGAGTGCGAGGTGGTGCGACCGATCGCGGTGCTCGACGGCATGCGCCTCGGCTTCACCCACGTGCCCCTCTACTCCATCGTGTTCCACTGCCGGGCCACCGGTGGCGAACTGCAGGCCCACCCGCTCGAGTGCCGCGACGTGGGCTGGTTCGCGGCCGACGCCCTGCCCGAGCCGCTCGCCGGCTTCGAGCTGTGGGGCCAGCACGTCTTCGCCGCCATCCGGGGTGAGCCCATCGAGGTGCTCTTCGACCAGCCCCGCACGCCTCCCTGGCAGGGCGCCCCCGACCACGGGGCGTGAGCGTGAACACCCGATGACCGCTGCCGACCGCCTCTCCGCCCAGGATGCGCTGTTCCTCCAGGTGGAGGCACCCAGCCAGCCCATGCACGTGGGCGGCCTCGCGGTGTTCGAGGGCGAGCGCTTCTACGACCGGGAGGGAGCGTTTCGCATCGACGACCTGCGCACGGTGATCGCCGGCCGCCTCCACCTGGTGCCGCGCTTCCGCCGCAAGCTGCGCACGGTCCCGTTCGACACGGCCAACCCGGTGTGGGTCGACGACGAGGAGTTCGACGTCGCCAACCACGTCCGGGTGGCGCAGGTGGCCGCCCCGGGCGGTTGGCCCGAGCTGCGGGCGGTCATCGAGCAGCACGAGTCCGTGGCCCTCGACCGCGACCGGCCGCTGTGGGAGCTGTGGTTCCTCGAGGGGCTCGAGGGCGGCCGGGTCGGGCTGCTCCAGAAGACCCACCACGCGCTCATCGACGGCATCTCGGGCATCGACGTGGCCACGGTGCTGCTCGATCTCGAACCGGACCCCGACCCGATCGTGGGCCCCGAGTGGACCCCCGAGCCCGGGCCGACCGATGCCGAGCTGCTCGCCGGCGGCGTCGCGGACCGGCTCGGCAGCCCGGCCTCGTGGCTGTCGTCGATCGCCGACTCGATCCGGCACCCGGAACGGACGGCCGAGGACCTCCTCGAGACCGCGGTCGACGCCGGGCGGGCCCTGCTGGCGGCGGGGCGGCCGCCGCCCCCCACCCCCTGGAACGTGCCCATCGGGCCGACCCGCCGGTACGAGGTTGCCCGCGTCCCGCTCGACGGGGTCAAGGAGATCAAGGCGGCCGTCGGCGCCTCCGTCAACGACGTGGTGCTCGCGCTGTGCACCGGCGCCCTGCGGGCCTTCCTGCTGCACCGGGGCGAGGCCGTCCCTCCGGACCTGACCCTGCGGGCCTTCGTGCCGGTGTCGTTGCGGGCCGACGGCGAGCGCTACTCGTACGGCAACAAGGTGTCGGGGATGCTGGCCGAGCTGCCGGTCGGGGTGGACGACCCCGCCGAGCGCCTCGCGGTGCTGGCCCGCCAGATGGGCGAGCTCAAGCACAGCGGCCAGGCCGAGGTGGCGAGCCAGGTGCTCACCGTCGCCGAGGTGGCGCCCCCGGCGGTGGTCGGTCTCACCGCACGGCTCATCGCCCGGCAGCGCACGGTCAACCTGGGCATCACCAACGTGCCGGGGCCCCAGGTGCCGCTCTACTGCCTGGGCGCCCGCCTGCTCGAGGTCTTCCCCTACGTCGGCGTGTTCGAGCAGACCGGCCTGTTGCTCGGCGTCATCTCGTACTGCGGCCAGCTCGGCTTCGGCTGCACGGCGGACGGCGCGGCGATGCCCGACCTCGACGTGCTCACGCAGGCCCTCGAGGCCGAGGCCGACGCCCTCCACACCGCGGTCGTCCGCCCCACCTGACCCGGCGCACCGGAGGGGGCTCGTCGGGCGCGGCTCGCCGGGCCCGGTGCCGCCGCCCGGTCAGGACTCGCCGTTGGAGCGCAGGAAGCGCTCGACCTCCTCGACGAGCGAGCTGGCGTCGGTGAGGTCGTCGTCGTCAGTCTCGCCCGCGTCGAAGCGGGCCTCGAGGGCGGCCACGTAGTCGGTGGTCTCCTCGTCCTCGTCGACGAGCTCGTCGATCTGGCGCTCGTACTCGGCGGTGGCGATCTCGAGGTCGGTGGCGACCATGCCCACGTCGAGCAGGCCGCCGAGGCGCTCGATGAGCGCGAGGGCGGCCTTGGGCGAAGGTGCGCCCGGCACGTAGGTCGGCACCGCGGCCCAGAGCGAGGCGGCGGGCAGGCCGGCGCGCGCGCAGGCGTCCTGGAGGACGCCGACGATGCCCGTGGGGCCCTCGTAGCTCGAACGGGCGAGGCCCAGGCGCTCGATGAGGCCGTCGTCGACGGCGGTGCCGATCACCGAGACGGGCCGCGAGTGGGGCACCTCGGCGAGCAGGGCGCCGAGGGTGACCACCAGCTCCACGTCGTAGGCGGTGGCGACCTCCACGACGTGCTCGCAGAACGTGCGCCAGCGCAGCTGGGGCTCGCTGCCCTCGAGCAGGATCACGTCGCGGTCGGTGCCGGGGATCGAGCCGGCGGAGAACTCGATGCCGGGCCAGGCGATCTCGCGCTGGTGGCCGTCGACGAGCTGCACCCGGGGCCGGGTGGTGGTGAAGTCGAAGTGCTCCTCGGGGTCGACGTCGGCGAAGGCCCGGGTGCCCCACCGCTCGCCGAGGTAGCGGACGGCGAACGAGGCGGCGTCGCCGGCGTCGTTCCACCCCTCGAAGGCGCAGAGCATCACGGGTCGACGCAGGCGGGGCCGTGCGGACCAGCGCAGCATGGGGTCACGCTATCCACGCCGCCTCCGGGTGCCTCCTGGCGCGCCCACCGTTGCCGAGGGGGCTGTCCCCCCGCCCCGCAACGGTGTCTGGCACCGTCGCGGTCGCCGGGCTCACCGTTGCGGCGGCAACGGCTGGGGCGGCCACGATCGGTAAGATCGCTGCGACGGCGCGTCGTCGCAGGGCCCGACCCACCGGGCGACGGCACGCCGACAGTCCGAGTGACGACAGACGCGAACAGAACGGGAGGGGCTCGTGGCCGAAGGTGCCGTCGTACGAACCGTCGGTGAGGTGATGAGCCGTTCGGTGGTCACCGCCCTGCCCGCCGAGACCGTCGCCGAGGTGAGCGCCCGCATGGTCGCCCACGGCGTCGGCTCCGTGGTGGTCGCCGACGGCGCCCGCCCCATCGGCATCCTCACCGAGCGCGACCTCCTGCGCTTCGCGGCGTCGGGCGGCGACCCCAGTGGCACCAAGGTCGCCGAGTGGATGACCGAGGAGCCCGCCACCCTGGGCACCGACGTGTCGGCCGCCGACGCCTTCGCCCGGCTCGCCGAGGCGGGGTACCGCCACTTCCCGGTGGTCGAGGACGGTGCGCTGGTCGGCATCGTGTCCATGCGGGACCTCATGAAGGTGGCGAGCATCGAGCCCGTCACCCATCCGGGCCACATCGAGGCGCCCAAGGGCCTCGCCGGCGTGATCGTGGCCGAGACCGAGGTCGGCGACGTCCGGGGCCAGGAGGGCTTCTACCACTACCGCCAGTACTCGGCGGTCGACCTGGCCGAGAAGCGCTCGCTCGAGGACGTCTGGCACCTGCTCTTCCAGGGCGAGCTCCCCACCGCCGAGGAGCGCGAGGCGTTCCTCGCCGAGATCCGGGCCAACCGCACGCTGCCCGACGCCGTCCGCCGGGAGCTGCCCGCCATCGCCGCCGCCGGCGACGAGTTCGTCCCCCTCGACGGCCTGCGCACCGCGATCTCCCTGCTCGGCGCCAGCCTCGACTTCAAGCCCTCGCTCGACATCTCCGCCCAGGAGCTGCGCGACAACGCCATGCAGGTCTGCGCGGTGATCCCGACGATCCTCACCGCCCTGTACCGGCTGCGCCAGGGCCGAGAGGTCGTCGAGCCCCACCCCACCCTCGGGTACGCCGCCAACTACCTCTACATGCTCACCGGCGAGGAGCCGGGGGTCGACGAGGCCCGCGGCGTCGAGCAGTACCTGATCACCACGATCGACCACGGCTTCAACGCCTCGACGTTCACCGCGCGGGTCATCACCTCCACGGGGGCCGACCTCGTCGCTGCGGTGGTCGGGGGCATCGGCGCCCTGTCGGGCCCGCTGCACGGCGGCGCCCCGAGCCGGGCCCTCGCGATGCTGGACGAGATCGGCTCACCCGAGAACACCGAGGCGTGGGTGCGCAACGCCGTGGAGAACGGCGACCGGATCATGGGCTTCGGCCACCGCGTGTACAAGACCGACGACCCCCGGTCGGTGCTGCTGCGCTCCGTCGCCCAGCGCCTCGGTGGCGACAAGGCCGCCTTCGCGGTCCAGGTCGAGAAGGCGGTGGTGGACACCCTCGCCGAGCTGAAGCCCGGCCGCGAGCTCTACGCCAACGTCGAGTTCTACGCCGGCGTCGTGATGGACCGCTGCGGCCTGCCCCGGGAGATGTTCACGCCGACGTTCGCGTCGAGCCGGGTCATCGGCTGGTGCGCCAACATCCTCGAGCAGGCGGCCGACAACCGCATCATCCGGCCGAGCGCCCGGTACGTCGGCCCGCCGCCACCCCAGCCGGTCCCCGAGCCCTGAGCGGGGCCGCCGCCGTGGCCGTGACCGTCGCCGAGCAGACGGCGTACACCCCCGATCTGCGCGAGGCCTTCGACCGCCTCATCCCGCAGCTGTCGTCCTCCAACCCGCCTCCCACCGACGACGAGCTGCGCCACATCATCGCCTCGCCAGCGTCGATCCTCCTGGTGGCCCGCGACGACGGTGGCCTGGTCCTAGGCTCGCTCACCCTGGTGGTGTTCCCCATCCCGACAGGCATCCGCGCGTGGATCGAGGACGTGGTCGTCGACGGCGCGGCGCGGGGCCAGGGTGTGGGCGAGGCCCTCAACCGGGCCGCGCTCGAGCGGGCCCGGGCCGAGGGCGCCAAGACCGTCGACCTGACCAGCCGCCCCAGCCGCGAGGCCGCCAACCGCCTCTACCAGCGCCTCGGCTTCGTCCCGAGGGAGACGAACATCTACCGCTTCACCCTCTGACCGATAAGGTACAGGTACAGGGTTATCTGTACTTTATCGGAGGTGGGCCGTGGAACCGGCCGGCACCGAGGTCCCGATCGTCTGGCGGGGGCGGCGGGCGCTCGCGTTCGTCCCGACTCCGCTGGCGGAGCGGGACCTCGCGCTCTCGTCGGCGGCCCTCGCGCGTGCGGGGGCCGCCCAGGCGGCGGTGGAGGTGGCCGCCGAGTCCCTGCCCGAGGATCACGTGCCCCTGGCCCGGCTGCTCCTGCGGGCGGAGGGCCTGGCCTCGTCGTTCGTGGAGGGGATCGCCGCCCCGGTGCTCGACGTCGTGCTGGCGGAGTCGGCCGGCGACGCGACCGACGGCGGGCCGGCGCCGTGGGTGGCCGCCAACCTGCGGGCCGTCGACGAGGCCCTGGCGGATGTCGCCGGTCCGTTGTCGGTGGCGCGTCTCTGTGGGTGGCACCGGACGCTCATGGCCGGCAGTCCGCTCCCGGCGCGCCACGTCGGCGTGCTGCGCTCCGAGCAGGGCTGGATCGGCGGCACGTCGCCGCTCGACGCCCACCTCGTCACCCCGCCCCCTGAAGAGGTGCCCCGCCTCGTCGACGACCTCGTGGCCTACGTCGACCGGGAGGACGTCGAGCCGGTGGTCCAGGCCGCGGTCGCCCACGCCCAGTTCGAGGTGGTCCACCCCTTCGCGGACGGGAACGGCCGCATCGGTCGGGTGCTGGTGGGGTGGATCCTGACCCGTCGACTGGCGCTGCTCACGCCACCGCCGGTGAGCACGCTGATCGCGGCCGATATGGGCGGGTACGGCGCCGGGTTGGTCCGGTTCCGGCTGGGCGACCAGGACGGCTGGGTGCGCTGGTTCGCCGACGCCGTCGCGGGCGCCGGCCGGGCCCAGCGGGACCTCGTGGCCGAGGTGGCCCGCCTGCGGGCCGAGTGGATGGTGCGCCTCGACGCCCCGCGCCCCGGAGGCCGCCGGCGGCGCTCGGACGCCGCCACGCACCGGGTGCTCGACCTCGTCCCCCGCCACCTGGTGTTGACCGCCGCGGTGGTGGCCGACGAGCTCGGGATCCCGCCGAAGTCGGCGCGGGCCGCGCTGGAGGACCTCGTGGAGGCGGGCGTGCTGGTCGAGGAGGGCGCGGTGCCGCCGACGGGCCCCGGGCGGCCGCGCCGCCTGTTCGTGTGCCCCGACCTGCTCGGTCTCGCCGGCGCCACCGCACTGCGGGCCTGAGCCCGCGCCCGTCGGGGTCCGGCCCCGGTCGGCGCGAGGATGGGGCGGTGCGGATCGGGATCGTCGGCGGGGGGATCGGGGGGCTGTCGGCGGCGCTGGCGCTGCGCGACCGCCACGAGGTGACGTTGTTCGAGGCCGCGCCGGCGTTCGCTCCCGTCGGGGCGGGGATCGTGCTCGCCCCCAACGCGGTCGCCTGCCTCGCCGGCCTCGGGGTGGCGGTGGACGACGGCCTCGGGGTCGAGCTGCCGGCGGTGGAGCTGCGCCGCTCGGACGGGCAGCTGCTCACGGCCTCGCCCGCCGCCGTCCACCGGCGCACCCTCGGGCCGACGCTGGGTTGTGCCCGGGCCGATGTCCACGCCGCCCTCGTCGCCGCCCTCGGCGCGGGCACGCCGGTGGACCTGCGCCTCGGGGCCGCGGTCACGGCGGTGGACCCGGCCGGTCCGGCGGTCTCGGTGGCGGGCGGCCCGCCGGAGGGCTTCGACCTGGTGGTCGGCGCCGACGGCCTGCACTCGCCGTGTCGCCTCGCCCACGGCGGTGGCGACGTCCGCTACTCCGGGGACACCTGCTGGCGGGGGTTCGCCCCCGACCCGGGGCTGGAGACCGCGGTCGAGTGGTGGGGGCCCCGGAGCCGCATCGGGCTCGTGCCGGTGCCGGGCGACCGCGTCTACTACTTCCTCGTCGAGGCGGCCCCCGAGGGCCGGTCGGGCGACGTGGGCCTCGAGGACCTGCGCCGCCGCTTCGCCGGCTTCCCCGCCGCCGCGGCGGCGGTGATCGACGGCCTCGACGAGCGGCCGCCGCTGCACCACGACCTGTGCGAGCTCGACGAGCCGGTGTGGGGCACGGCCCGCCTCCCGCTGCTGGGCGACGCCGCCCACGCCATGACGCCGAACCTCGGCCAGGGGGCGGCCATGGCCATCGAGGACGCGGTCGTGCTGGGTCGGGCGCTCGACGGGTCACCCGACGGCGACGACGACGACGTCCTCGCCACCGCGTTCGCGGCCTACGTGGCGGCCTGCCACGACCGGGTGCGGCGCATCCAGCTCGACGCCCGCCGCCTCGGGGGCCTGAGCCGCATCCGGGGCCCGTTGTCCCGCCGCGCCCGCGACCTCGCGCCGCGCCTCACCCCGGACCGCATCGCCCGCCAGCGCTTCGACGAGGTCGCCCTCGGCGGGCCGGCCAGTCCCGCCCTCCCCGGCCACCGAGATGGCGACCCGGACGCCGGCGAAGCGGACTGAGGGTCGGGGGTACGATCCGCGCGTGTCCGCGGCCCCGCGACCCCCGCTGCGCCGTGACGCCATCGTCGACGAGGCGTGCGCGCTCATCTCGCGGGACGGCCTGGACGCGCTGACGCTGCGGAGCCTCGCCGACCGGTTCGGCGTGAGCGCGCCGGCGCTCTACGCCCACTTCCGGGACAAGGAGGACCTGCTCCGGGCCGTGGCCGAGCGCCAGTTCGACGCGCTCATGGCCCGCTACCTCGAGATCGACGCCGCCGCCGACCCGGACCGTCCCCTCGACCGGGTGCGGGCGCAGTGCCGCAACTACGTGCGCATGGCCCGGGAGGACCCGGAGCTGTTCCGGGTCATGTTCCTGTTCCCGCCCGACTTCGGTGGGGTCGCGGCGGTGCCGCAGGGCAGCGAGCTCCCCGCTGCCACCTCGGCGTTCCGCATGGCCACCGGCGCCCTCGAGGACGCCATCGCGGTGGGCGACATCGCGGCCGACGACGCCCTCACCGTCGCCCTGAGCATCTGGGCGGGGGTCCACGGCGTGGCCAACATCTGCCTGCTCGGCCTGGGCCTCGACGCCGACGGCGAGGACGCCCTCGTCACCGAGGTCACCGACCGCCTCCTCCGCGGCTACGGCGCCACCCGCTGACGACTCCGTCGAGCGCGCCCCCACGACGTCCGAAGTGGCTCCCGATTCGATCGCTGGAGCGATCGAATCGGGAGCCAGCAGGCAGGGCCGGTCAGCCGTCGAGCTCGGCGGCCACCTCGAGCACGGCGGGCCGGAGCTCGTCGGGCAGGGCCGCCAGGGCCTCGTCGCCCAGCTCCGACGAGAAGCTGAGGCGCTCCGCGTCGACGAGCTCGTGGTGCGACGGCGACCAGGCCGAGTGCAGCACGAAGGGGATGGTCTCGCGGTTCGTGCCCTTCAGCACGGCGATCGGGCCGTCACCGACGCGGGCGGCGTCGAAGAGCTCGATGCGCAGGCCGTCGTCGTTGCACACCGGCTGTACGACGTAGCCGTCGTGGCCACCCGGGGAGGTGCCGGCGAACGCGCTGGCTCCCTCGACGGAGCCGACCGCCCGGGGCGCGAACGCCGGCGAGGTGATGTGGTCGGCGGTGTCGGAGTACTCCCACCGGGCCTTGAGCGTCATCGAGCCCCGCTCGAAGCTGCAGAGCGCGCCCGGGGTCTCCTCGTGCAGCCGGTCGAGGTCGATGCGGCCCTCGTAGAGCTTGGCCGCCCGCGCCGACACGTTGCCCGGCCGGCAGCCCTGGTAGTCGACGTGGTGCAGGGTCGGGGCGCTCATGCCCTCGGTGCTCCAGTCCATGGCCGAGAGCTGGAGGTTGAAGGTCCAGTCCTCCTTGTAGGCGCCCTGCTCGAGGACCTTGCCGGACTCGGGGTCGAAGACCACCTCGCAGATGGTCTCGGGCGCCATCGACATGTTGTAGAGGCCGATAGCGGCAGGGTCGATGGGGTTGCCGTGGACGTCGACGTCGTCGGGGCGCAGGTAGAGGGCGAGGTCCATGAGGTCCATGCCCTCCCACACCACCGAGATGCCGTCGGAGTCGTCCCACCGGGCGTAGTAGTGCCCGTTGGGCGGCGACATGGTGAAGCAGATGGGCGCCACCGGCGTCCCCGAGGCCAGGCCCTCGACCGCGTCCTTGCGGATCAGCCACACCGGCACCTCGGTGTCGATGGTCGTGGTGCGCTCGCCGCCGAGCATCTCGTCGAGGTCGGGCTTGAAGTTGCCGCTGTCGCAGAGGATCACCCAGTCGCGGGTCTGGCTGACCGTGTGGAGGGAGCCGCCGAAGGCGATGCCCTCGAGGGGCCAGTGGCGCACGGCGGTGCCGTCCTCGCGGTCGTAGCGGACCAGGGAGGGCACGAGGCCCTCGGCGCCGATGTCGAGCTTGACGGTCCAGAGGCAGTGGCGCTCGGGGTCGGCGACGGGATGCGCCGACGAGAGCACGAAGGGCAGCACGCTGGGCCGTCCCATCGAGGGCCCGCCCCAGGTGTCGATGTGGCCGACCTCGGCCACGAACTCGAGGGTCTCCGGGTGCAGCTCGACCGGGCGGCCGGCGTCCCAGGTGGCGTAGAGGCGGTCGCCCCAGGGCAGCGGGGCGGTGTTGGCTGCGTTGGGCGAGCCGAACGGCGAGGTGTACCCCGTGGGGCCGGCCGAGAAGACATCGGGGTGGCGCTCCCACAGCCGCTTGCTCGGCGTGTCGATGGCCACGCTCTGCCAGCGGAACCGACCCGGAGCGGCGCCGCGGGCGCCGGGCTCGAGCGAGAGCCGGCAGATCGCGCCGAAGTCGAAGATGGCGTACGGGATGCCGTGGCCGTTCAGGGGGCTCGAGTAGAGGACCTCGCCGCTGATGTCGGTGGGCCACTCGCCCGCCACCACCTCGAGGTCGAAGTCCCGGTGGGGGGCGGTGGTCAGGCTGCGCGGGGTGGGCATGGCCGGCTCCTCGGTCGCTCGCCCGGTGGGGCGGGGTGCGGAAGGGGTGTCAGGTTAACACCGTTAAGTGACACGGGCGACCGTCAGGTGCAGACGGTGCTGCCCGTCACCAC
>WBZL01001753.1_pt1 | contig 22031 bp, 18 predicted proteins | sample 5204291 | NCBI WGS metagenome assembly WBZL01 (sample SAMN12344345, study PRJNA552823) | activated sludge metagenome | biome: Activated sludge suspended growth; feature: Nitrification reactor; material: Wastewater; isolation source: activated sludge from nitrification reactor of wastewater...
GAGCGCTCACCGTGAGCGCTTTCACGGTGGCAAGTGTCACTGTTGCAAAATGGCAGAAGTGACATTTAGATGGAGGCAACCCCCTGTGAAAGGCGCCTCCATGAGCCACCCTGCGACCGTACGCGACGAGGACATCCCCGCCGATGTGTTCCAGCGCCGTTGGTACATCCTCGCCGTGCTGTGCACCAGCCTGCTCCTGATCGTGCTGGCGAACACCTCGATGAACGTCGCCCTGCCGAGCATGTCGCGCGACCTGGCGCTCACCACGTCGTCGCAGCAGTGGGTGGTCGATGCCTATGCCCTGGTCTTCGCCGGGCTGCTCTTCACCACCGGCACCCTCGGCGACCGATTCGGGCGCAAGGGCTTCCTGCAGACCGGGCTGGTGCTGTTCGGTGTCGGTGCGGCGTATGCGACGTTCTTCGCCGACAGCGCTGCGGGCGTGATCGGCGCCCGCGCCGTGATGGGCATCGGCGGTGCGCTGGTGATGCCGACGACGCTGTCGATCCTGGTGAACGCCTTCCCCAACAGCGAGCGGCCCAAGGCGATTGCCATCTGGGCCGGGGTCGCCGGCGTGGGTGGTGCCATGGGGTTGGTGGTGGGTGGCTGGCTGGCCGAGCACTACTGGTGGGGTTCGGCGTTCGCCATCAACCTTCCGGTCGTCGCCGTCGCCCTGTTGGTCGGCGCCCGCATCCTGCCCACCTCGAAAGACCCGTCCGCACCGCGGCTTGATGTCGGTGGTTCGTTGTTGTCGATCGGCGGCCTGGGAACACTCGTCTACACACTCATCGAAGCGCCTCATTGGGGGTGGCTGTCCACGCGCACCGTGGTTACCGGCACGATCGCTGCGGCGTTGCTGGTGTCGTTCGTAGCTTGGGAACGCCGCTCGGCGCACCCGATGCTCGACCTGCGCTTGTTCCGCGATCGCCGCTTCGGCGTCGGGTCGCTCGGCATGACCTTGGTGTTCCTGGTGCTGTTCGGCTTCTTCTTCATCACTGTCCAGTACTTCCAGCTGGTCGTCGGGTACGGCCCGTTCGAAGCCGGGCTGCGGATGGTGCCGTTCATCCCCGTGATGGTGGTGATGTCCTTGGTGTCGCCCATGCTGGTGCGGCGGTTCGGCACGCGTCGGGTGCTCACCACGGGGATGCTCTTCACTGCTTCGGGCGTGTTGCTGCTGTCGAGGCTGACGAGCACGTCGACCTACACCGACGTGCTGCTCGGCATCATCGTGATGACGTTCGGCATGGGTCTCACCTCGTCGCCGATGACCGACATGATCATGTCGTCGGTGCCACGCGATCGTGCGGGTGTGGGTTCGGCGATGAACGACACGACCCGCGAGTTGGGCACGACGCTCGGCGTCGCGATCCTCGGCAGCCTGTTGTCGTCGTCGTACGGCAGCGGCTTGCCCGCCGCGGTCGACCAGATGCCTCCTGAGGCGCAGCACGTCGTGCGGGGGTCGCTCGGCGGGGCGCTCTACGTGGCCGAGCAGATGGGTGGCGAAGGAGGGCAGATGCTCGCCGCGACCGCCCGCTCGGCGTGGATGGGCGGCGTTCGTATGGCGTTCGAGGTCGGCGCGGGCATCCTCGTAGTCGCGGCGGCGATCATCTTCTTCTTCCTCGAGCGGCGGGGATCGCACGCCGAGATTGCACTGCCTGCGGACTCGTTCGAGTTCGAGGACATCGGATCGTTGGCAGAGCTCGTCGCCGGCGAGTAGACACATGCCATGACCCTCGTCGCCGGCGTCGATTCTTCCACCCAGAGCACCAAGGTGGAGGTGCGCGATGTCGACGACGGCAGGGTCGTGGCGCGATCGTCGTCGCCCCACCCGGCCACCACACCCCCGCGCAGCGAGCAGCCGCCGGCCGCGTGGTGGCAGGCGTTCGAGACGGCGTGGGCGGCACTCGGCGTGCCCGGCGTCGACGCCATCTCCGTCGGCGGCCAACAACACGGGATGGTCGCGCTCGACGCGGCGGGTGACGTGATCCGCCCGGCCAAGCTGTGGAATGACACCGAGTCGGCCCCCGACGCCGGCTGGCTGCTGGGACAGTTGGAGGGAGGGTCGGCGGCGTGGGCCACGGCAGTCGGCAGCGTGCCGGTGGCATCGTTCACGGTCACGAAGCTGTCGTGGCTGCACCGTACCGAGCCCGAATCATGGGCCCGCCTGGCCCACGTACTGCTTCCCCACGACTGGCTCACCCATCGCCTCGCCGGCGAGTACGTCACCGACCGGGGTGACGCCAGCGGCACCGGCTACTGGAGCCCTGCCGAGGGCCGCTACCACCCCGACGTGCTGGCGATCATCGACAAGGAGCGCGACTGGTCGACGGTGGTGCCGCGGGTGCTCGGCCCGCGCGAGGCTGCCGGAGAGTGGCGTGGTGCGGTGGTGGGCCCGGGCACCGGCGACAACATGGCCACCGCACTCGGGTTGGGCCTGCGCCCGGGCGATGCCGTGGTGTCGTTCGGCACGTCGATGACCGCGTTCGCCGTGAGCGAGACACCGGTCGCCGACCCCACCGGCGCTGTCGCCGGTTTCGCCGATGCAACGGGCCGCTTCCTGCCGCTGGTGTGCACGCTCAACGGAACCAAGGTGATGGAGGCGGTTCGCCGCCTGCTGGGCGTCGACCACGAGGCATTCGACGGGTTGGCACTCGCCGGCCCGGCAGGCGCCGGTGGGCTGGTGCTGTTGCCCTACTTCGACGGTGAGCGCACCCCCAACCTTCCCGACGCCACCGGTGTGCTGGCCGGGTTGCGCACCGACGTGTCGCGAGAGCAGTTGGCCCGCGCCGCGGTGGAAGGCGTGGTGTGCTCGGCGCTCGATGCGCTCGATGCTCTGAGGCGGCATGTGCGGGTGGATGGCCGCGTGCTGATCTGTGGCGGCGGGTCGCGCTCGGCGGCCGTGCGCCAGGTGATGGCCGACCTGTGCGACCTGCCGGTGGAGGTGGTCGACGCGGACGAGGCCGCGGCCACCGGGGCGTGCGTGCAGGCGGCGTCGGTGTTGGGTGGCGTCGAGGCGTCCGAGGTTGCCACGCGCTGGGGCCTGGGAGTCGGCCATGCGGTCGATCGTGGTGAGTCGGCCGCCACCGCTGGCGACGTGCGTGGCCACTACGCGGAACTGCGAGCGCGCTTGCACCCGTTGGGCTGATCGCTCAGCCGATCTCGCCGAGAACGGCACGAGGCACCGCTTCAAGCACTTGCCGATGGCAGGTGCACTGATACTGTCAGTCGCCATGACTCGATTTGCCCGTCGCTCGCTCGCACTCGTTCCGCTGCTCGCTGCGCTCTCGGTGGGCGGGCTGGTGAGTTCGGCGCAGGCGCGACCGGCTGAAGATGTGCCTCCGGGCGTGTCGGTCTCCGGCGGGTGCGACATGGACGAGGCGGGGATTCGTGTCTATGGCGATTCCACGGTCTGGGGCGCCACCGTCATGGTGTCGGTCGACGGCGGCACGCCGGTCCAGTTCCTTCCGGTGATGGGCAACTTCGTCCTGTGGTTCTACGACGTCGGGTCCGGCTACCACGACGTGAGCTGGACAGTGAACGGCGGCGAATTGCATCAGGTGAACGATCTCGAAGTTCTCTGTGCTCAGAATCCGGTGATCACCTACAGCTGCCGCGATGGCCAGGCGTACGTGCAGGTCGCGCTCGACGCGACGAAGCCCGAGTGGACGTATTACGTGCTGTTGTCGTCACTGCCCGACTTCGACGAGGAGTACTCGCAGTCCGACCGCACGGGCACCCTCGAACTCGGCCCCTTCCCCGACGGCAGCTCGCACGCGCTCGAGACGAGTTGGTACAGCTCGGGTAACTACGCCGGCCTGCAGATCTCCATCGAGTTCACGTTCGACTGTGCCTCGTATGCGGTGTCGGTGCCTGCCACCGGCAGCAACACCGGCCCGATGCTGGCGTTGGCCGGGTTGTCGGTGGGTGTGGGCTTGGTGCTCACCCTGCCGCGCCGCCTACGCCGCTCGTGACGGCGAGCGCCGCAGGGCTTCACTCCCGGACGGTGACCCCCGAGAACGGTGGTACCCGATTCGGGTCGGGGTGAATCACTTCACCCGTGATCCGCACCGTGTGCGACACCTCGCCCACCATGAACGTCACGGTTCCGGGCTCCACCCGGAACCGCAGGTCGCGGCCGTGGAAACCCAGCTTGGCACCCGGCACGGTGAAGCGCAGGCGTTGCGTCGCACCCGCGTCGAGCGTGATGCGGGCGAAGGCCACCAACCGTCGCTGCGGCACACCCACCGAGGCCACCTCGTCGCGGGCGTACACCTGCACCACATCGTCGCCAGTGCGGTCGCCGCTGTTGGCGACCGTCACCTCCACCACGATGTCGTCGGTGGTGGTACCGGCCTGCACCGCGAGGTCGCGGTACTCCCACGTGGTGTACGACAGCCCGTGCCCGAACGGGAACAGGGGGGTGGCAGGGCCGTCGATGTAGTCGTCGTAGATCACGCTGCGTCCGCCGCCGTGGTGGTGGCCGGCGTAGATACCGACCTGGCCGACGGTGCGCAGGATGTGGACGGGCAGCCGGCCACCGGCGTCGACATCGCCCGACAACACGTCGACGATGCCGTGGGCGCCTTCGTCGCCGGGCAGCCAGGCCACCATCAGCGCGTTCGCGTGGGGCACTACTTCGCTGAGCGAGTGAACACGTCCGCCGATCAGCACCACCACCGTGGGCGTTCCGGTGGCGGCAGTGGACTCGATGAGTGCCAGCTGCTCCGGCGGCAGCCTGAGGTCGCTGGCGTCGAGGAACTCGCCGGAGGTCTCGTGGCGCATCGCCCCGCTCTGCCCGCCGACGAACACCACGGCGACATCGGCGCGCGCAGGGTCGTCGACCAGTGTGTAGCGCTCGGCCAGGGCTCCGCGCGGCGTGAGCACGCCGGCGGTCGATGTGCCGTCGTCGTACGTCACCGCCACCTCGGCGTTCGACAGGTGAGCCTTCTTGAACGCGAACGAATAGTCGCCGAACAGCCGTCGGGCGACATCGGCCGAAGGTCCGAGCACGGCGACACGGGCCTCTGCGCGCAGCGGGAGAACGCCGTCGTTCGTGAGCAGCACCATCGTGCGTGCCGCGGCCGTGCGTGCCAGCGCGACGTCGGCGGCCGTGGTGAGCGTCTCGAGTCCGGCGGGGTCCACGAACGGGTCGGCGAACACACCGAGGCGAGCCTTCTGGCGCAGCACACGGCGCACCGATCGATCGATCAGTGCCTCGTCGACGATGCCGGCGCGTACCTGCTCGGGAAGGGTGCGGTAGTACTCGTAGACGGGCAGCTCCACGTCGAGGCCGGCGGCGAGCGCCTGGTGGGCCGCGTCGGAACGATCCACGGCGGTTCGGTGGAAGTTCTGCAGGTCGTCGACCGAGTAGTAGTCGGCCACCACCAGCCCGTCGGCGCCGAGGCCCAGTTCGTCGCGCAGCAGGTCGTCGAGGAGCTCGGGCGAGTTCGCCACGGGCAGCCCATCGAGTTCGTGGTAGGCGTTCATCACCGTGGTGAGGCCGGCCTCGTGGATGACCGCGCGGAACGGTGCCGCGTCGACGTCGCGGAGGCGGCGCGGGCCGATCACCACCTCGTTGTGGTTCAGCCCGGCGAGCGGCGAGCCATGGCCGATGAAGTGTTTCGCGCAGCACTCCAGCCCGTTGCTCTGCATGCCGCGCACGAATGCCACCCCCATGCGGCTGACCAGCTCGGGGTCTTCGCCGAAGGTCTCCTCGGTGCGCCCCCACCGCGGTTCGCGAGCGATGTCGAGCACAGGGCTGAGGATCAGCCGCGCGCCGAGGGCTCGTGCCTGGCGGCCCGATGTTGCGGCGACTTCGCCGACGAGCTGTGGATCCCACGATGCGGCCATGCCGATCGCTTGCGGGAACTGGGTGGTGCCCGGCGCGAGCACCCCTTCCAGTGCCTCCTCGTGCACGATGGCCGGGATGCCGAGGCGTGTGTTGTCGCGCAGGTGGCGCTGCAGCGTGTTCACGGCGTCGACCGCGTCGGCAGTGGTCAACGATTGCCCGGCGACCGCACCGAGCTGACCGATCCCGTCGACGATCAAGGGAGCGGCCTTCGCCATGTCGAGTCGCGCATCGTCGTCGCGGAGGTGGGTGTGCCACACGCCGCCCAGTTGGGCGCACTTCTCCTCGAGTGTCATCCGGGCGATGAGGGCGTCGATGTCGTGCATGTTCATAGGAAGTCCTCGACGCGCCACTCGTCGCGCCACTCGATGGTGGGGACGTCGCCGTCGAAGCTGATCGGCAGCCACACATAGTCGGCGTTGGCGGTGTCGGCGACCAGGTGATCGGCCGGATCGCCCGGTCGCCAGTTCGGCAGCCACCGGTCGCCGAGGGCGATGTACAGGTCGGGCGCGGTGGGGTGACGGAACACCGAGCTGATCTGCGACCCGAACGACGTGCCGCTGGTGTCGCCACGGTGGGGATCGCCGAGCACGGTCCATGGACCGTGGTACGTGTCGGCCACCGCCACCTCACTCGGGTTGGGGAAGTACCACGAGGTTCCCGAGGTGATGAGGTAATGCTTCGCGCCGCGGCGGAAGTACGCAGGTGCCTCGCGCACGTCGGGTGGACCTTGGCGCGGGAAGTGGGTTGAGTAGTAGCCGGTGACGTCGGTGAGGTCGTCGGTGAGGTCGGCACAGATCAGCTCGCTGTGCACCCGCTCGAAGTAATAGTAGCCCTTGCCGTCGGACGGGTCGATCACCAGGTCGAAGTCGCCGGCGTTCATGCCGAGCGGGCTGAGCCACGAGCGCACGACGGTGTAGGGGCCGAGCAGCGAGTCGGCGGTGAGCACGGTCGACCGTTGCCGGCCGTCGTCCTCCATGATCTTGATCCAGCACACGTACTGCCCGGTGCGCGGATGGCGGACGATGTGCGGGCGGTCGACCTTCTGCGCCGGGTGCAGCGGCGATGACGGATCGTCCTCCACCGGCGGGATGATCAGACCGCGGTCAGTCCAGTTGTAGAGGTCGGTGGAGGAGTAGCAGCGGATGCCCCAGTGCCAGGTGCTGCCATCAGGGGTGGTGCGCTCCTTGTTCTCGCCATACCAGTAGAACGTGCCCTCTTCGTGGAGCAGCGAACCGCCGTGGGCCTGGATGCGCGCGCCGTCGGTGTCGAGCCACGGCTGCCCGGGGCGGATGGAGGTGTACTGGGAGGTCATGATCAGGCGACGGCTTCCACGCCCACCAGCGTGGTGCGGTGCAGGCGCCGTGGTGAGGTGGGCTGGAAGGGCAGTGCTCGGTGCAGCATGCCGGTGTTGTCCCAGGTGACCAGGTCGCCCTTGCGCCAGTCGTGACGGATGACGAACTGGGGCTGGGTGGCATGGGCGAGCAGCCGCTCGAGCAGGGCAGTGCCCTCGTCGTCGGGCATGCCCACCACGGTGCCGGCGGTGGCGCCGAGCAACAGTGAGCGTCGGCCGTCGGCGCGCTTCCACACCAGCGGGTGCACGCGCTCGGGCATGCGCTGCCAGTCGGCGCGCTGTTGCTCGCCGGCGTCGGGGTGGGCCTTGCCCTGCGCGGTGGCGAAGCTGTGGCGCACCTGCAGCCCGTCGATGAGCGCCTTGTCGTCGTCGGACAGGGCCTCGTAGGCGGCATAGGTGGTGGCGAACTCGGTGCCGCCCTCGCCCTTGTCGGCAGTCTCGTGGGCGCTGAGGAATGTGCCCATCTGGGGGGTGGCGTCGCTGGCGCCGTCGATGTGCCACAGGAAGTTGCCGGCGCGGTACGCCGCCAGCACCGGGTTGGTGTCCATCGTGATCGTCTGGATCTCGGGGCGGGCGTGCTCGCCCGTGGGCTGCACCACCAGTTGGCCGAAGCAGCTGCTGAACTCGATCAGGGCGTCGTCGCTGATCGCCGCCTCGCGGAACACGACCACGCCGTGACGATCGAGCAGCCTGCGGGTCTCGTCGGCGAGCCGCCGGTCGAAGGCCTGGTCGCCGACGACGCCGGTGATCTCCACGCCGACATGGTTGCTGAGCGGGGTGACGTTCATCTGCTCGTGCCTCCTGGTGTGCAACGGTCTGGTTCGCAGTCCGTTCGCCCAGTCTAGTGCCTTTGTCGTACACTGTACGAAAGCACACCCTGAGAGCACTACAAACAGGGATGTGACGTCACACGTGGAGGTGTTCGACGATGGGTACGACGAGTCACGAACTGATCGGAGAGGCGCTCTGCGCCGCAGCGGCAGCGACCTTCCGCGCCGTCGACCCGCAGTACGCCGACCCCTACATCGACACCGACGAGTGGCGCGACGAGCCCGAGCCCCATCGGTTCGTGCATGGCGGCTTCACCGGAACCGACCTGCGATTCTCGATGTACTTCCCGCCGAAGGAGCGCTACGCCGGCCGGTTCCTGCAGCCGGTGCTGATGTTCTCCGGTATCGACAACGCATGCCTCACCGGGATGATGTACGGCCGGCCCGGTTCGTTGGGCTTCGCCTTCGACTCCGGCGCATACCTGGTCGAGTCCAACATGGGCACCCCCACCCCCGACCCAGGCAAGGACACCACCATTCCTGGGTTCCGCGGCAGCGCCGCCGCAGCCCGCTTCTCGCGGGCGCTGGCGGCGCAGGTCTATGGACCGCACCGACCCTACGGCTATGTGTTCGGCGGTAGTGGTGGCGCGTTCAAGACCATTGCGTGCGTGGAGAACGCCCCCGACGTGTGGGACGGTGCAGTGCCGTTCGTGCAGGGCAGCCCCATCGCGATCCCCAACTGCTTCGCCGCGCAGGCACGTGCGATGCAGGTCTTGAAGGGCAAGTTCCAGCAGATCGCCGATGCACTCGAGCCGGGCGGCAGCGGCGACATGTACGCCGGCCTCACCTCCGAACAGCGCGAGGCGCTGGCCGAGGTTACCGCCTTCGGGTTCCCGCCGAAGGCGTGGTTCGACGTGAACCGCATTCGCAGCGGGTACACGACGATGTGGTCGGTGTTCGCCGAGCAGATCCGCAACGTGGACAGCACATACTTCGACGACTTCTGGACGGTGCCCGGCTATCTCGGCGCTGATGCGCCCGAGGCGATCGCCAACGCGCGCGTTCGTGCCACGCTCACCGTCGAGCAGGTGATCACCGTGAAGGAGGCCGACACCTACGGCTTGCCGGTGCCACTGGCGCTGGCGTTCGCCACCGACGTCGGCGACCAGCCGATCGCGGTGAAGGTGGCCGGCCTCGACGGTATCGACGCGTTCGGAGCGATGCTGGAAGTGCTCGACGGTGCTGCCGCGGGCAGCAAGTTCTACATTGCCGCTGTCGTCGACTCGATCATCGCCGTCGGCATGAGTGTTCGGGGCACCGCCGGCCTCGCCGGAGTGCAGCCAGGCGACCGCGTGGCGATCGACAACGACGACTTCCTCGCGTTCCAGTCGTTCGCCCGCCATCAGGTGATGGACGGCTTCGATGGTTTCGACCGCTACAAGGTGGCAGGTACGCCCATCTACCCGCAGCGCACTCCTGTCGGGCCGCGGCTGGGGAGAGGCAGCTGGGGTCAGCACCAGAGCGGCCGTTTCGCGGGGAAGATGATCTGCATGGCGGCGTTGCTCGACGAAGGCGCGTACCCCTGGCAGGCCGCGTGGTATCAACGCCAGGTGCAACGTGTGCGCGGCGACGCTCGTGGTGAGCACCATCGTTTGTGGTTCGTCGAGCACGCCATGCACGGCTCGCCCTCGCCGGTGGTGGTGCCCGGTGACAGCCCGCGCCCCTCTCGGCTCACCCGCACCATCGACTACGCGGGCGTGCTCGAGCAGGCGATCCGCGATGTCATCGACTGGGTCGAGCTGGGTATCCCGCCGGCTCCCGACACCGAGCATCGCCTGGTCGATGCCCAGGTGCTCGTCGATGCCCCCGGCGATCGGCGTGGCGGCATCCAGCCCACGGTGCGCCTCACCGCCAACGGGTACGCCCGCGCCGACGTGAAGGTGGGCGAATCGGTGTCGTTCGTGGGTGAGGCGATCGTGCCGCCCGGCACGGGTACCGTGGTGGCAGCCGAGTGGGACTTCCTGGGCGACGGCGACTTCCCTGTGGCCGACCCGGGCATCGACGGGTCGCTCGACCGTGTCACCGTGCGCGCGACCTACACCTTCGACGAGCCAGGCACCTACTTCCCCGCACTCCGGGTCTCGGCGCATCGCAGGAGCAACCTCAAGTCACCGTACGCCCGTGCGCAGAACCTCGGGCGCGTGCGCGTCGTGGTGAGCTGATGGGGCGCGGGCAGGGTGGTGTGCGCACGGCCACCCTCGGTCGTGAGGCGATTGCCGCGGCAGGTTTGCGGCTGATCGACCGCGACGGCGCGGCGAAGTTCTCGATGAGGTCCGTCGCCGCCGAAGTGGGCGCGGCACCGATGAGCCTCTACCACCATGTGGCCGACAGGTCAGAGTTGGTCGCGTTGATGATCGATGCCTCGCTCCGTGAGGTGCCGATGCCCGAGCCGTCGGGTGAGGGCTGGCGGCACGACCTGTGGGCGGTGGCGCTCTGGCTGCGCGGCACCGCACAGCGCCATCCCGGCCTGCGCGAGGTCACGGGCGACATCAGCGTGGCCACCCCGGCGATGCTCGCGTTCGGGGAGTACTGGGTGAGCCTGTGGCGTCAGAGCGGTCTGCAGCAGCAACACGCCGACGACGCCGCGATGGTGACCCTCGGCGGCGTGGTGGCGATGGTGTTGCACCAGGGCCAGACGGTGGGCTCGCAGCAGCCGAGGCTCAGCGAGCTGCCCCATCTGCGCCATGCGATCCTGGTCGCGCCCGAATCCGACGAGGCGTACGAGATCTTCGTGCGTGGCCTCATCGACGGTGTGTTCCACCGCATGTTGGGCCTCGGCCCGGAAGGAGCGATCTGATGCGCATCGGACTCACCGGTGGAGCGTCCACCCCCGACAAGATCATCGAGCAGGCCCAGCGGGCGGAGGCCGACGGCTTCAGCGCGCTGTGGTACGCCAGCATCGTGCAGGGCGACCCGCTGGTGTCGATGGCGCTCGCGGGGCGCGTCACCACCACGATCGACCTCGGCACCGGCGTGCTGCAGACGTACCCCTGTCATCCCTTGCTGCAGGCGCAACGCGCGGCCTCGGTGACGGCGGCGATGGGGCGCCCCGGCTTCGTGCTCGGCGTGGGCCCGTCGCACGAGACGAACATCCGCCGGCACTACGGCCTGTCGTACGACCGGCCGGCGCTCAACACCGAGGAGTACCTCGACATCCTCGGGCCTGCCTTGCGCGGAGATGCCGTCGACATCGACGGAGCGGAGTGGTCGTGCCATGTGGCCGCCGGCACCGTGCGGACGGCACATCCCGTGCCGGTACTGGTTGCCGCGCTGGCGCCGCGCATGTTGCGCGCCGCTGGGTCGAGGGCGGATGGGGCCATCCTGTGGATCGCCCCGACGGCGGCCATCGAGACGCTGTCGGCCCAGGTGCGCGGTGCGGCGGAGGCAGCCGGCCGCCCCGAGCCGCGCATCGTCGCCGGCCTGCCGGTGGCCGTGCACGACGACGTTGCCGAGGCCCGCGCCGCTGTCGCGCAGACGGCGACCTTCTACGAGCACCACGCCAACTACCAGCGCGTAATCCAGTTGGGTGGGGCCAGCTCGGCCGCGGATGCGGCGATCGTCGGCGATGAGGACACCGTGCGCCGCGGCGTGCAACGTGTGATCGAGGCAGGCGCGACAGAGTTCTGGGCGTCGGTGGTGGCCGTCGGCCCCGACCGTTCTGCATCGACGCAGCGCACGATGAACCTGCTGCGCGAACTGCTCGGCTGAGACGCCGGCGCGAGCCGCGTCAGCCCACCTTTACTGGCCCACCTTCACTGGCCCACCTTTACTGGCCCACCTTTACTGGCCCACCTTTACTGGCATCGTGTGCCAGCCGCGCACGGTGGAGCTGCGCGCACGGGTGGCGTTGGCGGTGTCGACCTCCCAGTCCGGGAAGCGGGCCAGCACCTCCTCCAACGCGATGCGTGCCTCCAGGCGGGCGAGGGCGGCGCCGATGCAGAAGTGGGTGCCGTAGCCGAAGGCGAGGTGACGCCCGATGCTGCGTTGCACATCGAACGCTTCGGGGTCGGGGAAGACGCGCTCGTCGTGGTTGGCCGACGACAACAGCAGCACGAGTGCCGCCCCGGCGGGCACGGTGCGGCCGTGGTACTCGACATCGGTGGTGACGTAGCGGGCCACGCGGGGCCCGGGTGACTCGATGCGCAGCAACTCCTCGATCGCGTTGGGGATCAGGGAGCGGTCGGCGACCAGGGCACGGCGCTGATCGGGGTGCTCGCCGAGCAGCTTGCCCATCCAGCCGAACATCCGGCTGGTCGTGTCGACGCCGGCGCCGGCCACCACCGCCATGAAGATCAGGATCTCCTCGGTGGTGAGGGTGCGGGTGACCCCGTGCTCGTCGGTGAACTCCGCGTGGAGCAACTCGGTCACCAGATCGTCGGAAGGGTTGGCGGCGCGCCAGCGCACATAGTCGGCGAACATGTCACCGTCGAAGTAGTGGTCCTTGCGCACCTTCAGCGGCTCGCCCGGGGTGTTGCGCAGGTTGCGCTGTGCCTGGCTGCGCAGCGCGGGCTGCTGGTCGTCGGGCAGCCCGACCAGCATGCCGATGGTACGCATGGGGAGGTCGGCCCCGAAGTCCTGCACGAAATCGAAACCGTCGCCGCCCACGAGGGGATCGAGGCACGCCGCGCAGAAGGCACGCACTTTGGCCTCCAGCGCGGTGATGCGGCGCGGGGTGAACATCCGTGAGATGAGGTTGCGGTGGATGGTGTGGGCCGGCGGGTCCTCGTTGATGAACACCATCGGGGGCATCACCGGGTCGGCCTTCACGACCTCGAGGATGTCGCCTTTCGACGAACTCAAACGGGTGAAGTCCTTGAGCCCTGCCTCGACGTCGTCGAAGCGGCTGAGCACCCAGAAGTCGTGGCGTTCGTTGTAGTACAGCGGTGCCTCGTCGCGCAGCCGCCGGTACACGGGGTACGGGTCGGCGTCGATCGCCACGTCCCACGGGTCGTAGTACAGCTCATCGCTCATCGTGTCGATCCCTTCCCTATACGACTGTATAGTGTGGCACACTTCGGCCCTGGGGAGGAGCGAGATGGCACGTACAGCGGTGGTCACCGGCGGCGGTTCCGGCCTCGGCGAGGCCATCGCCCGCCACCTCGCGTCGGCAGGGCACCGGGTGGGCGTGCTCGACCTCGACGCGCAGTCGGCTTTGGAGGTGGCGAGCGGCATCGCCGAGTCCGGTGGTTCGGCGATCGGTCTCGGCGTCGACGTGTCCGATCGCGGTGCGGTCGGCGTCGCCTACGACGAGGTGCGGCGTGCGTTCGGGCCGATCGAGATCGTGGTCACCAGCGCGGCGATCGCCGGCTTCACCCGCTTCGAGCAGATCCAGGTGGACGACTGGGATCGTCACTTGGCAGTGAACGTGTCGGGCACGTTCCACTGCATCCAGCTGGCCGTTCCCGACATGTTGGCGGCGGGCTGGGGGCGTGTCGTCACGCTGTCGTCGGCAGCAGGCCAGGTGGGTGCGCTGCGCCAGGGGCACTATTCGGCCACGAAGGGCGCCGTGATCGCCATGACCAAGACCATCGCCCTCGAGTACGCATCGCGGGGCATCACCTGCAACTCGGTGGCCCCGTTCGTCGCCGCAACCCCGCTGTTGCGTGCCAAGCAGTCGGCAGGGCGACTGCCGGGTGACGACGTGCTCGCGCGCATGATCCCGGCGGGTCGCCCTGGCGAGCCCGAGGAGGTCGCGGCTGTGTGCACGTTCCTGTGTTCCGACGCGGCCGGCTATGTCACCGGGCAGATCATCGGCGTGAACGGAGGTGCGGTCGTATGAGTGGTCGACTGAATGACGCTGCAGGGGTCGGGAGCGATCGGTTCGATCTCACCGGCCGTGTCGCGCTGGTGAGCGGAGGTGGTACGGGCATCGGGCAGGCGTGCGCCTTGGTGCTCGCCCGCCATGGCGCCGACGTGGTGGTGGCCGGCCGGCGGCCCGAGCCATTGCACGCCACGGTGGCCGAGATCGAGGCGCTGGGTCGCCGCGGCCTGGCCGTGCCCACCGATGTCACCGATGTGGGCCAGTGCGCGGCATTGGTGGAGCGCACGATGGCAGAGCACGGGCGCATCGACATCCTGGTGAACAGCGCCGGCGGCGGACCCACCAAGCCGATCATGAAGTGGGCCGACGGCGAGTGGGACGAGCTGATGCAGCTGAACCTCGGCAGCGTGTGGTTCCTGTCGCGGCTCGCCGCGCAACCGATGCTCGCGCAGGGCAAGGGCGCCATCGTCAACATCTCCTCCGGCGCAGGCCTGTTGTCCATGCCGCAGGCCGCGATCTATGGCGCGGCGAAGGCAGGGGTGATCAACCTCACCGGTTCGATGGCCGCAGCATGGACGCGCAAGGGGGTGCGCGTGAACTGTGTCGCCTCGGGTGCGGTGAGGGCGGCAACGCTCACCGACGAAGCGGCGCGCCTCGGCTTCGACGTCGATCTGCTGGGCGACACCAACGGGTCCGGTCGCCTCGGCGAACCGGAGGAGATCGCCTGGCCGGTGCTGTTCTTCGCGTCCGATGCCTCCAGCTTCTGCTCCGGCCAGACGCTGTACGTGCACGGCGGGCCCGGCCCTGCCGGGGTCTGACGGTCAGGCCCCGTCGGCTGTGCCCGCGCGGCGTTCGATCCGCTCCAGCAAGCGGGTGAAGTACGCGTCGATGTCGGCGTGACCCGTGGTGACGCCGAGCGCCTCCTCCATCTGCAACAGCTTGGGCACGCCCGTGATGAGGAACAGCAGGGCGGCCGCCGTGGGGGAGTCGTCGTCGGTGTCGGCGAGATGGCCGATCGCCGAGAGTTGCAGGTCGCGCACCTGCCCGGTGACCTCCGAGAGCACGGCGCGGACCCGCGGGTGGTGGTTGCCGAGGGCCATGTACTCGTTGATGAGCGCGGCGGTGGCCTCGTCGTGGCTGTAGCGCCACAGGTCGGTGAGCGGGTGGTCGCTGCCGCGGGCGAGGGTGCGGCGCAACCTGTCGAGGTTGCGTTCGAAGTAGCGCTGTACCGAGGCCACGAGCAGGTCGTCGAGGGTGGGGAAGTAGTACTGCACCAGCCCACCGGTGACGCCGGCCGTGGCGGCGACGGCGCGGTACGACACGCCCGCGTAGCCCTTCTCCAGCATCAGGCGCTCCACTCCGTCCAGCAATCGGTCGCGAGTGTCGGTGGCGCCCCGTCGGCTCACGTCGCCTGCTCCTGCTCGCCGACATCGTGGATCTGCCGTGCCCGGTGGAGCGTGGCGATGATCGCTCCACCGGGCTCGCCGGCGAGAATCGCTTCCGTGCTTGCGGGCATGCGCCGGCGCCAGTTGGCGCCTCCGATGGTGCCGGGGAGGTTGGGACGTTCGGTGCAGCCGGCGAGATCGTCGATGGCGGCGAGGGTGAGGACACACTGAGCGTTGGCGACGAGACCGTGCACATCGACCGCGGCCTGTGTCGCTGAGGTGGCACCGGCGACGGCGTCGTGAAGGGCCGTGTGCATCTCCGCGGATCCGTCGGTGCCGGCCCACACACCGGCCACCGTGGGCAGATCATGGGTGGTCACCGTGGCGAGGTTGGCAGCCGGCCAGTCGTGCGGGGAAGGGTCGAACCACCACACCTTCGTGCCGAGGATGCCGCCGGCGTGCATCGCCGTGTGCACCTCTGGCTGCACAGTGCCGAGGTCTTCGCCGACCACGAATGCCCCTGCTCGTGCCGCCTCGATGCGCACGACGGCCAGCAGTTCGTCGGCGGGCATCCGCACGTACGCACCCTCGGTGGGGCCGCCACCGGCAGGCACCCAGAACTGGCGGAACAGGCCCATCACATGATCGATGCGCAAGCCGCCCATGCCCTGGCTGGCGGCACGCACCATCCCGATGAAGGGGGCGTAGTGCGCGGCGCGCAGGCGCGATGGCACGAACGGGGGCAGGCCCCAATCCTGGCCCGCCGCGTTGAACGGGTCGGGCGGTGCGCCGATGCGCACGTCGAGCGCCATGAGGTCCTGGTGCAGCCAGGCATCGGCGCCGTCCGGTGAGCTGCCGACGGCGAGGTCGGCGATGAGGGCCAACCCGGCGCCGTCGGCGGCGCGGCGCAGTTCGGTGTGCGCGAGCCATTGCAGCCAGGCGTGGAATTCGCAGGCGCGGGCGAACTCGTGGTCGCGCAGCGGGAGGTCGGCGACCGCTGTCGAGCTGGGGTGGCGCAGCTCGGTGGGCCACTGTTGCCAGTTGGCGCCATGGCGGTCGGCGAGGGCGCACCAAGTGGCGAAGCGCCACAACTCCTGCCCTTCGGCGCGGGCCCAGCTGCGCCACGCAGGGTCGTTGCCCTCGCGTGCGAAGCGCAGGGACAATGCCTGGCGTTTGGCGGCCCATACCCGATCGCGGTCGATGAGCGCGCCCGCGTCGTTGGACAGCCCGCCGGGCGTTTCGCCGGGCATCGGGATGAGCAGGGGGTTCAGCCACCGTCGTGAGCTGGGGTAGTACGGGCTGGGCTCCTGCGGCATCGTCGGGGCGGGCGCGTGCAAGGGGCTGAGCAGGAGGGCGTCACCGCCGAGCTCGGCGACGCGCTGGCCCAGTTCCTCGACGTCGCGTAGATCGCCGATGCCCCACCCGTTGGCTCGCCACAGCGAGTACACCTGGGCCGCCACGCCCCAGCCGCGCAACGGGGGTGGGCATCGCGGTGGCGCCACCACGAGCGTGGTGACCGGACCGCCGTCGAGCGGGGCCAGCCGGTGGTAGCCGATCGGCAGCGTCGTGGGCAGGGCATCGACCTCGCCGTGGTCGCCGCCGTCCTCCAACGTCAGGTGGCAGCGGCCCAACAGCGAGTGGCCGGTGCCGTGCTCGACGAACCACAGCGGATCACCCGAGGGCGAGTCGGCCAGCAGCCCCCGGAGCTGGTCGATCGTGGCCGGTGGCGTCTCGTGCCAGTGGCCCTCCACGTCGTGGTAGCCCCGCGCGATTCCCCACTCGTCGTACACGGCTCCATTGTGGCGGTTCGTACACTCGGTGGCATGGCTTCACCGCTCATCACCTGGCAGTTGCGCCGCATCGGCGCCCGGCTGAGGGCTCGGCGCGAAGAGCTGGAGGTCATCGGCGAGCAACTGATGGCCCTCGAGGAAGGCGCCGACGAGGAAGCGATGCAGCGGCATCGGGCGCACGTGGTGGCCGAGATCACTCGCTTGCAGACACGGCAGGACGAGCTGCTCGACCGGCTCTGACCCGGTGGTGTGACCGGATTCCTGAGGTTCACAGACCCCGCGCCTGCCAGAATGGCCCGATGACCGTGCGTGTGGTGATCGCCGAAGACGAAGCCATCATCCGTCTCGACCTGCGCGAGACGCTGGAGGAGGAGGGCTACGACGTCGTGGGGGAGACGGGCCGCGGCGACCACGCGGTCGATCTCGTGCGCGAGCTGCAGCCCGACCTCGCCATCCTCGACATCAAGATGCCCCGCATGGACGGCCTCGATGCCGCGCGCATCATCAGCCAGGAGCGCATCTGCGGCGTGCTGATGCTCACGGCGTTCAGCCAGCGAGAGGTGGTGGAGGAGGCCCGCGACGCCGGTGCCCTCGCCTACCTCGTCAAGCCGTACCAGAAGAGCGACCTGATTCCCGCGATCGAGGTGGCGATCGGCCGCTTCCGCGAGCTGCAACAGCTCAGTGGCGAGGTCGACGCGCTCGGCGAGCAGTTGGAGACACGCAAGGTGATCGATCGCGCGAAGGGGGTGCTCATCGACGAGTGCGGGATGAAGGAGAGCGATGCGTTCACGTTCATCCAGCGCACCGCGATGGGTGAGCGCACCCGCATGCGCGATGTCGCCGACCGCATCCTCGCCGGCGCCCTGCGCCCGTAGCGCTGGGCGGCTAGGCGCCTGGGTGGCCGGGTGGCCGGTCGGCCGGGTGGCCGGTCGGCGCCGTGGAGGGCTGATCGCTGCCATATTCGGCCTGCGTCTCGTCGTTCCGATTTCGATTTCGCCGACTCGGCCGTGGCGGCGCGGCCGGGCCGGCCCGGTGCCGGTCTGGGCCGGCCCGGCGCCGGTCACCCCGAATCGAAATCGGAACGAGGAGACGAACGCAAGAATGTCCGCACGTGAGCCCCGGCGCGCAGGTGAGTCCGGGCGCGGCACGCTGGGCGCCTGACGCCCGCCCACCTCACCCGGAGCCGGCAATAGAGTCGTCCACGTGAAGATCCTCCTGCTCGACGGCAACTCGCTCACCTACCGGGCGTTCTTCGCCCTGCCCACCGACATGGCCACTGCCTCCGGCCAGGTGACGAACGCGGTGTTCGGGTTCACCTCGATGCTTGCCTACATGGTGAAGGATCAGCAGCCCGACGGCATCGCCGTGGCCTTCGACCGGCCCGAGCCCACCTTCCGCCACGAGGCCGACCCGAACTACAAGGCCCAGCGCGAGGCCGCGCCCGACATCCTCCGCCAGCAGATGGGCCTCGTGCGCGAGGTGCTCTCCGCGCTCAACATCGTCACCCTCGACATGGCCGGGTGGGAGGCCGACGACATCATCGCCACGCTCACCACGCAGGCGGTCGCCGCCGGTCACGACGTGGTGATCGTCACCGGCGACCGCGACAGCTACCAACTCGTGAGCGACCCTCACGTGAAGGTGCTCTACAACAAGCGCGGCGTCAGTGACTATGCGCTCTACGACGAGGCCGGCATCCTGGAGAAGACCGGTGTCACACCCGCGTTGTACCCCCAGTACGCCGCGCTGCGCGGCGACCCCAGCGACAACCTCGAAGGTGTGCCAGGGGTGGGGGAGAAGACGGCGGCGAAGCTGCTCAACCAGTACGGCAGCCTCGACGGCATCTTCGCTCACGCAGCCGAGCAGACCCCCAAGCTCAGCGCGTCGCTGGTGGAGCACGAGGAGAGGGCCCGTCACAACCTGCGGATGATGGTGCTGCGCCATGACGCTCCGGTGGACGTGGATTTCGCCGCGCTGTCGGTGCAGCCGAACGACGCTGAGGTGAAGCGCCTGTTCGACTTCCTCGAGTTCCGCGCCCTGTACGACCGGTTGTACGAGGCGCTGGGGATGATCGGGGCGGGTGCGGGCGCGGTTGCCGTCTCCTCCGGTGAGGTGCTGGAGGCCGAGCTCACGGATGTCGCCGATGCGGCCGCGGCCGCGGCGCTCATCGGGTCGCTGGCGGTGTTGGATGTGATCCCCGCGTGGTCGGGCGAGGCGGGCCGCAGCGAGTTGGTGGGGCTCGCCGTCGTCACCGACCCTGCCGGGGCCGAGGTGTCGTGGATCCCCGGCGATGTGTGCCTCGCCCCGACGGTGCTGGATGCGTTGGGTGCGCACCGTGCATGGCGCGGTCACAACGCGAAGGCCCTGATGCGCTGGCTGCTGGGCCGCGGTGGTGAGGTGCCCGGGCTGCGGCTCGACACGGCGATCGCTGCCTATCTCATCGACCCGGCCGACACCCGCTATGCACTGCGCGATCTGCTCGACCGGTACACGCGGTTCCAGTTGCCCGACGATTCGGCGCAGGCCAGCGGCCAACTGGACTTCGGTGGGGGGCCCGACGAGCGGCGCATCGCAGCGCGCGAGGCGCTGGCCGTTTCCCATCTCGCGGCCGCGCTGGAGGCCTCGCTCGACAACCAGGGCATGGCCGAGCTGTACCGCTCCATCGAGAACCCGTTGGTGGCGGTGCTGGCCAAGATGGAGCACGTCGGCATCGCGGTGGATGTCGCCGAGCTGAAGCGTCTCAACGAGCGGCTCACCTCGGAGGTCGAGCGGCTGGGCGCCGAGCTGGTGCGGGTGGCGGGCAGGCCGTTCAACCTCAACTCGCCGATCCAGTTGCGCGAGATCCTCTACACCGAGCGTGGGCTGGCCCCGGGCAAGAAGACCAAGACCGGTTTCAGCACCGACGCGGCCACCCTGGAGAAGCTGCGCGACCAGTGGCCCGAGTTCATCGAGCCCCTGCTGGCCTACCGCGAGGTGGAGAAGCTGCGCGGCACATATGGAATTGGTCTCTTGAACGAGGTGGCGCCAGACGGGCGTATCCACGCGACGTTCAACCAGACGGTGGCACGCACCGGCCGTCTGTCGAGCGACCAGCCGAACCTGCACAACATCCCCGTGCGCAGTGAGGAGGGCCGCCAGTTCCGTGTGGCGTTCGTGCCCGGTGCTGGATGTTCCCTCTTGGTCGCCGACTACAACCAGATCGAGCTGCGCTGCATCGCCCACCTCGCGCAGGATCCGGGCCTCATCGAGGCCTTCACGATCGGCACCGACATCCACAACGCCACGGCGTCGCGGGTGTTCGGTGTGGCCCCGGCCGACGTGACGATCGAGCAGCGCTCGAAGGCGAAGATGGTGTCGTACGGCCTGGCCTACGGCATGGAGGCGTACGGCCTCGCTCAGCGGTTGGCGATCCCGGTGGACGAGGCGTCGGTGATCCTCAACGCCTACTTCGTCGCCTTCCCCAACGTGAAGGACTACATGGACCGCACGGTGATCGAGGCGCGCATGCGTGGCTATACCGAGACCCTGTTCGGCCGCCGTCGCCCGATCCCCGAGCTGTCCAACAGCAACTTCCGCATCCGTCAGGCCGGTGAACGCCAGGCGATGAATGCCGGCATCCAGGGCCTCGCCGCCGACATCTTCAAGGTCGCGCTCGTGCGCATCGACCAGGCACTGGTGGACGCGGGCGTGGCCAGCCGGCTGGTGCTGCAGGTGCACGACGAGGTGCTGGTCGAGGTGCCCGAGGCCGAGCGCGAGAAGGTGGGCCCGCTGGTGATCGACCTGATGCGTTCGGCCGCGTCACTCGATGTCCCGCTCGAGGTCAACGTCGCCTGGGGCGCCACCTGGGCCGACGCCAAAGGCTGACCCAGGTCGATCTGCCCGCCCGGTGAGGTGCTCCTCAGCCTCGCCGACCCCGAGTTCTGCGCTCGTGTCGCGGCCTGACGTCCATGATCGGACGTGGATGAGGGACAGGAGGCAGAGTTGGCGGGCAGACTGGGGGAGTGAGCGACACCCATGACGCGCCCGACCAGGGGCACGGGCAGCACTGGTTCGAGCCGATTGCCGAGCACCTGGGGGCCGCGTACCTGAGGTACTCGTTCACCAAGGGCACCACGCAGGAGGTCGACTTCCTGATCGAGGCTCTCGGCCTCCAACCCGGCATGCGCGTGCTCGACGTGGGGTGCGGCCCGGGACGCCACGCCCACGAATTGGCCCGCCGCGGCATCCTGGCCCACGGGATCGACATCAGCGAACGGTTCATCGAGATCGCCCGGACCGATGCACCGCAGGGGGCGATCTTCCAGCGTCTCGACGCCCGCGGGCTCGAGTTCATGAACGAGTACGACGCCGTCATCTGCCTGTGCCAGGGTGCCTTCGGGTTGATGACCGCCAATGGCGACGACGAACTGATCCTGAAGAAGATGGCCCAGGCGCTGAAGCCCGGTGGGAAGCTGGCGCTCAGCGCGTTCAACGCCTACTTCGCGGTGAAGTACTTCGACGGCCAGAACGGGGCGACCTTCAACGCCGGCAGCGGGGTGAACCACGAGCACACCGAGGTGCGCGACGAGCAGGGCACCGTCAAACCGGTGGATCTGTGGACCGGCTGCTACACGCCCCGTGAGCTGAGGGTGCTGTGCCGCGTCGCCGGGCTGGCCGTCGACTCGATCAACAGCGTGGAGCCGGGCAAGTACCTGCTCGCCGAGCCGACGGTGGAGTCGCCCGAGTTTCTGGTGCTGGCCCACCGAACCTGAGCCCCGCCTGCGCTCGTTGACAATTCGTACACGCTTGGCCTGATGACGTTTCCGCAGGTGGCTGATATCGTTTCTGGGTCCGGAATCCGCCGGGCTCTTCAGTGTTCTTGTTCCGAAAGCAGTCGTCCCTTGTCCGATACCTCTACCACCTCTTCGACCGACTCCTCCTGGGGAACGTTCGACGAAGAGGGCAACTACACCCCCCGCCAGATCGTCTCCGACGACCTCGGCATGTCCTTCGCCGATGCCATCGCCGGCACCATGGTCTCCGTCGAGGACGGCCAGCTCGTCAACGGCACGGTGGTGAAGATCGAC
>WBZL01001754.1_pt1 | contig 22029 bp, 16 predicted proteins | sample 5204291 | NCBI WGS metagenome assembly WBZL01 (sample SAMN12344345, study PRJNA552823) | activated sludge metagenome | biome: Activated sludge suspended growth; feature: Nitrification reactor; material: Wastewater; isolation source: activated sludge from nitrification reactor of wastewater...
GAGGGCGATCTTGCCATGCTTGCGGCAGTCTCCGGTGTGGCGAGTTTCGAGGATCATGAGCGCGATGTTTGCACATCTCGCGTCGCGATGCCTGTGGCGTTCACCGCGGTGGGCGACAAGGCTCCGCGACCTTGTGCCGGGCGGCCTCTCCTCGGCGCGGCGCGGGCGCGAAAGCTTGACTATCATGGGAATGCATCCGATTCGCCGGCGCGCGGCGCGCGGATGCGAACCGGAAGCGCGGGAGGACGTCATGGTCGTGATCGTATTCCGCACGCGCCTGCGCGCGGGCGTCGACGAGGCGGAACTCGAAGGTGTGGGCGCCCGCATGTTCCAGGTGGCCGCATCCATGCCGGGCTACGTCTCGTACAAGGATTTCGCGGCGGACGATGGCGAGTTCGTTTCCATCGTCGAGTTCGACTCGCTGGAGACCCTCGCCGCATGGCGCGACCACCCCGAGCACCGGGAGATCCAGGCGCGGGGCCGCAGTCGGTACTTCAGCGATTACCGGGTACAGGTGTGCACGACCGTGCGCGAGTACGCCTTCACGCTGGACGGCGGGCGGGTCGAAGGGGCTTTGTGAATGCCGGCGCCGCCCGAGAATCTGCGCGTCTTCGTCGCCTCGCCAGGTGATGTCGCGGCCGAGCGCAAGCTGGCGCTCGAGGTCATCAACGGCATGCAGCGGCGCTGGTTCGCGCGCGGAAAGGTGACGCTCGACACCGTCGAATGGGACGACGACCTTGCCCAGGTGCCGATGGCGGCGTCGGCGACGCCGGAGGATTCGGTCATCGACTACCTGGGCCGGCCGCGGGATTGCGAGCTCACGGTGGTCATCCTGTGGTCCCGCATCGGCACGCGCCTGCCGAACTCGTTCCGCCGTGCCGACGGCAGTGCCTTCGAGTCGGGAACCGTCTGGGAACTCGAGGACGCAAGGGATCGCGGCCGCGATGTGTGGGTCTACCGCTGCACCCGTCCGCTCGAGATCACGGGGGATGACCTCAAGGCCCAACGCGTCGACGAAAAGCTCGCGCAGTACAGGGCGGTGGAAGCTTACTTCGTGCGGGCATTCCAGAACCCCGATGGTTCGCTCAAGGGCGGCGTGAACACCTTCGATACGCCGACCAGCTTCGGGAAGGCGCTCGGAGAGCACCTCGAGGCCTTCATCACGCGGCGCATCGATGCCCTGCGGGGCGCGAGTCCGCGTGCGCCCGCGGGCGGGGCGGGCGCAGGGGCGAAGCCCTGGCTGGTGCGCGAGCCCGTGCGCGATTACCACGTGGTGGGGCGCGCGGAGCTCGTCGACCGTGTGTGGCGCAAGCTGCGGGACGGCGTCGACACCAGCCTGCTGTTCCTGCCCGGCGTCGGCAAGACCACGGTCGCGCAGGAACTGCTGCGCGAGCGCGACAAGATCCTCGGGCATTTCGACGGCGTCTTGTGGGCCAATCTCGGCCGGCAACACGTCGACAGCGCGGAGCTGCGTGCATGGGGCGAAGCGCTCGGCATCCCGGCCGAGCGCATGAACAGTTTCGACGACAAGGAGCTTTGGCTGCGTGCGCTGCAGGACGCCATCGGCGACCGCTGCATGCTCGTGGTGCTCGACGACGTGTGGCGCACCGAGGATGCAAGGCGTTTCATGGAGCTGGGTCCGCGCTGTGTCTTCCTGTCCACCACGCGCTCGAAGACGGTGGCGAAGGAGCTCGGCGCCGGCGAGCTGGTCCCGGAGCTGGACCCGCCGCAGGCCTTCGGCCTCCTGTGCGAGGTCGCCCCGGGCGCCGTCGAGGCGGATCCGATGGCCGCCAAGGCCCTGCTCGGAACCCTGCAGGGCCTGCCGCTGGCGATCGTGCTGGTGGGCAAGGTCTTGCGCCGGGCGGCGAGCGAAGCGCATGCCGATCCCGCACGCCTGCGCCGCGCCTACGACGAGGTGGCGCAGGCGGGCCGCCGGCTCGGGCTGCTGCGTCCTGAAGACCAGCGCACGCTGGGGGAGGTGATCGAACTGTCCTTCGGCGCGCTGCGCAGCGACGCGGCGCGCGACGCGGCGACCGCGCTGTCCATCTTCCGTCCCAAGCCGAACGCCTTCGGCCGCGACATCGCGCTCGCCGTGGGGGAGGCCGACGAACAGACACTGGAGGACATCGGCGACATCGGGCTGATCGAGCAGGTGGGCAAGGACGTGTTCACGATGCACCGCATCATCGCCGAGTACGCGCGCACCCGCTTGCCCCTGCAGCGCTCGCAGGCGCTGCATCGCAAGGCGCTCGCCTTCTATGCCGAGAAGCTGCGGGGCTCGATCGAGAGCGATCCGGATGCCTATCTGAGCTGGTATCGCCACGAATGGGCGGAGTGGCAGGAGACCAAGGACGCCTGCCTGTACCACACCGCCCACAGCGGCGACTCGGTGGCGGGCGTGCTGGCTTTCCTGCGCGTGTTCTTCGATGCGTTCTGGTGGTGGGGCTACTACCAGCGCTTCCCGTTCTGCGAGCGGCTGGTCGTCGAGTGGAGGCAGCGCGAACTCGACGCGCGGGCGCGTGCCTTGATCGATCAGGTGGCAGCGTTCCAGGATGCCTACCCGGCGGGCCCCGACAAGCGTGCCGGCGGCGACTGGGTGCGCGCCGAGAGCGCGCTGCTCGGGATACGCAAGGCGCTCGGCCTCGATGGCGATGGCCGCCACATCACCGGCGAGGATGCTCGACGGGTGCGTGCCTTCACCGATTTCTTCCTTGCCGAAGCACGGGCCTATGGGCGTGACGAGCGCGACGAGGCCTTGCGCTTCTACGAGGCGGCGCGCTCGCTGTTTCTCGACGACGGCGTGTCCTGGGTCGCGGCCTGGATCGAGTTCTATGTGGCCCAATACCTGCTCGAGCGCGGCGAGTTCGCCGATGCCCGCCCGCATGCCCTGCGTTCCCTGGCCGAGGGCGCCGGCGAGTTTGGCGAGCGGGCGCCGCTCGCGGGGCGCGACTCCGAACTCATCGCCAACGACTATCGCCTGCTCGGCGATCTCGCGCTGGCTGCCGACGAGGTCGACGCGGCTGCCCGTGCCCATGGTCGGGCCACGCTCTACGCCTACGTCTTCCAGGCGATCCCCGAGCCGGTGGACACCTACACGATGGACTTCTATGGCGAGATCGTCGGTCGTGTCGCCGCATCGATCGCGCGCTGCGGATCGGGTGACCCGCGCGGCCGCGCGCTGGCGCTTGCGCTCCACGCCTTCTGGCGGCCTTGGCGGACGCATTGCGGCATCGGCGACGAACGCGACGAACTGAATGCAGCGCTGGATGCCGGCGACCCGGGGCGCCTGGCCGCTGCGCTGTTCCCGCCCGCCCCGGCGGTGGACGCGTTCGACTTCATCGACCAGGCGGCATCCTACAGTCGCGCCGTGCTCGCGGTGGTGCCCTCGTTCGTGCACGAGCTGGGCCCGCTCGACGAGTTCATGGCGGAGGTGGTCAGGATCCTGGCGGGGGGAGTGGGAGCGGACGGCACAGCGCTTGCTGGGCATGCGCCCCTGTATCGCATCGACGCCCGCAAGGGGCGACTCCAGCTATGCCTCGGTCGGACCGAATTCGCGTGATCGCTGCCGTCCGGCGGTGACACGGGAGGCTGGGGCAGGGCGCCTGTCCGGACCGGCAGACGCCGCGGGAAGACCGTCGTTGCCCGCCAGCCGGTGCCGGAACTGCTCCGGCGACATGCCGCTCCAGGCGACGAAGGCGCGGTAGAAGGTGGACGGGTCGGCGTAGCCGAGCTCGGCCGCGATGCGGGCGATGGGCTGGCGGGTCTTGGCCAGGCGCGCATAGGCGATGTCGCGGCGGGTGGCCTCCTTGATGTTGCGGAATCCCGAGCCCTCATCCTCCAGCCGCCGGTGCAGGGTGCGCGGCGACACGTGCAGGCGCTCGGCGACCTCTTCGAGCGAAAGGTTCTGCGGCAGCGCGTCGCGCAGGATGTCGCGCACGCGGAAGACCATCTCGCGGTCGCGCCGGTAGAGGGTGGTGATCTTTCCCGGTGCGCCCTCGAGGAAGCCGACCAGCGCCGCCTCGTCGCGGCGCAGCGGCAGCGCCAGCAGGTTGGCCTGCAGGCGGGCGGCCAGCTGCGGCGCGTCGAAGCTCGAATGCTCGGTGTAGACGAGCGCGTAGTCGTCCGCATGGGCCGGGCGTGCGTACGGGAAGGCGACCGCGTCGAGCGCCAGGCCGCGGCCGACGAACCAGCTCGCCACGCCGTGCAGCAGGCGCAGCAGCCATTCGTAGGCGAACACGCGCGCCGGGGCGTCGAGCCCGGGGCCGAGGCTGCCGCCGTCGTCCAGCAGCAACTCGGCGCGCGCGCCGTCCATCCGCAGCTCGATGCGGAAGGCGGGCAACACGATGCGCAGGAAGCGGATCGCGCGCAGCAGGGCCTCGCCCAGCGTGGGCGCGCCGAGCAGCGCGCGGCAGAGGAACTCGAAGCTGCCCGGGCGCATCGGCTCCGGGAGCAGGCCGAAGGCCTCGTCTTCAAGTGCCTCCACGCACAGGTTGTAGAGCAGGGCGTAGCGCTCGACCGGGATGCGCGTGTCGGTTTCTGCAAGGTCGATCCCGGCGCGTGCGAGCAGCGGCGTCGCATCGAGTCCGCGCCGCTGCAGCCCGGCCAGCATGCCGGTGACGAAGCCGGGCGCGACCGTGGCGCGGCTGCGGCGGGGGATCGCGGAAGCGGAAAGGCTGGGAGTCGACAGGGCGGGCTCCTGGCTTGGGTGGAGGGATCGAGCCGGCGCTGCGCAGAGGCTTCGCGACGCTGCGCTGTGCAGGCGCGGCACACGTTGCGATTTCCGCATCCGGTGCCTGCCGTCGTCATCGTCCGCGGTAGCGCTGCAATCGCGACTTGCGTCGCTCCCACGGGAAAGCGGCAACCGGCAAGCCGCCGAGCGCGCCATCGGTTGCTCGATTTGGCGGATTTTGCACGATCCTCGTCGGCAAGCGCAATGGCAAAGGCGTGAAGACCCTTCTAATATTGCAGGGATGTTCACACCCACCTGGAGACGAACGACATGACCGATCTGAGCGTTGCGCACAAGCTGTCGCCCTACAAGCCGAAGAACAAGGTGCGTTTCGTCACCGCTGCCGCGCTGTTCGACGGCCATGACGCGTCCATCAACATCATGCGCCGCATCCTGCAGTCGACCGGCTCCGAGGTCATCCACCTCGGTCACAACCGCTCGGTCGGCGAGATCGTCAATGCGGCGCTGCAGGAGGACGTGCAGGGCATCGCGATCACCTCCTACCAGGGTGGTCACGTCGAGTTCTTCAAGTACATGATCGACCTGCTGCGCGCCAACGGCGGCGAGAACATCAAGGTCTTCGGCGGCGGTGGCGGCGTGATCGTGCCGGCCGAGATCAAGGAACTCCACGAGTACGGCGTCACCCACATCTTCTCGCCCGAAGACGGCGCCAAGATGGGCCTTCAGGGCATGATCAACAGCGTCGTCGAGCGCTGCGACGTCGACGTCGCCAAGGCCGCGCCGCAGAAGGCCGATGCGGTGCTCAAGGCGCTCGCCGCCGGCGATCGCCGCGCGCTCGCGCAGATCATCACCGCGCTGGAGAACGGCGGCTACGGCGACGAGGTCAAGAAGGCGCTGATCGAGGCCGCGGCCAAGACCAAGGTGCCGACGCTCGGCATCACCGGCACCGGCGGCGCGGGCAAGTCCTCGCTGACCGACGAGCTGGTGCGCCGCTTCCGCCTCGACCAGGACGACAAGCTCAAGCTCGCCATCGTCTCCATCGACCCCTCGCGCAAGCGCACCGGCGGCGCGCTGCTCGGCGACCGCATCCGCATGAACGCGATCGAGCACGCCAACATCTACATGCGCTCGCTCGCCACCCGCGACACCGGCTCGGAAGTCTCCGCCGCGCTGCCCGAAGTCATCGCCGCGTGCAAGCTCGCGGGCTTCGACCTCGTCATCGTCGAGACCTCCGGCATCGGCCAGGGCAACGCCGCGATCGTGCCCTTCGTCGATCTGTCGCTGTACGTCATGACCCCGGAGTTCGGTGCCGCCAGCCAGCTCGAGAAGATCGACATGCTCGACTTCGCCGACTTCGTCGCCATCAACAAGTTCGACCGCAAGGGCGCGCTGGACGCGCTGCGCGACGTTGCCAAGCAGTACCAGCGCAACCGCGAGCTGTTCAACCAGCGCCCCGAAGAGATGCCGGTGTTCGGCACCATGGCCGCGCGCTTCAATGACGACGGCGTCACCGCGCTCTATCAGGCCGTGCTGCCGGCGCTCGTCGGCAAGGGCCTCAAGGTCGCCAAGAGCAAGCTGCCGGTGGTCAAGGTGCGCGCCTCGTCCGAAGGTCGCGCCATCGTCCCCGCCGACCGCACGCGCTACCTCGCCGAGATCGCCGACACCGTGCGCGGCTACCACAAGCACATCGAGCAGCAGGCTCGCGTCGCGCGCGAGCGCCAGTCGCTGAAGATCGCCAAGGGCCTCTTCGAGCAGTGCGGCAAGGACGCGGGCTCGTTCGCGGAACTCATCGACTGGAAGGACGGCGAGCTCACCCCGGCCGCGAAGAAGCTGCTCGACATGTGGCCGAAGACGCGCGAGCTCTACGCCGCCGACGAGTACGTGGTGAAGATCCGCGACAAGGAGATCCGCACCCAGCTCACCAGCACCTCGCTGTCGGGCAGCAAGATCCGCAAGGTGGCGCTGCCCAACTTCGAGGACGCGGGCGAGACGCTCAAGTTCCTGATGAAGGAGAACGTTCCCGGCTCCTTCCCCTACACCGCCGGCGTATTCGCGTTCAAGCGCGAGGGCGAGGACCCCACCCGCATGTTCGCGGGCGAGGGCGACGCCTTCCGTACCAACCGCCGCTTCAAGAAGGTGTCCGAGGGCATGCCGGCGCACCGCCTGTCCACCGCCTTCGACTCGGTCACCCTGTACGGCTGCGACCCCGACCTGCGTCCCGACATCTACGGCAAGATCGGCAACTCCGGCGTGTCGATCGCCACGCTCGACGACATGAAGGTGCTCTACGACGGCTTCGACCTGTGCTGCCCGACCACCTCGGTGTCGATGACCATCAACGGCCCGGCGCCGATCATCCTCGCCTTCTTCTTCAACACCGCGCTCGACCAGCAGGTGGCCAAGTTCAAGGCCGACAACGGCCGTGATCCCACCGAGGACGAGCTGCAGAAGATCAAGGAATGGACGCTGTCGACCGTGCGCGGCACCGTGCAGGCCGACATCCTGAAGGAAGACCAGGGCCAGAACACCTGCATCTTCAGCACCGAGTTCGCGCTCAAGATGATGGGCGACATCCAGGAGTACTTCGTCCATCACGACGTGAAGAACTTCTATTCGGTGTCGATCTCCGGCTATCACATCGCCGAAGCCGGCGCCAACCCGATCAGCCAGCTCGCCTTCACGCTGTCGAACGGCTTCACCTACGTGGAGTCCTACCTCGCGCGCGGCATGCACATCGACGACTTCGCGCCCAACCTGTCCTTCTTCTTCAGCAACGGCATGGACCCCGAGTACTCGGTGATCGGCCGCGTCGCCCGTCGCATCTGGGCGGTGGCGATGAAGAACAAGTACGGCGCCAACGAGCGCAGCCAGAAGCTGAAGTACCACGTGCAGACCTCCGGCCGCTCGCTGCACGCGCAGGAGATGGACTTCAACGACATCCGCACCACGCTGCAGGCGCTGATCGCGATCTACGACAACTGCAACTCGCTGCATACCAACGCCTACGACGAAGCGATCACCACGCCGACCGAGGAGTCCGTGCGGCGTGCGATGGCGATCCAGCTCATCATCAACCGCGAGTGGGGCCTGGCCAAGAACGAGAACCCCAACCAGGGCGCCTTCATCATCGAGGAGCTCACCGACCTCGTCGAGGAAGCCGTGTTGAAGGAGTTCGAGGCCATCGCGTCGCGTGGCGGCGTGCTCGGTGCCATGGAAACCGGCTACCAGCGCGGCAAGATCCAGGAGGAGTCGCTCTACTACGAGCACAAGAAGCACGACGGCTCCTACCCGATCATCGGCGTGAACACCTTCCTCAATCCGAAGGGCCAGGCGCAGCAGGAGATCGAGCTCGCCCGTTCGACCGAGGAGGAGAAGCAGGGCCAGTTGAAGCGCCTTGCCGACTTCCACGCCCGCAACAAGGACCAGGCGCCCAAGTGGCAGGCCAAGCTGCAGCAGGCCGTCATCGACAACACCAACGTGTTCGAGGTGCTGGTCGATGCGGTGCGCTACTGCTCGCTGGGGCAGATCACCGAGGCGCTGTACAAGGTGGGCGGGCAGTACCGCCGCAGCATGTAATCACGCTGCAATCGCGACTCGCGTCGCTCCTACGGAAAACCACCGCGCTTCGGGAGGTGGCGGAAGGAGCAACGCGAGTCGCGATATGTGGGAGCGACGCAAGTCGCGATCGTGCGGTGTGTGACAATGGCGGCCGTCCCCGAACGCGCCCGCAGCCATGAACCTCACCACCCCCGCCTTGCTCTTCCCGGCGATCTCGCTGCTGCTGCTCGCCTACACCAACCGCTTCCTCACGCTTGCCCAGGTGATCCGCCAGCTCAACGCCTCGCCCGATCGCGGCGCCGCGCTGGTGCAGTGCCAGCTCCCCGGGCTCAAGCGCCGGATCACCCTCACCCAGTACATGCAAGGCTTTGGCGTGCTGAGCTTCCTGCTCTGCGCGCTGTCCATGCTCGCGCTCTTCCTCGAGGCCGAGGTGGCCGGCAAATGGATGTTCGGCACCAGCATCGTGACGCTCGCGGTGTCGTTGGTGCTTTCGCTGGTCGAGGTGTTGTTGTCGACCGAGGCGCTGTCGCTGGTCGTCCGCGACCTGGAGCAGGCGAAGCGGGAAGGGGGGACGCCTTGCTCCTGACGTCGTGCCCCTTTGCGTCGCCTCACCGGCTTGTCAGCTTGAGCTCGATGCGGCGGTTGCGCGTGTAGGCTTCCTCGGTGCTGCGCGCATCGAGCGGGTGGAACTCGCCGTAGCCGGTCGCGGCCAGGCGCTCGGGCGGGATGCCCTGGCCGCGCAGGAACTTGACGATGGCGAGGGCGCGGGCTGTCGATAGCTCCCAGTTCGACGGGAAGCGGGCGGTGGCGATCGGGCGGCGGTCGGTGTGGCCGTCCACCTGCAGGACCCAGGGCAGGTCCTTGGGCATGTCGGCGGACAGCGTCTTCAGCGTCTCGGCCAGGCGGGTGAGCTGGACCATGCCGTCGGCGCTGACCTCGTCCGAGGCGGAGGCGAACAGCACCTCGCTGGAGAAGACGAAGCGGTCGCCGACGATCTGCACGTCCTTGCGCTTGCCGAGCACCTCCTGCAGGCGGCCGAAGAACTCGGAGCGGTAACGTGCGAGTTCCTTGACGCGGCCGGCAAGCGCCAGGTTGAGCTCGCGGCCGAGCTCCTCGAGCTTCAGATCCTTGTCCTTGGCCGCGAGCTTGGCGGCGTCGAGTGCCGCATTGAGCTGCTCGAGTTGCTCGCGCACCGCGGCGAGCTGGCGATTGAGCAACTCGACCTGGGCGATCGCGGCGGCGGACATCTCCTTGTGTTCCTTCAGGCCGCGCTCCGAGGTGTCGAGTGCGCTCGCCAGGCGGGCGGCCTCGGCCTCGAGCTCGGTCTTCAGGCGCTGCAGGGCCTCGATGTCGGCAACGAGGCGCGCAGCCTCCTCGCGGCGGCTGCGCGCCTCGTCCTGGGCGGCGTGGAGCTCGTCGCGCGCGGCGAGCAGCTCGTTGCCGCGCGCTTCGCTCTCGCGCCGGGCGGCGCTCAGCGAGGCCGAGAGCTCGCCGACCTCGGCCTCCGCTCGTTGGCGCGCGCTCTGTTCCAGGCTCAGTGTCCTGGCGAGGGTGGCGAGCTCGGCCTCGAGCTGGGCGAGCGCGCGGTCGCGGCCGCTCACCGCGTCGGCGAGCACGAACTGGCCGATGACGAAGATCAGGATCACGAACACCATCACCATCAGCAGCGAGGCGAGGGCGTCGACGAAGCCGGGCCAGAAATCCAGCGGCCGGCGGCGCGCGAGTCGGGCCATGGCTTAGTCCGCCTTGCCGGCGCCGGCACCACCGAGCGCGGCGCCGATCGTGCGCGACAGCAGGCGCAACTCGGCGCGCAGGTCTTCGGTGAATTGCACGCCCTGGGCGGGCTGCTGGGCGAGCTGGCGCAGCAGCCCGCGCAGCTCGTCCTGGGTGGTGGACAGCGTGGACAGGTCGCGCGATTCGCGCCCGATGAGATCGGCCAGGCGGGTGAGCTGGGTGTTGAGCTCGCCGAGGTGCTCGGCGGTGGCGCGGCGCTCGCGCTCGGATTCCGCGGCCGAGCGCTGCATGCGCTCGATGCTTTCGGCGGTCTGCTCGAGCAGGGCCTGGACGTAGGCGGGCACGTTGCCCTCGCCCTCGGCGCCGACGCCGGAGGGCAGCTTGGTCATGTGCGAGAGCCAGTCCTCGAGCTCGTTGTAGAAGCGGTTCTGTGCATGGCCGGATTGCAGGTCGAGGAAGCCGACCACGAGCGAGCCGGCGAGGCCGAAGAGCGAGGTCGAGAAGCTCGTCGCCATGCCGCCGAGCGGCGCGTCGAGCTTGGCCTTGAGCGCCTCGAACATGGCGACGGGATCGCTGCCGACGCTCAGGCTGCCGATGATCTCGCCGATGGACCGGATGGTGGCGAGCAGGCCCCAGAAGGTGCCGAGCAGGCCGAGGAAGATCAGCAGGCCGATCAGGTAGCGCGAGAGGTCGCGCTGCTCCTCGAGGCGGATCTGCACGCCGTCGAGGATGGAGCGGGTGGAGGCCGGCGACAGGTGGGCCTGGCCGCGACGGCGGTTGGAGAGCACACGTGCCATCGGGGCGAGCAGCACCGGCTGCAGGCCGGTGGCCGAGCCGCCGCCGGCGCTGTGCTGGAATTCCTCGATCCACAGCACCTCGCGCTGCAGCCGCCACACCTGGCGCAGATTGACTGCGATGCCGACCGCGAGGACGAAGAGGATCACGCCGTTGAATGCGGCGTTGGCGATGAAGGCGTGCTTGAGTTGCGGGACCAGGGCGGCGGCGAGCGCGGCGACGAGGGCGAGAAACACGGCCATCCAGGTCGTGACATGGACGGGTCTGGTGAAATCCTTGCGTTCCATCGGGTGTTTTTCCGGAGCTTTGGGTGACGAGTGCCCATTCGGGGTCGCGTGGCGACTGCGAGTCTAGCGCGAACCGCGTTAAATGGCGGAGTCGTGATCTATGTCATGGGATGAGGGGCGGTGGGCTCGCTATCTTCGAGCCTTTTGCTCACTCGGACCCGATCCGCGATCGGGAGAGGTGTTGCCCGGTGTCGACCGTGAGACCCGTTTGCATCGCCGCGATCGCGGCGATGAGCTTGTGCGCGACGAGCGCCGCCGCGCTGGCGGCAGGACGGCCTGTGCAGGCCGACGCCCCGCGCTGGAGCGCGAGCGGCTTCGGCACGCTCGGCGCCGCCTGGCACGACGAGGACGATACGCAGTTCCGCCGCAGCGTGGACCAGCATCGTGGCACGCGTGCGAACGAACTCGACTTCGGTGTCGACAGCTCGCTCGGCCTGCAGGTGCACGGTGCGTTGACGCCGCAGTGGTCGGTCATGGCGCAGGCGGTCATGAACCAGGGGCGCCACGGCGAGTGGGGACCGCACCTGGTATGGGGCTTCGTCAAGCACGTGCCCAGCGACTGGCTCGAACTGCGCGCCGGTCGCCTGGTCACCGATATCTACCTCGACGGCGACTCGCGCCACGTCGGCTACGCCTACACGACGGTGAGGCCGTATGCCGACGTGTACGGCCGTCTGACCTACGACAACTTCGACGGCCTGGATGCGACCCTCCAGCACGCGCTCGGCGACGGCCTGCTGCGCTTCAAGCTGTTCGGCGGACGTACGCGCGGCAGCGTGTTCCTGAACCGGATGGAGCATCCGGTGCCGATCGGCCGCAGCTTCGGCGTCACCCTGGACTGGATCGGGCCGGAACTGAGCCTGAAACTGTCCTGGGGCAACATGGTGTCCACGCGCAACGCCATCTATCGGGAGCTGCCGTTCACGCTGCGTCACCTCGCGAGCCTGGCCCCGGGGACGGAATTCGCAGGGCAGGCCGTGGCCCGCGCATCCGAGATCGCGGGGTCCAACCGGATCGGTTACCTGGGGGCGGCGCTCGGCTGGGAGCGCGGACCGTTCTCGCTGCAGCTCATGGCCACCGACATGTCGATGTCCGTGTACCCGCGCTTCGAAGGTTGGGGGACGGGGGCGACCGCCGCCTATCGGGTCGGGCGCTGGAAGCCTTACCTTACCGGCTCGCGCAGCATCCTCGATCCTGTCGATCGGGCCCTCGACGTGCCGCCGGCGTTGGACCCCGCGGGCCAGCTGCGCGGTTTCTGGCAGACCGTCCACGGCTACACCCGCCACGACCAGACCACCATCGGCGTGGGCGTGCGCTATGACTTCGCCGACAACATGGCCTTGAAGCTGCAGTTCGATCGCATCGACGCGAAGCGTTCCTCCGCGTTGCTCGACGATCGTGGTTTCGTCACCGGCCCGCGCTCGCCGACGGTGTTTTCCGCAACGCTGGATTTCGTCTTCTGAGCGTCCGGCCATGCGAATTCATACGCTCGTCGCTGCGCTCCTCGTGCTGCTGCTCCCGACGCACGACGTGGCGGCTGAGGAACTCGTCCTCATCGTCAATCGCGACAGCGGCATTTCCGCCCTGAGTCGCGAGCAGGCCAGCCATCTCTTCCTCGGGCGCGTGAAGATGCTGCCTTCGGGGGCGCGCGCCAACGTGGTCGAAGTGGAACCGTTGCGCGCAAGCTTCTATCGCCGCCTGCTCGGGCGCGACATCGCCGAGATCAACGCGTACTGGGCGCGATTGCAGTTCTCCGGGCGGACACAACCGCCGCTGCGGGTCGTCGACAGCGCGGCCGCGATTTCGCGGGTCGCCCAGGATCCGGATGCGATCGCGTTCGTCGATCTCGTCCCCGACGATCCCCGCGCGCGGGTGGTGCTGCGCCTTGGTCCCTGAGCCCGCCGTCGGCCGGCTGTTGGGGGGCGGCATCGCCGCGGTCGGTAGCGCCAAGCGGGTCGGGCGTGGCGTCACGCGCGGGATCGGCCGACAGGCCGGAAAGTCGCAGTACGGCTTCGCGTTCCCGGTCTGAGGGCCGGCCGCGGGTACGCAGGCGGCCTGCAACAATTCAGTACATTCCACAAACAGTTGCGCAAAAGTGGCTTGCCACACTCCAGCCTGAACTGGAACGGACGCGTTCGCGCGTCCCGCCCGGGCCCTGACAAAAAGCACCAGGGGCCCGGGTGCGGAGACAGACAGGACAAGACCAAAGGAGGAGTGTGGCATGGACACACGCACGAGCGCGTCCGAGCCCGGACAGGGCGGAGCAGGGCCGGACACCTTTCCGCGCTGGCTGATGCACCACGCCAAGGCGCGCCCCCAGCAGCCGGCGATGCGCGAGAAGGAATACGGCATCTGGCAGACCTATACCTGGGCGCAAGTGGCCGAGAACGTGCGCGCGATCGCCTGCGGGCTGGCGCAGCTCGGCTTCAAGCGCGGCGACCGCCTCGCGGTGGTGGGCGACAACCGCCCGCGGCTGTACTGGTCGGTGGCGGCCTGCCAGTGCCTGGGCGGCATCCCGGTGATGATGTACCAGGACGCGGTGGCCCAGGAGATGGCCTACGTGCTGCAGGACGCCGAGATCAAGTTCGCCGTGGTCGAGGACCAGGAGCAGGTGGACAAGATGGTCGAGATCCAGCCCGATGCGCCGCTGCTCGCGCATGTGATCTACGACGACCCCCGTGGCATGCGCCATTACACCCAGACCCTGCTGATGGGCCTGGACGAGCTGCAGGAGATGGGGCGCATCCACGACCGCAACCAGCCTGACTTCCTCGACGGCGAGATCGACAAGGGCGCCTCCGACGACATCTCGATCATGCTGTACACGTCGGGCACCACCGGCAAGCCCAAGGGCGTGTGCCAGACCCACGGCGCCTTCATCGCCGCGGCGCGCGGCGCGATCCAGTTCGACAAGCTCACCGACAAGGAGGACATCCTGTCCTACCTGCCGATGGCCTGGGTGGGCGACCACCTGTTCTCGTTCGCGCAGGCCACGGTGGCGGGCTTCACGATCAACTGCCCGGAGTCGGGCGAGACGGTGATGAACGATCTGCGCGAGATCGGACCCACCTATTACTTCGCCCCGCCGCGCGTGTTCGAGAACCTGCTGACCCAGGTGATGATCCGCATGGAAGACGCCGGCAGCCTCAAGCGCAAGATCTTCCATCACTTCATGGACGTGGCGCGGCGCTGCGGCGCCGACATCCTGGATGGCAAGCCGGTGTCGGGTGGCGATCGCTTCCAGTACTGGCTGGGCAACCTGCTGGTGTATGGGCCGCTGAAGAACGTGCTCGGCATGAGCCGCATCCGCGTGGCCTACACGGCCGGCGCGGCGATCGGGCCCGACCTGTTCCGCTTCTACCGCTCGATCGGCATCAACCTCAAGCAGCTCTACGGCCAGACCGAGACCTGCGCCTACGTGTGCCTGCAGCCCGACGGCGAGATCAAGCTGGATTCGGTCGGCAAGCCGGCACCCTTCGTAGAGGTCAAGCTCGCCGACAACGGCGAGATCCTGGTCAAGGGGCCGATGCTGCTCAAGGCCTACTACAAGCGCCCCGACGCGACCGCCGAGTCGATCAACGCCGAGGGCTACTTCATGACCGGCGACGCCGGCTTCTTCGACGCCGACGGCCACCTGAAGATCATCGACCGTGCCAAGGACGTCGGCAAGATGGCCGACGGCACGATGTTCGCGCCCAACTACATCGAGAACAAGCTCAAGTTCTTCCAGCACATCAAGGAGGCGGTGACCTTCGGTGCCGGCAAGGAATTCGCCACCGCCTTCATCAACATCGACCTCGAGGCGGTGGGCAACTGGGCCGAGAAGAAGGGCATGGCCTACTCCGGCTACACCGACCTCGCCCAGCAGGCTGCGGTGTACGAGCTGATCCGCGACTGCGTCGAGAAGGTCAACGCCGACCTCGCCGCCGACCCCAACATGAGCGGCTCGCAGATCAAGCGCTTCCTGATCCTGCACAAGGAGCTCGACGCCGACGACGGCGAGCTCACGCGCACGCGCAAGGTGCGGCGCAATTTCATCGCCGAGAAGTACGGCGTGCTGATCGAGGCGATGTTCGAAGGCCGCAAGACCCAGTTCATCGAGACCCAGGTCAAGTACGAGGACGGCCGCACCGGCAAGGTCTCGGCCGACCTGCGCATCGAGGAGGTGAAGACCTTCGCGCCGCAGGCCGGCAAGCGCGCGGCCTGAGGGGACGAAGAATGGACATGACCGACATGAATTCCGCTGCCACCACCACGCCTTCGGGCCGTCGCCAGGGCGAGGTCATCCTCGACCTGCAGAACATCTCGCTGCGCTTCGGCGGTGTAAAGGCGCTGACCGACATCAGCTTCAACATCCGCGAGCATGAGGTGCGCGCCATCATCGGCCCCAACGGCGCGGGCAAGAGCTCGATGCTCAACGTGATCAACGGCGTGTATCACCCGCAGGAAGGCAGGATCATGTTCCGCGGGCAGCAGCGCCAGAAGATGGAGCCGCACATGGCGGCCCAGCAGGGCATCGCGCGCACCTTCCAGAACATCGCGCTGTTCAAGGGCATGAGCGTGCTCGACAACATCATGACCGGGCGCAATCTCAAGATGAAGTGCAACCTCTTCCAGCAGGCGCTGTGGCTCGGCCCGGCGCTGCGCGAGGAGATCGCCCACCGCGAGAAGGTCGAGGAGATCGTCGACTTCCTCGAGATCCAGCACATCCGCAAGACCCCGGTGGGCGCGCTGCCCTACGGCCTGCAGAAGCGCGTCGACCTCGGCCGCGCGCTGGCGATGGAGCCGCAGATCCTGCTCCTCGACGAGCCGATGGCGGGCATGAACGTCGAGGAAAAGCAGGACATGTGCCGCTTCATCCTCGACATCAGCGACCAGTTCGGCACCACGATCGTGCTCATCGAGCACGACATGGGCGTGGTGATGGACATCTCCGACCGCGTCGTGGTGCTCGATTACGGCAAGAAGATCGGCGACGGCACACCCGACGAGGTGCGCAACAACCAGGATGTCATCAACGCCTATCTCGGCAGCGGGCATTGAGCGGAGCGAGTCATGGCATTTTTCATTGAAACGATGTTGGGCGGGCTGATGACCGGCATGCTGTATTCGCTGGTGGCCCTGGGCTTCGTGCTCATCTTCAAGGCCTCGGGCGTGTTCAACTTCGCCCAGGGCGCGATGGTGCTGGTCGCCGCGCTGGCGATGGCGCGCTTCTCCGAGTGGAGCAACGCCGCACTGGGCGGCGACAGCCTCTTCCTCGCCAACGTGATCGGCATCGTCGGCGCCGGCGCGGTGATGTTTGTGGTGGCCTGGGCGGTGGAGCGCTTCGTGCTGCGCAAGCTGGTGAACCAGGAGGGCGCCACGCTGCTGATGGTCACGCTGGGCATCGCCTACGTGCTCGAGGGCCTCGGCCAGACCTTCTTCGGCAGCGAGATCTACTCGATCGACGTCGGCATGCCCAAGGATCCGGTGATCATGTTCGAAGGCCTCTTCGAGGGCGGCGTGCTGATCAACAAGGAAGACTTCATCGCAGCGGCGCTCGCTGCCGTGCTGGTCGCCGGGCTCACGGTGTTCTTCCAGAAGACCGCGATCGGCCGCGCGCTGCGCGCGGTGGCCGACGACCACCAGGCCGCGCAATCGGTGGGCATCCCGCTCAACAAGACCTGGGTGATCGTGTGGTGCGTGGCCGGCCTGGTGGCCCTGGTGGCCGGCATCATCTGGGGCTCGAAGATGGGCGTGCAGTTCTCGCTCGTCACCGTGGCGCTGCGCGCGCTGCCGGTGGTGATCCTCGGCGGCCTGACCTCGGTGCCGGGCGCGATCGTCGGCGGCCTCATCATCGGCGTCGGCGAGAAGCTCTCCGAGGTCTATCTCGGACCCTACGTCGGCGGCGGCATCGAGATCTGGTTCGCCTACGTGATGGCGTTGATCGTGCTGCTGTTCCGGCCGCAGGGCCTGTTCGGCGAAAAGATCATCAACCGCGTCTGACCGGGAGACAACACAGTGTTCTATCGCGAAAACGGCCAGTTCAAGACGAGCTACGCGGCCGACCAACAGATCTTCACCATCGCCCAGGACAAGTGGTTCGTCTGGGGGCTGATCGCCTTTGCCGCACTCGCCGTGCCGATGCTGGCCGACGAGTACATGTTCCGCGCCATCCTGATCCCCTTCCTGGTGCTGTCGCTCGCCGCGCTCGGGGTCAACCTGCTGGTGGGCTATTGTGGCCAGATCACCCTGGGGGCGGGGGCCTTCATGGCGATCGGGGCATATGCGGCGTACAACTTCATGGTGCGCATCGACGGCATGCCGCTGGTGCTGGCGATGCTGCTGGGCGGCGTGTCGGCTGCAGCCTTCGGCATCCTGTTCGGCATTCCCAGCCTGCGCGTGCGCGGCCTCTACCTCGCGGTGGCGACGCTGGCGGCGCAGTTCCTGTGCGACTGGGCCTTCCTGCGCATCGGCTGGTTCACCAACCATTCGTCGTCCGGCTCGGTGTCGGTCGCCAAGCTGGAGATGCTGGGCTGGGTGATCGACTCGCCGACCGAGAAGTATCTGTTCTGCCTCGCCTTCGTGATCGCGTTCGCGTTCATCGCCAAGAACCTCACCCGCGCCGCGATCGGCCGCCAGTGGATGGCGATCCGCGACATGGACGTGGCGGCCGAGGTGATCGGCATCCGCCCGATGTTCGCCAAGCTGTCGGCGTTCGCGGTGAGCTCCTTCTTCGTCGGCGTGGCCGGTGCGCTGTGGGGCTTCGTGCACCTGGGTTCGTGGGAGCCGGCGGCGTTCTCGGTCGATCGCTCCTTCCAGCTGCTGTTCATGGTGATCATCGGCGGCATGGGCTCGATCATGGGCAGCTTCTTCGGCGCCGCCTTCATCGTGATCCTGCCCATCTTCCTCAACCAGTTCCTGCCCCTGCTCGGAAGCCTGGTCGGTGTCACCGTGTCGACCGCCGGCATCTCGCATGCCGAACTCATCATCTTCGGTTCGCTGATCATCTTCTTCCTGATCGTCGAGCCGCATGGCCTCGCCCGACTGTGGTCGATCGCGAAGCAGAAGCTGCGCCTGTGGCCGTTCCCGCACTGATGCAGCGCCATTTCCCGCAGTGCCCAAGAAGCCTATAAAAGGAGGAGACTCATGAAATTCCGCAACCTGGCCCTCGCGGCCGCCATCGCCTCGGTGGGCCTGTCGTCCGCCGTGTTCTCCACCGCCGCGCAAGCTCAGGCGCAGGATCAGTTCTTCCCGGTGCTGGTGTATCGGACCGGCGCCTATGCCGCCAACGGCAACCCATGGGCGAACGGCTATGTCGATTACCTCAAGCTGATCAATGCCCAGGGCGGCATCAACGGCGTCAAGCTGACCTACGAGGAGTGCGAGTTCGGCTACGCCACCGACCGTGGGGTGGAGTGCTACGAGCGTTTGAAGGGCAAGAACGCCACCCTGTTCCAGAGCCTGTCGACCGGCGTGACCTTTGCGCTCACCGACAAGGCCACCGTGGACAAGATCCCGCTGATCACCGCCGGCTACGGCCGCAGCGAGTCGCAGGACGGCTCGGTGTTCACCTGGAACTTCCCGCTGCTGGGCTCGTACTGGGTGGGCGCCGACGTCGCGATCCAGCATATCGGCAAGCAGGAGGGCGGGCTGGACAAGCTCAAGGGCAAGAAGATCGCGCTGGTCTATCACGACAGCCCCTTCGGCAAGGAGCCGATCCCGCTGCTGCAGGAGCGCGCGAAGATGCATGGCTTCGAGCTGCAGCTGCTGCCGGTAGCCCACCCCGGCGTGGAGCAGAAGGCGACCTGGCTGCAGATCCGCCGCGATCGTCCCGACCATGTGCTGCTGTGGGGCTGGGGCGTGATGAACTCGACCGCGATCAAGGAGGCCCAGGCCACGGGCTACCCGCGCGAGAAGATGCTCGGCATCTGGTGGGCGGGCGCCGAGCCGGACGTCAAGGACGTCGGCGCGGGTGCCAAGGGCTACAGCGCCCTGACGCTTCAGCACGGCGCGGAGCCCAACAGCAAGGTCGTCAAGGACATGCTGGCGATGGTGCATGACAAGGGCCAGGGCACCGGCCCGAAGGAGGAGGTGGGCTCGGTGCTGTACATGCGCGGCCTGATCTCGGCGATGCTGGGTGTCGAAGGCGTGCGGCAGGCGCAGGAGCGCTACGGCAAGGGCAAGGTCATGACCGGCGAGCAGGTGCGCTGGGGCCTGGAGAACCTCAACCTCGACCAGGGCAAGCTCGATGCGATGGGTTTTGCCGGCGTGATGCGCCCGGTGCAGACGTCGTGCACCGACCACATGGGCTCGTCGTGGGTGCGCGTGCATACGTGGGATGGCAGCAAGTGGGCGTTCAGCTCCGACTGGTATCAGGCCGACGACAAGGTGCTGCGGCCGATGGTGCTCGAGGCGGCCTCGAAGTACGCCGCCGAGAAGAATCTGCAGCGCCGTACCGCGGAGCAGTGCGCGCAGTAAATTGAAACTGAGTTGAAACGTGCCTCCGCGCCGCGCGGTGCGGAGGCCTTTTCCTGGAATCGAACATGAACGCTCCCAATCCGGCCTTCCTCAGCGTCAACAACATCGAGGTCATCTACAACCACGTCATCCTGGTGCTGAAGGGTGTGTCGCTGTCGGTGCAGGAGGGCAGCATCGTCGCCCTGCTCGGTGGCAACGGCGCCGGCAAGACCACCACGCTGCGCGCGGTGAGCAGCCTGCTCAAGGGCGAGCGTGGCGAGGTGACCAAGGGCTCGGTGGATTACAACGGCGAACGCGTGGACGCGCTGACGCCGGCGGACCTCGTCAAGCGCGGTGTCGTCCAGGTCATGGAGGGGCGGCATTGCTTCGGCCACCTCACCATCGAAGAAAACCTGCGCACCGGCGCCTACACCCGCAGCGACGGCAAGGCCGCGGTCGAAGAGACGCTGGAGAAGGTCTACAACTATTTCCCGCGCCTGAAGACGCGACGGAACAGCCAGGCCGCCTACACCTCGGGTGGCGAACAGCAGATGTGCGCGATCGGTCGTGCGCTGATGGCCAAGCCCAAGCTGGTGCTGCTCGACGAGCCCTCGATGGGCCTTGCGCCGCTGATCGTGGAAGAGGTGTTCGAGATCGTCAAGGATCTCAACACCAAGGAAAGGGTGAGCTTCCTGCTCGCCGAGCAGAACACCATGGTCGCGCTGCGCTATGCCGACTTCGGCTACATCATGGAGAACGGCCGCATCGTGATGGAAGGTGCCGCCAAGGATCTGGCCAGCAACGAGGACGTCAAGGAGTTCTACCTCGGTCTGGCGGGCGAGGGCCGCAAGAGCTTCCGCGACATCAAGCACTATCGCCGCCGCAAGCGCTGGCTGAGCTGAGCGCCACCGCCGCCGCGACATCACCCGACAATGCATCGAGCAGGGGAGCCGAGATGAACTTCCACGACACGCGCGAGACCCGCGATCCCGAGGCGCGCGAGCGCGAGCTGCTGAGCCGCCTGCCGGCGCAGATCGCCCATGCGCGCGCCGCCGCGCCCGCCTTCGGCCGCCTGCTGGCCGACGTCGACCCGGATTCGGTCACCAGTCGCGAGGCGCTCGCCACGCTGCCGGTCACACGCAAGTCGGAACTGCTCGAGCTGCAGAAGGCGGCGCGCCCCTTCGGCGGCTTTTCGGCGGTGGGCTGGGGGGCGGCGTGCAGGCGGGTGTTCGCCTCGCCCGGCCCGCTCTACGAACCCGAAGGCGCACGGCCCGACTACTACCGCCTGGCGCGCGCGCTGTTCGCCGCGGGCTTCCGTGCCGGCGACCTGGTGCACAACACCTTCTCGTACCACTTCACGCCCGCCGGCTCGATGATGGAGACGGCCGCGCACGCGCTCGGCTGCACCGTCTTTCCCGCCGGCGTCGGCCAGACCGAGCAGCAGCTCGCGGCGATCGCCGACCTGCAGCCCAACGCCTACGTGGGCACGCCGTCCTTCCTGCGCATCCTGCTCGACAAGGCGGACGAGCTCGGCGTACGGGTGTCGTTCGCCAAGGCCTTCGTCTCCGGCGAGGCCTTTCCGCCCAGCATGCGCGAGGTCTTCGCCGCGCGTGGCATCGCGGCCTACCAAGCCTACGCCACCGCCGACATCGGCCTGATCGCCTACGAGACCCCTGCGCGCCAGGGCATGGTGGCGGACGAGGACATCCTGCTCGAGATCGTTCGCCCGGGCACCGGCGACCCGGTAGCGCCGGGCGAGGTGGGCGAGGTGGTGGTGACCACCTTCAACCCGGACTATCCGCTGATCCGCTTCGGTACCGGCGATCTCTCTGCGGTATTGCCCGGCGCCTCGCCCTGCGGGCGCACCAACCTGCGCATCAAGGGCTGGATGGGACGCGCCGACCAGACCACCAAGGTCAAGGGCATGTTCGTGCATCCGGGACAGATCGCGCAGGTGGTGCGCCGCCACCCCGAGATCACCCGCGCGCGCCTGGTGGTGGACAACCCCGAGCTCAACGATCGCATGACGCTGATGTGCGAGGTCGCCGGCGGTGGCAGCGAGGCACTCGCCGGAGCGGTCGCGGCGAGCATCCGCGAGCTGACCAAGCTGCGCGGCGAGGTGGCCTTTCTTCCCACCGGCGCCCTCGCGAACGACGGCAAGGTCATCGACGACGTGCGCGCGTACGAGTAGCCGGAGGGGCTCCCCGGCCTCTCCCTGCGGCGCGCGCTGGCATACTGCCGTCTTCCCGCAAAACGATGGACGCGCACATGAACCCCGCATCGAACGCTCCCGCACGCGCGCCGCTCGCCGGCGTGCGCATCCTCGACCTCACCCGGCTGCTGCCCGGGCCGCTCGCCACCCAGCACCTGGCCGACTACGGCGCCGAGGTGATCAAGGTGGAAGACACCGGTGCCGGCGACTACGCTCGCACGATGGGCGCGATGGGGGGCGACACCAGCTGGTTCTACCAACTGGTGAACCGCAACAAGCGCAGCCTGCGGCTCGACCTCAAGCAGGAGGCGGGG
>WBZL01001755.1_pt1 | contig 22022 bp, 25 predicted proteins | sample 5204291 | NCBI WGS metagenome assembly WBZL01 (sample SAMN12344345, study PRJNA552823) | activated sludge metagenome | biome: Activated sludge suspended growth; feature: Nitrification reactor; material: Wastewater; isolation source: activated sludge from nitrification reactor of wastewater...
GGTGCCCAATAAATAACTCAACCCGTAACTTACAGCATGTGCCACGCCTACCTGGCTGTAAGCAATACTCATACCGCCGGCATAAGAAGCCATCATCAATTTATCATCACATTCATCATCCCATTCTTTTGCATTTACAAAAACATCACGACAAAGTTGCAATGCTTTCTCGCCATAACTTTTACTAAATTCATTCAGGTAGGTTCCTTCCAGGCTTTCTATACAATGTATGTAGCAGTCCATGCCCGTATAAAATCTTTGGTTCACAGGAGCATCTTTTGTCAATTCGGGATCTAATACAATTTGATCAAATGGTGTAAAGTCGGAATTCATGCCCAGCTTTTTAGTGGGCCCCGTCAGCACGGTTGTTCTCGATACTTCTGCACCGGTACCGCTTAGTGTGGGTATTCCGGCTTTATATACGCCGGCATGTTTTACTAAATCCCACCCTTGATAATCGGCAGATGAGCCGGGGTTGTTCATCATTAATGAAACAGCTTTTGCCAAATCCATGGTGCTGCCGCCACCAATACCTATGATGCCGCTAACCGTTCCAAACTCTTGTTTAAGATTATTTGCTAAATCATCTACATAAGTAGTTTTGGGTTCGTAAGTAACATCGGCAAATATGATTTTATCATTCCCCTTCAATGGAATATGGCTTGCCAATGGCTTTCCTTCAAAATAATGATCTACTAAAAAAACCATGGGAGCATTTCCTTTGCGATGGGGAGCCAGTATTTCATCTAACTGATTAAATGAACCACGGCCATAAATAACATAGCCTACCATTTTGAAATTGCGAAAAGCCATAACAAATATTTTTTATTGCTGCAAAGTTGCCGTTTATCAATCAAAATTCTTTGCAAAAAATCAGATAAGTTTTGCGGCCCTGTCCAAATCTTCGGGTGTATCTATTTCTACGCCCATATAATCTACCAGTACCATACGCAGGGGAATACCATTTTCCAGATATCGAAGACATTCAATTTTTTCTGCCGCCTCAAGTGGGGTGATGGGCCATTGTGTAAACCGAAGTAATGCATTTTTTCGAAACGCATAAACACCAATGTGTTCATAATACACCGTCGGATAATTTCTGTCTCTTGGATAAGGAATTACCGATCGGCTGAAAAAAAGTGAATTATTGTTTTTATCTACTGCTACTTTTACAAAATTGGGGTCCATTATGTCATCCAGACTGCTAATGGCCTGCATCATAGAAGCTACTTGTACCGATGATTCATCAAACTGCTGCAGCAATTTTTCAAGGGGTGCTTTTTTTACAAATGGGGTGTCGCCTTGTACGTTTACAATGATATCGGCGTCAATAGATGCTGCTGCTTCTGCTATCCGATCACTTCCACTCTCGTGCCGGTTGATGCTCATAACTGCTACACCACCCGAGGCATTTATTTCTGTCAATATTTCTTCGCTATCCGTTACTACTATCACTTCATCAAACAAGCCGGTTGCTACTGTGTTTTCATAAGTAAGCCTGATTACGGGTTTGCCATTTAATAGCTGCATCAGCTTACCCGGAAAACGAGTGGCTGCATATCGTGCCGGTATCATTGCAATCTTTTTCATCCTTTGCCTATTCAAATCAATTTATTAAAGTTCAAATTTTCAATTACAATCCTCCTCCAAAGAAAATTACCAGTTGGTTGTCCTGCATATACATTTCAAAAATGTACGTAGCCCCATCTGTAAATTCAATTTTTATTTTTTCAATGGTAAAGGGTCCACCATATTCCTGCTCATCCACGGTTTTGAAAAGTTTTATTTCATAATCATTATCATCACGTGTGATCTTTTTATTTGCCGTTGGAAATTCATCTTTTTCGCCAAACACCATCTTAAACTCCGGTATCAGTCTTAATAATAAAAAACCCTGTTGCAAACTAAAGTCAGGAAGAAAATAAGTGTCGGAGTTGTATTCGTATGCCAGAAACTGATGCCGTTCGCTTCCATTCTTATACAATTGTTTGCTAAGCTCCCATCCGCCTTCTTCTATTTGATTCATAGCACCTGAGCGTCTTACCAGTTTGGCTCCAAATGGTTGAGATGCCAGTGCAAGATATTGTTTCAAATCTTTTATACTGCTTAGCTTAGGTGGTGCCCAGGGCAGTAAATAATTATCAACTATATATCCGGTTTTATTATTGTATTTTACTTTTCTCCAGTAGCCCATCATACCTTCGGTAGTTACAGAAACCCAATTGCCCGGCTCTTCAAGTGTGGTTACTTTAGTGCCATAAGGGATTTTGTCAAGTACCTTTGAATCAATTTCGGGCTTTTCTCTCATGCTCAAGCCCGTTTTTGCGGCTACAAAATAATTGCCATAAGGCTGCGCTTTGCCGGTAATGGTTGTAAAAATAAATGCAACAAAAAATAGCATTTTCATAATTGCAGGTTTTGGTTTTTTATTTATGGTCTTTATTTGGCAAAAATGGATCCTTCAAAAGCCTGATAAAGTCTTCGTCTTTTTCAGCGGGATAATAACGATCGAGCCCGTATCGAATTTCTTTAGTATCCAATTTTTTAAAGGTGCCAAACATTCTGTCCCAAATTGAAAATGTTGCGCCATAGTTACTATCAGTATAAGGCTGCTTCCAATGATGGTGTACTTTGTGCATATTGGGCGAAACAAAAACATAGCTGATGAGCTTATCAACGTCTTTCGGCAGGTTGATGTTGGCGTGTGTAAATGCTGTAGCAACCACAACCAGGGTTTGATAAATCATAACAGCATACATAGGTGCTCCTGAAACAAAAATCAACAACAAAAAAAATATGCCTCTTAAAATACTATCGCCCGGGTGATGGCGAAGGCCGGTGGTTACATCTACATTCGTATCGCTATGATGGATAAGATGAAAACGCCAGAGCCATTTGTTTTTATGCATTACCCAATGTACTAACCAGCTACTGAAATCAAGTGCGAGTACACCTATCACAATTGTCATAATAATTCCGGAATGAAACCAATACACCAGTCCAAAGTTTTGTGCAGCACACCAGTCAGCCAATAATACAATAAGTACAGCAAGTGCCGTGTGAATGATAAGATGCATAACCGTAAATGCAAAGTTGACAGCCGCATGTCTTATTTTATTTTTCTTGTACCGCATGGGCAATAGCGGAATGGCTCCTTCCAATATCCAGAAGAAAAGCAACCCACCCACCAAAATAGCCATACGGTCAATCGGGCGTTTTTCAAGCGTGGCAAAATATTCAAGCAATTGATCCCACATGATGATTGATTGAGCGCAAAAGTTACAACTATTATACAAATATTATTAGCCGGCTTCTATTGAACTTGTTTTAAATTCAAAGCCACAGTCAAAGCAATGATTCACTTTGTCAATAGGTGCGGCATAGTTCACAAATAAACCTGTAATGACACTCAGCCAGTTTGATGTTTTCTTGGGTGTGCTTACCAACTCTATTTGATGCGAACCACAACGCGGACAAATCAAACGGGATTTTTGTTCTTCTTTTAATTGTTGTAAAATGGTGAGAGCTTTTTCGGCATCTTCATTTCGTGTCAGTAGCTTTATACCGCCTACCGCATGGGTAAGTATGGGATCAATAGTTACGGTAAACTCATCCTGCAGCCAGCTTTCCACACCGGCTGCTTCCAGCACTCCTTTTGCAATGTTGGCGTCAATATAATTTTGATATCTGTTGATAATAATGAAATCCATATTACATATTCAACCGGGGGTTGTGGCGCCTGTTTATATTAAAATTACTAAATAAAAAAGCAGTCACATTTTAATAACGGACTGCTTTGTATAAAAGAGTTTTCTCTTTATTGATTCAGCATCAAGGGCATTACCAGCATCAGCAATTCTTCATTGTCTTCTTGATCTACCGGCTTTATCAATCCTGCTTTTGTAGGTGTAGAAAGTTCTACATTTACCTCATTGCTTTCGGTAGCACCCAGCATTTCTATTAAAAAGCGGGCATTGAAAGCAATTACCAAATCTTCGCCATTGTATTGGCAATTCATTCTTTCGTTTCCTTCATTGCTAAAATCCACATCTTGTGCGGCCAGTTGCAGTTCGCTGCCGGTAATACTCAATGCTACTTGATTGGTGCTTTTATTACTAAAGATGCTTACACGGCGCAGGGCACTTTGAAAATCGGCACGGTTCAATGTAAGCCGATATGGATTGTCCGTAGGAATTACTACTTTATAATCGGGGAAGCGGGCATCTATTAATCTACAACTCATTTGCGTAGAGCCGTGTTTTATAAACAAATGATTGTCGTTATAACTAAGCGTTACCTCGTCTTCATTTGAAGGAATTGCACTTTTTACCAGATTGAGCGGTTTGCGTGGTACAATGAATGTGTCGGACTTGGGACACTTTACATCTGTACGCTTATACCTCACTAATCGATGTGCGTCGGTGGCTACACATTGCAGATATTTTTTATCCAGTTCAAAAAATACACCGGTCATTGCAGGTCGCAGGTCATCGTTGCTGGTGGCAAATATGGTTTCGTTGATTGCTTTTACAAGTGCTGAGGCCGTCATGGTAAATGAAGTAGTATCATCTGCCGATGGTTCTTTGGGAAAATTATCAGGATTTTCGCCCATCACTTTATACTTACCATTATCACTGGTAATTTCTATTCCAAAGTTTTTATCAATGTTAAATGTAAGTGGCTGCTCGGGTATATTTTTAAGCGAGTCCAATAAAATTTTTGCAGGAATACACACTCGGCCACTGTCTTTTGCTTCTATATCAAGCTGTATCCGCATTACGGTTTCCAGGTCGGTAGCTACAACAGTAAGTTTGTTCTTTTCAATTTCAAACAAAAAATCCTCAAGTATCGGAAGCACGGTGTTGGTATTTATAACACCGGAAATATGCTGCAGTTGTTTCAGCAGTGAAGACGATGACGCTATAAACTTCATTACAATTGGTTTGTGGCGAAACTACTGATTTTTAGATTACACACAACAGGTTCTCCTGCCCCGGTGGATTACTTTGTAAATAAATAAAAGGGGGACTTTAGTGAAAACTTTATGAAAAACAAAGTTCCAATTCCTTGTTTTGTATATTGCCCTTCCATTAATAAAATTCCTGAGAAATGCTCGACAGACTTTTTGGAAGATCTAAGAAAAAAAACGAGTCGGAGGCCGCATCTGCAGTGGTTTTTGGCCGCTATTCCGATAATAATAAATCGGTGGCACAAACCGCCCGCTGGACAGATGCCGATAATCTCTTTAAAGAAAAAAAGTACTTTGAAAGCCTGGACGCCTTTTTTGAATATCTAAAAGACGATGCCGAACAAAATACCTTATACGAAAGAAATGACGAAACCGGAAAATTTGAGATTTTCCAGGGTTCAAAAATTGTAAAAGGTATGTTTAACCGCGATGAACTGAAGGCAGAAGTAACACTGGCCGGCATGTTGCAGCCATCAGTTCCGGTAATGCGCCGTTTACTGGAGTCAAATTTCAGTCTGTATTATTCCCGTTTTGCGCTTGACGATGGTCGTCTTTGTATGCGCTTTGATAGCGATACCAATACTGCAAGCCCCAGTAAACTATATTATGGATTAAAGGAACTGGCTACCAAGGCCGACAAGCAGGACGATTTGCTGGTACAAGAGTTCTCAAGTCTGCAGGCTGTGGATAACGAGCATGTTGCTGCCATTCCGTTGGCAGAAAAAGAAGTAAAATATCGATATTTTCAAAGCTGGATTCAACAAACATTAGACACCATAGCATCGGTAGATGCAGATAAATTTTCAGGCGGAAATGCTTACCTGCTGCTTGCATTAATATTCAGAATAGATTTTCTGATAGCTCCCGAAGGAAAATTGCTTTCTGATCTTGAAAAAATAAATGGCATTTATTTTAAAAAAGATGAACGGCAAACCATTGAAAAAAACCAAGATATGGTTGATGCATTTAAAAAATTGCAAAGCCTGTCAAAGGAAGAGGTCATGAATAGCTTAATAAAATCAAAACATACTTTTTCTATTGTGTCGCCACAGCAATATAAAGTGATTGCAGACTCCATCAATGGCGCCAATACCAATATGAAATGGTATGTGGACAATAATTATCCGTTCTTCGCCACTCAAATAAATGAATATGGCATTTCCTATTGTCAATATTCTTACAGTATTCCCCGGGTAATAACTGAGTTTTTCCATTTATACATGATGATAAACTATGCTGATTACTTTACTGATTTAGGTTTCGGTAATCCATATTTTAATGCAAAAGAAAAACGTTTCAGCCAGCAGGCCATTCTGGATAAAATAGCCACCATACAAGGCAGGTGGAGAGAAAAATTTCCATTGCTGGAAATAAAAACTCAAAATCTCCGGTTTGATAGTCTTATTAATTTCAACACTTCATTTACAACAGAATTGTCATTATTAAATACAGAAGCAAAATAAAAAATGGATCCGCAGCAAATTATAGAACATTATCAAAAGGCGATTATACAAATTGCCACATCGGGTGGTACAGGCACCGGTTTTTATTTGAAAGAATATGACATCATCATTACCAACGACCATGTAGTGGCGGAGCATGTCGAAGTAACCATTGCCGGTAAAGCATTTGATAAAGCGCTGACAAGGGTTTGGTACACCGATCGTAAACATGACCTTGCTTTTTTAGAAGCGCCAAAAAATATTGAACTGCCTGATATTTTTTTGGGAAAATATGAAGCTATGCACGATGGCGATCCGGTATTGGCTATTGGTCATCCTTATGGGCTCAACTATACGGCCACGCAAGGCGTTATTTCAAAAGTAGATCGCATTCGCGATGGATTGAAGTTTATACAAATAGATGCAGCCATAAACCCCGGCAATAGCGGAGGACCGCTGGTAAATATGAATGGTGAAGTAATTGGCGTCAACTCATTTATCATTCGTGGTGGCGATAATCTGGGTTTTGCACTTCCGGTCAATTATTTGCGTGAAGCACTGCAACTCTATCAGCCCAACCGTGGCCAGGCATCTACCCGTTGTTTTAGCTGCGGTCAATTGGTTTTGCAGTCCAATATCGACTCGGGAAAATACTGCCCCAGCTGTGGTACCGAAATAAAACTACCGGAAGCCCCCGAAAAAGAAATAGCACCTGTAGGCGTGGCCAAAACCATAGAAGAAATATTGCAGACATTGGGTAAAGATGTAAAACTGGCCCGCGAAGGTGTAAACAACTGGAGTGTAAAAGAAGGCTCGGCCAAAATAAAAATAAGCTATAATGCCGAGAATTTTTTTATTGCTGCAGATGCTTATCTATGTCAAATGCCTGAAGACGCAACAAAAATAAAACCGCTGTATCAGTACCTACTTGAAGAAAACTACCGCACCAATGGATTAGTGTTAAGTTGCCTGAAGCAAAATATTGTATTGAGTTGTATAGTTTATGATTTGGATTTAACAAAAGAAGCTGGAGTAGAAACCTTTCGCAACCTGTTTCAAAAAGCAGATTATTACGATGATTTTTTAAAGCAGCAGTATGGCTGTATGAATAGATTGGAGGAGTAAAGCGGCTTTTGTTTTTTAGGGGAAACTTTGAAAATATTTTGAAATTGGTTTTTACAAAAATAATTATTGAACTAACGAGTCTTCATACCAAAAAAGCCTACAAACTCTCTTTTCCTGACTTTTGGGTGTACTAATGAGGTAGTCTGGAGTACAAATATTTAGCTGCATTAATTAATATAACCGGAATTATTTACAGGGCATTATTGAGTCATTACAATAAATGATGTTTGAGCTTTTTTAATTTCATTTGCTTGAATTTTTGCCTGACATGGCCAGTACATAAGATACAACAGTGGCTGAACACTGATTTTTGAACAACTGTATAGGCGACACAAATCAGAAAAGTGTATCATAAAAAAAATAAAAAGTGTAGTAAAAATTTGGAAATACCCCCCCCCCCCAGATGTATCTTGTAAAGAATTAACGGGGATCCCGAAAACTGAAAATAGAGTAGGGAAATCATCAAAAACTAATTTTATGAGAAAAATTATCATGCTTTTATTTTGTGGAATTCTTCTTCACAATAATACTTTTTCAAAACCAAATTCATTAGCATTTATTAATTCTTCCGAAGAACTGGTAGAGCGTTTAGCGGCAGATAAAGATTTTCAGGAATTTTCCGTTTTTTCTATCCATTTATTTGCAAAATTAAAATCTACAAATTTGATTGACTTATTTAAAGAAGTAAAAAAAATGGGGTCACTCGAAAAAGTTGCAACTAAAGAATATTTATTAAAAACCGGATTTAATTCAGTACAGGAAATTCGAAATAGCTTTTCAAAGCTAGGTTCGTATCTTCAAAATATAAGAACTAAATTTCCCGAGTTAATTGATGGCCCAAATAAAGAAATAATTCTTATCAAAGCATTAGAAATTTTGAAAGAAAGTAAATTTTATGGAGAAACAATTACTACAAAAGCTGTTTTCCCGGTTGAATGGTGTTGGTCTCTATATGTTATTTGTTCAATGAATTGTTTTATAGAGTATTCTTGTTGTTTTGAGTTATTAGCTGCATGTGAATCAGCTTGTAGTTCCGGAATGGGACTTTGTAGTTTATTTGCGGATTAAACTCAGAAAGACGTTTTATATTTATGATCATTGATTAATCTATTTTGTATGAATCAAATATGTTTAATCTTTTTAATAACATATATTGGCTCTTGCTCTTCGCCTAAGCATACTTTAGAAAAAGAGCCTGTAGAAAACAATAACCAATCTAAATCTTCAAAGAGAAACTATCTGCCAACTTGTATTTCTTATAGTGGAAAGCAGCTTGACGATACGCTTAAACTCAAATTTAAAACATTATTGGCATCAAATGATATAAAATTTATTTCGAACGATGAAGCATTGCAACTACAGGATGCTGAAACAAAAAGAGTATATACTCCTATATTCACCAGTGGCAAAACTTCAGATCCTCAAACTGTAATGAGAGATGCAGAGAGATTAATGAAAAAAGTTGTAAATAGAATAAACATTGAAAGCAATCTGCCACATTCAATAAAATGGAGAATATTCTCTTTGCCGTTATTCACAAGCAAAAAAGATAATATTTTCACGCATCAGTTAACCACTCAAGATATTGATGGATTTACAAAAGATCAAGTAATTGAAAAAATTGCTGTCAATATTATTCTATCTGGCGAATTAAAAGAAAAATAATTACTCAATTCCTTTCGTTAATTTAATTTTGTAACTTTTTTTACTGAACTATCATGAAGCTGATTCTTATCTTTATAGCATTTACATTTTTCTTACGGGCAGAAGCACAGTATTGTACAGATACAATTTTTAATAAATATGAAACCGGCCTGCTTTTTCGAGTGGGCAATTCATTTATGAAAGGCCAGCACAAAATCAGCTTTCAGGAGATGGGCAAAGAATTCTCTCTCTCGGATATTGGTTTAGATCTATACAAAACTGCAAAAAGAAAGTTAACTTTTTCAAAAATTTTTAGCTTCACATCCATAGCATGTGGACTGGCAGCCGCTGCTGCTATATCAAAAAATAAAGACTTGGGATTGGGCTTTTTGATAGGGCAAATGCTTTCGTTAAGCATTTCCATACAAAACAGAATTTCCGGCAATAAATTTCTGGATCAGGCCATTCAAATACGCAATAAAGATTTTCTTTTCCCCGGCAAAGATTAACCGTTCATCTGCCCAATAGTGCATTTCACACTTTTTTCGGTCTTTTTTGGATGATATGCGAAGGTTGTTTAGCGGTAATACGTCTATTTTCGTACACATTTATCAACTTTATGAAGAAGTTTATCACCTCGTTTTCATTTGTCATTTTATTTGTAACCGCAGCGCTGGCCCAAAGAATGGACGGTAGCGTAAAAGGCCGGCTTACAGATACAACCGCCAAGCAACCCATTGCTGATGCTACGGTTTCGGTTAAAGATTTGAAAGACTCCTCGCTCGCCAGTTATACATTGAGCGATAAAAAAGGAGCTTTTGAAATCAAAGCTTTAGTAGCCGGCAACTACGAGCTTACGGTTACCCATTTGGGCCACCAACCCTTTGTTCAAAATTTTTCAATCACTCAGGAAAATAAAAATATTGACTTGGGAGAATTGATTGTTCAAAAAGAAGTAAAAGAACTTACCGGCGTTGTGGTTACTTCTAATGTTCCTATTGTAATAAAAAACGATACTGTTCAGTTTAAGGCAGATGCCTTTAAAACAAAACCCAATGCAACGGTGGAGGACTTGCTGAAAAAAATTCCGGGCATGCAGGTGGGTAAAGACGGAACCGTAACCGCACAAGGCGAAACCGTACAAAAAGTATATGTAGGCGGTAAAGAATTTTTTGGTAACGATCCCAAGCTGGCCACCAAAAATATAACAGCCGATATGGTGGAAAGTGTACAGGTGTTTGATGATATGAGCGACCAAGCCAAGTTTACCAAGATTGACGATGGCAGTAAAACCAAATCGGTAAACATTGTGTTGAAAAAAGACAAGAATAAAGGTGTGTTTGGCCGTGCACTGGTAGGCGGCGGTTATAGTAATGATAATGGTGGCCGATACGAATCCAATATCAGTTTAAATAAATTCAACGGCAATCAACGTCTTTCGTTATTATTTAATGCTAACAATATCAATAAGCAAGGTTTTTCATTTTCTGATATCATTTCTTCAATGGGTGGGTTTAGTGCTATGGGAAGCGGCGGTGGCGGTCGCAGTAGTTTTGGAGGTGAAGGTGGCGGTGGATTTGGTGGAGGCGGTATGCGTATGATGTCTTCAAGAGGTGGTTTTGGTGCCTTTGGCGGCGCCGGTTCGTCCGGTATCACTCGCTCTTTATCATCGGGTATTACTTTTAATAATGAGTGGAAAAAATTAACCATCAATGGCAGTTATTTTCTTTCCGATTCCAGAAACAATCAGCAGCAAAATACATATCGTCAAACATTTTTTCCGGGAGATTCTACAACTTACCTCACCCAAAATTCAACCGGAGTTTCTGAGAACCAGAATCATCGTTTCAGGTTGCGTGTAGAATATCAAATTGACTCATTGAATTCAATTTTATTTACCCCCAGTCTTACGATTCAACATTCTGAAAATAATAATGATGATTCTTCTTTGGTGCGATCTGTAATTCCCGGATCGGATTATCAATCGCAGTCAAGTCATTCTATCAATTCCAATGAAAGAAATGGTGTAAGTGTGAATAGCAATTTATTGTATCGTCGTCGTTTTCATACTCCCGGTAGAACGATAACCATTGGCTGGAGCAACTCTTTTGGCAACAGCAAGAGTGAAGGATTTAATATTTCGCCCGTCCGTTTTTATAAGCCCGATGGCTCCCTTGCTTTTTTGCAAGATCAAAACCAGCAAAATGAACAAAAAACAAATAACAACAACAATACCTTAAGCCTATCTTATACCGAACCGGTAGGCAAAAATAAAATTCTTGAATTCAATTATGCTTATACCAAAAACAAAAGCAGCTCCGATAAAGAAACCTATGACTATAATGTGGGCAATGGTAAATATGATGTGGCCAACCTGATGCTTACCAATTCATTTGAAAATGAATTTGAAGCTAATCGTTTTGGAGCTAACTATCGTGTACAAAACAAACTTTACAATTTTCAATTGGGTGTAGGTGTACAGCGTGCCACGCTTAGTAGTATGAGCCATTTGGCCATCACCGGAAAAGATTCTTTAACAAAACAGAGTTATACCAACTTTTTTCCAACGGCAAATTTCAACTGGACACCCAGTCGTACCAAAAGTGTAAGAATAAGATATAATGGCAGAACCAGTCAACCTTCTATTTCTCAGTTGCAAAATGTACCCGATGTATCCAACCCATTATTTGTTAAAACCGGCAATCCTGAGCTGAAGCAAGAATTCAATCACAGCTTTAATATCAGCTTTAATAATTTCAATATGACCACCTTTAAGTTTATAGCTACCAACTTTAGCGTGGGCATTCCTCAAAACAAGATTGTAAACAGCATTGATACATTGAGCAGGGGCGTACAGCTGAGCAAACCCATAAATATGAATGGCGCTTTTAATGCCAATTCATTTATTACATTGGGTTTGCCTTTTAAAAATGTAAAACTGAAAGGCTCTAGTTTGAACTTTACAACTTTTGTTTCTTACAACAAAGATGTAAGTCAATTATACAAGCAAACCAATATTGGTAAAACCTGGATGATCACACAAACGGCCGGTGCCAACTTCAGCCTGAAAGAAAAATGGGATATTGCTTTCAATGCAAGCTTGGCTTACAACAATGTAAAGTATTCGGTAAACCCGATTCAAAATTCACATTATTTTACACAAACCTATTCCGGCGATTTGGGTTATACATTTAAAAAGGGATTAAACATATCAACCGATATTGACTACTATATCAATTCGGGTCGCACGGATGGATATAATCAAAGTGTACCCTTGTGGAATGCAAGCATCAGCCAGCAATTGTTTAAAAACAAAAACGGTGAGCTTAAGTTTTCCATAAATGACATATTGAATCAAAATCAAAGCATCAGCCGCAATAATGGTGATAACTATTATGAGGATGTACGCAGCAATGTTTTAAGAAGATATTTTATGGTGAGTTTTCTTTTCAATCTAAATAAAATGGGAGGAAAGAATGCTACGCAACAACAAGGTATGCCCAAGTTTATGGAAAGAGGAATGCGCAATATGAGAATGTTTTAAAATATGATTTATAAAATAAAAAAAGTCCTGCATTTTGCCTGCAGGACTTTTTTTTATACAGTAAGGATTAGTAAAAAATCGTTTATCGCTTATGATAATAATGAGTCGATGCTGCTGCCGATCCATTTATCATTACAGCCAAAACCGATTTTACAAATCGAACCAGATTAATGGAACTTCTGTAATTTTTCTTGTAAATTTTCGCAGATTGATGCGAATGAATAAAGTGCCTGTTTTTCATACTCACATATTTTTAAAAGGGTTTGGAAAACGATAGTTGCTAAAGATAGCCCTTGTTTTTGACAAAAACAAGCTTTTCAATCTTTTAACGGTTGTTTATAGATTGAATTGTTTTTAAACACACGTAAGAATGCTTGTGCTTTATACGCAATTCATCGGGCGTTGCCGGCGTGTATTGTAAATCATCTAATGAAATTCTCTGCCAATAGAATCCGCAACTTCTAAAAGGTTTTCTTTACCGAAGGATCGGTTAGTAAAATGTAATCGCCCAACAATGATAACCTATCCCAATCAGGTTTATTAAAATTATCGTCTCTCACGGTTGCAATATTTAAGATGCGCAGTTTTTTATTTCTCATTTGTAATTGTGCTGCTGTGCCCAGTTTTTCGGATGTATGAAAACCTCCCACACAATGAAATACTTTTTTGCTTTTGTGTTGTTTTAAAAATTTGTATATGCTATAACTCATACCCGCATCCCATAAACACTGGCTATAATATACTTTGGGATTATCGCCACCCGGGCTTCCCTTCATCGTTTCAAAAAATTTTTCGCGATAACGACCGGGCAAAGTATCGTAAGGCAGTGGGGGGAGTAGTTTTTTTGCTTCCTTACTTAGTTCCATTAGCGGTTGCATACCGCCCTTGCTTACTATACTTACATAACGGCGCGGCGGGTTGGCAGCTATTACGGGTAGCTTATTTGCTTTAGCAAACTCCACCATGGGCCGATAATCTTTATAGTTATTCCACAATCGGGCATCTTTTGCCAATCGCTTCTCATCAATTTTTCCTGCTAAGTATTCGTTCAACACTAATTGATTATCGGTTTCAAACATTTCAAGACTCAAAGCAATCTTGTCTCCATAAGTTTGATACAGTGCTTCAAAAATTTTATGCTCAAGAACATGACCCATGCTATCATCATGCAGCTCACCAAAAAACAATACATCAGCATTATTCATATCGGTAACTATTTTGTCAACCGAAATGAGTTGCTTTGATTTTACATTATAAATTTTATAGTGTGCGGCAATGCTGTCCTGTGCATGTACGGTACCCAAAAAGCACAATGATAAAAAAACAAGTAATAATCTCATGAACAAATTTTCGTTGAAATTATCATTTTGTAGTTAAATCAAGAGAAATAAATTACAGATGCTGTTGAATTATATTTTGTAATGTTTGAAGTGGCATAGCACCCGACTGTCGCCATTTTATGTCGCCGGATTTGAACAAAACAAAAGTGGGCACACCCTGTACCTGATATGCAGCGGCGGCTTCCGGGCTTTTGTCCACATCTACTTTAAGTATCGTTAGTTTATCGCCCATTTTTGATTTCAATTCTTTCAACACCGGGGCCATCATTTTGCATGGGCCACACCATTCGGTAAAAAAATCTACCAGTACCGGCTTTTCCGAATTTATAATATCTGCAAATGATTTTGTTTGATTCATAATGCAATTCTTTATTTTACTTCTTCATATTCTGTGTTTTGAATTGAATTTTCAGATGGCTTATTAGAAGCAGCTGTATAACAACAACCGCCTGCACAACCCAGTGCAAACAATCCCATAATAGCAAAATACAATCCAACGATTGCAAAAGCCCATTGCTTATTTACAACCGACTGTATCAGCATGCCCACACCTGCCAACAGATAAAATACACGAATAAAACTCCAACCCTTTAAAATTCTGTTCAACATTTTAGTTTAGTTTATTTTGAAGACTTGACCATCCGCCGCCGTTATACACTTCGGTATATCCATTTGACTTCAAAATGTTTTTTGCGGAAGCACTCCGCATACCGGAAGCACAACAGGTAATCACGGGTTTGTTCTTGTTAATCTTTGATAAGTTGCGCTGCAATGAATCTAATGGAATATTCACCGACCCTTTAATATGGCCTCCCTTGTATTCCATGGGTGTTCTTACATCAATAATCTGTGCGCCGTTTGCTACCATTTCAGCATAATCTACATCGGGCCCGGCACTAAATAAGTTTTTTAAAAAGCCAATCATAGTATGTTTTTTTTAATTCAAAGCTGCCACTTCGGCCTGCTTATTATTGAAAATTTGTTTATTATTATAATTCACTTCCCAGGTTACGGGCATTATTTTTTTCAGCATATTACTTACGCCGCATATTCTTTCCTGCGAAGCGGTTATGGCATCCAATGCTGCCTGTTCATTTTCCTCAGGTCCATTTATTTCATACACAACATGAGCTGCTGTATAAACAATGGGAGCCTGCTTGCTTATTTCTCCTGTTACTTTCAAGCTAAAATCATTGATAGATTTTCCTGCTTTGCGAAGCAATGCAACAACATCCATACCGGTGCAACCCGATAAAGCAGTAAGTACAAATGGTTTTGGAATAGCACCATTGTCTTCACCTCCTGCTCTTTCCGGTGCATCCATTACAATCGTATGGCCATTTACCAATGCATTAAACTGCATTTTGCCCATCCATTGAGTTTCTACTTCGTGTGTCATATTATTTCGATTTATTATTTTTTATTGTATTGATATGAAAGGGTAAATACAGCGGACAGCGATTGAAAAATCCGGTAACAAGAAATACAATTGCCAATGCAAGTAAAAGAATACCTGTAGTACCCGAAATCGTATTGGTGAGATAGAGTATTGCTATTATAATAGCAGCAAGTATTCTGATGATACTGTCTGCCTTTCCCATATTCCTTTTCATCTCTTAAGTTTTAGAGCACAAAGCTATGTCTGCATTATTTGGCGGGGCGTTACTAATGTTACAAATCCTTCATCAGCCTTATTTGGTTGCGATAAAGCAACAATTGCTTTTTGTTTTCCATTGCTTTTAAAAGGCGAGATATTACCACTCTGGAAGTGGCCAGGTCGGTTGCTATTTGCTCGTGAGAAAGATTAAGCAAGGGGGAACCCGTTACTTTTGATTTTTCTTTTAGATAATGTATCAACCGATCGTCGAGCTTTTGAAATGTAACCTGATCTAAGGTCTGCAGTAGTTCCTGAAATCGGGATCGGATGGTTCTCATCACAAAACTTTTCCAAGTAGGAAATTTTACCAGCCACTCGTCCATTACACCTACGGGTAATAAAAGCAACTCGGAATCCTCCTCTGCAACTGCACGAATTTCACTTGGAAACTGCTGCATACAGCAGGTAAAAGACATGGCACAACTTTCTCCCGGATTGATATAATATAATAACAACTCTTTTCCATCGGCTTCCGGTCTCGATATTTTTAATAGTCCGGAGGTTACAAATGGAAAAGCTCTTACTGTTTGTCCGGCTTCAAGCACTACATCATCCGTTTTTACAGAAATTACATTCCCTTGTTTTTCAATCGCTTCAATCAATTCGGGTTCAAAAATATTTTGAAAATATTCCTTCGTAGGCATAAGCAAATATAAAGAGGATAATAAAGACAACCCTTCCCCGGTTTACTATCTCATTCACACATCCTGATAATTAAAATAAGCATCCTGAAAAAATTTCATTAAAACAATTTTCCAAAACAAATGAAATATTTTACCTTTTCATTTCAAAATTGCCCATTTAGAAACAAAAACCTTTTTTATGAAAAAAATATTCATAGTGGCTGCACTATTTTTATTCGCAGGCACTACCGTTTACATTACATCTTGTCAAAACAAAAGTCAGAAACAATCACAAAATCAGATTTCTAAAGAAGACAGTGCCAAAAACCTAATTGCCAGAGGTGAGTATCTCGCCAATCATGTCACCGTTTGTATCGATTGTCATAGTATTAGAGATACCGGAAGGTTTTCAATGCCTATTGTACCCGGCACCGAAGGGGGTGGAGCCGGGTTTCCATTTACAAAAACTGAATTTATTCCCGGTGTGGTTATGCCACCCAACATTACTCCTACTGCATTAAAAGACTGGAGCGACGAGGATATAATAAAGGTAATTACCAGGGGAATTAATAAAAAGGGAGATACTTTATTTCCCATCATGCCTTATCACTCATACAGTAAGCTGGCCAAAAGTGATGTGCTGGCAATTGTTGCATACATAAGAACACTTAAACCTGTGGAGCATCAAACCATGCCACGTAAGCTGGATATTCCTATGAGCTTATTAGGACCATTGCCCGATGGCAATCTTGATAATAATAAAATACCAGACCCATCTGACATAGTTGCTTATGGAAGTTATTTAACTACTGTAGCAGCCTGCGCCGACTGTCATACACCCCGCGGCCCTCAGGGTTTTGATTTTTCAAAAATGTTTGCGGGCGGAACGTTGTTTGATAATCCGGTTTTCAAAGTTGCTGTGGCTAACATTACACCCGATAGTGCCACCGGTATTGGCAACTGGACCGAAGCCATGTTTGTAGAAAAATTTAGAGAAAATGCTTCAGAGAAAATGTTGAATACCCGGCCCGGCAGAGACAATACTTTTATGCCCTGGAGTATGTATGGCAAAATGAAAGACGAAGACCTAAAAGCCATTTATGCATTCTTAAGAACGGTAAAACCAATTAATAATCGGGTAGTGAAGCATCCTAAGTAGCAACATAAAAGTTTAGGCTGCTGCAGTGGCTTCCGGCTTCCAGTATTTGTGGTCCATATAAAAAGTGCCGAATGGTAAAATAGATGCAAGAAATGCAAGCAACAGCCATTTTATATCTTTTTTGTATTCATTTCTTACTTCCCAGGCAAATATCATAAATGCTACAAATAAGATTCCGTGTATGCTGCCCATAATGGTAACAGCCATAGGTAAGTTTGCAAAATATTTTAATGGCATGGCAATTAACAAAAGTGCAAGAAAAGATATGCCTTCGGCCAAAGCGATATTTCTAAATCTGTTGTAATTTTTTTTCATTGTATTGATTTCAATTTACTGCTAATAATTAATGGTTTGCTCTTCAATCATTTCGGGTAGTTCTCTCCACTCATACTGCTGGTTGCGAAGCTGAGGCTCAAAGCCTGCATCATGAATAGCCTCCTGAATGGTTTTATAAGTAAAGCGATGGGGTGCACCGGCTGCACTCACTACATTTTCTTCAATCATGATGGAACCAAAATCATTGGCACCCGCATGCAAACATATTGATGCTGTTTCTTTACCCACTGTAAGCCAGCTCGCCTGAATATTTTTTATATTGGGCAACATGATACGGCTAAGCGCAATCATTCTGATGTATTCATCGGCAGTTGTAAGATTGTGTACGCCTCTTATTCTTGCAAGCAAAGTATCCACATCTTGAAATGTCCAGGGAATAAATGCCAGAAAACCTTTTGCATCCTCAGGCTTGCGGCTTTGCACCTCTCTTATTTTTACCAAATGTTCAAATCGTTCTTCAATCGTTTCAACATGGCCAAACATCATAGTTGCCGATGTGGTGATGTTTAGTTTATGTGCCTCGTGCATAATATCGAGCCACTCTTGCGAGCCGCATTTGCCTTTACTTATCAGTCGGCGAACCCGGTCTATTAAAATTTCAGCTCCTGCGCCGGGCAACGAGTCCATTCCGGCTTCTTGTAAAGCCATCAGCACTTCACGGTGTGTCGATTTTTCCAGTTTGGTAATATGCGCTACTTCGGGCGGGCCCAGTGCATGCAATTTTATTTGCGGAAACTCTTTTTTGATTTGTCGAAATGTGTCCACATAAAATTGCAAACCCAGTTCGGGATGATGGCCTCCCTGCAACAACAACTGATCGCCTCCGTATTTGATTGTCTCTTCAATTTTTTTACGATATGCAGGCATATCAGTTATATATGCTTCTGCATGTCCGGGTATGCGATAAAAATTACAAAACTTACAATTGGCAATACAGATATTCGTGGTATTTACATTCCGGTCTATCTGCCAGGTTACTTTTCCATGTGGCACTTGTTTTTTGCGAAGTTCATCGGCAATAAACATCAAATCGGTAAGCGGTGCGTGATGATAAAGAAAAACACCTTCTGCTACGGTTAAGAATCCAAAGGCAGTTGCCTTTTGATATAATGCTTCTAATTGCATAGCCGCAAAGGTACATTTCGTCAGGCAATGATGATTTTCGAAAACAGGTATTCGTGTGTGCTACATCAACCGGCCAATGCCAAAGCTATTTCAGCACCCCGTTTAGCATTGTGTTTTATGAGTGCAATATTGGCTTCCAGGCTTTCACCCTTTGTATGTTCGGCAATATATTGTAATAGAAATGGAGTTACTTCTTTTCCTTTTACATTATTTTTTTGAGCAGCATCCAGCCCTTGTAAAATATGAGTTTCCATTGTTGCTGCAGGAATTTCATACGCATCAGGAATAGGATTGGCAATCAATACCGAGCCTTGTAAACCCAAACTCCATTTAGTTTTTAGCATATCGGCAATTTCAGTTGCCGTATCTAATCGTAAAGGAGATTTGAAACCGCTTTTGCGAGAATAGAAACTGGGAAATTCATTCTGCCCAATAGTTACCACCGGAATGCCTTTTGTTTCCAAATATTCTAAAGTTAACCCGATGTCCAAAATGGATTTTACTCCGGCTGATACAATAGCAACGGAAGTATGCTCCATTTCGGTAAGGTCGGCTGAAACATCCATACTTGTTTCGGCACCGCGATGTACACCGCCCGTGCCTCCGGTTGCAAAAATTTTGATACCGGCCATAGTGGCAATGCGCATGGTAGCTGCCACAGTAGTAGCACCCAGCATTTTTTTACTTACTACAATGGGCATATCACGCAGACTTACTTTCCATACATTTTTTTCTTTGCCAAATGTTTCTAATTCTTGTGCTGATAATCCCACCCGGCACTTTCCATTGATGATGGCTATGGTAGCCGGAATGGCGCCATTCTCTCTTACCGTTTGCTCCACTGCCCATGCAGTTTCTACATTTTGCGGATAAGGCATGCCGTGAGAAATGATGGTGGACTCCAGCGCTACTACCGGCGTTTGTGTAGCCAGAGCCTCCCGTATTTCGGGTTGTACTTGTAGAAATTGATTCATTAAAAAATAAAAAGATTGAAATACAAACGTACACGAAAATGTTCATTCATAATATAATAATGAATATTGAACAAGCCCCACAGATCACAATATTAATAATATATGACGAGGGGCAGGGAATGATGAAAGGAGCTGAAATAATAATAAATACTGAACAAGAAATGATGAATAATGAAAGAAGAGAGTCTTACATCTATTGTTTCGTCAATATCAAATCTTTCGGCATGGTTAATCCGTATTGAAAATTAGGATCAATAAATGTACCTTCTGCTGTTTTCAAATGCCAGATTAAGGTAGGTGGAGTACCAACAATGTATTGTAAATAGAGATTGTTTGTTTTTTTCTTTGTCAAATCATTAATTGACCCGAGAACCTTTGAGGTATCCAAACCTTGATTTTGAGATAATAAAACAGTACTTTTTTTATAATATAAAACCATACTGTCATATTTATTTAGAGCATCGTCAAAAACAACCCCATTTTTTACATACTTGTGTACACCTAAAAGTACATCTTTGGTAAAGTCGCCAAAACTCTTATTAGTTTTTTTCAACTTTAATATTAGTGTATCATTACCGCTGACCCAAAGCCATGTGCCCTCAAACTTGTTGATGTAATTATTAGTAACATTGCTTCCGGGTGCAGGGGGTTGGGCAATCATTCTGCAACAGCCTGTTAGAATTACTGAAATTAGAAGGAGTATTTTCATAATATCTAGTTTTATATGTATTAATGATGTTTTTATTGGGGGCAAGGAGTCGTCACTAAATTATTATTCCTGTTTAATGATAAAATGCTAAATGCTGATAAATTGCTATTGGCTTTTAATAGTTTCATACCAATCCCCTCTCTTTTCAAAAATTGTAAGAATTGTTGTTCATTTGTAGCTGATGAGTTTGTTCTTTTGATGTTGTATGAGTTATAATTATCTGACAACTCTTTAATATCCTTTGAGCCGTCTTCCGAGAAATATTCAAAATAAAAATTTTCTAAAGAATTCGGATTATCTATAACCAAAACATAGTAAGCGGAATCAGTCAATAAACCGAAACTCATTAAACTATCCATTAAATTATGTTGAGGCGACAAGTATTTATGCACATTTAAAAACTCTCCTATAGTTTTCAAGTCCTCTGTTCCAAATATGGGCAACTCACATGAGTTATTATGTATATGTGTATAATTTCTAAGATTTGTCATACCTGTATATAATGATACTTTCACTTCACATTCATTAGGAATGCCGGGTATTAAACTTGTAGGCCAACTTCCGTCGGGTTTATGTAAATATGCATATTCTCTGTCTCCGCTTAGCTTAGTTTTCAATACATTGATATTATTTTTGAAAAGTGTATCAGTCTTTAGGGGAGCAACTTTTGCACAAGGATCAGGTTCTGATGAAACAGTGTTTCCATCTCCATAATCCGGCACCCAGCCCGGGCCGCAGGGGTCCATTACGTTGATTCTGCCTGCCAATGGTTGTAATGGCTCACCACATTCGGGTGGTGTGCCGCCGCCGCCGCCACCACCACTTCCGCCACCACTGCCTCCGCTACCGTCACCACTTCCGCCGCCTGTGCCTCCTCCACCACCGCCCGAAGGGGGCTCATCATAATATTCACATTCTTCGCCTGTTACACGACATTTACCCGTAGGACAGTTCATGTAATCGCAACCCCCATTATCATTGCACCAGCTTACTGTTCCACAATGGTAGGTATAATAACAAACTAAGATTGCTGTAGCGGTTCTATTGTTTTGTTTACGAAAACCGGAACTGTTAGTAATTCGAATTTCACGGCCTGTCGCAGTTGGCTGAATAGGATAATTGGAAAATAATGACGAATCAATTATTTCAAATCTGTTGTAGCCAAAAACATCTTTATCGTGAAGCATAAACAAAACTGCAAGGTTTTCCGCAGTTGTGTTCAACGTCATTGCGCCATTTATACGATTATGATACTGCCAGTCGCACAAATAACTAAAAGATGTATCTGCCGGATTTGTTTTTACAATCAATGATGCATTGACATAGTTTTGAGAATCTCTTACAAACGGCACATAATAAATATTTGCAGAATCTG
>WBZL01001756.1_pt1 | contig 22022 bp, 25 predicted proteins | sample 5204291 | NCBI WGS metagenome assembly WBZL01 (sample SAMN12344345, study PRJNA552823) | activated sludge metagenome | biome: Activated sludge suspended growth; feature: Nitrification reactor; material: Wastewater; isolation source: activated sludge from nitrification reactor of wastewater...
GTCGGAAATCCTCGTCACCGGCATCAAGGTCATCGACCTGCTCGCGCCCTATTCCAAGGGCGGCAAGATCGGCCTCTTCGGCGGCGCCGGCGTGGGCAAGACCGTTCTCATCATGGAACTCATCAACAACATCGCCAAGGTGCACTCGGGCTTCTCCGTGTTCGCCGGCGTGGGTGAGCGGACCCGTGAAGGGAACGACCTCTACCACGAGATGATCGAATCCGGCGTCATCAAGCCCGACGACCTCGAGAAATCCCAGGTGGCCCTCGTCTACGGCCAGATGAACGAGCCCCCGGGGGCCCGCGCCCGCGTCGCGCTGACCGGCCTCACGCTTGCCGAGCAGTTCCGCGACCAGTCCGGCACCGACGTTCTGTTCTTCGTCGACAACATCTTCCGCTTCACCCAGGCGGGTTCGGAAGTGTCGGCCCTTCTCGGCCGTATCCCGTCGGCCGTGGGCTACCAGCCCACGCTCGCCACCGACATGGGCGCGCTGCAGGAGCGGATCACCTCGACCAAGGCGGGCTCGATCACCTCGGTGCAGGCCATCTACGTTCCGGCCGACGACCTGACCGACCCGGCGCCGGCGACCTCCTTCGCCCACCTCGACGCCACCACGGTTCTGTCGCGCGCAATCTCGGAGCTTGGCATCTACCCCGCGGTGGACCCGCTCGACTCGACCTCGCGGATCCTCGATCCCTCGGTCGTGGGCGAGGAACACTACCAGGTCGCCCGCGACGTGCAGGGGATTCTCCAGCGCTACAAATCGCTGCAGGACATTATCGCCATCCTCGGCATGGACGAACTCAGCGAAGAGGACAAGCTGACCGTGGCCCGCGCCCGGAAGATCCAGCGCTTCCTCAGCCAGCCCTTCGACGTTGCCAAGGTCTTCACCGGTTCGGACGGCGTCCAGGTGCCTCTCGAAAAGACCATCGCCTCGTTCAAGGCGGTGGTCGCCGGCGAATACGACCACCTCCCGGAAGCCGCCTTCTACATGGTCGGCGACATCGAGGAAGTGAAAGCCAAGGCGCAGCGTCTGGCCGCGGAAGCGGCGTAGGGGGGGCGAGATGGCCGATACGATGCAGTTCGACCTCGTCAGCCCTGAACGGCGGCTCGCCTCCGTCCAGGCGCGCGAGGTCCGCATTCCGGGCGCCGACGGCGACCTGACCGCGATGCCCGGCCACGCGCCGCTGATCACCACGCTGCGTCCCGGCATCCTCCGGATCGTCAAGGCGGATGGCGGAAATGACGACTATGCCGTCACCGGCGGTTTTGCCGAAATCTCGGCCGCGGGCACGACGCTTCTGGCCGAGGAGGCGCTGCATGTCTCCGAGGTGACGCCAGCGATCGCGAAAGGTTTCGTCGCGCGTGCGGAGGAAAACCTCCGCGCCGCGAAGGAATCGGGACATCAGGACCTCGTGGACGATGCCGCGAAGCTCCTTGCCGACATGGTGGCCATGGGCGACCACATCGGGATCTCGTAAGGCACGAGCCCTTCACCGAAGAAGGGGCGGCCCCCGCGGGGGCCGCTTTCGTTTTCAGGACGGCGCTCAGGCGTCTTCCGGCTCCGCCTCGCCCACCGGGCAGCAGCGGTATTCCTGGCTCTTCTCCAGAAGTGCGATCTGCTTGGCCAGAAGCTGGTTCTCCAGGTCCTTGCGCACGAGGTCGAGCGCGATCGACTTCTGCCGGCTTTCCTCGCAGGTGTTGCAGCGGTCGAGACAGCCCTTCACCACGATGCCCTGGGTCGGCAGGCAGTAGGTGCGTTCGAAGTTCAGCTCGGCCGCGAGCCGGGCGCCGACCTCGTCGGAACCGGCCTTGGCGAGGATGCCCTCCTTCACCAGATCGTCGTCGACCTGCTTCAGCACCTTGTCCTGCACCGCGGGCGGCACCGGCTGCACGTTCGTCGCCAGCCGGAAGGGCGTGGCGACGGCGGTCAGCCCGGCAAGCCCGCCGAACCCGCCCCCAAGGCCGATGGAGCCCACGCCGCTCACGATGTTCGCGCGCTGCGCCGCCGCCGCCGTACGGCCTGCGGCTTCCACCTCCACCCGTGCGGTCTTCGTCGCCAGCACGCCGTTCGGCAGCACCTTGATGCCCGTCGCGGGCCGAACCGGCCGGGCCTCGACCGCGCTCGACGCCGCGGCGTCCACGACCCGGCGCAGCACCGACACGATGCGGAACCGGAGCGTCTGCTTCTTGACAAGCTGATAGGCGAAGTAGGTCACCGCGTGGCACTCGTTCTTGTTCTCGAATGTCCTGGTCGAGGCCTCGTAGGCACTTTCGCTTTCGCCCTCGGCGTGGCTGCGGCTCTGCACCTCGCCCATCTGGACCGAGTTGGCAGCCCGCGTTGCCTGCACGGAACGGTCATGCGAACTGCGCGCATGGCTCGACAACTGGCGCATGAAGGACGAGGCGGAGCGCGAGTTGAAGTCGCCTTCCACGTTGACGCTGCCGCCGCCGGCGAAGCCGATGGAGGCATAGGACCCGTCGACATCCGTCTCGAAGTCGGAGTGCGACGAGGATGAGGCCGATCCGCTGTCGGTAACGGTCAGGTCGGACATATAGCGGTCCATCGACCGCATGTAGTAGGTCTCCTCCGATGACTGTTCGTGCCGGTAGCTCACCTCGGATTCCGCGTCGTAAGTGAAGCGGTTGTTGCGGGTCGAGGTGTAGAGACGCACCTTCTCGCCAGGCAGGAGCGTCGTCGAAAAGACCACGTCGCCCAGGGAAAGCGGTCCCGGGCAGCGTTCGAGTTCGGCCACGATCACGACCTCTACCGGCACGTCGAGCTGACGGTTGGTGAGCCGGTAGGAGATGCGCAGGCTTTCGCAGCAGGGCACGCGGGTAATCTCGGGACAACAGGGCAGATCGTTGATCGAGATCAGATCACCATCTGGCATTTCTTCATCCTCCTCGAAATGGAATTGCTGAAAACACCCACCCTCTCCGCAACGAATCCGGGCGAAATGGACCAGACCACGCGCTGGCGGAGAGACTTCACTATACCGCAACTCGCGCACTGATTGTATTCCGGTATTCCAGCCCGGCGAAACTTGGCCGGCCGCGGCAGCGCAGGGCCCGGCCGGTCGCCTGTGGATGTGCAGAAATGCCTTTGGAGATAAGGGCTTCTGCGCTTAGATGGTGCGCGGGAGAGGAGGCGCGATGCGGCGAATGGCGAGCCATCTGATCGGCGTGGACCGCGGGTCGGTCATGCTTTTCTCCGACTATCAGGACGGCGGCGCGATGTGGACGGGCGAGGGGCCACGCGAACTCAGGCGCGTGGTGGAATTCGCCGAACCGTTCCGGTCGGTGCCGGTGGTCCAGGTGTCCATCTCGATGTGGGACATGGACCGGCGAACGAACCAGCGCGCCGACATCTCGGCCGAGATGGTGAACCCGGAGGGGTTCGTCATCGTCTTCCGCACCTGGTCCGACACGCGGGTGGCACGCATCCGTGCCGACTGGCTGGCCATCGGCGAGCTTTCGGCCGAGGAAGACTGGAACGTCGAGTAGGGGACCGCGCCCGCCGCGATGGGGCGGACGCGGTCGGGGTCACGATTTCGTAATGACGACCTCGGCGTAGTCGCTCGGCACGGTGAGGGTGTTTGCCCCGCCGCGGTTCATCCGGGCGAGAAGTGCGAGGATGTCGTCCGCGAGCGCGGCCTGCCCGGTCGCATCGAGGGCCGCGAAGGCACGGTTCGTCGGCCCGTACCAGGTCCGGAACACCTCCAGCCAGTGCTCGGGCGAACGGTAGCGGAACTGGAACTGCCGCGGCGTTACCGAGACACGTTGGCCGGGGAAAAGCTCCCTCAGCCGCGCCTCGGTGCCCCAGAGGGACGGCGGCTTCACGCCCGCGGGCGGCGCCACATGCCGGCCGATCACCTTGAAGAGCTGGCCGATGAAGCCCTCGGGCGTCCAGTTGGCAAGGCCGATGCGGCCGCCGGGCTTCACCACCCGCATCATCTCGCGCGCGGCTGTCTCCTGATCGGGCGTGAACATGACGCCGAAGGAGGAGAGGACGACGTCGAAGCTGGCGTCCGCGAAGGGCAGGGCCTCGGCGTCGGCCTCGCGGAACTCCACCTCGGCACCCTCTGCCGCAGCGCGCGCCCGGCCGCGGTCGAGAAGCGCCGCCACGTAGTCGGTCGAGGTCACGCGGCCGAAGCGGCGGGCGGCGGCGAGCGTCGCGTTGCCGTTGCCGGCGGCGACGTCGAGCACCCTTTCGCCGGCGTGCAGGTCCACCGCCTCGCAGAGGCTTTCGCCGACGATCTGGAGCATCGTGCCGATCACGGAATAGTCGCCGGCGGCCCAGGTGGCCTTCTGGCGGGCCTTGATCGCGGCAAAGTCGGGTTTGGCAAGGTCAACATTCATGGTGTCAAAGTCCTTTCAGGGTTGGTACGGCGTCCTCTCCTGCCGGGTTGACAGGGCGGGGCGTCCGGATCGAAATTCCCGGACGACAGGCGTCGTCGGCCGCGTGAAGGGTGTTAGCGCCTGAACCGCACACCGGGGAATGACCGCGCCGCCGGATTACCTGACCGTTCGTCCAGCAAGGAGGCTGAACATGTCCGACCCGATGTCGGATGTCCTGCGCTCCGTCCGGCTTTCGGGCGGCGTCTTTCTCGACGTCCAGCTGACCGAACCCTTCTGCCTCATCTCGGAACTGACGGCGGCCGATTGCCGGCCGCTCCTGGACGATCCGGTGCAACTCGTGTTCTACCACGTGGTGCTGAAGGGGCGGGCGACGATGATCCTGCCCGGGGAGCACCCGGTGGAGGTCGGCGCGGGAGAGGTCGCGATCCTTCCCCACAACGATACCCATACCGTCGCGAGCGCGCCGGGCCTCAGCCCGACGATCGCGCGCAGCCTCGTCCAGCCGGCAGCGGACGGCGGGCTCGCGCGCATCGTCTATGGCGGCGGCGGGGCCGAGACGCACATGTTCTGCGGATTTCTCGGCAGCACCGAGCGGCGCAACCCCGTGCTTGCCATGCTGCCGCGGCTGGTGACGCTCGACCTTCGCTCGGCGGCCAGGGGGGTGGATCGAAAGTTCGGTCCGTTTCGCTGCCGGCGAGCTCGCAGAGGGGCGGCTGGCGTCGTCGGGCGTGATGTCGCGGCTCTCTGAGGTGCTTTTGGTGGAGGCGGTGCGGCAGTTCGCGGCCGGGGCCGGCCCGGAGGGGCCAGGCTGGCTCAGGGGGCTGGCCGATCCCCAGATCGGGCGCGCGCTGGCGGCGATCCACCGCGAACCCGCTGCAGGCTGGACGGCCGAGACGCTGGCGGGGATCGCCGGCCTGTCGCGCAGCGCATTTGCCGACCGCTTCGTCGCGCTGGTGGGCAAACCGCCCATCCGCTACATCACGCATTGGCGGCTGCACCTTGCCCGGCAGCGCCTGCGCGAGCGCCATTCCGGCATCGCGCGGATCGCGCACGAGGTCGGCTATGAATCCGAGGAAGCCTTCAGCCGCGCGTTCAAACGCGAAACCGGCGTCTCGCCCGCGCGCTGGCGCGAGGGTACGGGGGGCTGAACCGCGCGATCAGCCGCGCGAATACATCCCCCCGTAGATCGGTCCCAGCATGTCGGCGTCGAAGAGCGATGAGACCGATGTGCCCGACCAGATGTTCATGATCGCCTGGGCGAACATGGACGCGGTCGGCAAGTCATGTGAGAAGGCGGTGACATGCCGGTGCGGCAAAGCTCACTTGAGTTGCCGTGGAATGGACGATGGCAGGACTTCCCCCTGTCGCAACCCCAGTGCCGGGCCACATTTCCATAGCAGTATCGCAACCCAGATCGCATAGAACAGCGTCAGAAAACCGAGCCAGACATGACTGTCCTTTGGCGCGAACATCCGTCCGAAATACTGCCCTCCGAAATAGTTCTGCACGAAATGCAGGGTGACCAATGGCCAGATGCTGCCGCCGGCGATGAACAGCCAAGCATAGACCACGCTGACGGCGAGAAGGGTCACGGAGATGACCGGCGGCAGGTCGTCAAGCAGGAACAATGGAATGTGCCAGATCGCCACCCCGGCCCCGATCCAGAGCGCCGCGGCGAAAGGCGAGAGAATCTGCTGCAATTCATGCTGGGCCAGACCGCGAAATCCCGACTCCTCGGGCGCAGGCCCGAAGACCGCGACCAGGGGAATCCCCATCAGCCAGTCCCCGGCGGAATAGGCGGGAAGCGGCCCCGCAGGAGTCCCGACAGCGCGCGAAAGCAGAACCGCGGCGCCGATGATCGCCAGTGGCACGAAGAACGCCAGGGCGTAAATCCGGATCGGCGCTCGGACCGTTGAGATCCGTCGCCACCATGCGCCCATCGCCGCGCGTCCGTCCAACATCCACAACAGTAGCGGCGCAGCTAGCAAGGGACCCAGTGGATTGATTGGCGTCGGCCAGCCGGGAGATGGCCAGATCCAGTTTCCGGCGATGCCGAACCAGGAAAGGGCATAGGCGAGCATGAAGTAGAGGCAGACTCGCAGCAGCACCGGATCCATGGCGTTTCGCCTCCGCCAGCATGGTCGGCCGCAGCCTACGCCCGCTGGGCGCTATTGCACACTGAATTGTTCGGCCGGTGCGTTGGAAGGCGCAAGATCAGCCGCGCGAATACATGCCTTCGTAGATGGGCCCCAGCGTTTCGGCGTCGAAGAGCGACGAGACCGATGTGCCCGACCAGATGTTCATGATCGCCTGGGCGAACATGGGCGCGGTCGCGACGATGCGGATGTTCTTGGCCTGCTTGACTGCCTCCGTCGGCGCGATCGAATCCGTTATGACGAGGCTCTTCATCACCGAATTGGTGATCCGCTCGACCGCCGGGCCGGAGAGCACGCCGTGGGTGATGTAGGAATGGACCTCCTTCGCACCCGCGGCCATCAGCACTTCGGCGGCCTTGCAGAGCGTGCCGGCGGTGTCGCAGATGTCGTCCACGATGACGCAGATCTGGCCCGCGACATCGCCGATCACGGTCATCTCGGCCACTTCGCCAGCCTTCACGCGGCGCTTGTCGACGATGGCGAGGCCCGATCCGATGCGCTGCGCCAGTTCGCGCGCGCGGGCCACGCCGCCGACGTCGGGCGAGACCACGGTGAGCCTGTCGAGCTTGCCCTTGAAGTGATGCTCCACGTCCAGCGCGAAGATCGGCGCGGCATAGAGGTTGTCCACCGGAATGTCGAAGAAGCCCTGGATCTGCGCGGCGTGCAGATCGAGCGTCAACACCCGGTCCACGCCGGCCTCGGTGATGAGGTTGGCGACAAGCTTGGCCGAGATCGGGGTGCGCGCCTTCGCGCGGCGGTCCTGGCGGGCATAGCCGAAATAGGGGATGACGGCGGTGATCCGGCTTGCCGACGATCGCTTCAGCGCGTCGGTCATGATCAGCAGTTCCATCAGGTTGTCGTTGGCCGGGTTCGAGGTGGACTGGATGATGTACATATCCTCGCCGCGGACGTTCTCGAAGACCTCGACGAAGATTTCCTGGTCGTTGAACCGCTCCACCCGCGCATCGACGAGCCCGACGCTCATCCCCCGGTGCATCGACATGCGACGCGCGATGGCCTGGGCGAGCGGCCGGTTGGAATTGCCGGAGATGAGTTTCGGTTCGATCATGGAAGCCATGGGCGCGGGTCCTCGGGCAGGCGTATGATGACGGATTCGTGACGTTGCACCCCGCTTAGCACCCCGCTTGGCACCGGGCCAGCCCTGCGGCAAACCGACGCCGCGCCCGGAGCAAGCAGCGGGTCGGGTCGTCCGATCCCGGTTCACCCGCCAACGGGCGTCATCCCGCCGGGCCTCGGCCCGGCGGCCGCCGGCAGGGGCGTGGTATGATGCGGATGGTGGGGCGATTCCTCTGGCCTGCCCTGCCGGCGACGGGATCGGAGGCGGGCCCATGGCAGGGAACCCAGGTGGCGTGGCGCGAAATCTTGGGACTGCCTGTCTGCTGGCAGCGGCCGGCCTGACCGCCGCGGCGCCGGCCAGCCGCGCGCAGGAAGAACTGGTGGTCGAGATTCTGTGGCAGGCTTGCCCCTTCCTTCTTGGCACTGCCGCGAATGTCGCGCTGATGAAGCTGCAACTGCCACCCGAGGAGGTCTCGACGGTCGCGGACATCGCCTGCAACGTGGCGCAGGCCTACCAGGCGGTGGCGGCAAGTCCGCCGGCCGCGCCGGCGCCCGATTCGAGAACCGCCGAGGAGATATTCTGCGAAGACTCGTATCTTGACTACTGCGCCGGAGTTCCCGGGGCGGCGCCGATGTCGGTGGCCCAGCGCTGCTGGATGAACGGACTCACGGTCACGCAATGCGCCGAGGCGGTGATCCGGTCGGAAGCCAGCCGCCGCTAGCGAGACGCGCGATTGCACCCCGCTTAGCACCGGGCTAGCCTCCCGGAAAGCCGAAGCCGCAGAACGGGGGAGCGCGTGGCCCGCATTGACTATTTCTTCTCGCTTCTGTCGCCCTTCACCTACCTCGCAGGTACGCGGCTGGAGGAAATCGCCGTGCGACACGGCGCGACCATAGCCTACAAGCCCTATGACATCCTCGCGCTCTTCGACCGGCTCGGCACCCCGCGCCCGGCCGACCGGCCGCAGGGGCGCAAGGACTACCGCGTGCAGGAACTGCGGCGGATGGCGGCGAAGACCGGGATGGCGATCAACCTCAAACCGATGTTCTGGCCCACGAACGCGGCGCCTGCGTCCTATGCGGTGATTGCCGCCGGGAAGGCAGCGGGCGGCGACATGGGTGCGCTCGTCCACTCGCTCCTGCGCGCCGCCTGGGCAGAAGAGAAGGATATCGCCGAGGACGCGGTGATCAACGAGTGCCTGAAGGCCGCAGGCTTCGACCCGAGCCTCAGCTTCACCGGAATGCTCTCGGGCGCGGAGGCCTATGCGGCGAACCTCGAAGAGGCCCAGGCCCGCGGCGTTTTCGGGTCGCCCTTCTACATCACCGACGGGGACGAGCGGTTCTGGGGCCAGGACCGGCTTGAGGACCTCGACCTGCACCTGTCCGGCAAGCTCTGATGCCGGTCGGGATCCGCGCGGGTCACCCGACCTTCTGGCAGGTCTTCGGCGCGGGGTCGCGACCGGCCCTTGCGATCCACTGCTCGCTCGCCAGTTCGAAGGCCTGGGCGGGCGTGGCCGAAAGGCTCTCTGGTCGCACCACTCTCACGGCCTTCGACCTGCCCGGTCACGGCCGGTCGGCCGCGTGGCCGGGCGAGGGGGATTTCCTCAGCCTGTCCGCGCAGATTGCGGCAAGCTTCATCGACCGGCCGCACGACCTCGTCGGCCATTCCTTCGGCGCGGTGGTGGCGCTCAGGCTTGCCATCGCCGCGCCCGAAGCCGTGAGGACGCTGACCCTGATCGAGCCGGTGCTCTTCGCCGCGGCCCGGGGAAGCGCCGCCTGGGCGGAGAACCTCGCGGTCATGGAGCGCTACCGCGCGGCTCTCGCCGCGGGCGACCGGGAGCGGGCGGCGGAGGTCTTCACCGGCGTCTGGGGATCTGGCGTCGCGTGGGGCAAGCTGCCCGCGAACGAGCGCGCCGCCATCACGGAGCGGATCGATCTCATCGAGGCCGGCACACCTGCGCTCTTCGAGGATTCGGGGCATATCCTCGCGCCGGGCGCGCTCGAAAGCCTCGGCATGCCCGTGCTCCTGATCCGCGGCGCCCGGTCCCCCGCGATCATCGAGGCCATCGCCGAGGCGGTAGCCGCGTGGCTGCCGGATGTGGGCGTGGCGACGGTGCCCGGGGCGGCGCACATGCTCCCGATCACCCATCCGGCGGAAACGGCCGGGCTGATCGACGTCAACCTCGACCGCGGATGAGCGACAGGAGCCCGTCCACATCTGCCTCTGTCGTGGACCAGGACGCGACCATGCGGCAGCTCAGCTTTTCGTCCCCCGGCCCCTCCAGCGGCTGGTCGAAGGGCCAGAGATAGTAGGCTGCGCCGCCGTCAATGGCGCGACGGTGTCCGGCGCGGGGGAAACTGGCGAAGACGGCGTTGGCCTCGGTCGGATGGACGAGCTCGGCGCCGGGAACGGTCAGGATGCCTGCGGAGAGCCGCGCCGCGGCGGCATTGGCCTGACGTGCCAGCCTGAGCCACAGTCCGTCCTCGAGATAGGCCCCCATCTGCACCGAGAGATAGCGGTGCTTTGAGAAGAGATGCCCGCCGCGCTTGCGGCGAAGCTCGAATTCCCAGGCGCGGGCCGGGTCGAAGATCACCACCGCCTCCACCCCCATGCAGCCGTTCTTGGTCCCCCCGAAGGAAAGGACATCCACGCCCGCACGCCATGTGAGGTCCGCGGGGGCCGCGTCGCTGGCCACGACCGCGTTGGCGAACCGCGCGCCGTCGAGGTGAACCGGCAGGCCGAAGCCCTTCGCCACATCGCAGAGCGCGGCCGTCTCCCCGGCGGTGTAGACGGTGCCGTGCTCGGAAGCGTTGGTGATCGTGACCATGCCGCGCTGGACGTTGTGGACGCCGCTCCGGCCGGTTGAGGTGATCGACTTTCGCAGCGTCTCGGGCGTCATCTTCGCGTGCTCGCCCTCCACCAGCACGAGCTTGGAGCCGCCGGTGTAGAATTCCGGCGCGCCGCATTCGTCCTCCTCGACATGGGCGTTGCGGTGACAGAAGACCGCGCCCCAGGGGTCCGTGAGGATGGCGAGCGAAAGCGCGTTCGCGGCCGTTCCGGTGGCGACGAGATAGACCGCCGCCTCGGGCGCCTCGAAGATTTTGCGGATGCGGGTGCGGACCTCGTCCATCGCCGGGTCGTTGCCGTAGGGCATGGCATAGCCTTTGTTCGCGGCGGCGAGCGCCTGCATGATCTCGGGCGCGGCGGCGGAGGTGTTGTCGGAGGCAAAATTCATCACAGGTCCTCGATGATGTGGTCTTCCCAGTCCTCTTCCGGGACTTCGAATTCCGGCACTGCCCAGCCCCGGACGGACTCGCCGGCGGCGTGGACGCTGTCCGGGTCGCCGGTGATCAGCGGGTGCCAGTCGGGCAGCGGCCTGCCCTCGAAGCGCAGCCGATAGGCGCAGGTGGATGGCATCCAGTACGCGACCTTGGCAATGCTCTTCGGCGTCAGCACCACGCATTCCGGCACGAAGCGCTTGCGGTTCTCGTACTGGCCGCAGCGGCAGCTCTCGGTGTCAAGAAGCCGGCAGGAGACGCGGGTGAACGCGACTTCGCCGGTGTCGGCATCCTCGAGCTTGTTCAGGCAGCATTTGCCGCAGCCGTCGCAGAGCGCCTCCCACTCTGCCGGTGTCAACTGGCGGAGCGGCAGGTTCCAGAACTCGGGGCGGAGCCCGCCGCGCGGAGGTTGGTGCTTCATGGGCGCCGACATTGCCCGGCCATCGGGCGAAAGGGAAGGGGTCAGAGCGCGGCGAGGATGCCCCGTGCCTGCGCGCAATCGGCGCCCATCTGCGCGACGAGTGCCGGCAGGCCGTCGAACTTGATTTCGGGCCGGAGATAATCGACCAGCGCGACCGACAGATGCTCGCCGTAAAGGTGCCCGGAGAAGTCGAGGAGATGGGTTTCGAGCGTCGGATGCGGCACCTCGAACATCGGGCGGATCCCGAGGCTTGCGGCGCCGTCGTAGCTTCCGGCATGGGGTCCGGTCAGAACATCGACCTTGACCGCGTAGACGCCGAGCTTCGGCAGGTGCAGCCCGTCGAGCGCCATGTTCGCCGTCGGATAGCCGAGGTCGCGGCCGCGCTTGTCGCCGTCGAGCACCGGTCCGTCGATCCGGTGCCAGTGGCCGAGCATCCGCGCCGCGTCGCGCGGGCGCCCCTCGCTCAGCGCCCGCCGGATCGCGGTGGAGGAGATTTCGGCACCTTCAGCCGCGACGAGATCGGCGATGGTGACGCCGAAGCCGAGACGCGCGCCTTCGCGCCGGAGCGTTTCGGTGGTGCCCTTGCGGCCCTTGCCGAAGCAGAAGTCGGCGCCCACGGTCACATGGCAGACCCCGAGCCCGGCCACGAGCACCTCGGCCACGAAGGCCTCGGCCTCCATCCCGGCCAGCGCTGCGTCGAAGGGCAGCTCGTAGAGCTCTGCCACCCCGAGCTTTTCCAGCCGGTGCACGCGCGCCTCCGCGTTCATCAGGCGGAAGGCGGGCGCGGCGGGCGCGAAGAACTCGCGCGGGTGCGGTTCGAAGGTGACGATCCCCAGGGACGCGGCGGCCTCTGCGGCGAGAGCGATCACGCGCTGGTGGCCGAGGTGGACGCCGTCGAAATTTCCCAGCGCGACGGACGCCCCGCGATGTGCGGGCGCGATCCCGGTCCAGTGGTGGTGAATGTGCATCGGCCCCCGTCCGTCGGATAGCGTCGGGCGGGAGCGCCCGCCTCGGTCAGTCGAACTTGCGACTTGGCGCGAGCACAAGCGCCTCGCCCTTCAGCACGACCGTATCGCCCACCGCGCAATGGGTTTCAAGGGTGACGCGCCGCCGCGCGTGGTCGATGGCGATGACGCGGACCTCGGCGTGGACGGTGTCGCCGGGGCGCACCGGCGCCATGAACTTCAGCGACTGGCCAAGGTAGACGGTGCCGTGGCCCGGAAGCTGTTCGCCGATCACCGCCGAGATGAGGCCGGCAGTCAGCATCCCGTGGGCGATGCGCCCCTCGAAGATCGTGTCGCGGGCGTATTCGTCGTCGAGATGGACCGGGTTGCGGTCGGTCGAGACTTCCGCGAACATCTCGATGTCGCGGTCGGTGATCGTCTTCTGGAGGTAGCGGGTCATCCCGATCTCCAGATCCTCGATGCAGATCGTCCCGCGCGGCTGGTTGTCGAGCATCATCGCGATTCCCGGCTGGTCATGTTGCGGTGCAGCATAGCTCGGCCGGGGCGCCGGCGCAATGTCCGAGAGTAATTTATTGACCTAAAACATATTCCGAATGAAACATTGTTGCGTGCTGGTCATAATGTTGCGCAGATCAGCGCAGCCGGCCGATGGCAAGGGTGGGCGTGATCTGCTGCGCGGCGAGCCAGCGCGCCAGACGCGCCGGATCGGGACGATCGATGTCCGGCCCGAATTCCTCGGCCGCAAGGCCGCCGGTCACGAAGAGCGTATCCGTTCCCTCCGCGAGCCCGCCCTGTATGTCGGTGCGGATGCCGTCGCCCACCGCCAGCACGCGCGACGGCTCCACCTCGCCCCAGGCCGCGGCAAGCCTGCGGCGGGCGAGGTCGTAGATCGGCGGATGCGGTTTTCCGAAATAGAGGCTCGTTCCCCCCATCTCGTCGTAGAGCGCGGCGAGCGCGCCGGCGCAGTAGATGCGCTTGTCGCCGAAATCGACGACGATGTCGGGATTGGTGCAGAGAAGCTTCATCGCCTTGGCCTTGGCGTAAAGAAGGGTCGCGCGATAGTCCTCGGGCGTCTCGGTCATCTCGTCGAAGGGGCCGGTGCAGACGATCCCCTCGGCCTCCGCGAGCGGCACCCGGACGATCTCCGGCGCATCGGCGAACTCGGTGGGGATCTCGGTGAAGAATCCGGCGTCCTTCTCGGGGCCGAGGTGATAGACCCTGCGCCCGACGAGGCCCGCGAACATTCCCGCCTGCGCCGCATCGCCGGAGGAGACGATCATGTCCCAGGCGTCGCGGGGCACCGCCATGCGGTCGAGCTGTGCTGCGACGAAGCGGTTGGGCCGCGGCGCGTTGGTCATCAGGACGACGCGGCCGCCCTTCGCGCGGAAGCCCCGCAGCGCGGCGACGGCGGCGGGGAAGGGGGTGCGGCCATCGTGCAGGCAGCCCCAGAGGTCGCAGTAAAGCACGTCATAGGCGGCCTGAACCTCGGCCAGAGACGATATGATCCGGGTCATGGTGCCTCGCGGAAAAGGGACGGGCGCCCGAAGGCGCCCGGTTGCACGACGTTGGCGTGATCAGAGCTTCAGCGCCGGAATGATCTGCTTCTTCCGGCTCATGACGCCGGGCAGGACCACGGTGTCGCCGGTGACCGTCGCGCCGAAGGAGGCTTCCGCCATCCGCTTCACGAGGTCGTTGGGGACGATGAGCGTCGCCTCCTCCTTCAGGATGTCGATGACGAACAGGAGGACCTGGTCCGCGTCGTCCTCTTTCGCGACCGTCTCCATCGACTTCATCAGGCTCGCCTTGCGGTCGAGGATCACCTTCGGCGAGGTCGTCTCAAGCACGGAGACGCGCAGTTCCTTTCCGGCGACGCTGTATTCCTTCGAATCCATCCTGAGAAGCTCGGCGTCCGAGAAGGCCGAGACGTCGGACTTCGCCGCAAAAAGCTCGGCCGCGTAGTCCGGGATCGAGATGCCGAGCTGACGGGCCAGCATTTCGGCCACCTCGCGGTCATGCGCCGTGGTCGTGGGCGAGCGGAATTCGAGCGTGTCCGAGAGAATGCACGAGAGCATCGCGCATTTGATCGGTTCGGGCATCCTCGTGGCATCCGCGCCCATCAGGTCGTACATGATCGTCGCGGTGCAGGCGAGCGGGCGCACGGTGATGTCGATCGGGCCCCTGGTCTTCAGGCCGCCGGCCAGGAGGTGATGGTCGATGATCTGGATCACGTTCGCCTCGTTGATCGAGGCGGGAAGCTCGGCCGGGTTGTTGGTGTCGACGATGACCACATCCTCGCCCGCGGCCACGTCGGCGATGATCTCGGGCTTCTGGAGCCCCCAGCGCTTCAGGACGAAGGCCGCTTCGGTATTCGGCTCGCCGAGAAGCGCGGGCTTCGCAGGCGTGCCCTTCACCTCGGTCAGATACCAGGCCCAGATGATGGGCGAGCCGGTGGAATCGGTGTCGGGCGACTTGTGGCCGAAGACTTTGATCATGGGCGTCATCCGTGGAACGTGACAGGTCGCGCGCCTTATAGGCGCTGCAGCATAACTTGTCACGGGGCGCGCTCCCTCCGGTCCCGATCAGAAGGGCAGGCGCTCCAGGGCGAAGCCCTCACGCTCCAGGAGAGCCAGAACGCCGTCCTGTCCCGAGAGGTGCAGTGCGCCGAAGGCCGCGAAGACGGGCCCTTCCGCGGCCGCGGCGGTGATCTGAGGAATCCAGCTCCGGTTGCGCCGGGCCATCAGCAGTTCCTCCATCCGCGCGAGGTCGGCGTCCACCTTTTCAGGCGTCTGGCCCGGCAGATTGTTCGCGGTGATGCGGCCAAGTTCCCAGGTCACGCGCACGTCCTCGGCGAAATAGGCCGCGGTCAGCGTCGCGGCATAGTCCTCTGCTGCGTCGACCATGGCGAGGGTCGTGCGGATCATGTCGATCTGGTCGGCCGCCGACATCGAATCGAAAAGCGTGAAGACCGTGTCGTAGGGTTCGAGCGCGCGGACCGGCACGCCCTGGGCCGCGGCGCGGGCGATGACGCGGGCGTCGAGCCCGTTGGGGTCGCTGGCCAGGTCCTCCATCGCGCAGGACGGGATGCCGAGAAGCATGGCGACGTACCAGGGCTGCATCTTCGCGGCCATGAAGGCTGGCACACCGCGCGCCTGCATGGCAACCGAGAGGGCCTGCCAGTCGGCCTCTTCCAGCCGCTCGGGAAGCGTCGGCCCCGCGGTCGAGAAGAGGCGGTCGGGACGGCGCGCCATCTCCGCCTGAAGGGCGGCCATCTCCTCCGGCCCTGCCTCGACCAGCACGACCGAGGCCGCGTCGATCGCAGGCGCGAGGCGGTCCATGACCGCTTCGTGGCGCGGGTCGTCGAAGTGATAGGTGCCGACGATCTGGATCACCTCCTCGCCCCGCGTCGCGCGCCAGCGGTTGCCGCGGCCATGGTCGAGCGCGTCGACTGCCGCGGTTATCCGCGCACGCTCGACCCCGTCGAGCGTCGGCAGCAGGTCCCGGCCTGCGCAGGCGGCGTCCGCCGCGGCCGCGGGGAGGGCGAGGAAGAGACAGAGGGCGGCGCTGCGGATCATCTCCGGGTCCGGGTTGACGGCGCGGAAAGGCGCCGGTCTCGATCTGGGGATAGCCGGCCGAGATGGCAAGCCCATGCCCAAGACATGGCTTTTTTACGCGCGCAGGCAGTTGACTCGGCCGGGGCCGGCGCCTAATTACGCCCCGTTAGCACTCACCTATGCTGAGTGCTAATCCATTGAACCTGGAACCCAAGGGAGTGTTACCAGATGGCATTCAAACCGCTTCATGACCGCGTTCTGGTCAAGCGTGTGGAAGGCGAAGAAAAGACCAAGGGCGGTCTGATCATCCCCGACAGCGCGAAGGAAAAGCCCGCCGAGGGCGAAGTCGTCGCCGTGGGCGAAGGCGCGCGCAAGGATTCGGGCGAACTGATCGCCCCGTCGGTCAAGAAAGGCGACCGGATCCTCTTCGGCAAGTGGTCGGGCACGGAAGTGACCGTCGACGGCACCGAAATGCTGATCATGAAGGAAAGCGACATCCTCGGCATCATCGCCTGAGACGCTTTCCGAACCGCAACCCCAGAGACAACCAGGAGCAAGCGACATGGCTGCCAAGGACGTCAAGTTCAATACCGATGCCCGCGACCGGATGCTGCGCGGCGTCAACATCCTCGCCGACGCGGTGAAGGTGACCCTCGGCCCGAAGGGCCGCAACGTCGTTCTCGACAAATCGTTCGGTGCCCCGCGCATCACCAAGGACGGCGTCACCGTCGCCAAGGAGATCGAGCTTTCCGACAAGTTCGAGAACATGGGCGCGCAGATGGTGAAGGAAGTCGCTTCCCGCACCAATGACGAGGCCGGCGACGGCACCACCACCGCGACGGTTCTCGCCCAGGCGATCGTCCGCGAGGGCCTGAAGGCGGTTGCCGCCGGCATGAACCCGATGGACCTCAAGCGCGGCATCGACCTCGCGGTGCACAAGGCCGTCGAGCACATCAAGGGCGCGGCCCGCAAGGTCGCCGATTCGGCCGAAGTGGCGCAGGTCGGCACCATCTCGGCCAACGGCGAGGCCGAAATCGGCCGCCAGATCGCCGACGCGATGCAGAAGGTCGGCAACGAGGGTGTCATCACCGTCGAGGAGAACAAGGGCCTCGAGACCGAGACCGAGGTCGTCGAAGGCATGCAGTTCGACCGTGGCTATCTCTCGCCCTACTTCGTGACCAACGCCGACAAGATGACCGCCGAGCTGGAAGACGCCTACATCCTCCTGCACGAGAAGAAGCTCTCCTCCCTGCAGCCGATGGTCCCGCTGCTGGAGGCTGTCATCCAGTCGCAGCGTCCGCTGGTCATCGTGGCCGAGGACGTGGAAGGCGAGGCTCTGGCGACCCTCGTGGTCAACAAGCTGCGTGGCGGTCTGAAGATCGCTGCCGTCAAGGCCCCGGGCTTCGGCGACCGCCGCAAGGCCATGCTGCAGGACATCGCGATCCTCACGGGCGGCCAGGTGATCTCCGAAGACCTCGGCATGAAGCTCGAGAACGTCGGTCTCGACATGCTCGGCCGTGCCAAGAAGGTCATCATCAAGAAGGATGACACCACCGTCATCGACGGCGCCGGCGACAAGGCCGAGATCGAGGCACGGGTTTCGCAGATCCGCACCCAGATCGAGGAAACCACCTCCGACTACGATCGCGAGAAGCTGCAGGAGCGGGTCGCGAAACTCGCCGGTGGCGTCGCCGTCATCCGCGTCGGCGGCATGACCGAGGTCGAGGTGAAGGAGCGCAAGGACCGCGTCGATGACGCACTGAACGCAACCCGCGCGGCCGTTCAGGAAGGCATCGTCGTCGGTGGCGGCGTGGCCCTCGTGCAGGCCGCCAAGGCGCTCGACAGCGTCAAGGGCGCCAACAGCGACCAGGAAGCCGGCATCGCGATCGTCAAGCGCGCGCTCGAGGCGCCGCTGCGCCAGATCGCCGAGAACGCGGGCGTGGACGGTGCGGTGGTTGCGGGCAAGATCCGCGAGTCGAAGGACAAGAACTTCGGCTTCAACGCCCAGACCGAAGAGTATGGCGACATGTTCAAGTTTGGCGTCATCGACCCCGCGAAGGTGACCCGGACCGCTCTGGAAGACGCGGCCTCGGTCGCCGGCCTCCTCATCACGACGGAAGCGATGGTCGCCGACAAGCCCGAGCCGAAGGGCGCTGCCGGCGGCGGCATGCCGGGCGGCATGGGCGGCATGGACGGCATGATGTAAGCCATCCGTTCCACAGGAACGACGGAAAGGGGCGCCCTGCGGCGCCCCTTTCTTGTCTGGCCCTTCCGCACGGCGTCACCAGGTGCCCGAGCGGCTACCGGACTGCCGCGCCAGCCTTTCTGAGAGGTCGCGCGAACCGCCGAACCCCGCGGCCGGTCCGAGGTTTGTGCGCATGACCCCGATGTCGCGAAGATCCCTGTCTGAAAGCCGCATGATTCCGCGCCGCGAACGGCTGCGGGAGATCACGACGGAGATCCGCCGTGCCAGCCGGTCGAGGATTCCGAAGGTGCGGCCCGCCTTTGCGGCGCCGATATGCGCCACCGTCAGCACCTGTTCCATGATCGTCGCCTCCGTTGGGGTGTCGATTGCGATCGGAGGATGCCAGCCGCATGGCCCGGAGCCGTAGTGCCCGGAAGGAAGCGCCGCCGATACACATTGTGAACTGGACCGTGCGAGGGCGGCACGCTTACCCTCGGGCAAGCAAGGGAGGCGCTCCATGGCGCGGAAGCCTTACGGCATCATCTGCCCGATAACCCACGCCTGCGCGTATCTGGAGCCGCGCTGGACGCTCCAGATCCTGTCCGAGATGTGGGCCGGAGCCAGCCGGTTCAACGATATCCGCCGTGGGATCGGCAACATCTCTCCCGGCCTTCTCTCCCGCCGGCTCAAGGAGATGGAGGCCAAGGGACTGATCGAGCGGATCGAGGACCGGGCGACGGGGGTGGTCGACTATATCCGCACGGACAGTGCCATCGACCTCGAACCCGCGATGAATGCGCTCGCCGTCTGGGCGCAGCGCAACATCGAGGCAGAGGTGGCGATCTGCGAGCCGAACCTGTCTTCCCTGATGTGGAAGATGCGCCGGTGGATCGTCCGGGACGCACTGCCCCGGCGCCGGGTCGTGATGCGGTTCCATTTCCCTGATGCAGCCTCGGAGTACGATACCTACTGGATGATTGCGTCGCCCGACGCCGAGATCGAGTTGTGCTGTTCGGACCCAAAGCTCGATGTCGATCTCTTCGTGGAGTCCGGCGTCCTGTCGCTGACCTCGATCATCCTCGGCCGCACCACGATTGCGCGCGAAAAGGAAGCCGGGTCCCTGTTTCTCAGCGGCGACGCGCTGCTCGCGCGGACGATGAACCGCTGGCTGCATCTGAGCGACTACAGCCGGGCCGAAGGGGTGCTGATGCTGCGGCAGAAAGCGCGGGCGCCGCTCTGACAGCCTCTGCCGTGGGAATTCTTCGGTGCGAACCGCGCGGCCCCGCTCCCGTCGATCCGTGCGATGCCGGACGTGCCCGACCGCCCTCGGCCGCTACGTGGCACTATCCGCCGGCGCACCGGGTCCGGAGGACGGTGGCCAGCCAGCTTGCGGCCCGGACGGCAAGCCTTTGCGGAGGCGCCAAGTCGGTGCCGTCACCGGGCGGGACGATGCCCGCGGGCGACGCGGCCGAACGCAGGTCCGGTTCTGGTCGGATGGCCGGCCCGCGTCCCGGCTCGCTCAGGACGGACACGAGCCAGCCGGCGCCTCCGAAAGGGGGCAGTTGGCTGGCGGATCGCGGGGCATTGGATGTACGACGGCGGTGCATCGCGAAGCCTCCATGAGCGGCTTGCTCCGGTGCCGATCGTGCGGCCGCGCCGAGTTATCCGGCCAGTCACGCGACTGGATCGAACCCGATACAGAATGTGGACTGGATCGGGGCACCGGCCGTGCCTACACTGCTTGCGGGAGGCGGCGCGCATGCCTGGCAAGCCCTACGGTATCATCTGCCCGATCTCGAAGGCCTGCGAGCATCTGGAGCCCCGCTGGACCATGCAGATCCTGTGCGAGATGTGGGCCGGTTCCAGCCGCTTCAACGACATCCGCAGGGGCGTCGGCCATATCTCGCCCTCGCTGCTGTCGCGGCGGCTGAAGGAGATGGAGGACGCGGGGCCGGTCGAGCGGGTCGAGGACCACGCCAGCGGGAGCGTCGATTATTTCCGCACCGCCAAGGCGATCGAGCTCGAGCCGGCGCTGAGTGCGCTGGCGCAATGGGCGCAGCGCAACATCGAGGCGGAAATCGCGGTTGGCGAGCCCAACCTGTCGGCCATGATGTGGGGGGCACGGCGCTATGTGAACGTCGCGGAGTTGCCGCCGCGCCGCGTGGTCATCCGTTTCCATTTCGCCGGCGTCGTCTCGGACTACGATTGCTACTGGCTGGTGGCGCAGCCCGGGGCGGAGATCGAACTCTGCGCCTCCGATCCCGGGGCGGACGTCGATCTGTACGTCGAGACGACGACCGTCTCGATGGCCGCGATCATGCTGGGCCGCACGTCGATTGCCCGCGAGATCGAGGAGGGGCGCCTGTTCCTGTCCGGCGACCCGCGCCTGATCCGCACCATGGATCATTGGTTTCCCAAGGAAGACAACGCTGACATTGACGGGATTCTGCCGTTCAAGGCTGCCCGGCACGGGGCAGGCTGACGTGTCTCCGGCCTGCGGCACGAGCCGTGGCGCCCGACCCGGGCATCGCCCTTGCCCGGCGCGACCCACGGACGCGGCGAAGCATCAGTGCACCGGGGAACCCTGATGCGTCTCTTCCTGCTTACCGCCCTGACGATGACGGCCTTCGCCGCGAACTCCGTCCTGAACCGGGCGGCGGTGGGCGGCGGCAACATCGGCGCCGTGGAGTTCGCCGTCGTGCGGCTGGTGGCGGGTGCGGGGATGCTCGGCATCCTGATCCTGCTCCGGCGCGGCCGCACCGGGCAGGCGATGTGGCCGGGGTGGCGGGGCAGGGTCGCGGGGGCGGGGGCACTTCTCGTCTACCTCTTCGGCTTCTCGCTCGCCTATGGCGGGCTCGACGCCGGCACCGGGGCGCTCGTCCTCTTCGGGATGGTGCAGATCACGATGTTCGCGGGTGCGTTCGTCTCGCGCGAGGCCGTTCCCGCGCGGCGCTGGATCGGTGCGGCGGTCGCCTTCCTCGGCCTCGCCTACCTTCTCTCGCCGGGGTCCGAAGCGGCGGAACACCCTACCCACGCGGCGCTGATGGCCGCGGCAGGGGTCGGCTGGGGCGTCTATTCGCTCTCCGCCCGTGGCACGCGCGACCCTCTCGGCGCGACGGCGTGGAACTTCCTCCTCGCCGTGCCGGTCGGGGGGCTTGCGCTGGCGCTCCTGCCCGGCGCGGCGGCGCCGACGGCCGGGGCCGCGGGGCTCTTTCTCGCCGTCGTCTCCGGGGCGCTGACATCGGGTCTCGGCTACGCGCTCTGGTATGCGGTCCTGCCCGACCTAGGCGCGGCGCGGGGCGGGGTGGCGCAGCTCACCGTGCCGGTGATCGCGCTTGCCGGCGGCATGGCGTTCCTCGGCGAGGCGCTGACGCTCCGGTTCGTCATCGCCTCCGCGCTCGTCCTCGGGGGGGTCGCGCTCGCGACGATGCCGCGGCGCGCCTGATCCCGCGGTCAGAGCGGCTTGACGAAGCGGCGGATGTCATGTCCGGTCCCGGCGTCGTGGCGCGTGACCCCGGTCGCGACGAAGCCCTCGCGCTGCCAGAACGCCCGACCGCGCGGGTTGGCCTCCAGCACTCCCAGACAGAGCCGTGGCCCGCCCATCTGCCGGGCGAGCGCCTCGAGATGGGCGAGGAACCGCGCCCCGTACCCCTTCCCGCGCAGCCGCGGCGCGAGGATCATCAGTCCGAGATAGGCATCGGCAGGCTCGGGAAAGCCGAAGGACAGTTCCGCCACGCCGGAAAGCCGCCCCTCGACGAAGAGCCCGAGCCGGTGGGACCGGGCGGCATCGGCACCCGGCGGGGTGTCGGTGAAGAAGGCCTCGGCGATCACCTTGGCCCGTAGCGGGTCTCCCGGGAGGAGGATGCGTTCGGCGATCCGTCGCAGGAGACGGGCAAGCGCTCCGACACGATGATGGTGGTGCACGTGGAGCCGGGCGCGGGCCGCACCCTCGTCGTGTCGTTCCCGCGCGACCTGTGGGTCACCATCCCGGGGATCGGCGACGCCAAGATCAACGCCGCCTACAAC
>WBZL01001757.1_pt1 | contig 22012 bp, 15 predicted proteins | sample 5204291 | NCBI WGS metagenome assembly WBZL01 (sample SAMN12344345, study PRJNA552823) | activated sludge metagenome | biome: Activated sludge suspended growth; feature: Nitrification reactor; material: Wastewater; isolation source: activated sludge from nitrification reactor of wastewater...
GATTGGGAGATTGGAGACTAGCGATTGCCACGAGCGACCAATCTCCAATCTCTAATCTCCAATCACGTGGTAACGAAACGATGTATGATGAATTTTTTGCGAAGGCGCATGAGTTGATGGGGGAAGAACGGCCGTTTATCACCGCAACCGTTGTTCGGGCCGAAAAGCCAACATCAGGCAAGCCGGGCGACAAAGCCATTGTGACGGTAGACGGGGTAATGCACGGCTGGATTGGGGGAAGCTGCGCCCAGCCAACGGTGATTGCCGAAGCGTTGAAAGCGTTGGCCGACGACCAGCCCCGGCTGATTCGGCTGAGCACCAACCCCGAAGAGCAGGTTCCCCGCGACGGGCTGCAAGACGTGGCGATGACCTGCTTTAGTGGCGGCACACTGGAAATCTACATCGAGCCACAGCGGCCACGACCACGCTTGCTACTTGTGGGTAATTTGCCAGTGGCGCAGGCGTTGGCCCATTTGGCAAAAGCAATGAGCTACCAGGTGGTGGCGGTGGATCTGGAAGGTGGCAGCAGCATGAACCATGCCAACACGGTGCTGGCGACGCTGGAAAACATCGGCCAACAGATCACGCCGCAAACATATGTGGTGGTTGCTACGCACGGCAACTTTGACGAGATGGCACTGGAGGCGATTTTGCGGGCGCAGCCGTGTTATGTGGGGCTGGTGGCGAGTGGCAAGCGGGCAACGGCCGTTCGTGACTACCTCCGTTTCCAGGGTCTGAGCGACACCGACATGCTGCCGCTGAAAGCACCGGCCGGGCTGGATATTCAGGCGCGGCGCGGGGATGAGATTGCCCTAAGCATTATGGCCGAGATTGTGCAGCGGCGGCGCAATGCGGAGCTGCTGGATTTGGCGTTGTTTCAGGAGAAGACCGCTTCGACAGGCTCAGCCACCAGTGATGAGGAAGGGTGTAGCTGTGGTTGTGGGGAAGAGAAGGAGGTAGTGGGGGAAGAAACGGCCGTTGATCCCGTTTGCGGCATGACCGTCCAAATCAGGGGGGCGGCTTACACCCACACCTACCAGGGACAAACCTATTACTTTTGCTGCGCTGGCTGCCAACTGAGCTTTGTCCAGCAGCCCGATGCCTATCTACCTCTATCAACTTAACGTCATTCAGCGATGCGTTCAACTAAACTTACCCGCACAACACCCTTGTTCCTCTGTCAGGCAAGGGTGTTGCGGTAGATCATACCTATTGCCAGATGAATCTATAAACAATATCTATTAGAATAGGTAAAATAGCGGCCGTTCATGCTATGATACAGACGAATAAATTTGCAAATTTTGGAAAACTACGTGAAAGCTCATCGATCTTCGTCCTTCTTTGATATTTTCAAGCTGAATAAACAGGTTAACTTTGTTGTCTTTGCCATTTTGGTAGGCATCATTCTTTTTAACCTCATTGTTACCCTGCAATTTCTCTACATCTTTAATCTTCCGCTGCCCTTCCTGGCTCATTTTCTGCTGTCGCTGCTGGGCGGTATTGTTGGTTGGCTGGTGGGAGCCATCTATTTTCGGCTGCGGCAATATGCCAAACAAATGCGGCAGAGTGAAGCTCGCTTTCGGGCAGTGCTGCAGCACATGCCGGTAATGCTGGATGCGTACGATGCTGAGGGCAAGGTGGTTTTCTGGAATGAAGAGTGTGAGCGGGTGACGGGATACCCGGCGGCTGAAATGATGGGACAGCCGGAGCTTGTGGATAGGCTTTATGTGGATGAGGGAGAACGGCCGTTAACCAGCCACGATTACCGCAACCACGAAAGCAGCATTCGCTGCCGCGACGGCAGCACCAAGCATATTCTCTGGGCCAACCTTTCCCACCAATTCCCCATTCCCGGCTGGGCAAGCTGGCGCATTGGCGTGGAAATTACCGAGCAAAAACGCGCCGAGGAGGCCCTCCGCGCCGCCGAACGTGACTACCGCGCCCTGTTTGAAAATATCCCCGACGGCATCTATCGCTCCAGCATTGACGGCCGGCAGCTTCGCGCCAACCCTGCGCTGGTGGCACTCAACGGCTATAGCAGCGAAAAAGAGATGCTCACCGATGTCAAGGATATTGCCAAAGAATGGTACGTAGACCCCAATCGCCGCCGCGAATTTCAGGAGCGGATTGAACAGGATGGCTACGTCCTCAACTTTGAATCAGAAATCTACCGTCACAATACCCGCGAACGGATTTGGGTATCTGAAAGCGCCCACGTGGTACGTGATGAAGCTGGAAACTCGCTGTACTACGAAGGCACCATCAAAGACATTACCGCACAAAAGAAGGCCGAAGAAACGATACGCGCCACGGCCCAAATTCGCCTGATTGCCGACCATTTGCCGGTTTGGATTGCCTATTTGGACAAGCAAGAATATTGCCGCTTTATCAACAGCTATCACGAAACGCTGTGGGGCGTACCGACATTCCAGGCGATGGATCGGCCGCTGCGTGAAATTGTGGGAGCAGAAGTTTATCAAGCGATGCAACCCTATATCAGCCAGGCGTTGGCCGGGGAGCAGGTCAATTTTGACACCAAGCTGCCTTATCAACACGGTCAGATTGACATCAATGCCACCTTTGTGCCGCACAAAGTGCAGGAAGAAACGGCCGGTTTTTTTGCCCTGCTGGTTAATATTACCGAGCAGCGGGAGAAAACGGGGGCACTGCATCATTTGCAAAAAATGGAAAGCCTGTCCATGTTGGCAGGCAGCATTGCCAACGATTTTAACAACCTGCTGCTGGTGATTTTGGGCCATGCGTCTATGGCGCAGGCGCTACTGGGCAGCAACAGCGCGGCTTTGCCCCATTTGGATCGGGTGGCCGAGGCGACGGAACGGGCGGCGGCACTGACCCGCCAAATGCTGGTCTACGCCGGCCGCAGCTATGTGGCTCTGGAGGCGGTAGATTTGAATGCATTGGTCGAGGATAGCTGTGGGGCATTAACGGCCCTTATTCCTCCCCACATCCATCTGCACCACAACCTCCACGCCCCGCTCCCGCCTGTCAAGATTGACCCCGCGCAAATCGCCCAGGTCATTGCTGCCCTCGTCCACAACAGCATCGAAGCCATTAACAAACCCGGTGGCGAGATCACCATCAGCACCGGGCAGGAACGGGTACAGCCCGATGACATTGCCTATTGGCAGTATACTGCCGAACCGCTGCCAACGGCCGTTTATGCCTGTCTGGCCGTGCAAGACACCGGCAGCGGCATGGACAAGGAAACGCTGGCAAAAATTTTCGACCCGTTTTTTACCACCAAGGACGTGGGAGACGGGCTGGGGCTGGCCGCCGTCCTGGGCATCATCCGCGCTCATAAAGGCGGGCTAACGGTGCAAAGCGAGCCTGGGCGCGGCACCACCTTCAAGCTGCTGTTCCCACTGGCCGATGTGGTCAAAGTCACCCACCCCGCGCCCCCTGCCCTAACCACCGAGCCACCACATGGTTCTACGATCCTGGTCATTGACGACGACGATGCCGTTCGCCAAGCTATTGTTGGAATGCTCAAGCCGCAGCAGCTAAAGGTACTGGCCGCGTCGGGCGGGTCACAGGGCATTGACCTGTACCGGCAGCACCAGGCGGAGATAGGCTTGGTTATTCTTGACATTGTGATGCCGGAAATGGATGGCGAAGAAACGCTGATGCACCTGCGCCAAATCAACCCCTACCTTGCCATCATCTTGTCATCTGGCTATGATGAAAAAGAGGCGACAAAGCGGCTGGTGGACAACGTGCGCACGGGCTTTTTGCAAAAACCCTATCGGGCACCGGCCTTGCTTAAAATGGTGCAGCGTTTTATCAGTTAGAAATAGAGACTGGGAGATTGAGAGATTAGGAGATTGATTTAGTCTCCCAATCTCTCCTAATCTCCCCTTTCAGGACAGAAGAATATGGAGCAGAATCCTTACATCATGGGGCTAGGCAAGAATGGAGCCAACTATGTGCCGCTGTCGCCTTTGACGTTTATTGAACGGGCGGCGGCGGTGTATCCGGGGAAAACGGCCGTTATTCACGGCCACCGTCGCTACACCTGGGCCGAAAGCTACACCCGCTGCCGCCAACTCGCCTCCGCCCTGGCGCAGCGCGGCATCGGCGTGGGCGACACCGTTTCGATTATGGGGTTCAACACCCCGGAAACGTTTGAAGCCCACTTTGGCGTGCCAATGACGGGCGCCGTTCTCCATGCCATCAACACCCGGCTCGATGCCAAAACCATTGCCTTTATGCTAGGCCACGCCAACAGCAAGCTGCTGCTAACCGACCGGGAAGCGTCGGCAACGATTAGCGAGGCGTTGCGGCTGCTGGAAGATGAGGGGGGAAAACGGCCGTTTGTCATAGACATCAACGACCCATTGGCCGACGGCGGCGACCTGATTGGCGACATTGAGTACGAAAACTTTATTGCGGCCAGCGATCCCAACTTCGCCTGGTCATTGCCCGCCGACGAATGGCAAGCCATCAGCCTCAACTACACCTCCGGCACCACCGGCAACCCCAAAGGCGTGGTCTACCACCATCGCGGTGCCTACCTCAACGCCATCGGCAACGTCCTGGCCTGGGGCATGGGCAAACACCCCGTCTACCTCTGGACGCTGCCCATGTTCCACTGCAACGGCTGGTGCTTCCCCTGGACCCTGGCCGCCATGTCTGGCACCAACGTCTGCCTGCGAAAAGTGGACCCCAGCAAAATTTACGAACTCATCGCCCAGGAACACGTCACCCACTACTGCGGCGCACCCATCGTCCACAGCCTGTTGGTCAACGCCCCCGCCGAGGTGCGGGCGCAAAAGCAGCACCCGGTCAAGGGCATGGTTGCCGCCGCCCCGCCGCCCGCCGCCGTTCTCCGCGCCATGGCCGAAAATGGTTTTGACATCACCCACGTCTACGGCCTCACCGAAACGTATGGCCCGGCGGTGCTGTGTGAATGGCACGATGAATGGAGTGAGCTACCAATTGAAGAGCAGGCGCAAATGAAGGCACGGCAAGGGGTGCGTTACCACGTTCTGGAAGGAATCATGGTGGCTCACCCGGAAACCCTGAAGCCGGTTCCGGCCGATGGGGCAACGATTGGCGAAGTGTTTATGCGCGGCAACAACGTCATGATGGGGTATCTGAAAAACGAAAAGGCTACCAACGAGGCGTTTGCTGGCGGCTGGTTCCACAGCGGCGATTTGGGGGTGATGCACCCCGATGGCTATGTGGAGCTAAAAGACCGCTCCAAGGATATTATCATCTCCGGTGGCGAGAATATTTCCACCATTGAGGTGGAAAACGCGCTGTTCCGCCATCCGGCGGTGCTGGATGCGGCTGTGGTGGGAATGCCGGACGAGAAGTGGGGCGAAACGCCTTGTGCTTTTATCACCTTGCGCCCCGGCCATGAGGCCACTACCGCCAACGACATCATCGCCTTTTGTCGCCAGGAGTTGGCGCATTACAAGGTGCCGCGCCACGTTATTTTTGGTGAACTGCCCAAAACGTCTACGGGCAAAACGCAAAAGTTTGTGCTGCGGGAACGGGTGTCACGATGAAGATAATGGGACGCAGATTTACCTGATTTTCCTGATGAGAAATCAATCATTTTGCGCTTCTGTTTGTATCTGGAAAATAAGGTTCTTTGAGGTTTTGCGTGGCTGTAGGGGCGACCACAAGGGTCGCCCTCGACGGGGGCGGACACAAAGCCACGCGCCTACCATAGAATTTGTCAGAGAACCGAAAATAGTGCGTGCGAGGAACAAAAACGATGGATGAGGAAGCGATTATTTTGCGCGAAGAGCGGGATGGCGTGGTGACGCTGACGCTCAACCGCCCCCGGCAGTTTAATGCGCTGTCGGAGGAGATGTTGACGGCCTTGCAAACGGAGTTGGATGAGATTGCCCAAAACAGGGCCGTTCGTGTGGTGGTTTTGGCGGCGAACGGGAAGGCGTTTTGTGCCGGGCATGATTTTAAGCAAATGCAGGCCAATCCGTCGCAGGGGTATTATGACCAGCTTTTTGCCCAATGCAGCCGGATGATGCTGACGATTACGAAGCTGCCGCAGCCAGTGATTGCCAAAGTCCAAGGGATGGCGACGGCGGCGGGGTGCCAACTGGTGGCGACGTGTGATTTGGCGGTGGCGGTGGATTCGGCGCAGTTTGCGACGTCGGGGATCCGCTTTGGGCTGTTTTGCTCCACGCCGGCCGTTGCCGTGAGCCGAAATGTGCCGCGCAAGCAGGCAATGGAGCTTTTGTTAACGGGGGAGTTTGTGGATGCACAAACGGCCGTTTCCCAGGGTCTCATCAACCGCGCCGTGCCAGCCGACCAGCTTGACGCGGCGGTGGACGCACTGGTGGCGGCGATTAAGGCAAAATCGGCCGTTGCCGTTTCAATGGGCAAAGAGATGTTCTACAAACAACTTGAGATGGGCTTGGCCGATGCCTACACCTACGCCAGCAGCGTGATGGCGTGCAACATGATGGCCGATGACGCACAGGAAGGGGTAAATGCCTTCCTGGAAAAACGGCCGCCCGTTTGGCAGCATCGGTAAGCATCGCCCTTTACGGTTTTGAGGAGTCCGCATTTGAGAATGCGGACGGGCATCTGAGGATGCCCGCTCCTCATTTTTAGAGCGTTTTGCAAGAAGTTCAACTTCTGCGAGAAGTTGAACTTCTATGGGTGTAGAAACATTTGCTTTTAAGGCAGGGGGTTGAAAGTTATCTGATAGTCGGCCGGTTGAGCAAAAAACTCTTCGACAATGAGCTGCCAACGGCCGTTTGTGGGCAACACAAATTGTGCTACCTGCTCTGCTTCCCCCGCCCCATGCTCATCTACTTCCAGGGCGGTCTCGCCGTTGGGAGCCAGCAGCGACAAAACGAGGTCATGGGTTGGCTGGGTGGGGGCTAGGGTAATCTGAACGGCCGTTCCCGCTTGCCCTTCAAACGACCAGGCAGCGCGGCTGCCGGCCGTTAGCTGCCCGGTGGCTGTTTCTCCCAGGGTAAGGGGGCCGGCCGCAACGGCCGTTTGCGACTGCATCGCCATTAGCTGAATTTCATACGCCCCCGCCAGACCATAATAATCACGCACCAAAATCACATATTGCCCATCATGCGGCAACGACACTTCCACCGCCTCCGCCTGCCCCACCAGATGATCATCGGCCGTTGCCAGCCGCACCACATCGGGATCCAGCAGCCACATCTCCAAATCAAGCTGGTCATCCAGCGGGCTGGCCTTCACCTGCACCAGATCGCCACTGGTACCGTTAAAAAACCACGCCTGCGCCTCGTTGGAGCGCAGCGTCTCCTGATGCGTCTGCCCATAAGCCAAATCCCCGGCATCAAAAAAGTTCAGCGTACTTTCGCCCCCCTCATCCAGAGCCAGGGCGTAGGTACCATCCCCACCTTCGGCAAAATTGCGGACCATAATCGAAAATTCCCCCGTTACCGGCAGTGGGAAACCCGCAATCACTTCGGCATCGCCACTAAACCCCTCGTCCAAAGCCACCAGCCGCTGCCCATCAGGGCCATATAAATCCAGAATAGCATCAAATGTTTCGCTGCCGGGCGTTAGCACCACGCTGACTAGCTGATTGACCGTCCCCGAAAACGTCCAAATATGCTGCTTACCCGCTTGTAGCCGATTTTGCACACTTTCACCAAAATGAATGGTGCCACCTTCACCGAATTGCGGTTCAGTGGTGAGGGCGAACTGTAGCTGATATCGCCCGACGAGGGAGGAAAAATTGTTGACGGCGGCAATATACACCCCAGGGTCATTGAGAAAAACATCGGCTACAATCTCTGTGTCACCGGCATAGCCATTGTCAATATCGGCAATGGTTTGCCCGGCCGGGTTAAACAGTTGCAGCGACAGATCGAGGTTTGGGTCTTCCGGGTGAAGCCGAAAGGTAGCAAACTGTGAGCCTTCGCTGCGAAATGTCCACAAATCACGCCCACCCTGGTTGAGCAAACGGGTTACGTCAGCCCCATCCATCAAATCGCCAACCACAACCACGGTACCTTCGCCTAACCGCAGGCTGGGTCGAAGCTGATGGATGATGATGGTTTCGGCCATTTGCGAGAAGAGGGGTTCATAGGTGTCCCAATGCGCGGCGTCGGAACCGAAAAAAAAGGCGATTTGCGAGGAGCCACCGTTGGCCTGGCTGCTGCCAAAGGTGAACAGTAAAATGCGTGTCCGCAGTATTTGTCCAACGGTTGGGGGCAAGCCAGGAATGCTGCCTTCAACTTCAATGTAGGCACCGGCAACGGCCGTTTGTCCCAAGCCATCTTCCACGCGAATAAAGGGGGTGATTGCAGAAACGGCCGTTGCTGCCCCACCCAGATCCGCCTGTAGCACAGCCAGCCCCTCCACCGGACTGTTGGTAGCCAGCTCATAGCTTGTCAACAACCCCATCACATAAGCACCCGTCTCCACCGCTTTTCCCCCCAGCAGTGCCAGCCCCGTCCGCTCCAGATCGGCCGCAAACAGTGTGGGCAAACCTAACCGGTTGCTAATAGCCATCTCATCCAATCTGGGTGCCATATCTAGCCACTCGCTGGGAATAGCTATTTGGGCACCCAACGATTCACCGCCAATCCATTGCCAACCCGGAGGCGGCATGGGTGTTCCATTCAGGGCAGGGCTGGATTCAGCAATTGGTTCAAATGTTGGCAATGGCTCTTCGGTTGGAGGGGAGGGGTCTGTGGGGCGTTGGGCAATAAAAATGGTGGGGGTTATATCCAGAGGAAATTGGGTGGGACGCAAACGAGGGTCATCTTCGGCAATGGGATTACAGGCGATCATGGTGGTTAACATGAGTCCAAACATGACACTCGACCATTTTCGCACACACTCTCCTCTCATCCAGATATCCTGTTTGCTGTGTCGCGCTACTGATTTGGTGCTTGCCTGTCGTTCCCCAAAATAATCAGGATGTCATAATCCCCATCTGGCTCACGACCGCTGCTGACATTGAGCGGAGGGATACCCATTTGCTGCACCAGATAAAGGGCAGTGTACGGGTGAGAACCATAATCAATAATTTGGGTGGTACGATATGTGGACGAGTCGGCATTGCCAATTTCGGTAACGTTAATGTTTAAGCCTTGTAGATATTCTTGTGTGGCAGCGGCTAACCCAAAAACGGCCGTTCCATTATAGACCGCTACCCGTGCTTCTTCCGCTACCATCAAGACTGGTAGATCTTGTACGGTGGGGGTTGGCACGGCAGGTGGGGCAAAAAGCCGTTCACGCAAGAGTCGGATTTCTTCCCGGTTTGGCACCAGCACTTGCCGGCCGTCCGGGGTTGTTTCGTTATAGACATAGTTGTAGTCAATAACGGCCGTTTCAATATTCTGCGACGGAATCTCTTGCACCAACAGTGCCAATTGCAGCATCTCTGTCAAAGACAAATCGGTACGCACATTATCCTGGAACGTTTGCCAAAGCTGCGGTGCCTGCCGCATGAGCTGGGGCAGCATATCAAGCTGCAGCACTTGTTCACGCACTGCCAAAATCACCGCCTGCTGACGGCCGGCGCGGTCTACATCTCCACCAAACGTTGCCCGCGTCCGTGCATATTTCAACGCACTCGCCCCGTCTAGCAAATGCTCTCCCGCTTCAATCCGAAATGGGTCATACCCATAGCAGCGATCCGGATAGGTTGGGTCATCAATTGCTTCCGGCACCTGCACCGTAATACCCCCCACCAAATCCACCGCTTCCACAAACGCATCAAAGTTAACGGCCACATAATGGTCAATGGGCAGCCCCAGCACCGACTCCACCGTCTCCATCGCCAGTGCCGCCCCACCGCCAGGGTATTCATACACCTGACCAAAATAGTACGCCTGGTTAATGCGATCAACTTCAAACCCTGGGATTTCGACCCACAAATCTCGCGGCAGTGACAAAATAGTGATGCTTTTATTCACTGGCTCAATGCTCATCACCATCATCGTATCGGTATGGGTTGGGCCATCTTCCTCACACCGTTGGTCAATCCCCAATAAAAGCAGGGAAAGCCGCTCGTTGCCAGACCACGGCTCTAACACCGATGGCAGTGCAACTGTTTCCGGCTGTTCACCGATGGTAGTTACATTTGGTTCATTTAACGTTGCAACCGAAGAACCCGGCACCGGCTCAACGACAGACCCAAAATCTGGCTCGGCTGAAAGCTCCCAGCTAGAAGCCATTGTCCGAATTGTCTGAAATAGCCAAACACCGCTCCAAACCACACCAGCAACAAATAGCAGGGTAAGCAATGACAAAAGCCATAAAGGTAGACGTATATTTGAGCGTGGGCGACGCCCTTGGGAGTTCGTTCTCATCTGTTTCATGCACCTAAGCAATCCTAGCGCCTGCACATTATACCTTCGTAATACAATTTTAAAAAAAACAGCAATTTTGCCGCTTGTTTTTCACTTGACAACCTTCCGCGCTGTTCTATAATGAAAAAATGCTTTGACAATTAAATGCAATTTAATGCGTTGATTGGGACATGTTTGGCATTGGTAAACGTTAGAGAGTGTGCGGTCATGGGCTGAAAACCGCCATCGTCCCTGCTAAAGCTAAATACCACCCAGGAGTGGCTCTCCGAATGGTAGGAGCAAACAACATGGTTTGCTCATTTAGGGGTAACCAATTTTGTTTACCCCTCTATCTAATAAGAAGCCCGGTTGGCTCCGTTAACGGCCGTTAATCAAGACAGCCCGTGGTTCTTCACAACCATTGGCTAAGTTAGGTGGAACCGCGAACGCCATCGCCCTAACAAGGGTAATGGCGTTTTTTATTGTCATTTTTATGCTATTGGAGGCATTTTATGTCCAACGTATCTGATATTCCCTACATCGAATCCGAGCTTTACCGCATCCGCCACTCGTCCGCCCACGTCATGGCCGAAGCCGTGCTGGAATATTTCCCTGAAGCCAAACTCGCCATTGGCCCCCCCATCGAAGATGGTTTCTACTACGATTTTGACCTGGGCAAAAACGAAAACGGCAAACCCATCACCTTTTCGCCCGAAGACCTGGAAGCCATCGAAAACAAGATGAAGGAACTGCTCAAGCAAAATGCGGCTTTCGAGCAATCCACCATGTCAGTAGCCGACGCGCTCGCCTTTTTTGCCGGGCAGCCATACAAACAAGAGCTGATTGAAGAACTGGCGGCCGGCAAGGTAGACGAAAACGGCAACCCCGTCAGCGAAGCCGTTAGCGAGGTAGGTATCTACAAGCAGCGCAACTTTGTTGACTTGTGTCGTGGCCCCCACGTTCCGGCCACGCGCAACATCAAGGCCAACGCCATCAAACTGCTCCGCAGCGGTGGAGCCTATTGGCGCGGCGACGAAAACAAACCACAGCTACAGCGCATTTATGGCACGGCCTGGCACAACAAAGTCGAGCTTGATGCCTACCTCAAGCGGCTGGAAGAGGCCAAAGCCCGCGACCATCGGCGCCTGGGCAAGCAGTTGGGATTGTTTCACATCTCCCAGCTTGTTGGCTCCGGGCTACCGCTTTGGCTGCCCAAAGGCACGGTTTTGCGCGAAACGCTGGAGGGGTTCCTGCGGCAGGCGCAGCTTGAGCGCGGCTATTTGCCCGTCATCACCCCCCACATCGGCAAGCTCGATCTTTACATTACCAGCGGCCATTATCCCTACTACAAGGACAGCCAGTACACGCCCATTGATGTGGACGATGAGAAGTTTATGCTCAAACCAATGAACTGCCCGCACCACATCGAAATTTACCGCAGCGAAGCCCGCAGCTACCGCGACCTGCCGCTGCGGCTGGCCGAGTTTGGTACCGTTTACCGCTATGAGCAAAGCGGCGAGCTAAACGGGCTGACGCGGGTGCGTGGCTTTACGGTAGACGATTCCCACCTCTTTGTGGCACCAGACCAGCTTGAAGAGGAGTTTATTGGCGTGGTTGACTTGATTCAGCACGTTTTCAAAACGATGGGGTTTGATGACTTCCGCGCCCGGCTAGGTACTAACGACCCCAACAGCGACAAATACGCTGGCTCGCCCGATATGTGGGAGAAGGGGATCAAGGCGATTCGACACGCCGCCGACCGGGTGGGCATGGCTTACACGGTGGAGGAAGGTGAAGCGGCGTTCTATGGCCCGAAGCTCGACTTTATTTTCCGCGATGTGTTGAAGCGTGAATGGCAGCTTGGTACGGTGCAGGTAGACTTTTTGCTGCCGGAACGGTTTGATCTGGAGTACACGGGAGCAGATGGACAAAAACATCGCCCAGTGATGATTCACCGGGCGCCGTTTGGCAGCATGGAGCGGTTTGTCGGGATTTTGATTGAGCATTTCAACGGGGCATTCCCGCTGTGGCTCTCCCCCGTGCAGGCTGTGGTCATCCCCATCACGGACCGCCATGTGGCGTATGCGCAGCAAGTGGCAGCGAAGTTACGGGCAGCGGGGCTACGGGTGGAAGTGGATGCCGATAATGCGCGGATGAATGCCAAGATTCGCAACGCGCAATTGCAAAAGACGCCCTACATGCTGGTTGTGGGTGATGCCGAGGCGGAAAACAATGCGGTGGCGGTGCGGACGCGGGAAAATGAGAACCGGGGTGCAATAGCTCTGGCCGATTTTATTGCCCAGGCTACGACCTTGATTCAAACCAAGGCGATGGGGTTGTAAACGGCCGTTAATTCCCCACTATTCAAAACAGTTAAAAAAGCCGCTCCCCAGAGCGGCTTTTTTGCTCATGTCTGGTTCCATTCCCCCACTCGCGCTATCATTCCCGCAACCCATAGACTTGCGAGGCTGACTGCCTCACAAGTCTCGAAAGCAAGGAGAAACCATGTCTCAAGAAAAACGTCTCATCACCGCCGAAGACCTCTACAATGCCCAGCAGGTCTCCGACCCGCAAATCTCCCCCGACGGCCGCCACATCATCTTCACCGTCCAACGGGTGGATCACAAAACCGAGAAAAAATACAATAACCTCTGGCTTGTTACCAGCGATGGCAGCACCCCCGCACGCCAGTTTACCTATGGCGACCACACAGACCGCGCCCCGCAGTGGTCGCCCGACGGCAGCCACATCGCCTTTCTTTCCAACCGGCGCGACGAAACCCAGTTCCAGCTTTACCTCATTCCCATCTTTGGCGGTGAAGCCCGTCCCCTTACCAGCCTCACCGGCAGCTTTGCCAGCTTCGCCTGGTCGCCCGACGGCAGCCGCCTTGTCGCCCAGTTCCGCAAAAAAGATGAAGAGGCAATTGAGCGCGACAAAGACGAGCAAAAGAAAAAGCTGGGCGTGGTCGCCCGCCACATCACCAGCGTCACCTACAAGGCTGATGGCGTTGGCTATTTGCCGCAGGAAAAGTGGCATATCTGGACCATCAACGCCGAAACAGGCGAAGGCACCCAGCTTACCGAGGGCAACTATCACGAAACCGAACCGTGCTGGTCGCCCGATGGCAGCCAGATTTTGTTTGTCTCTAACCGCAGCCAGCGGCCAGAATTTGAACACGATGAAACGGAGCTGTACCTCATCCCTGCCGACGGCGGCGAGATGACCCAGGTTGCTGCCCATCACGGCCGTAAAATGATGCCCAGCTTTTCGCCAAACGGCCGTTATATCGCCTACCTCGGACGTGTTCTGCCCGCCAACTGGTGGCAAAACGCCAGCCTCTACATTGTCCCCAGCGACGGCAGCAGCCCTGCCCGCAACGTCACCCACGATTTCGACATCCATCTTTCCAGCGTCACCAACGCCGACCTCGGTGGCTCCCCCGGCTTCTCCACCCCCGTCTGGTCAAACGACAGCCGCAAGCTGTTCTTCACCATCACCCAAACCGGCGACCAACCGCTGCTGGTCGTTGACATTTCCGGCGACATCCCCACGCTGGAAACGATCATCAGTGGCAAAGGGGTGATTGGCGACTTCAGTCTGGACAACAAACAGCAAACCATTGCCTACTTCTGGGGCGACGCCGCCACGCCCGGCCAAATCCGCAGCTACGATCTAGCCAGCCAAACCGCCCACAGCCTGACCACCTTTAATGAAGATTGGCTGGGTGAGATTGCATTTGGCGACATTGAAGAGGTTTGGTTTGATGGGCCAGACGACACCCGGCTGCACGGCTGGATTTTGAAGCCAGTGGGGTTTGACCCCAGCCAAAAGTATCCTTCGATTATGGAAATTCACGGGGGACCGCAAACGCAGTACGGCCACACCTTTATGCACGAATTTCACTATCTGGCGGCCAGCGGCTGCGTGGTCTACTGGAGCAACCCACGCGGCAGCCAAGGGTATGGCAATGACCATTCGGGTGCCATCTACAACGCCTGGGGTACGGTGGATTATGCCGATGTGATGGCCTGGGCCGACTACATGGAGCAGCAGCCATATATTGACCCGGCGCGGATGGGGGTGACGGGTGGCAGCTATGGGGGGTATATGACGACGCTGATTATCGGCCGTTCGAGTCGCTTTAAAGCGGCCGTTGCCCAACGTCTGGTGAGCAACTTCATCAGCTTCTACGGCTCCAGCGACATGAACTGGGCGGTACAAAATCTGTTTGGCAGCGAAGCCGACCCCTGGAACGATCTTAACAACTACTGGAAGCAGTCGCCAATCAGCTATATTGGCGGTGCCACCACCCCCACACTCATCATCCACAGCGAGTCAGATAACCGCTGTGACCGGGAACAAGGGGAGCAGGTGTTTGTGGCATTGCAAAAGCTGGGCGTGCCGTCGGAAATGCTGCTGGTGCCGGGTGAATCGCACGGTCTGTCGCGCATTGGCCGCACCGACCGCCGCATCGCTCGCCTCAGCCACATGCGCCGCTGGTTTGGAACATATTTGTAAACAGGTGGCGGTAGAGACGCAACATGCTGCGTCTCTACCGCCCCTGTTATGAGGGTTTTTGTGGATAAAGTAGCGGTTATTTCCGACATTCACGGCAACATGCCCGCTCTGGAAGTGGTGCTGGATGACATTCGGGCGCGGGGGATTGAGCAAATTATCTGCCTGGGCGATTTGGCGGGGAAGGGGCCACACTCTATTGAAGCGGTGGACGCCATTCGCACCTGCTGTGACCAGGTTGTCTTGGGCAACTGGGATGCGCTGCTGGCAGAAACAGTGCCGCACCCGCTGCTGGTATGGTGGCACGAACAGCTTGGAGCCGAATGCCGTGCTTACCTGGGCAGTTTACCCTTTTGCTACGATATGCAGATGAGCGGCCATCAGCTCCGCTTTTTCCACGCCTCGCAGCAGAGCGTGTACTATCGCGTCTTTCCCAACCACGAGGAGGCGGTGCTGGCGGCGATGTTTACCAACAGCGAGGCCACAGGTTATGACCACCCGGAGCCGGATGTGGTGTTGTATGGGGATATTCATTCAGCTTGTTTGCTGCCGGTGGGACGGTTTAACAAGCTGATTAATGTGGGCAGCGTGGGCAATCCGCTGGATCAGACACTGGCGACGTATGTGGTGCTAACCGGCAAGGTCGGAACCAGCCAGCGTGCCAATCTTGACGTTGAATTTGTTCGGTTGCCGTATGATGTGGAGAAGACCATTCGCCAGGCAGAGGCATTGGGCATGCCAGCCACGGCGGCACTGGCGAAAGAGCTGCGAACGGGCGTGTATCGGGGAGCGGAATCTTAGTGCTTGCTGCTGAATTTTTACTATAAGGTAGCGGGAAACGGCCGTAAATTTTTATCTCTTGCCGCTTGCCCAAGCTGCCTATCAAACGTGGCAAAGGATTCATTCACGCCCTTCAAGCAACAGGCACGCCTCTATTGCTAGTTGCAGCAACTTTTCCCGTGTCGAGGTCAATTTGTCCCAGCCCCGCTCATCCCACTCATCCCCCGTCAGGTCGTCGCCGCCATAGAGCAGTTGCCCAAAAGTAACGTTGCGGAATTGAGCCACAGCAAAGAACGTGGCGGTTTCCATTTCTACGGTCAGGCACCCTTCGGCTTTTCGCAGGGCTACCTTGTGGGCGGTTTCGCGGTAAATGCCATCGGTAGTCCACGTTTTGCCCAGGTCATGGGGAACGTGGTGGCGGGTGAGGGTTTGCTGGAGAACACGAACGGCCGTTTCTGACCCCTTCACCTCCCGCGACGGCGGCAAATAATGATACGACGACCCCTCATCCCGAATTGCGGCGGTGGGAATGACCACATGCCCCAGCCCCACCCGTTCATCAATCACCCCCGCCCCGCCGCAGGCAATAAAGTGGCGACAGCCCAGGGCGATGAGTTCATCAAAGAAAAAGGCAGCCAGCGGCGCGCCCACGCCAGGGTGCGCCAGCACAATCCGCTCCCCGTCCACCTCCATCTCATACACCGGGTTTGGCCCAATTTCCGAGGTCAGGTTATAAATATGACGCAGCCGCCCTTCGGCTTTCAACCTGTCAATGACATCGTAGAAAAAACACAAAACGCATTTTTGCGGGATGCCATCGAGTGGCTTGATGAGGATGTTGGGTTCAAGAACGGCCGTTTGCGCCCCGTCGAACTCCAGAATCGGATAATCGCGCCACAGGGAAAGCACGGCCGGAAGGGAAAACGAACCGTCGGGGTTAGGCGGGAATGCCACCACACTCACCACCGCCGCCGGGTCAAGCGGCCCGTAAATATGGGGGAACTGCTGCCCCGTCTCATAACAATCTTCGTAAATCAGTGGATGGCTAACCTTTTCCGGATCAATACAGAGCAAAAGCAAATCCGTCTGACCTTGATACCGTTCATTGGCAGGGGTTAGCACCTGGGCCACCGTCGAGCAGTGGATAAATCCTTCTGTATCAAGGGATGGTGGATGATAAGGGGGGTGAGAAACGGCCGTTTCCCACACAGAACGCGCAATAATATGTAAAAGCATTGGGAGATTGGAGAGTAGAGATTGGAGATTGGGGTAAGCCTAACGGCAATCCCCAATCTCCAATCCCCAATAACAAATAACTAATCCTGCAAGAAATCCAGCGCACCCTTCAGCAGCGAACCCTCACCCGTCGAGCGCCCACCAGCCGTCGGTGCATTCGCCAAAATCCGGTCAGCCAGCCGTGAGAACGGCAGCGACTGAATCCACACTCGCCCCGTCCCTTGCAGCGTCGCCAAAAACAGCCCTTCACCACCAAAGATCATAGACTTCATATTCCCCGCCCGCTCAATGTCATAGCTAATCGTTGACTCAAAAGCGGCGATGCAGCCCGTATCTATCAGCAACTTCTCATTGTTTAGCCGCTTCTCCACAATTGTCCCCCCCGCATGGATGAACACCATCCCGTCCCCGCGCAGCCGCTGCAAGATAAACCCTTCGCCACCAAACAGCCCCGCCCCCAGCTTCTTGTTAAAGGCCACGCTAATTTCCGTACCCAGTGCCGCCGCCAAAAAAGCATCCTTTTGGCACAGCAGTTCCCCCTTGGCCTCATCCAAATCAATCGCCATAATCTTGCCGGGGTAAGGTGCGCCAAAAGCCACATGCTTTTTCCCCTGCCCAATATTGGTAAAATGGGTCATAAACAATGACTCACCCGTAATCGCCCGCTGCGCCAACCCGCCCAGCTTACCCAGAAACCCCTGGCTGGGCTTGGAACCATCCCCCATGCGGGTGTTAAATTCAATGCCCGACTCCATGTAGACCATTGCCCCCGCTTCAGCAATCACCGTTTCTTGTGGATCAAGCTCTACTTCGACAAACTGCAAATCATCACCAAAGATTTTGTAATCAACGACATGACTGTTCATGTTTCAAGCTCCATATTTTGCATAAATTGATAAAAAATGGGTTACAGTGAAGTATACGAAAAGCACCCCATATGGTTGTACCAGATTTTTCCCAATTTTGGCAACTATCCCAAACGTGTAGGACAAGTTTGCAAACTTGTCCTACGCATCGCCAAAGGGGTCAACTGGCATCTTGTACCTGTGCTGCTCTTGAACATTCTCTAAATTCGCATACCATACCCCCATGAGCAATGGTGGCTATCAGTTAGAGTTTTTGGAAAAGTACCGGGGGCGGGAACCCCAGCGGCCAGAACCCCCCAAACCCGGCGGCTGTCGGCGGGTGGTGGGCTGGCTGGTGCAGGTGGTGCTGTGGGGGGGAATAACGGCCGTTTTTCTCCTCATCGCCACCTACTTCCTCCTCAGCATCCAGCTACGTGGAGCCATAGACCAGGTTGCCACCTATCGCGGCTCCGGTGCCGGTGGCACCCCCCGCTTCTTCGACCGCAACGGCCAGCTTCTCTTTGAACGCCACACCACCGAAAAGCGACGCTGGCTTGCCTACAGCGAAATTCCCGAAGTCGTCCGCAACGCCACCATCGCCGCCGAAGACGACACCTTCTGGACCAACCCCGGCATTGATCCCGCCGCCATCATCGCCGCCATCATCGGCAACTTTCGCAACGAAAACGGCCGTCCCATTGGGGCCAGCACCATCACCCAGCAGCTCGTGCGCCACATCGTCTTCACCTATGAAGAGCGCACCGCCGTCAGCTACACCCGCAAATTCCGCGAAATCTTCCTCGCCTTCATCATGACCCAGCAGCGCACCAAGCCCGAAATTTTGCAGATGTATCTCAACGAAATCTACTACGGCAACCTCGCCTACGGCATCGAAGCCGCCGCCCAAACCTACTTTGGCAAACCCGCCCTCGATCTCACCCTCGGCGAAGCTGCCTTTCTCGCCGGGCTGCCCCAATCCCCGCTCGAACTCGACCCCTACAGTAACCTCGAAGCGGCCAAAGCCCGCCAAGCGTTCATCCTCGACCTCATGCTGGAAGAAGGCATGATTGACTACATCGCCGCCGAAGTCGCCAAAGGCGCACCGCTCCGCCTCCAGCCCCGCATCAACGTCCAGGATCAAGTCGCCAACACCACCCTTGAAGCCGCCCACTTTGTCCTCTACGTGCAAAACGAACTCGAACGCCGCTACGGTTCCGATGCCCTGGTGCGCGGCGGCTGGCAAATCACCACCACCTTGGATCTAGGCATCCACAAGCTGGCCGAACAGGCGGCGCGGGAGCAAGTGGCCGCCCGCGCCGCCGCCAACGATGTCAGCAACGCCGCCGTTGTTGTCCTCAAACCGAAAACGGGGGAAATTCTGGCCATGGTTGGCAGCCTTGATTATTTTAATGAGGGGATTGACGGACAGGTCAACGTTGCTTTGCAGCCGCGCCAGCCGGGAAGCAGCATCAAGCCCATCACCTACGCTGCCGCCCTGGAGCGCGGCTGGTCAACGGCCGATATTCTCTGGGACGTACCGATTGAACTCGACCTAGGCGACGGCCAAACGATGCGCCCGCGCAACTACGACGGCCGTTTTCGCGGCCCCCTCCTCCTGCGCGATGCCCTTGCCAACAGCTACAACATCCCCCCACTGCAGCTCTTGCGCGACATCGGCGTACCGGCCATGCTTGCCACCGCCCACAAAATGGGGATCGAATCGCTGCGCGAAACCCCCGGCTTCTACGGGCTGGCCGTTACCCTCGGCGGCGGCGAAGTGCCGCTGCTGGAAATGACCCACGCCTTCGCCACCCTCGCCAACATGGGCGAAAAACCACAGCTTACCAGCGTCCTTCGCATCACCGATAGCCGGGGCAACGTCGTCTTTGAACAACCCCCCAATCCGCTGCCCCCCACGCGAGCACTCGACCCCGGCATTGCCACCATCATCAGCGACATTCTCGACGACGACCGGGCGCGGGTTCCGGCTATGGGGGTCAACAACCCTCTCCATTTGCCCTTTCCCGCTGCCGCTAAAACCGGCACCACCAACGATTTCCGCGACAACTGGACGCTGGGCTACACCCCCGGCGTGGTGGTGGGGGTGTGGATGGGCAACGCCGACGGCCACCCCATGCAGGATTCATCGGGGCTGCAAACGGCCGCTCCCGTGTGGCGGCGCATCATCGAGGGCATCTACGCCACCCCCCGGCTGCAAACCAGCCTGATGGTCAACGGCCAGATGCCCCCAACCGAATTTTTGTGGGCGCCCAACGTCATCGAACGGCCGGTTTGTCTGCCGCAAGGAACCGGGGGCAGCCTTTGCACCGCCAGCCGCAACGACCTTTTTTTGGCATCTGTCCCCGTCCACGGCATTCCCCGCATCGGCTATGCCCCCGACGCTGGCACCAACCTGGGGGCATGGACGCTGCGGACGTTGCCCCTGGGCAGCGAAGACGCGGCGCGGGTGACGCAGGCGGCTCTGCCCGACGGCACCCGGCCTCCGCAGCCCACCGAGTGCGTCTTTAACCGTTCGCGCAACGCCGATGCTGTCGCTGAGCGGCTCTATCTGCCCATTCCCCCCTACTACCCCGACGAAGTACGGGCGCGGCTGTGGGCGCGTGGCACTGGCTACCATATGGCCCCGCCAACGGTTTGCCCGTTGCGGGTGGTGGAAACATTGGAGGATCCATGAACAAATACCCTTGGTTGTTAGAGTTATTGGCGGGTTTGCTGGGCGCGGCCTTGGTGGCTCCGCTAGGGGCGATGCTGGGGCGTGGCATTGCAGGCAACGAAAACATGGCCGATTTGGCGGGGGCGTTGACGGGGCTGTTTATCGGGCTGCCGCTGGGGATTGGGCTGGGGATGGGGTTGGCGGCGCGGTGGCTGGGGGAAAAACGGCCGTTTTTCCCCCTCATTGGTGCCTTCGCCGGGCTAATCCTCGTCATGCTGCTGGCCGAACCCACGCGGCTCAACCAAAACACGAACTTGCTGTTTCCCGTGGTCGTTGTAGCCAGCTTGCTGGGGGCGTTTGCTGCGTTGCATTGGGGGCAAAAACGGCCGTAACGCCCTACTCCACCCCGCAACCAACCTTTGCGCCTTTGCGCCTTTGCGTGAAATTCCCCGCTCCCCTGCCCCCCTGCCCCCTGTTCCCCTATTCCCCTCTTGACCAACGGCCGTTCCTTCCCCCATAATACCCCTATACAAAACAAGCGAGGACAAACCTGTGCCAACAATTGTCACCCCCACAACCATCGAGCAGATCGCCTGGGAAGGCGAGTTAAGCAGCAGCACCGAACGCTATGGCGGCAGCAGCGCCGCCAGGGTCACGCTGGGCCAACCAACCCACTGGACACCCCAGGCGTTGGAAGCCTTGACGGGAAGCAAATGGGCGGCACCGGCAAACGGCCGTTTGCACACCCTCATCCGCCTCAGCAGCACCCTCCACCCGCCCGCCGCCGGGCAGCGCTACCGCGAAGCCACTCTCATCGCCGAAATGCGGCCGTTGGGCAGCGATGACCGTGCCCTGGCCCACGACCTGCTGCCGCAGCGCAAGCTGGCCGAAGAGCAGGGCAAATTCACCGTCAAGCTCGCCCCCTCCTTCAAATTTGCCGACGGCAGCGGCATCGAAGTCGGCGAAGCGGGCGTAGAGATTGAGCACCACAACGCCTTCCCCATCATCCAGGCCTTTGGCCTCGGCGAAAACAACCCGTACTGGCAGTTCAGCCGCCACGACACCCAGCCCCTCCTCGGCACCCAAAGCGTCTACCTCGTCGCCAGCCTCCCTCCCACCGCCGCCGCCCTCCACCTCAAGCTGGCACTCATCGCCACCGTCGAATCCAGCCGCTTCGGCCTCTCCCGCCTCCTCACCCCCAACACCGCCAACAGCCATCTCCGCTTCAATCTACCCCTGCAACCATAAAACGTCTGGTAGGGGCGGGACGGTGCGGATTGACGCTGACAACAACCACAACCATTTCTCCGCACCGTCTCGCCCTTCCCTTGCCCAGTCATGCCCGCTTTCAGCCAACACATGGGCGAGACGACCGGGAGACAATGCCAACCGCATGGCCTGCACCACCCCCGGTCATCCCGCCCCTACCAAACGTTGGGATCAAAAAAGCCCGCTTGCACAGCGGGCTTCTAAATGACTTTCGTGAAGGCAGACCCCGCGCAGGCGGGAATGACATAACCTGGTTACGCCATTGCCAACTGGGGGCGGAACTTGTAGCCGTAGATAATCATCCCTTCCGGCCCATCTGTCCGCAGCTTGCGCGTCACCATCTCCACCTTCATGCCAATATGGAGGTCAGCTTTGGCAACATCAGTCAACTGCGCCGTCACCACCGG
>WBZL01001758.1_pt1 | contig 22010 bp, 16 predicted proteins | sample 5204291 | NCBI WGS metagenome assembly WBZL01 (sample SAMN12344345, study PRJNA552823) | activated sludge metagenome | biome: Activated sludge suspended growth; feature: Nitrification reactor; material: Wastewater; isolation source: activated sludge from nitrification reactor of wastewater...
CTCCCAGTAGCGGCGGTAGCCGTAGAAGAGCTCGTCACCGCCGTCTCCCGAGAGCGCCACCGTCACCCGCCGCCGGGTCATCTGGCTGACATACCAGGTGGGGATCGCCGAGGGGTCGGCGAACGGCTCGTCGAAGGCGCGAACCAGCTGGGGCAGCACGGCGACGGCGTCGGGCGTCACCCATTCGAGGTGGTGGCGGGTCCCCAGGTGGTCGGCCACCGCCTGCGCCGCCGCCGACTCGTCCCAACCGGCCTCGTGGAAGCCGACGCAGAAGGTCTCGACCGGCGCCGAGGAGTGGCGGACCATGTGGGCGACGATCAGGCTGGAGTCGATGCCCCCCGAGAGGAAGGCGCCCAGCGGCACGTCGCTGATCAGGCGTAGGCGGACGGCCTCGCTGATCGTGGCGTCGAGCTCGTCGAGCAACGCAGCGCGGTCGAGCTTGGGGTCCGGCTGCGGCGTGAACCGCCAGTAGCGCTCCAGGCGGGGCACGAGCTGTCGCGTACCCGTCGCCAACAGCAAGCTCGTCCCCGGCGCCAGCCGCCGGATGGCGCGAAACGCCGTCCGCTCGCCCACCACGTTGCCGTAGACCATGTGCTCGCCGAAGGCGGCGGGGTCGAGCTCGCGCGAGACCGCCGGATGGGCCAGCAGGGCCTTGATCTCCGAGCCGAAGAGGAAGCCGTCGCCGCCCAGGTGGTAGAAGAACGGCTTCTTGCCGACGCGGTCCCGCGCCAAGAAGACGAGGCGTTGGCGGCGGTCGTAGAGCACGAAGGCGAACATCCCACGCAGGCGCCGGGGCAGCTCGCTCCCCCACTCCTCCCAACCGTGGGCCAAGGCCTCGGTGTCCGATTGGGTGCGGAAGACGTGGCCCTTGGCCGCGAGCTCGCGGCGCAAGGCCTGGAAGTTGTAGATCTCGCCGTTGAGGATGACCTGCACCGAGCCGTCCTCGTTGCCGAGGGGCTGGTCGGCCGCCTGGGAGAGGTCGATCACCGCCAGCCGGCGGTGGCCGAGGCCGACGTTCGCCTCCAGCCAAAGGCCATCTGCGTCCGGCCCGCGGTGGCGCAGGGTGGCGGTCATGGCCGCGAGCGTGTCGCGGCAGACCTCCTCGCCATCCGGCACCACGATCCCCGCGATCCCACACATCGGCGGCGCAATCTTACGAGATCGACCGCGCTCCCGCCGTCTCCAGCAGGGCTTGCCACTGGCCGAGCAGCGGCTCAACGGCGAACCGGGCCCGCGCCTGCCGCTGTGCCGCCTCGCCCATCCGCTGGCGCCGCGCCGGGTCGCGCAGCAGCGCGAGCGCTGCCGCGGCCAGAGCGGCAGCGTCCCCCGGCGGCACCAGCAGGCCCGTCTCACCGTCGACGACGATCTCATCCGGGCCGTAGGGGCAGCGCGTGGCGACGGCGGCAAGGCCCAGGCCCTGCGCTTCGATCAGCGCGTTCGGTAGGCCCTCGAAGTCGCTGCTCAGGACGAAGAGGTCCGCCTGGCTCAGGAGGGCGAAGGGGTTGCCGACGAAGCCCAGGAAGTCGACGACGTCGGCGATCCCCAGCTCCCGAGCCTGCGCCTGGAGCGCGCTCGCCAAGGGGCCTTCGCCGCAGATCCACAAGCGGGCAGGGAGCTCGCGACAGACCTGGGCGAAGGCGGCGAGCAGGAGGTCGGGGCGCTTCTGCGGCACCAACCTCCCCATCCAGACGAGGAGGCTCCCTGCGCCGCTCCGCACCACGGCCGGCGGCGCGGCGGCCTTTGCCCCGAGGCCCGTGAAGTCCGTGGGGTTCGCCACCCAGCGGACCCGGCCGGCGAGTGCCGGGTAGGCCGCCTCCACCGCCGGCACCAGGCCCCGAGAGTTGGCCACCGCGAGGTCCGCCCGCCGGTAGGCCCAGCGCGCCCAGGCCCGCTGCCAGCGCGGATCGGCTTGCCGCGGAGCGTTGCCGATGCGCACCAGCCAGCGTGGCCGTGGCGCCAGCCCGGCGAGCGCAGCACCGGCAAGGCAGCTCGTCGACAGCACGTTCGAGAGCACGACGTCCGGGCGCCAGGCGCACACGAGCTGGCGCAGGCGCCACACCGTGCCCGGCAGGCTCGCCAAGCCCCGGTAGCCGAGCGGGAAGACCTCGACGTCGGCCGGCAGCTCGTAGGTGCGGCCAGCCGTGGCGCTGGCGATGGCGACCTCGAAGCGCCCGCGGTCGAGCCCGCCAGCGAGGGTGGCGACGAAGCGTTCGGCGCCGCCGCCGGAGAGCGAATGGGTGACGGCGAGCAGGCGGATGCGGTGAGCCAGGTGGCTCAAGGCTCGCTTGGCTCCGGCCTAGCGGCGGCCTCCGGCGGGGCGGTGGGCGGCACGATGGGCGGCGCGGCCGTCGCCGGCAGCACCTCGACCTCGGCGCTGAAGACGTTGCCGCCGTTGCGTTCGGAAAACCAGGCCACCTGCTCGAAGACGGGGTCGAGCTCCAGGCGGTAGCGGCCGGGCCGGGAAGGTGCGCGGACTTCCTGCTGGACGGCCACCCGCGCCCCGGGTGCGACGGGCAGGGGCAGCTCGGTGCGCAGGCCGTCCCACTCGACGACGCGGCCGTCGAGCTGGCGCCAGTGGTAGGCGAGCTTCACCCGCGCCACCCCGGCCGCCACCCAGGGCAGCGCGCTCTGGTTGAACAGGCGCACGGGTAGGTGGAAGGTCTCGCCGGCCACCATCGTTGCCGGCGGCGTCACCTCGCCCCAGCGAAGGGCGTAGACGTCCCCCTCCATCCCCGTGCCACTGCCGAGGTAGGCGAGGTCGGCGCCAAGCAGGAAGCTCTCCTGGTAGGACGGGTTGAAGGCGAAGTAGGTGCAGGGATCGGGCGGCATCAGCCGCGTCCAAGGGCGCACGCGACCGATCTCGCTCCCCACCGTCAGGGTCTGGACGTAGAATTGGTTGGCGCCCACCCAACGCAGCACCCCGGCCTCCTTGGGATGGAAGGTGAGGCGCCGGGTCTCGCCGTCTTCACCCACCCCACCGAAGTCGAGCACCTGGCGATCACCGCCGAAGGAGAGCACGAGGCGATTGCCGGGTGCGACGTTGCGCACTGCGAAGACGGCCTCCGCGAGCGGCGACGGCCCCCAGACCTGGAGCTCTGCCGCGTCGGCGCCCCGCACCCACAAACGTTCGCCTTGGGGGAGCACCTGGTCGCGGCGGCCCTGGAAGGTGCGCTCCCCCACCGGCACGCGGACATAGCCGGGCACCTCGCGCAGGGAGAGCTCGAGCGGCAGCCAGCGAAACGGCGCGTTGCGCACGTGCGACTGCAGCGTGGGCTCAGGGCCGCCGGCGCCGAACGGCGTGAAGACGATCGGCCCCAGGAAAAGGCTGCCGAGCGCATAGCCGGCGGCGGTCAAGCCACGCGGCCCGAGGCGGGTGGCGAGGAAGAGGAAGCCCGGCAGCACACAGACGAAATAGCGGTTGCCCACGAAGCCACCGCCGCCCTGATAGTTGGCGGGGATCCACAGGAGGAAGAACAGCGCCACCCCGGCGAGGGCCGCCAGCAGCAGCCAGCGTTCGAGCGAGCGGCGACTGTAGGCAACGAAGAGGCCGAGGGCGAGGAGGGCGAAGGGCGCGTAGACGAAGAGGCCGGTGTGCCGCCCCCAGAGGAAATAGCCGAGCGATTCGCCCACCAGGCTCGCCGGTACCCGCGGCAGGGCGAAGATCCAGCTCCAGGCCCCGCCGGTGCCACCGGGCTGGCCGCCGGTGGTGAGAGTGCTGGGGTCCACGCCGCTCACCGCGGCCGGGGGCTCGGGGCTGAGCGGCAGCTTGCCCGGCTCGCAGATCGAAACGCCGCGGCGTTGCACGCCGAGGTAGCTCGTGGGATGACCGGTGAGCGCCACCGCCAGGCCGACGATCAAGGCCATCGCGGCCACGGCGCCGCCCAGCCAGGCAGCGAGCGGCCGCCACCAGCGGCGACGGGCGAGAAGCACGAGGATGGGGGCCCCGACCAAGGCGAAGACCGGCTTGTTGTAGACCGCAGGCGCCAGGAGGCCGGCCGAGAGGGCCATCTGCCAGGGCGGCGGCGGCGCTTCGGCCGCGGGCTCGGCACCGAAGCGGTGGAGGGCGAAGAACAGGCAGGCGGTGACCGACGCCATGCTGAAGATCTCGGGATGCAGCCAGAAGGCGTAGGCGAAGCCGTTCGAGAGCAGGAAGAAGCCAGCGGAGAAGAGCGCGGCGCGGGGGCCTGGGTTGTAGCGCGCGAGGTAGATCGTCCCCATCCAGATCATCGCGCAGAGCAGCAGCAGGTTGCAGGCGAGGATGCCGTTCGCCCCGAAGAAGCGGGCGAGCGGTGCCGCCACCAGCGAGTAGATGTAGGGCTTGCCGTAGAGGATCGTCTGCCAACCGTCGTTGGTCATCACGATCACGTTGTCGGCCTTGCGGAAGGGGAACTCACGGAACAGGCGCTCGACGTCCTCGAGGCCCAGGCGCAAGTCGAGATCGTGGCCCAGCGAGAGGGCCATCAGGTAGTACGCCGGCTCGTCGGCCTTAAGGCCGGACGGCAGGCCAGGCTTGCCCAAGGTGAGGGGAAAGAGGACCAGGAAGAGGGTCAAACAGACCAGGCCGAATGCGGTCGCGCGCCCCACGGCCGGGGAGCATACCGCAGCCTGAGAGCCGCGCCGGCGGTGTGCTACTGTCGAAAAATGCCGCACCGCGCCAACCGCCGTTCAACCGTCCGGCGGGCCCTCCGCCTCGCGACCAGCCTCCTCGCCCTCGCCCTCCTCGCCACGGCCTGCGGCCGGCAGCCACCGCGCCGCGTCTTCCTGATCACCGTCGACACCCTGCGCGCCGACCACCTCGGCTACCACGGCTACCCGCGGGCCACCTCGCCCTACCTCGACGGCCTCGCCGCCCAGAGTGTGGTCTTCGACCGCGCGATCAGCCAATGGCCGAAGACCGGCCCCTCCTTCGCTTCGCTCTTCACCGGCCAATATCCGCTCACCACCGGCCTCACCCACAAGGCGGCGATCGAGGTCCCGGCCGCCTACCTCACCCTGCCCGAGCTCTTCCAGAAGCAGGGCTACCGCACGGTCGCCGTGAACTCGAACGGCGTGCTCAGCAAGGAGCTGGGCTGGAACAGCGGCTTCGACGAATACATCGAGACCCGCGATGCCTTCGCCTTCGAGGCCGGCAACCAGGTGAGCTACCGCGGCTCGATGAACGCCCTCAAGGTCAACGAGCTCGCCCTGCCCCTCCTCGCCCGCCAGCGGGACGCCAGCCAGCTCTTCGCCTGGATCCACTACTCGGACCCGCACACCCCCTACCTGCTGCCGCCCGGCGTCAGCAACCCGTTCGTGGGTGACGCCTTCTACGACGGCGCTGAGCAGGTGAGCCTCGAAAAGCCCGAGGCGACCCAGATCGACGATCACCTGGACCTCAAGTTCTACGTCTCGCAGTACGACGCCAACGTGCTCGTCGTCGATGGCGCGATCGCCAAGCTGATGGGCGAGCTGGAGCGCCTGGGCCTGCTCGACGGCGCGCTGGTGATCTTCAGCGCCGATCACGGCGAGAGCCTGGGGGAGAAGGGCTCCTACCTCGAGCACGGCCGCTACGCCAACAACAGCACGCTGCACGTGCCGCTCTTCTTCTACTTCCCCGGCGAGCCCCAGCGGGCGCGGCGGATCAGCCAGCCCGTCGAGCTCGTCGACCTCTACCCCACCCTGCGCGACTTGGTGGCTCCCACGATGCAGGTGGCTGGCCTCGAAGGCAAGAGCCTGCAGGCCCTGGTGGGCCGCCGGGCCCCGGCGGCGGCGGACCTGGCGCCCTTCGTCGCAGCCTTTTCGCAGGCCGGTGGCGGCACGCCCCTCACCCACTACCGCAGCGTGCAGACGGCGGACTGGCAGCTCGTCTTCCACCCTCCCCGCGAGACCCGCAAGGGCGAGACGCTGCCCGAGTCCTGGGAGCTCTACGACCTCAAAGCCGATCCGCTGGGCCGGCGGGACCTCGCCAGCGAGCGGCCCGAGGACAAGAAGCGCCTGAGCCGGCTGCTCGTGGAGTGGATGCAGGGTCGCCTGTGGATCTACCCGCCCAAGGGCCTGGCAGACCAGCACGGCGACGAGATGCTGAAGCAGCTCAAGGCCCTGGGCTACGTCTGAGGGGCTGAGCCGGGCCCCTGGAGCGCCGCCACGAGGCGGCTGCGGGCTCGCTCGTAGCTCGCTTCGAGGGTGCTCGTGCGGCTCGCGAGGTCGGCCGTTCGGCCGGCCCGGGCCTCGCTCTCCAGCTGCGCACAAAGCTCCATCATCTCGCGGGCGCCGAGGTTGCCGGCACTGCCCTTGAGCGAGTGCGCGAGCCGCTCGACGAGTTGGGTGTCGCCGGCTTCGGCGGCGCCACGCAGCTGGGCGAGGACCGCTGCCGAGTGGCTGCTGAAGAGGTCGACCAGCTTGGTCAGGGCCTCACCCCGCCCGCCGTCGAGCTGCCGCAACCGTTCGATGACCTGCAGATCGACCGTCATGCCTGCATCCATGCCTGGATCCATGCCTACACCGTCTCATGCTCGCGGCCGCCGGTGACCTCCGGGGCCTCTGCCTGCCTGGCTTGGCTCCGCTCGCGCCGTCTGGAGCCGCGCCGGCAACGCGCCGCCCCAGTCGGGCCTCCGTGCGAGCCCCGCAAGCCCGGCCACGGATCACGAGCTTTCCAGGCAGGGCCCCAGGTTAGCAGAGCGCTACCGCGAACGGCAGCGACCACCGCGGTAGGATAGGCAGCCGACGAGCAGCGAAGGACCTGGCGGAGACCCTGGGAGCCGGCGAGGATGGAGTTACAGAAGATCCTGTTGGTCGACGATGAGGCGGACATTCGCCTCGTCGCGCGCATGGCCCTCGAGGGCTTCGGCGGCTTCGCGGTCGAAGAGTGCAGCTCCGGCCACGAAGCGCTCGAGCGGGCGAGCGAGGTGGACCCGCAGCTCATCCTGCTCGACCACATGATGCCCGAGCTCGATGGCGCGGGGACCCTCGAGTCCCTGCGGGCCAGTTGGGGCGAGCGCCTGCCGCCCGTCGTCTTCCTCACCGGCAAGACGGACGCCAGCGAGCACGAGCGCTTCCTCGCCGCCGGCGCCTTCGCCGTCATCGTCAAGCCCTTCGACCCCCTCACTCTGGCGGAGCAGGTAAGGCAGATCTGGCAACGCCACCAGGTGCAGTAGCCCCGCTGCCGGCCGGCAGACCCGGCGGCGCCGCCCAGAGCTGCAGGCGAGGAGGCACCTCGTCGAGCCAGGAGTAGCCCCGCGGCAAGCGCACTGGCAAGGCCTCGGCGCCGGGGCTCAAGCGAAACCTCGGCGTGAGAAAGAGGCCGCGGCGGCCGCGGCCCTGGGTCAGCCACAGGGGCAGCGGCTGGCCGGCCACCTCGATCGTCGCCTCGCCTCCCGGTTCTGCCTCGCGCCGCAGCTCGAGGAGCAGCGAAGCCACTGGCGCCTCAGGGCTCGGCGTGGGCAGAACGAAGGTCCGCCGGCGGCGGGCCGCGTCCGGCTCGGCCGGCGCTTGCCGGGCCAGCACCACGGCTTCGCCGAGCCGGCGCCAGGGGTGCAGGGCGAGCACCAGCTCGGGGCCGTGGGCACGCCACCAGCGCGGTGCCACGCGCTCGATGCCGGAGGCCGGCAGGCGAGCCAGGCGACCGGCATAGAGCGCGGCTGCGTCGCCGCCGAGCCGGGCGGCCGGAAAGACCTCCGCATCGGTGAGGTCGAGAACCTCGGCCGGCAGCTCAGCCAGGCTCGGCACCACGTAGGCGCCGGCCCGCAGGCCGTTCTCGGTGACGATCAGCTGGCCTTCTCGACGCTCGTAGGCGAGCGAGCGCTCCTCGACGGGCCGCAGGGCCGCGAGGAGCCGGGAGGCGGCGAGCCCCGCCGTCGAGGGCACGACCTCCCGGTAGACCGCTCCCACCGGCAACCAGAAGAGGACCAGGCTCCCCAGGGCGGCCCCCGTCCAGACGACTGCCCTCCGCCGCAACCACGGCCAACCCGCCGCGGCCCACGCCGCCAGCCCGACGACGCCGGCACCCAGGAGGAACGAGGTGGAGGCCCCCACCGGCAGGTAGTTCTGCCCCTTGAAGAGCGTGGTCGCCGCCGCGTAGAGGAGCGAGTAGCCGAGCGGCCAGGCGAGGAGGCAAGCCGCCAGCCGCCGCTCGCGAACACCACCCCGAAAGGCGCGGGCGAGGAGCCAGCCCGCGGCCGGCAGCAGGGCGCCGGCCAGCCACTTGCCGTGATGGCGGGCGAGGAAGCGGGCCTCGTCGGTGAGCACGTCGAGGTGGCTACCGCCGGCCGCCGCCCCCTTGCGCTGGTAGATGGCCGCCAGCTCGGGCAAGAAGCCGAGCACCAACGGCAGGTTGGGGTTGAGCAGCAGGAAGACGGCGAGAGAGCTCGCCGCGGCGAGGGCCAGCAGGCCCCAGCGCCGAGCGCTGCGCCAGCCGCCGTCGAGCCAGCTCAAGGCCACCAAGGGCAAGGCCGAGCCCACTCCCGTGTACTTGGCGGCCACCGCCAGGCCGATGGCACCACCGGCAAGGGCGTACGAGCGGGCCCCGGGCGTCTCGGCGGCCGTCCAGGCAAGGTCGAGGGCCACCAAGGCGAGCAACACCACCAGGATGTCTGGCTTGATCTGCGTCGAGCTGGTCACGTGGGCTGGCATCGCGGCGAGGAAGGTCGCCGCGGCGAGCCCGGCGGCCGGCGTGAAGAGGCGCCGGCCCAGCCGATAGACGAGGGCAAGGGACAGCGTGCCGTAGAGGGCCGAGAGCCAGCGGCAAAGCAGGTAACCGGTCGCCGTGAAGCGGCCCGTCGCGAGGTCGAGGGCCTGCGCCGGCCCCCAGCCGGTGGCCCGGTAGAGGGCCTGCGAGGCGCCGACGAGGAGCGTCTGGGGCAAGAACGAGAGGCTCGGGTAGTAGCCGTTGGCCGGCGAGAAGCCGGGCCGCACCAGCAGCGCCTGGACGTTATGGAGGGTGAAACGCTCGTCGAAGTTGCGCCCGGCGTGGAGGGCCACGCTGCCGCTCCAGGCCCGCAGCGCAAAGCTCGCGACGAGGAGGGCAGCGAGGCCGAGGCGGACGGCCGGGCTCGCCCGCTCGCTCCGGCTGCCGGCCACAGTCATCCTGAGCCGCCCTCGGGTGCTGACGGCAACGCAGGCGCTGCCGCCGAGGGCGCCCAGCGGTTGAGCATCACCCGGGGCACGAAACCGGCGGGCACCGCCTGCTCGAAGCGCAAGTGCAACTCCTCGCTACCGGCCGCCAGGGGGACGCGCGGGGTGAGGAAACGGATCTTGCGGCCGCTGATCCGCATCTCGTAGAGCGCCACCGGGGTGCCGTCCACGAGCACCGACGAAGGCCGCTTCTTGCCGCGTTCGAGCGGCAGCCAGATCGACAGCGAAGCCACCTCGCCGGAAGCGAAAGGAGCCGGCAGCCGGGCAACGAACCGCCGCCCCTGCGGCCCCTGCGGCCTCACCTCGAGATCGCTCGGCTCCCCCACCAGCTGCCAGGGGCGCAGCAGCAGGGTAAGGGTCGTGCCATGCGCGGCAAGGAAGCCGGCGTGGAAACGCAGCTCCTCCGTCCCCGGCCGGGCGCTCCAGGCGCGGTAGGGCTCGACCGTGGCCGTCGCGAGCCGCGACGAGGGGAAGACCACGCCGTCCGCGCGCCCGAGCGCCGCCTCCGGCACCACGTCGAGCCGCGGAACGGGTATGGCGAGCATGCGGTTGGGGCCGATCTCGGCACGCAGCGGCGCGTCGCCTTCTTCCCGCTCGTAATAGAGCTCGCGCAGCTCGGTCGCCGCCAGGCGGGCCACCAACGCTGCCTCGGCGAGGTCCAGGGTCGAGGGCACCACGTCGAGGTAGGTCGCCCGCGTCGGCGCAACCAGGAGGGCGAGGGCCGCTGCGGCCGCCGCGGCGACGGTGAGCCAGCGCGGGCGCAGCCAGGCCAGCCGCGCGCGCAGCCCATCCCACAACGACACCGCGGCCCAGGCCGCCGTCAGGCAGGTGAAGGCCCCCACCGGGATGTAGTTCTGGCCGCGGAAAACCTTGCCGAAAGCCACATAGAGAGCCGAATAGCCGACCACGTAGGCGAGGACCATGCTGGCGGCGAGGCGATCTTCGCGCGGTGTCGTGGCTTGCCAGGCGCGCACCGCAAGGCCCACCAAGCCGGCGATCGCCAGCGCGAGGACGACCTTGCCATGGTGGCCGTGGAGGAAGCGCAGCTCGCCGCGGAAGACATCCCACGGCGTCGACTGGTAATAGGCAGCCTTGCCCTCGGCGATACGCCAGAGCCGCGGGATGTAGCGGAAGAGGATGAAGAGAAAGGGATTGAGGACGGCGAAGGTGACGAAGGAGACGGCCCCGGCGAGCACCAGGCGGCCCCAGGCCCCCCGCTCGCCGAGCCGTCGCAGGCCCTCGCCCGGGGGCAGCAACGTGACCCAGGTCAGAGGGATGGCGAGGCCGACCCCGGTGTACTTGGCGGCCACCGCGAGGCCGATCCCGACGCCGGCCCAGGCGTAGCGCCGCGTCGTCGGCTGCTCGACGGCGTCGAGCCCCCAGCCGAAGCCGATCAGCACCAGCAGCACCACCAGCACGTCGGGCTTGAAGATCGCCGAGGCGAAGGCGTGGGGAGGCAACACTGAGAGCAGCAGGGCTGCGGCGAGCCCGACCCGGACGTTGAAGAGGCGGCAGCCGAGGGCAAAGAGGGCCCACACCGCGAGGGCGCCGAAGAGCGCGGCCACCCCACGCGACAGCAGATAGGCCGTCGCCGAGAAGCCGTCCCCGGTGTCGGCGAAGACCGACAGCGCCGGTGCCCCGGTCGCTCTCGCCAACAGCTCCGAGACGCCGAGGACGAGAGTCTGCGGCAGGTAGGAGAGGCTCGGGTAGAAGGCGTTCGAAGGCTTGAGCTCGTGGGCGACGAGGATCGCCGCCACGTTGCGCATGCTGAACTGCTCGTCGAAGTAGCGGCTGGCGTCGAGCCCGATGCTGCCGTGCCAGAGGCGCAGCGCGAAGGTCCAGACGAGGAGGGCCGCGAGACAGAGGCGAGCCCAGCGGGGAACGGGAGGGCGAGGGCTGCCGCCCATCCTCAGGCTGACCCTCCGCCCAGCCGGCGCGCTGCGACGAGGATGGCCGGCGTGTGTTGCCGCCCCAGACGGGTGGGCCAGTGCAGGTAGAGGCGGCCCGGCAACAGATAGCGCAGCATCCCCTGCCAGTCGAGGACGGCGAAGCGCTCGGCGGCCCAATGCAGCCAGAAGGCCCGCTCGCGCTTGTGGACGTGGGTCGGGTCGCGGTCGAGCCGGCGGATCAGCGGCCCGGAAAGGCCGTCGTAAACCGGCACCACGAAGAGGAACAACCCACCCGGGCGCAGCATCGTGGTGACCGCCGAGGCCACTGCTGCGAGGTCGGGCACGTGCTCGATGACGTCGAAGGCGGTGACCACGTCGAGCGAGGCTGCCGGCAGGGCGACGTCGGTGGCCGAGGCCACCTGGAAGTCGATCGCCGGCCAGCGGCGGCGGTCCTCCTCGACGGCGTAGGCGGACAGGTCGGTGCCGTGCAGCCGGTAGCCGCCCCGCGCAGTGAGATGGCCGAGAAACCGCCCCAGGCCGCAGCCGATGTCGAGCAGCTCGAGGGGGCGCGTCCGCGGCGCGAAGCGCTCCACCTGGCGGGCGTAGAAGCGGAGCTTCCAGGGCGGGTTCTGGGCGGCATAGTCGCGGTAGTTGGCCGCGAAGTACTCCGCCGCGAAGTCTTCGGCGCGGGGCGTGCTCACGGCTCACCCAGGCGCCGGCGCGCCATCAGGCCCAGCGTGTTCTTGATCGTGCGCCACACCCGCATCTTGCTCGCCCCTTCCTTGAGGTCGTAGCGCAGGACCAGGGGCACCTCGCCGAAGAGCAGGTCGTGATTGCGGCGCAGCTTGAGCAGGATGTCGACCATGCACTGAAAGCCCTCCTGATCGAAGAAGGCCTCGCCGTGCTGCTGGATCACCTTCTGCAGCACCGCCGCGCGGTAGGCGCGGTAGCCGCAGGTGTAGTCGCGAACCCCGGGGATCGGGAACACCAGGCGGAAGAGCCAGCTGCCCCAATAGCTCAAGGCGCGGCGCGCGAAGGGCACGCCGCGCACCCGGCTGCCCGGCTGGTAGCGCGAGGCGATCACCACGTCGTGCCCCTCGCGAGCGAGGCGCACCATGCGCAGGATCAGCTCCGGGCTGTGCGAGTTGTCGGCGTCCATGGTGACGATCAGGTCCTTGGGGTCGGCCAGCGCCGCGGCCTTCATCAGCCCGTCGCGGATAGTCATCCCCAGACCGAGGTTGACCGGATGGCTCTCCACCACTAGGGGCAGCGTCTGCGCGGCCTCGCGCGCCAGGGCCGCCGTGCCGTCCGTCGAGCCGTCGTCCATCACCAGCACGCGGTAGATGAGGCTCGACTCGAACATCGCCTCGTCGATGGCAGCGAGGAGCTTGGGCAGCGAGAGCTCCTCGTTGAAGGCCGGCAGCACCACCCAGATGTGCTGGCGGCGGCGCGCCTCCTTGCCTGGCGCGCTGGCTTCGAGCCGGCTCATGGCCTGGCCTCCTCGCGCGGCTGGCCCAGCTCATCGGTGGCGGCGAGGGCCGCCGCCACGTCCGTGCGGATGGGATAGACCGGCGAAAGCAGCCGGAAGCCCAGCTCCCGGCAGATCGCTTCGAGCAGCGCGTCGGTCTCCCGGACGTAGACGCGGATCATCAGGCGAGTCTTCTTTCGCACCGCACCGAGCAGGGTGAGGAGGGCGTCGCGGGCGACCTCGCTGGGCAGGTCGGGGCAGAAGTAGACGGCATCGAGGGCCTGAATGCGGGCCGGCCAATGCGTCCGCACGCGCGCGAACGCCAGCAGCCGCGAGCCCTCCGTAATGGCGTAGGAGCGCACGGTGAGCGGCGGCAGCAGCCAGCGCAGCAACGAGCCGACAAGGCCGCGGTCGAGCTCGCGCTCGACGAGGAAGCCGCCCTGGAAGCGGGCCCAGATCGCCGGCGCACAGGCCAAGGTGTCGAGCTCGGCGCGGTGGAGCCGTCGCCAACGCACCACCTTCGCCGGGGGTGGGATGGCGGCCGCGCTCGGCTCTGCCATGTAGAGGCGGGCCTCCGGCAGCACGCTGCAGCGGAAGACGTCCCGGTAGGGGCGCAGCGCCCCCTGGTTGTCGATGCGGATCTCCCCGCCGCCCACTTTGCCGCCCCGCGCCGCGACCCGTTCGAGGGTCCGGCGGATGAGCCGCTTGTAGACCCCGCGCCGGCGCAGGCTGGGGTCCACGGCACCGAAGCCCTGGTACCAGGCGCCGCGGTCGGCGCGGAAGGAGGCCAGGGTCCCCAGCACGCGGTCGCCCTCGACCGCCACCGAGACCTGGAAGAAGTCGAGGTGCAGGGGGGCGAGCAGCAGGTTCGCCCAGGCCACCAGGCGGTAGTGCCGGCGGAAGCCCCAGACGTCCAGGCCCTGCTCCTCGTACTCCTTGCGGAAGCTCGTGGTGAGGAGGTTGCAGAGGCTGTCGACGTCGCCGGGAGCGAGGTCCCGAACGACGATGCCGTCGACCGCGGACGGTCGCCCGCCGCTGTTCACGGCGGCCCCCCGGCTGCCCCGTTCACCCGCCCGGCGAGCTCCGCCAGCGTGATGCCCTCGGCCCCAGTGCAGAGCAGCCGCAGGCTCTCCCTCACCCAGGCGCGCCGGCTCTCGACGGGCGAGCCGTAGCCCGGCACCAGGCCGCCGCGACCCGCGACGTCGCGGGCCATCAGGGGCGCCACCTCGGCCGCATGCATCCCGTAGTTGATCGCCTGGCCTCCAGCGCGGGCCGCGGCCAGGGCGAGGGGAAAGAGCCGCGGCCCCAGCACCTGGGTGATCGTGCCGTAGAAGGGGAAACGCAGCCAGGGCAGGACGGTGATCGGCAGCTCGACGAGGGTGGGCCGGCCCCCGGCCCGCGGGCCGCAGCGCACCTTGCCGTCCTGGCGCCAACACAGATGCGGCCGCCTCTCGGCGAAGCCATGCAGGAAGCGGCCGAGGCCGACTCGCCAGCGCCGCGCCTTGAGCTGTACGGCCCACTTCATGGGTAGGAGGAAGGGCGTGGGGTTGAGCGATGAGTCGTAGAGGTAACCGCGTTCGAGAAGGAGGTCCAGAAGCTCGCCGTCCAGATCGTACGCGGGGCTGCGAAAGCCTACCACAGGGGCGCCCGCGGCCTCCTCGAGGCGCGCCTTTGCAACGTCGATCTCCGCGACTTTCTGGGCCCGCGGCAGGCGCCGGAAGGCGTGCGGGTGGCTGAGGCTGTGGTTGGCGATCTCATGACCGGCCGCCACCAGCTGGCGCAGCCGCCGGCGGGCCGCCGGACCAGCGCAGTCGCGGGCGATGGCGAAGAAGGTGGCGCGCACCCCCAGCTCGGCGAGAACGTCGAGGAAGAAGCCCAGCGACTCGTCGAGAAAGGGATCGGAGGGGGGCTCCTCGGCCACCCGGTAAAAGCGACAGTAGTCGATCGGCGCGTCGAGATCGACGTTGACGCAGACCACGCCCGGAGCCAAGGTCATCCGCCGTCCGCCGCCGGCCGGCAGGTGGCGAGCAGCAGCTCGACGATCCGCTCGCCGGCCCGGCCGTCCCCGAAGACGTCACTGCGCACGGCACGGGCGGCGTGGGCCTGCGGGTCGGTCAACAGCCGGTGGCCGGCCGCGGCGATCCGCTCGGCGTCGGTCCCCACCAGCTCGGCGACCCCGGCGGCGATCGCTTCCTGGCGCTCGCTCGTCTGCCGGGTCACCAGCACCGGCACACCGAGCGAGGCTGCCTCCTCCTGCACCCCTCCCGAGTCGGTGATGATCAGCCGAGCCGAAGTCATCAGCTTGACGAAGGCCGGGTACGGCAGCGGCGGCAACAGCCGGACGTTGGCGACGCCGGTCAGCACCTCGCGCGCCGCCGCCTGGACGTTGGGATTGAGGTGGACCGGGTAGACGATCAGCACCCGTTCGCCCAGCTCCTCGGCGAGCTGCTTGAGGCCCAGACAGAGGTGACGCAGCCCGGCGCCGAAGCTCTCCCGGCGGTGGCCGGTGACCAGCACCAGATCGCGGTCGGTCGGCAGGTCGAGGCCCAGCTCGGCATAGCTCTGCCCCGCCACGCGCGCCTCCATCATCCGCAAGGCATCAACCACCGTGTTGCCCACCACGTGCACCCGCTCGGCGCCGACCCCGGCATCGAGAAGGTTGCGCCGGGCGGCGGCGGTGGGCGCGAAGTGGAGGTCCGCCAGGCTGCCGAGGAGGGTCCGGTTCATCTCCTCGGGGAAGGGATCGTAGCGGTGGAAGGTCCGCAGCCCGGCCTCGACGTGGGCGACGGGGACCTTGCGGTAGAAGGCGGCGAGGGCCACCATCGCGACCGTCGTGGTGTCGCCCTGGACCACCAGCCAGCTCGGCTGGAGCTCGGCGAGCACCGAGTCGATCGCCGCCAGGATCGCCGCCGAGAGGCCGGCGAGCGACTGGTCCGGCTGCATCACCCGCAGGTCGCCGTCGGGCTCGAGGCCGAAGCTCGCCAGGACCTGCTCGAGCATCTCGCGGTGCTGGCCGGTCGAAAGCACGTGCGTGGGGACGCCGGCGGCGGCGAGCGCGCTCACCACCGGCGCCAGCTTGATCACCTCCGGCCGCGTGCCGAGGACCACCAGGGCCGGGTGATCGGCCGTCGGTGCCGCGGGACCGGGAGATGCCATGAGCAAGGAAGCGGGAGGCTGCGCCGTCAAGCGGGGTCCCAGAGCAGGGCTGCGAGCGCCAGGGAGCCTGGCGCTGAGGTTGCCGGGGCGAGGTCGGAAAGTCCCGGGTTGAAGGCGATTCGGTAGGCCGCCGGCAACGGGATGGGGGCGACGACCAGCGGGCCCGGGACGGCCTCGCGGCCGGCGACGGAACGATCCACGCCCCCACGACAGCCGTAGGCCAAAGCTCCACAGACGACGACGGCCAAGATCAGCTGCCTCGACAACCGACCACGCTCCTCCCAGGGAATCGCTCACGGCAGGCACACCGTCAGCGGCCGCCGCCGGGAGACCGAGACCAGGTGCCGAAGCGGCAACTCTAGCATGCGCTTCGGGCGCCAGATATGCTAGATTAGCGTACCCTGGATTCCTGATCTAAACCCTCTCTTCCGGCACAAGGCCACTGGTCCGCCCCCATGTCGCTGACGTCGTCGCGTCGTCTCGGCCCCCTGCTCGCTGCCTCCAGCGCTCGCCTCGGTTTCGTCCTCAGCCTGGCACTCCTCGCCCTCGTCGCGAGCTGGCTGGCGAGCGCGGCCGGCCACCCGCCTCCCCATGGCAGCTGCCGGGGCCTGGCCTTGGTGACCGTGGTGCTGGGCCTCGCGCTGCTGCTGCGCTCGGCGATCCGCCTGCTGCGCGGTCGGACCTTCCCAGAGCCCGCCGCCGGCCCGGTGCTCCTCGCGGCCCTCGGCGTGGCCCTCGCGGCGAGCTTCTGGGGGCTCGGCCATGAGATCGGCGGGCTCTACTTCGCGGACGAGGGGATCTTCCTCGCCCAAGCACAGCGGATCAACGCCGGCCAGCTGCTGCGCGGCTGGTTCGTCTATCCCCATCTGCTCTTCTACCTCGACGCCTTCGCCCTCTGGCTCGCTGCTCTCTTCCAGCACTCCGTCGACGTGCTGGCCGCAGCCCTCTATGGCCTGGCGCCGGGGCAGCCCACGGCCGCCCTCGTCACCCGCGGCGTGACCGCCACCTTGGGTGCCGCCACCGTGGTACCGGCCTTCGCCCTCGCCCGGCGGCTGGGCGGCTTCGGTGCTGGCGCTCTGGCAGCAGCGCTGATGGCCGGCTCCCCCCTGTGGCGGGAGGTCTCGCAGTTGAACCTGGCCGACGTGGCCGGCGGCTTCCTCGCCGCCCTCAGCCTGCTCGCCGCCAGCAACCTCCTCGACATCGAACGACCGCGCGACTACGCCCTGGCCGGCCTCGCCGCCGGGCTTGCCGCCAGTGCCAAGTACCCGGCCGGGGTCGTCGTGGTCGCCGCCGCGGCGCTGTGGCTGAGCTGGCGGCTCCGCCAGCGACGGGCCCGGGCAGCTCGTTGGTGGTCCCCTCAGGGCCTCCTAATCCTCGCCGCGACGTCGATCGTCGGCTTCCTGCTCGCCACGCCGAGCCTCTTGGCCTTTCCGGGGGCCGCCACCTCCGGCGGCGCTGACGTTCTCTTCGGGGTGCGCCTCTATGCCCGCCACGGCTGGCCGGGTGTGGTGCGGGGCAGCAACCTCGGCTTCTACCTCGGTGAGCTGCGCTACGCCTTCGGCGCGGGGGCGCTCCTGCTCGGGTTCGCAGGCCTCCTGCTGTTGCGCGGCGAGGCGGCCCGGCGCGTCCTCCGCATGCTCCCCTTCCCCATCCTCCACTTCCTGCTCCTGCTCTCCATGAAGATCGCCGTCCGCCGCAACCTGATGGCCCTCCACGCCATCTTCGCCGTGTTGCTGGCCGTCGGCCTCGCCACCCTGGCCAGCCGTCTCGCGTGGTGGGTCGCCACCTGGTGGCACCTCTCAACTCACCAGGCACGGCGGGTAGCCCTCGTCGCCCTGTCGTTCGCCGCCCTCGCCGCGCCGGCCCAGGCCACCTGGCGGCAGCTCTACGCCGCGGCCTCGCCCTCGACCCGGGAGGAGGCCCTGCGCTGGATCCGCCAACACGTGCCGCCCGGCGCCACCTTCGTGCAGGAGGCCTACACCCCGGAGCTGGCCCCTCCCCCGCGCTACTTCTCGCGGCGTCCTCGCCTGGCGATCCGTGTGCCGCGCGCAGAGCTCGCAGCGCCTCCCTACGATTACCTGCTGCTGGCGAGTGAGGCCTATGACCGCTTCCTGCGGCCGGAGCACCAGAGCGACCCGGCGCTCGCGGCCGCGGCGGCACGCTACCGGGAGCTCTTCGCCCACTTCCAGCTCGTGGCGAGCTGGCAGCCCTCGGCCCGCCACCGCGGCCCGGAGATCCGCCTCTATCGCCTCCCCGCGGCGCAGCCCAGGCCACTCTCGGCCCTGGGCTGCACCGCGCCCGACTGCTGGCTCAGCGATGACGGGATGCGCCAGGCGAGCGGTGAGGTCGCCTTCACCGCTGCGGGCCAGTGGGCCCTGCTCAAGGGCAGGCTCGGCGCCGGCACCTACCTGGCGCGGGTGGCCGGCAGCGGCGCGGGCGAGGTCAGCGTGCGCGACGCCGGCAACCACGAGGTCGCCCGCGTACCGCTGCGCGATGGCACGGCCGCGCTCGCCCTCGCGGTCGAGGACCAGTACTTCGTCTACGCCGAGCTGGGGCCGGGCGGCACGCTCACCAGCTTCACTCTGACCGAGAGCGGGGCTACTTCAGATAGCCCAGGGCCTTGAGCTCACGGATGGTGCGCTCGTCGAGGTCCATGCGCCGGCCCGAGAGCTGCTTGCGCTGGGCGATGACGGCCAGTGCCCGGCGGTGGAGGTCGGCGAGGAGCGGGGGTGCCGTGGCTAGCAGGTCGTGCTGCTCGGCCGGGTCGCTCGCCAGGTCATAGAGCTCGGCTGCACGCTTCTCGTGGTGGATGTACTTGAAGCCATCGCGGCGGATGGCGACGACCGGCGCCGCGCCCTCTTCGGCGATCTCGCTGACCGCGACCCGGCATTCGTCACCGCGACTCCCCGTACCGAGAATGAGCGGCAGGAGGCTGCAGCCGGAGACGCCACGCGGCGGCCGCGCCCGGGCCACCTCCAGCAGGGTCGGCATCAGGTCGATCAGCCGTACCTGCTCCTCGACGACGCGGCCGGCGGCCACTCCGCCGGGCATCTTGACGAGGAGCGGCACCCGGACCAGCTCGTCGTACGGCACCGTCGAGTGCGAGATCGCGCCATGCTCGCCGAAGGCATCGCCGTGATCGGCGGTGAGCACGATCAGGCTCTTGTCGTAGAGGCCGAGGGCGCGCAGGCGCTCGAAGGTGCGGCGCAGCCGGTCGTCGACAGCGCGCAGCTCGCCGTCGTAGAGCCGGCGCAGCTCTGCGATCTGCGCCGCGGGCAGGGTCCGCTCGCCGCGGCGGATAGCTTCGAGCGTCGCTCCCCAGGCGTCGAGGTCGATGCCCTCGTAGGCACCCGCCGTCGGTCCGAAGAGGGTGTCGTAGGGCGGCTGCGGCCGGTAGGGATCGTGCAGATCGATGAGGTGGAGGTAGGAGAAGAAGCCGTAGCGGCGACCAGGACCGCCAGCGAAGCGCTCGAAGCGATCGAGGAGGCGTGGCGCCGGGCCCTGGTCGGCGTTGTAGAGCACGAAGCCCTGGCCGAAGCCGCTCGCCGCCGTCAGGTGACTGTTCTGCACCCAGGCGGTGGTGAGGTAGCCCCGCTCGCGCAGGGCTTCGGCGAGGGTGACCTCCTCCTCGGTCAGCACGTCGGAGGTCAGCGCTCCTGACTCGTCACGGTGGCTCCCCCAGTAAAGACCGTGCTCGAAGGGGTTGCGCCCGGTGAACAGCGAGGCGACGCTCGTCTTGGTGAAGGTGCTTTGGGCGATGGCCTGCCGAAAGCGGACGGCGTCGCGGGCGAAGGCGTCGATCGCCGGCGAGGTCTGCCGCTCGTAGCCGTAGACCGCGAGCTCGTCCATCCGCAGCGCATCGATGAGGATGACGATGATCGGGGTCGGCGGCGTGCCTGGCGCCGGCTGGCGGAAGGCGAGGTGCAGGCCGAGCGCGAGGAGCGCACAGAGGCCGGCGGCGAGCGGAGCGCCGACGCCCAGGCCGGCCGGCGGGTCCTCGTCGAGCGCGGCAAGGCGGCAGAGCCAGACCGCCACCGCGCTGAGGACGGCGATTCCCAGGGCCAGCAGGCCGAGGTTGCGCAGCAGGGCATCGGCGGTGAGGAGCTGCGAGGGACGGATGCCCCAGGCCCAGTTCGCCTGGTAGCCGGCAACCGCCAGGATCGGCGCACCGGCGAGGTAGGCAGCAAGGAAAGTGCCGCGCCGCGACGGCAGCTGGCCACGACGCCGCGCGAGCACGGCGACGAGCAAGGCGAAGGCGATCAGGAAGCCGGCGAGGGCCGCGAGCGCCCAGAGCATCGCGTCACGGACAGATGCCAGGAGGAGCAGGGGGAAGCCATCGAGCAGCTCGCCGAGGCCCTGCCAGGTGCCGAGCACCATGGCGGCCGCCGCCGCCAGCACGGCGAGCGGACCGACGGCGGAGCGCACCAGCCGCGTGAGCTCAGCCTGCACGGCTGCCCCGCCGGCCGCCGGCCGCCACCGCGGCCAACGCCAGCTCCTCGTGGATCGCGGCGATCGCCGGCCAGTTGAGCTCGCGCTGGACCCGCTGGCGCGCTGCGGCGCCAAGCCGCTGGCCGAGCTCCGGCTCCGCCAGCAGGCGGACGATCGCAGCGGCGAGCGAGGACGGGTCCCGCTCCGCGACCAACAGGCCCGTCTCGCCGTCGGTGATCGCGAGCGGGATGCCCGAGACGTCGCTGGCGACGATCGGCCGGGCGGCTGCCATCGCCTCCAGGACCACCACGGGCAAGCCATCGACGTTGCCCCGACGGTCGCGCACGGACGGCATCACGAAGACGGTCCCGGCGGCGATCAGCGCGAGCACCTCGGGATGGGAGAGGCCGCCCGTGAAGCTCACCCGCTGGGCGATCCCCAGCTGGCCGGCCAGCGCCTCGAGCTCGGGCCGCAGCTCGCCGCCGCCACCGATCACCAGGCGGGCTGCCGGCTGCGCCGCGAGGAGCGCCGGCCCGGCCTTGAGGAAGTCGTCGAACCCCTTCTTGTCGACCAGGCGGCCCACCGCCACCACCAACGGCGCGTCCGCCTCCCACCCGTGCCGCCGGCGCAGCGCCGTCGCATCCGCTGTCTCGGCCGGAACGAGGTCCGTGCCATTCGCCACCAGGTGCACCTTCTCGGCCCACCTTCCGCCGGCCACCGCCACCAGCCGGTCCTTGAGCTCCGGGCTGCAGGAGGTGACGTAGGCGGCGCCGGCGAGGGCCTCGGTCGCCAGGCGGCGAAAGAGGGCGTTGCGCTCGGCCATGAAGACGTCCGAGCCGTGCAGGGTGGCGGCATACGGGATGCCCAGGCGCCGGCAGGCGCGGGCAGCGATGTAGCCGTTGGGGAGGATCCAGTGCGCGTGGATGAGCTGGAGCTGCCGCTCGCGTACCAGCCGGGCGAGGGCCCGCTGCCCGAAGAAGAAATAGAGCGGCGACTGCAAATAGCTGCCCAGGCGCATCCCGACGTCGCGCTTGAGGGTGCGGGAGTACCCCAGCTGATGCCAGCGATCGGGCCAGACGTAGCGGAAGGAGCGGATCTCGAGCGGTGTCGCCGGATCGGACCGGAGCTCGACGTCGAAAGGCACCAGGGCCGTCACCCGATGGCCGCGCGCGGCGAGCGACTCGGAGAGCCGCTTGACGAATGGGCCATGGGTGTCGCCGGCGAAACGCGGGAAGCTATGAGCGAGGACACCGATCCGCAAGGCGGTGCTCGCAGGGCTGAGGCCGGATGGGTGCAAGGTCGGGCGGCCGGCCTCTCAGGAGCTCGAACGGCCGAAGTTCGACGCCAGGATCGCGAGGTCGAGGCCGTCGATCACTCCGTCTCGGTTGAGGTCGAAGCCAACGCGGTAGAGCGCCTCGCCATCCCGCGAGCCGAAGCGCCGCGCGAAGGTCACCAGGTCCGCACCGTCCACGCGCCCGTCGGCGTCGACGTCGCCAAGCAGGAAGGCGGTCCCGGCGACCAGGAAGCGCGAGATCTCCCGTTCAACGGTGTTCGCCGGGTTCGCGAGGTCGCGCGCTCGCAGGGTGACCGAGACCACGCCCGAGAGCGGGGTCGTCGGCGCGTAGACCAGCTGGGAGAGGCGAGTCCCTCCGGTGAGCTCGGCGCCCACCTCGGAGCCGTTGACCAGCAAGCGGGTGCCCGAGGTGTCGATCCCGGCGCCGAAGTCGAGGACTTCGACCTCGATGCGCGCGCCCGAGCTGACCCCCGAGGCGCCGTTCGCCGGCGAGACGACCCCATCGACCGGCGGCACCCGGTCGACGCCGGTGATGACCTGGAAGAAGGCCTGGGCCATCAAGTCGTAGCCGGTGGCGTTGGGATGGCCGACGAGGTCTTCGGCATCGAGCCAGTAGTAGGAGGCGAAGAGGTTGGGTTGGCCGCCGAAGACCTGGAAGTTGTCCACC
>WBZL01001760.1_pt1 | contig 22004 bp, 23 predicted proteins | sample 5204291 | NCBI WGS metagenome assembly WBZL01 (sample SAMN12344345, study PRJNA552823) | activated sludge metagenome | biome: Activated sludge suspended growth; feature: Nitrification reactor; material: Wastewater; isolation source: activated sludge from nitrification reactor of wastewater...
GCTCCGCTTCGTGGGCCAGGGTGACCAGCGTCCCCCGAACAGCGGTCTGTCGAGGGGTCCATCCGTTGCTGATCACGGCCGCGGGCAGGTCAGCGGGGCGTCCTGCGGCGATGAGCGCCTGCGTGACCTCGGCCAGATGCCGCACCCCCATGAGCAGTACCAGAGTGGTGTCCGGCGGGGTGCACCCGGCTCGGCGCACGACCTCGTCGGCACCGTCATGAGCGGACAGCATCAAGAACGAGGTGGACACCCCGCGCTGGGTCACCGGGATGCCTGCGGCCGCGGGTACAGACACCGCAGAGGTGACCCCGGGCACGACCTCGACATCCACTCCGGCCGCAAGGCAGGCCGCCGCCTCTTCGCCGCCGCGCCCCAGGACGAAGGGGTCGCCGCCCTTCAGCCGCACGACCACGAGACCCTCCATGGCCCGGTGCACGAGGAGGTCGTTGATGTCCGACTGCGGCAGTGCATGGCGTCCGGGGGACTTCCCGACATCGACCACCTCGACATCGTCGGCCAACTCGGCCAGGACGGCGGTAGGCGCGAGCCGGTCGGTCACCACCACGTCTGCCAGCGACAAGAGCCGACGCGCGCGGACCGTCAACAGGTCGGGGTCGCCAGGACCCGCCCCCACGAGGAAGACACGTCCCGACTTGCGGCGATGTCGGCGTAGCGGGAGCAGCCCATCGGCGGCGGCGTCACGGATGGCGTCGCGCAGCGTCTGTGCCCGGCGCGGGTCGCGGCCACCGTTGACTGCGAACTGCACTCCGTCAGCGGTACGCGCCGTCGCAGCGCTCCAGGCCGCCGACTGGCCAGCGTCATCAGCGCGGACACTCCAGACCCGGTCACGTTCGGCTTCTGCCGTCACCTGATCGTCGATGTGCCGGTCACCGGTGCACGCATGGACGAGCCACGCGCCGTCCGTGTCCCCGGAGCGGAAATCCCGCCGCAGCACCGCGATCCGCCCCCGTGACTCCGCTTCGACGATTCCTTCGGTCACCCATGGGCTGACGACGGTCACCGTGGCACCCGCTGACAGCAGCGCATCCACCCGCCGCTCCGCGACCGGACCGCCGCCCACCACCAGGACCGGCTTCCCGGTCAGATCGAGGAACAGGGGGTAGTCGGCACTCATAGATGCAGCCCGCACTCGACCTTTGTGCGCCCCTGCCAACGGCCGGCGCGTTCGTCCTGACCGTCAACCACCGGCCGGGTGCACGGTGAGCAACCGATCGAGCGGTAGCCGATGTCGCGCAGCGGATTGTGCATGATCTGGTACTTGTCGATGCAGGCGTCGATCATCTCGTCGGTGAAGGCGGCGATCGGATTGATCTTGATCAGCTGATGTTTGTCGTCCCACGCGACGATGGGCGTTTCCGCGCGACCCGCATGGTCGGCGCGCCGCAGTCCGGTGGCCCACGCGTCGTACCCGCGCAGGGCGTTGTCCATCGGGGCGGTCTTGCGCAGGGCGCAGCACAGATCAGGGTCACGTTCCCACAGGTTCTCGCCGTAGCGGTGATCCTGCTCGGCGACCGTCAGCTCGGGGTGCAGTGATCGGACGTTCACCGGGTAGACGGCATCGACGGCCTCACGAAGTCCCAGCGTCTCTGCGAAGTGGTAGCCGGTGTCCGCGAAGAGCAGGTCCACTCCCGGCAGGGCTTTGGCCCCGAGGCAGGCCATGACTCCGTCGGAGAACGACACCGCCACCGCGATCCGGTTCACGCCCAGGCGTACGCCGAACCAGGCCATCAGTCCCAGCGGATCGGTGCTGTCGTCGAACAGGAACGTCGCCTCGTCCACCAGGTCGCGCAGTTCCTTCTCGGTGCGACGCGGGGGTGCCAGGGCCAGATCGACACTCATCGCAGGGCCTCCTCGTCGGCTCGGACGGTCCATTCCGCGAACGACTCGTCGTCCTGCCGCTGCTCGGCGAACCGCCCCAGCACCCGGTCCACGTAGTCGGGAAGATCGTCGGCGGCCAGTCGCAAACCGCGCGGGCTGCGACCGAAACCGGACTTCTCACCCAATGAACCGCCCAGATGAACCTGGAATCCCTCGGACTGCTCACCGTCGGAGTCCGTGGCGAGCACCCCCTTCAGGCCGATGTCGGCGATCTGGAACCGAGCACACGAGTTCGGGCAGCCGTTGACGTTGATGGCCAGCGGCAGGTCCCAGTCGGGTCGCCGCGCTTCCAGTTCCGTGACGAGATCGGCGGTGCGGGCCTTGGTCTCGGAGATGGCGAGCTTGCAGTACTCGATTCCGGTGCATGCCATCGCAGCCCGGCGGAACTGCGATGGGTGGACGCGCAACTCGAGCGCGGCGAGCTCATGCGCCAAGGCTTCGGTGCGGTCGCCCTCGACGTCGAGGATGACGAACTTCTGATGGGCCGTGAGCCGGATCCGGCCCGATCCGTACTCGTCGGACAGGTCGGCGATGCGCCCGAGGATCTCGCCCGAGATCCGGCCCACCGTCGGCGCCGCACCGACATAGAACCGGCCGTCCTGCTGCGGGTGCACCCCTACGTGATCACGAGCGTCCGGCGTGGGTGCCGGCGGTGCGGGTCCGTCGATCAACGGTCGGTGCAGGTATTCGGTCTCCAGCACCTGGCGGAACTTCTCGGCCCCCCAGTCGGCGACGAGGAACTTCAATCGGGCCTTGTTCCGAAGGCGCCGGTACCCGTAGTCGCGGAAGATGCTGATGACCCCCAACCAGACGTCAGGGACATCGGCCAGCGGTACCCACGCCCCCAGCCGGGTCCCCAGCTTCGGCACCGTGGACAGTCCGCCGCCGACCCAGAGGTCGAAGCCGGGACCATGTTCCGGGTGAACCACACCGAGGAACGAGATGTCGTTGATCTCGTGGGCGACGTCCTGCCGTGGCGACCCGCTGACCGCGCTCTTGAACTTGCGCGGCAGATTGGCCAGGTCCGGGTCACCGATGAAGCGGCGCAGGATCTCGTCGATCGCGGGGGTGCCGTCGATGATCTCGTCGGCCGCGACGCCGGCCACCGGGGACCCCAGGATGACGCGCGGGGTGTCCCCGCACGCTTCGACCGTTCCCAGCCCGACGGCCTCGAGCCGGCGCCAGATCTCGGGTACGTCCTCGATCCGGATCCAGTGCAACTGGATGTTCTGCCGGTCGGAGATGTCGGCGGTGTTGCGACCGAATTCGGTGCTGATGCCGGCGATCACGCGCGCCTGCTCGCTGGTCAGGGCGCCGCCGTCGCTGCGCACCCGCATCATGAAGAACTCGTCGTCGAGCTCCTCCGGCGGCAGGGACGCGGTCTTACCGCCCGGGATCCCGGGTCGGCGCTGGGTGTACAGGCCCCACCAGCGCATCCGGCCGCGCAGGTCCTCCGGCGGGATCGAACCGAAGCCCTGCCTGCTGTACACCTCCTCGATCCGGGTGCGCACGTTCAGCCCGTTGTCCTCGGCCTTGAACTGCTCGTTCTCGTTCAAGGGTTCGGTCTGGCCCAGCGCCCACTGGCCCTCGGGGCGCGGCTTGCGCGCCGGCTTGGCGGCGGTGTCGGTCATCGGGTCTCCGGCTGTAGTAGTCGGGGACGCCCGGTTCTCGGTGACTCAGCCATCCGCGCAGTGACGCGGGGCCGAGGGGCCCGAGCTCCGCACGTCCAAGGGTGGACGGGGCTCAGGCGCAACAACACATGCAGCAACACATGGCCGAGCCGGCCATGGGCATCACGGACGTGATGGTTGCTGAATGCACCCGGTCATCATGCCAAAGGCCTGCCGCGATGTCCACGTGGGGTCCTGGGTGGCCGGGCCGGGCGGGGCCTGAGTAAGCCGCGCACGAGCGCCTCGTCCGCTTTACAGTGGGTGAATACGAGCGGGGGACACGAAGGAGAACGATCGGCATGGCAGCACGAGTCGTCACGGCGCTCCTGGCCGCCGCCAGTGCCGGCGCCGTCATCCTCCCCCCCGGGGCAGCCTCGGCCGTCCCGACACCGACACCGACAGCGGCGCAGCCGGAGTCGGTCGTCATGGTGGGGGTGCGGGTGCTTCCCGGTCAGAAGAAGCGGTACGGGATCGGTCAACTGGTCACGCTCAAGTTCGAGACCCCCGTGACCCGGCGCGCTGCGGTGGAGAAGGCCATCAAGGTGACGTCGGACAAGGAACTGTCGGCCGGCTCCTGGGCGTGGGTCAATGACATGACCGCCGTCTATCGCCCTAAGCGGTTCTGGCCCGCCAACGCTCGGATCACCTTCACGCTCCCACTCGCAGGGCTTGTCCTGGGCCAGGACGGGACGACCCGATATGTGGCCGAGGGGCGGCGCGATCGCAAATACATGATGCGCACGACTCGCAGCTTTGTGATGAACATCGAGGACAAACGCCACCGTATGACCGTCAAGAAGGACGGCCGCACGGTCAAGAAGTTCGGCGTCTCACTGGGCAAGCCGGGGTGGGAGACCCGCAGTGGCATCAAGATCCTCACCGACGAGAAGTACAAGCGTCTGCGGATGACCGGGTACGACCCGGGCAAGAAGGAACACTGGGACGTGATCGCTCCCTACTCCATCCGCCTGACTCCTACGGGTGAGTTCATCCACGGCGCCCCCTGGGCCAAGCACCGCATCGGCAAGTGGGACGGGTCGCACGGCTGCACCAACATGCGCGTGCGCGATGCACGCTGGCTGTACCACCACAGCCAGCAAGGCGATCCCGTCATCACGAAGTCCACGGGACGGCCGATGCAGGTGACCAACGGAACCCCGGGGTCGTACTGGAACTACTCGTGGGGCGAGTGGAAACGGATGTCCGCCACCTTCCGGGGCAAGGACAAACCGTCGGATCCCGCGCGGGCCATGACGTTGCCGCCGCCCGCAATCGACGCGGGTCCCTGACGGGGGCTGCGGGCCTTGGTCCCGGAGTTTTGTGTGGTCTGGCATGAGCCGATCCGATTCGGTATGACCGGAGAGTGGCGACACCCTCGATCGCGACCGCACCGGCGGCCGGCACCTATCCGACGGGACGTGCAGGCGTAAGCCGGGCATGGGACGGCCAAGCGTGGTCCGGCCCGGCAGTCGCGGATCCCGATGCCCCGGACTTCGTCTGGCACCGTCGGCCGTGGGCGGTACCGGCCCATCCACTGTTCTGGTTGACCCTGGTCAGCATCATCGTCGGTTGTGCCTTGGCCGCGCTCTACCTGAGTTCCAAGGCCACACCGGCGTTGTGGGCAGCGGGCCTGGTCGGTACCGGTGGTCCCATGGTCGCGTTCGTCGTCTATGTGACGCGCAGGACCGCACTGCGACAGACGATCGCCACGGGCCCGTGGGTCCTGTGGGCCGTGATCGGTGCCGCCGTCGCCCTGCCGTTCGCCTACTTCGTCGAAGGCGCCTTGCCGCTACAAGGAGCCTGGGAAGGGCTGGCCGGGCCGATCGAGGAGGTCGGGAAACTACTGGTGCCGGTGGCGCTTTTCCTGCTGGGCCGCTACCGGGACCCCAGGGCGGGGTTGGCGCTGGCGTTGGGAGTGGGGGCTCTGTTCGGAGTCGTCGAAGGGATCGAGTACGTGGCCTTGGCTCCGGAGTCCGGGCTTCGGGTGCATCATCCCGACCCGGTCGCTCACGCGCTCAGCGAGTACTCGCCCGTGATCATGGTGCTGCAGCGAGCGTTCATGGAGTTGGTCCACCCGATGCTGGTCGGCTTCGTGGTCTCGGTGGCGTGGCGCTATGCGCGGGTCAAGGGACACTTCTGGCTGCCCCTGGCTGGTGCCTGGGCGGCGGCGGCCACACTGCATGCCTTGATCGATTCCGCGGTGGGCGAGAGATCGCAGGCGAACTCGTCGCTCGCGGCCGTTGCGGTGTTGGGCGCGGTAGTGATCGTGATCCTGATTTATCCCCTGGTCTTCCGCCGGGCGGCGGCGCAACTGCCACCGCCCGACGCGTTGGAGTCGAATCCGCCGCCGTGGCGACCGCGGATTCCTCCCCAGGGTCAGGGCCGTCAGGCCTGATCGCCCTTCTTCACCTGCTTGGCGGTCTCGGCGGCGGCCTCGGCCGCGACGCTGGCGGCCTCGCTGGCGACACCGGACGCGGACTTCGCGACCGAGTCGGCCGCGCCGCCGGTGCGGTCAGCCGCTTCGGCAGCCGCGGCGCCGACACTGGCAGCAGCATCGGACACGCGCTGAGCGGCCTTGTCCGTGAACTGCGCCGCTTCCTGAGCAGCATCGGTCACGCCGCCCGCGGCCTTCTGGGCCGCCGAACTCACTGCATCCGCCCACACCGACGCGGTATCGGAGACTTCAGCGGTGCTGTGCGATCCGCGCCGCCTTGCGACTGCCAGTCCGGCGATCGCGCCGGCGGTGGCAGCAACGATCAGTAGTGCCTTCTTCATACGTTCACCTCGTTCATCGGACCAGCCCGGTCGGCCGGTCGCGGCAGCGGTGGATTTCACCGTCCTGAGCGACTCCTACCCTCTTGCCCCGTGGGCAAACGCTCAAGAGCCTCAGTCCGTGCCGACTCCACCGTACTTTGCCATTCGGCAGGACCGGCATGCCCTCCGCTGACTACCCTCAGGCCAGGAGGTGCATAGTGGCACGCAAGGTCGACAGTCGCATGGGTGTTTTCGATGCCGTGATGTGGGGCGTCGAGACGGATCCGCTGCTGCGTTCGGTGATCACCCTGGTCGTGATGCTGGACAAGAAGCCCAACCGTAAGGTGCTGACGCAGCGGGTGGAGGAGATGAGCATCCGCGTTCATGCCCTGCGGCGTCGGGTGGTCGGCAACCCGGTCTCGCTCGTCCCCCCGCGGTGGGAGTCGACCGACGACTTCGACATGAACTACCATCTGCGGTTCCGCCGGGCGGCCAACACCCGCGACGAGGCGCACGTCCTCGATGTGGCCGAACACATGGCCGAGATGGACTTCGACCGCGCCCGCCCCTTGTGGGAGGCCATCGTCATCGAAGGACTCAAGGGCAACAAGGCCGCAGTCATCATGAAGATCCACCACGCCATCACCGATGGTGTTGGCGGCATGGCCATGGCGGCGTCATTGTTCGACCTCACCGACGATCCCAGCCAGCGGCCCGAGCAGGAGTTGCCGGAAATCATCGAAACCGGCCACGAGGATGCCATGGACCGTTTGGTCGACGGCACCGAGTACTCGGCCAAGACGGCCGTCGATCAGATCAAGGGCATCGCCGGCGGCGCCAAGAACATGGTCACGGGTACCGTCACCGACCCGGTCGGGACCGTCAAGAGCAGCGTTGACTTCACGTCATCGGCCGCCCGCATCCTGGCTCCCGCGTCGACCCCCATGAGTCCCGTCATGCGTGGTCGTTCGTTGGGCGTACACTTCGCGGTGCTTGAGGCCCCGTTGGAGGGCTTGAAGCAGGCTGGCAAGGCCAACGGCGGGACCCTCAACGACGCGTTCATGGCGTTTGTGTCGGGCGGCATCGCGCTGTACCAGGCCGCCCATGGCGTGTCACTGGACGAGTGCCCGGCGGTGCGGGTCAACATGCCGGTGAACCTGCGCCCGCGCACCGATGCCCCATCCCAAGGCAACCGTTGGGTTCCTGCTCGGTTCCCGCTGCCGTTGGGGCCCGCCGACGCGGCCGCACGAATCCGGGAACTTCATCCGATCCTGCTCCAGGCGCGGACCGAACCGGCCCTGGAGATCAGCGAACCGATCTTCCGCGTCCTCACGTCTCTGCCGCGGCCGGCGACGACGGCCTTGGCGGCCGGGATGATGAAGGGGACCGACGTGGCCGCCACCAACGTCCCCGGACCGCCGATCCCGGTGTACATGGCCGGGGCGCGGGTGGACCAGTTGGTGCCTTTCGCGCCCAAGGGCGGAGCTGCCATGAATGTGGCCTTCATGTCCTACAACGGCAAGGCCGAAATCGGGATCAACCTCGACACCGCAGCCATCTACGACCACGACGTGATGGTGCGCTGCCTCGAGGAATCGCTCGCGCAGGTACTGGCCAGTGTTCCGGAGCAGGGCGACTGAGAACCCAGGCATCACAAGACCCCGCGGCCCGAGGGCGGCGGGGTCTTGTGTTTCTGTTCGGCACCCGGATGGGGAACGGGTGCCGGGCGGGGTCAGGCCCAGTCGGCCAGGACCTCGGCGATGATGTCGCGGTCCTGGGGGGTGATCTCGAACTGGGTGCCCAAGTCGTTGCGGTTCATGGTGGTGCTTCCTCCGGTATGTGGCGGTCTCTGTGCCGGTGTGCGCTGATTCACGCCGGTCACGAGCCTCCTACCCGAGCCGCCGGCGGCTAAACATTCGGATACGTTGTGGATGTGAGCCAGCCTCCGACCCCATCCGTGCCTCCCGACGAGCCGGAGGCCACCGAGCCGGTGCCGGACCTGTTGGATCTGCCGCCCGATGCGCTGTACTCGGCTCGACTGCCCATGGCGATGGCCTACGCAGCCGTGATGCACAGTCCGCAGAAGCGCAAGGACGACCTGGGTACCCCTTACATCACCCATCCCATGGCCGTGGCGTCGTTGGTCTGGCACTACGGTCTGGGGGTCCCTGCCTACGAGTCCGAGATCGAGGACCTGGTCATCGCCGCTCTCTTGCACGACGTGCCGGAGGACGCCGGAGGTGACAACCGACTGCGCGAGATCGGGGCGATGTTCGGCCCCCGCGTCGCAGCGGTCGTGTACTCCGCGACCGACAGTCTCGCCACCGATCCGGACCAGAAAGAGCCGTGGCGGCCACGCAAGGAGCAGCACATCGCCCGCGTGCAGCGCCTGGCCGCCCCCACCGACAGTGGCGCGCCCACCGACGCCGGCGCCTGCCTGGTGATCGCCGCCGACAAGATGCACAACCTGAGCGGCACGGCAGCGGCCGTCTCAGCGAGTGGGGATAACTATCTGGAACGGTTCAGCGGTGGTGTGACCGGCACCCGGTGGTACTACCGCACCATGTTCGAAGCGCTGCGGCCGGCGCTGCCCGACCCGATGATCGCTGACTTCTCCGTCCGGCTCGCCACCCTGGGTGCCTGACCCGGACCATGACCGACCTCACGCCGTTCGAACGCGCGGCCGCGCTTACGCAGGTCCCGGCAGAGCGCCAGGGCGACCTCCATTTTCTGGGGGATATTCCGGGGGACTGGGCGCAGGGACGTACCGCCTTCGGTGGTCTGTCCGCCGCGCTGTTGATCGATGCGGTCCGGCGACTACCCGAGACGTCAGGGTCATCGGTTCGCTCCCTGGACGTCGCCTTCATCGGTCCGGTGCCGCCCGGAACCGTCAGCGTCGTGGCCCGGGCACTGCGGCGCGGGAAGTACCTGACTCACGCTTCGGCGGAGCTACTCGGGACCGATGGAGTGCCGCTGACCTCGATCCACGCGGTCTTTGCCGAACTGCGTGAATCAACGGTCCAGGTCAGGCCTGAACCGCCCCCGATGACACCGGTCGACCAGTGCCTCGAGATGCCGCACCTCGAGGGGATCACGCCCGACTTCGCCCGCAACTTCGCGATCAGCTTTGCCCTCGGGATCCCCTTCACCGGTAGCGATGAAGCCCGGATCAACGGATGGTGCCGGCACCGCACCCCGACGACCGGACCGGCGGCCGTTGCGGCGCTGGTGGATGCGTGGCCCGGGTCGGTACTGCCGGTGCTCACCGCCCCCGCCCCGGCCAGCACGGTGCGTTGGTCCCTGCAGTTCCCCGGCTCGTGCGACATCATCGGCGACGACTGGTTCTGGTACGAGTCCGACACCGTGATCGCCGCTGGCGGCTACTCGACGATGACGGCACGGCTGTGGCAGGGCGATCGGCTGGTGTCGTGGTCCGAGCAGTTGCTGGCGGTGTTCGAGCGGCGCTGACCGCTTCAGTGGTCGTGGGGGATCAGCGGGTCGTCGGCCGGATTCGGGGGTAGCTCACCGGGCGGGACCGAGCGGTCCGCCTGCTGGATCAGGGCCACCGCCTCATGCGGGTCGTCGGTGACCTGGAGCAGATCCAGATCACTGGAACTGATCAGTTCGTGGAAGATCAGCTGGTGCCCGATCCAGTCGAGCAGTCCGCTCCAGAAGGAACTGCCGATGAGGATGATCGGGAACGTCGTGATCTTGTGCGTCTGGACCAGAGTCAGTGCCTCGAACAACTCGTCCAAGGTCCCGAACCCACCAGGCAGCACTACGAAACCGCGGGCGTACTTGACGAACATGGTCTTGCGGGCGAAGAAGTAACGGAAGTTGATGCCGACATCCACCCAGTCGTTCAGTTTCTGCTCGAACGGCAACTCGATGCCCAGCCCGACCGACACGCCGCCGGCTTCGCATGCCCCGCGGTTGGCCGCCTCCATGATCCCGGGACCGCCGCCGGTGATGACGGCGTAGCCCGCCTCGACCAGCCCCTGGGCGATGTCCCGGGCCAACGCGTAGTTGGGGTGGTCCGGGGCCGTGCGGGCGCTGCCGAAGATCGAGATGGCCGGTCCGAGTTCGGCGAGGGCCCCGAACCCCTCGACGAACTCCGCCTGGATGCGCATCACGCGCCAGGGGTCGGCCGTCACCCAGTCGGCGTCGTGCCGCGAATCGAGCAGTCGCTGGTCGTGGGTCGAGGCCAGCGCCGCGTCGGAGCGCACGGACATGGGGCCGATCTGGCGCCGAGCGGGTCGGATGGGGGCCATGGGACCTCACCCTAGTTACTCGGGCGACCAGAGACGCGCCGCGCGGAGATCCGGCGTCAGGCGCGGCCGCGCACTGCCCGCGCGGGCAGTCGGTCGCCCCGGATCGAGGAGACCATGTCCAGCACCTGACGGGTGGCCGCAACGTCATGGACCCGCCACACGCGGGCGCCCAACCAGGCGGTCACGGCGGTGGCTGCCAGCGTCCCGAGGAGCCGGTCAGCGGGTGCTGTGATGTCCAAGGTCTCGCCGACGAAGTCCTTGCGCGACAAGGACATCAGCACCGGCCACCCGGTGGCCACGAGCTGGTCGGTGGCGGCTGTGGCGGTGAGGGTCTGGGGGGTGGTCTTGCCGAAGTCGTGACCGGGGTCGATGATGACCGATTCCCGAGGGACGCCGCAGGCGACCGCGCGGTCGGCCAGCGCCCGGGTGGTGGCGACGATGTCGGCCACCACATCCCGGTACTCGACGCGGTGGGGTCGGGTGCGCGGGACCTGGCCACCGGCATGCGTGCAGACGAGACCGACGCCGTACTCCCCGGCAACCTCGGCCAGGCGTGGGTCGTGGCCTTCCCAGGCGTCGTTGAGCAGATCGGCGCCTTCCTCGCACACCGCCCGCCCCACCTCGGCGCGCCACGTGTCGACACTGATCACGACCTCGGGATGGGCTTTCCGGACCTGCGACACGAAGGCCACCGTGCGACGCAGTTCCTCTTGGGTGTCCACCGGATCACCCGGACCGGCCTTGACCCCGCCGACGTCGATGATGTCGGCGCCCTCGGCCACGGCCCGGTCGACTGCCGCCAGTGCCTCGGCGTCGGCGAACGTCGCCCCCCGGTCGAAGAACGAGTCCGGCGTGCGGTTGATGATCGCCATGATCAACAAGTGGTCGTCGGCGAACGAACGGTTGCCGAGTCGAAGCATGCGGGCCTCCCAGTCGCTCGATTATGCGCCGCCCTGGGCGATACTGACCTGCGTGATCGTCGTGTTCGTGGTTCTGGCTGTCCTGGTGCTCGTGGGCGCGGCCTTCGTGCTGACCGGCCGGTGGGATCCCGGGATCCGCTCGGCGCAGCGCCCAGGTCCGCCGCAATTCACCACACCGGTCACCGCCGCCGAGGTGCGCGGGGCGCGATTCCGGGTGGGATTGCGCGGGTATCGCATGCAGGACGTGGACGCACTGCTCGCCCTGGTGGCAGACGAACTGGATCGACGCCGGTCCGTCGACGAGGACGGCGCGCCCACGGCGGTCGTCAGTCCGTCGGTCACCGGGCCAGTCGAGACAACCACGCCACCAGCAGGCTGACGCCGAACCCGGTGCCGCCTTTTCGACAGTCGGGTCGATCGGATTCGGTCCGTCCGACCCCGGCGATGTCGAGGTGGGCCCACGGGGCCTTCCCGGCGAACGGTTGCAGAAAGAGAGCCGCGGTGATCGACCCGGCCTGCGTCGTGGCGTCGGTGTTGCTGTTTGCGCTGTCGGCGATGTCCGACGCGATGGCGGACTCATAGGCGGACACCAGCGGCATCCGCCACACGGCATCGCCGGACCTCTGGCCGGCGAGCGCCAACTGTCGGGCCAGCCGATCGTCATTGCTGTAGAGCGCCGCGTGTTGGCGGCCCAGTCCCACTGTGGCAGCGCCCGTGAGAGTGGCGAGGTCGATCATGACGTCGGGGGCCAAGGTGTCCGCCGCCCAGGCGAGAGCGTCTGCCAGGACGAGTCGGCCTTCGGCGTCGGTGTTGCGGATCTCGGTGGTGCGCCCCCCGTAATGCCGCACGACGTCCCCCGGTCGCATCGCCGACCCGCTGGGCATGTTCTCAGCACACGCCAGCACTCCGGTGACCCGCACGGGCAGTCGGAGTTCGCGGACGGCGGTGATGGCGCCGATCACCGCAGCCGCACCGCTCATGTCCGTCTTCATCAGGGGCATGGCCGGGGGTGGCTTCAGGGACAGTCCGCCGCTGTCGAAGGTGATCCCCTTGCCGACGAGCACCACGTGCGGACCGGCGTCACTCCCGCGGTACTGCAGAACGGTCAGGTTGGGGTCGTGGGCGCTACCCGCCCCTACGGCCAGGATCCCGCCGAAGCCGCGCGGCATGAGCCAGTCGGGCCCGTGGGCGACAGTGGGCACCCTGCTGACAGCGGCGGCCTGGTCGGCCAGCCAGGTGGGTGACTTGATGTCTGAGGGGGTGTTGGCCAATCGGCGCGCCATAAGGACCGCAGTTGCCACCCGAGCGCCCCGCTCGATCGGCTCGACCGCGCCCGGGTTCGGTGCGACGAGTTCGACCAGTCCGGGGTCCCCGACCAGATTCTGCGTACCCAGGACGATCCCTGCGGCGACCTCGACGGATCCGTGGGCGGGGACGAGGCAGATCAGCGGATCGTCGGAGCCGGCGGCGCGACCCACCTGGGCTCCAGCCGCTCGCAGCGCTGCGGGGGAGTCGTCCGTCGCGTCGACAACGAGGTGGGGGTCGGGTGCCGCCGTGTCGGGCTCACGCGCGACGGCGGCCAGAGCGGGCCCGAAGTGGTCCATGAGGTGGTCGGTGACCGCGCTGGACGGGGGTCTGCCGGGTACCCGGATGACAGCGACCCGTGGTGAATCGCCCACCACCAGGTCGGTCAGAAGGAGGGTCGGGGGGGCGTCGGCCACGCCGAACCTGTCAGCCCGCAGTGGCGGTGAGCTGGGCGCCCAGGTCGCGCGCCTCGTCGGCGGTCAGTTCGACCACCAGGCGTCCGCCGCCCTCCAACGGAACCCGCATGATGATCCCGCGGCCCTCTTTGGTGACCTCGAGCGGTCCGTCACCGGTTCTGGGTTTCATGGCGGCCATGAACAGCCCCTTCCTTGACGTTCTGGGGACCCATTATTCCCGATGCGGGACGTGGATCGCAGCGACCCCGCCGTAGTCAGTCGACGACGGCCAGAAGGAGACCGTCGCCAGACGGCACCAACACCGGGGTGAGACCTTCGTGACCACGCACCATCGTGACCAGGTCGCGCAGTGCCACCGTGGCCGTGTCGCGTTGTGCGGGATCGGCGACGCGGTCACCCCACAGTGCGTTGTCGAAGGCGATGACCCCGCCGGGCCGCAGCAGTCGCAGGGCCTGTTCGAAGTACAGCGAGTACTCGGACTTGTCGGCGTCGACCAGCACCAGGTCGTACGCGCCATCGGTCAGCCGGGGCAGCACGTCCAGGGCGCGCCCTGCGATCAGACGGAACCGGCCGGGGGCGATCTCACCGGCAGTCAGCGTCTCGCGGGCGACCCGCTGATGCTCGAGTTCGATGTCGATCGAGGTGATGATCCCGTCCTCGGCCATGCCGCGCAGCAGCCACAGCGTCGACACGCCGGCACCGGTGCCGATCTCGACCACGTGGCGGGCCGAGATGGCGCGGGCCACGAACCGCAGCAAGGCGCCACTACCGGCGCCGATCGGGGAGCAGCCCAGTTCGGACGCTTTGGCTCGAGCGGTGGTCAGGACCTCGTCCTCGACCACGAACGCGTCGGTGAACGCAAAACTGTCGGTGTTCGGGGCGGTCATCGTCACCTCCGGTGATCCGGGGCCTGGGCTCCGGATGATTGGCACAACCTCCGCACCCTAACGGGGCACGGGCGGTTCGGTTGCCGCTTGAGCGGTGGTCACGCCGCCACGCAAGGGATCCGGGCTTAGGGTAACCCTCGTGACCGACGGCCCTGATGATCGCCCGACCGCCCCGCCTGGCGGAAGTGTGCCCGAATCGCCTGCCGAGACCCATCTGAGCGATCTGTTCGGTTCGTCCGAGGGCGAACCGGTCGCTCCCGACGAGTCGGCCGCCTCTGTCGCGCCGCCCGCCGAGCCGGTGTCCGGCGGGCGGGACCCCGAGCTCTCCGGATCCCCGGCATCGACCGGAGTGCCCGACTCGTGGGCGCCACCGGTGCCCACCGAACGAGCCCCAGACCATGCCACCGAGGTCATCACCCCCCCAGCGCCGGATCCCGTCGCCCCCGTCCCGGCAACGGCTTCCGGCTTCACGCCTCCCGGCGCCCTGCCTGCCCGGACGGCCACATCGTCGGGCGCAGGCAAGACCGGCATCATCGCGCTGGCCATCGTGGCCGGCCTGGTCGCCGGCCTGCTCGGCGGTTTTGTGGGCGCCGCGCTACAGGACCGCCTCGGCGGGTCACTGACCACCGGATCGGTGAGTTCGCTACCCCAGTCGTCGTCGGATGCGCCGCCGCTACAGCCCGGAAGCGTGGCCGCCATCGCCGATGCGACGCTGCCGACCGTGGTGTCGCTGTCCGTGTCCGGCAATGGCGGAGAAGCCACCGGCTCCGGCTTCGTCATCAGGGACGACGGCTACATCCTGACGAACAACCACGTGATCTCCGGCGGGGCCAATGGCGGTCGGATCGTCGTGTCGTTCAACGACGGGAGCCAAGCCAAGGGCAGCATCGTCGGCCGCAGCGCCTCGTACGACCTGGGCGTCGTGAAGGTCGACCGCACCGGATTGGAGCCGGCTCCGCTGGGCAACTCACGCGCGGTGCGGGTGGGCGACCCGGTCATCGCCATCGGTTCGCCGTTGGGCCTGAACGGCACGGTGACCACCGGCATCATCAGCGCGCTCAACCGACCGGTGACGGCGGGCGGACAGGGCGAGCAGTCGTTTATCTCGGCCCTGCAGACCGATGCCGCCATCAACCCCGGGAACTCCGGCGGCCCGCTGCTGGACGCCGAAGGCAAGGTGATCGGAGTGAACTCGGCCATCGCCACCGTGGCGCAGGGCAGCCAGGGCGAGGCCGGTTCCATCGGCCTCGGGTTCTCCATCCCCATCAACCAGGCGAAGCGGATCGCTGAGGAGATCATTGCGACCGGTCGGTCCGATACGCCGATCATCGGGGTGTCCCTGGATTCCCGCTATAACGGCGACGGGGCGAGGGTCGAGGATGTCACCGGCGACGGTCCGTCCGCCGGAAAGCTCAAGGCAGGCGATGTCATCGTCAGCGTGGACGGCGCTCCGGTGACCGACGCGACGGAACTGATCGTCGCCATCCGCACCAAGGCCCCGGGTGACGAGGTGACCCTGGGACTCGAGGGGGGTGACGAGGTGACGGTGACCCTCGGGGTGAGTCCGGATCAGTGACGCCGGCTCGGAGAGTCTCTGGCCCACGCGCCTTGCGCGTACTCTGAACCGGTGTGGAACCTGGGTCTGGCCGAGATCGCGGTCATCGTCCTGATCGGGCTTCTCATCTTCGGTCCGGACAAGCTGCCGAAGGCCATCAAGACCCTGTCGGGGATGCTGCAGAACCTGCGCAGTGCTGCCTCTGACGCGAGCCGATCGCTGCAGGATGCGGCCGGCTGGGACTCTACGGAGACCAGGCAGACCCTCTCCGACCTGGCCGACCTGCACCCCAAACGCCTGATGGGGTCACTGCTGGACGAAGCGGAGCCGAAGCCGGCGGCGAAGCCCGGTGGCCCGGCTACCGGTCGCGCTACCACCGCTCCGAAGGCCGATCCCAGCGACTTCGACCCTGAGGCCCCCTGATCGGACATTGCCGTTAGCGTGAGGCGGTATGACCTCCCCGGCGCTTGCCTCTGTGGACGATCCCGACAAAGTGCGGGCGTTGCGGCGGATGAAGGTCATCGCGTTGTCGTTGCTCATCGTGGCCGCCATCGTGTGCCTGTACGCCTGGCACATGGTCGAGTCGGGCGGTGCCCCCGTCTGGGGGTACATCCGGGCGATGGCCGAGGCCGGCATGGTCGGCGGCCTGGCCGACTGGTTCGCGGTGACCGCGCTGTTCCGCCATCCGTTGGGGCTGCCGATCCCGCACACCGCGTTGATCCCCAACAAGAAGGACCAGTTGGGAGACTCCCTGAGCACCTTCGTCCACGGCAATTTCATGAGCCGGCAGAACGTGGTGGAGAAGGTGGAGGGGGCGCAGCCGGCGCGGCGCCTGGTGGAGTACCTCGCCGATCCCGGGCACCGGCAGACACTGGTGGCCGAGGGAGCCTCGGTGGCCCAGGCGTTGATCGACAATCTGGACGATCAGCAGATCCAGACGATGATCCGCAATGCCGTGTTCACCCAGTTGAGTGAGAACGCCTGGGGGCCACCGGCCGGTCGACTGTTGTTCGCGGCCGTCGACAACGGCAATCACACCGGCGTCGTCGACGGGGTGTTGACGGCCCTGCACCGCTGGTTGCTCGAGAACCGGGATCGGGTTGCGACCGTCATCGCCGACCGGGGGCCCATCTCGCAGGACGGTCCGATCCGGTGGGTGCACGAGCGCATCGGCTACAAGGGCGCCGACCTGTTGTTGCAGTGGGTGCAGAACCTGCGCGACAACCCGGCCGATCCGGCCCGCCAGCAGTTGGACGCCGCACTTCTGCGCATCTCGGAGGAGCTACAGCACGACCCCGAGATGATCGAGCGCGTCGAAGGATGGAAGACGCTCGTGCTGCAACACCCGGAGACACAACGGGTGGTCAACGGCATCTGGCCGGCCGCCAAGGAGTTGGTGACCGATGCGCTGGCGGATCCGGACAGTGACCTGCGCCGGCGGGCCGAGGCGTACCTGGCCGACACGTCCGTGCGACTGCGGGACGATCCGGCATTCGCCGAATCCGTGGATCGCCGGATCGCCTCCGGTGCCGGGTACCTCGTCGACCGGTACGGGGCCGACGCCGTGGGTCTCATCTCCGACACCGTCAAACGGTGGGACGCGTCCGAGGCGTCGCGGCGAATCGAAGTCGCGGTGGGCAAGGACCTGCAGTACATCCGGATCAACGGGACCGTCGTGGGCGCGCTGGCGGGTCTGGTGATCTACTCGGTGGGCAATTTGCTTGTGGGCGGCTGACGCGTAGGCGCAGCACGCAATACTGACGGCATGCGTAGAACTGCTGTCACTGTTGCCGGGCTTGCGATGGTGGGGATGGGCTCGGCCGCCTGTTCCACCTCGACTTCGGCCCCCAGTACGCCGCCGTCAACGGAGGCCTCCATGTCCGCGCTCCCGAGTTCGTCGCCCATGGGAAGTGTGCTGCCCCCCATCGAGATCACCGAGGCAAAGAAGACCGTCGATGTGAAGGTGGGCGACACCCTCAACGTCACCACGGCCGACGTCACGCAGGTGAGCACCGACAACGCGGAGGTCCTGAAGGTGTCGCAGCCCCGAGACGACGGCTCGGCCCAGTTCAACGCGGGTGCGGAGGTCGCGTCCGCGGGCACCGCGAAGCTCATGGTCTACGGCGCCGGCGACAAGCAGCTCTACGTGGTGACGGTGACGGCCGCCGAGTGATCACGCCTGAGACGGCGTTTCCCGGCCATCGGCGAACGACTGCGGGCGTAGGCGGCCACATGTGGCCGGGTATGCCCAACGGCCGCCACCGATGGCCGCCTCTTCCCGAATCGCCGCCAGGCTGCTGGGAGGAGCTGCGCCCCGTGCGGGAATCGAACCCACGGCCTACCGCTTAGGAGGCGGTCGCTCTATCCGACTGAGCTAACGGGGCAGCCCCCACAGGTTACTCGCGGACCCGCCGCCGTTCCGGAGTCCGGTGTCCCCGCCCACTTGGACATGTTCCCTGGAGGGCGGGTTCAGCAGTTTCCCAGGAATCCTGCCGAGGCTGGGGACATGTCATCGCTCGGATCATCCTCGGCCACCCAACTGATCGGCTTGGCGCTGGCCGGCGCCGTCGCCGGTGCGGGGGCCACCTTCGTCGTCACGAACGCCGCCGCGGACGTGGCGCCTCCGGCCGCCGTCTCCGGTCCCACCGGAACGTCTCAGGGCGCTGCCGGGCAGAGCCCGGGTGGCTCGACCCGGCCGCAGCCGCAGAGTCAACCGAACGTTCCGCAGGGAACGCTGCCGCAGAACGCGCAACCACCGGCCCAGTCCCACCAGTGGGGCGGCGGCGGAACGTCGGACTCGCGATCCGGCGGATCCTGAGTTCGGGCCAGGGGCGATCCGCCGCGACAGTGGGCGAGGGAAAAGCGAACCTCCTCATAGGTTAGGCTTACCTAACTATGATCCGTCGTTCTCTGATCGTCCCTGTTGTGGCCCCCTTACTTCTGACTGCCTGCGCCGGCTCTGGCGACTCCGCTACCGGCTCAGGAACGGTGACCGTGACCAGTTCCGACTCGGCCTGCGATCTGTCCGTCACCGAGACTGCGGCCGGTCCGGTGACCTTCTCGGTGACCAACACCGGGAGCCAGGTCACCGAGTTCTACTTGCTGGGGGAGGACGGTCAGTCCATCGTGAGCGAGGTCGAGAACGTCGGCCCGGGGATCAGTCGGGATCTGGTGATCCAGGCACAGCCCGGGACTTACGTGACCGCATGCAAACCCGGGATGACCGGCGACGGCATCCGCGGGCAGTTCACAGTCACCGGCGACCCTGCCGGTACCGGCGACGTCTCCCGTCAGGTCACTGCGGCCACCACCACCTACACCCGGTACGTGAAGGAACAGACCGCCCAACTGCTGGCCGGAACCAAGGAGTTCGCTGCGGCGTATTCGGCAGGTGACGATCGGCGCGCGCGCGAACTCTATGCGCCCACCCGGTGGTACTGGGAGAGCATCGAACCGGTGGCCGAGTCGTTCGGGGATCTCGATCCGCGGCTCGACCTGCGGGAGGCGGACCTGGAAGAAGGCCAGAAGTGGACCGGCTGGCACCGGATCGAGAAGGACCTCTGGCCCCCGCGCGACTACGCTCCGCTGTCCCAGAAACAGCGCCAGGAGCTGGCTGAGCAGTTGGTGGCCGACACCGAGGAACTGGCCGAACGCGTGGACACCCTCGAACTCGGGATCGACCAGATCGGCAACGGCGCCAAGGAGTTGCTGGACGAGGTGGCCACCGGGAAGGTGACCGGCGAGGAGGAGTTCTGGTCACACACCGACTTGTACGACTTCGCCGCCAATGTCGAGGGAGCGAAGGTCATGGTCAGTGCGGTGCGACCGATCCTGCGCGACAAAGACCCGGAGCTCCTTGCGACGCTGGACCGACGCTTCGACACGCTGCAGGGGCTGCTCGACCAGTACCGCGAGGACGCCGGGTACGTGTCGTACACCCAACTCACCTCTGCGCAGGTGAAGGAGTTGGCGGTGGCGGTGGACGCTCTGGGCGAGCCGTTGTCGCGGGTGACTTCGGTGGTGATCGGGTGAGCGTCTCGCGCCGTGGGTTCTTGGGCCTGGCCGGCGCGGGGGTCGTCGTCGCCGGCGCCGGAGTGGCCGTGGGCCGGGCGGCCCCGACGGCCGCGGCCGCCACCGACACCTACCCCTTCTACGGTCCCCATCAGGCGGGGATCCTCACTCCGGCTCAGGATCGGCTGCACTTTGCGACGTTCGACCTCACGACCGACCGCCGGACCGACCTCATTGATTTGCTCCGGCGCTGGACCGAGGCCGCTGCCCGAATGACCCGCGGCGAGTCGGCCGGGACCTACGGACCCATGAGCGGGCCTTACGACGCTCCGCCGGACGATACCGGCGAAGCCTTCGGACTGCCGGCCGCCGGGCTGACCATCACGGTCGGCTTCGGGGCTTCACTGTTCGATCGATTCGGATTGCGCGACCAACGTCCTGACGCCCTGATCGACCTGCCCCGGTTCCCCGGTGACGCCCTCGAGCCGAGCCGCTGTGGGGGAGACCTCGCGGTGCAGGCCTGCGCGAACGATCCGCAGGTCGCGGTCCACGCAGTACGCAACCTGGCCCGGATCGGTTTCGGCACCGCGTCGGTGCGTTGGTCGCAATTGGGTTTTGGACGCACGTCCAGCACCAGCACCAGTCAGGACACTCCGCGCAACCTGTTCGGCTTCAAGGACGGGACCGCCAACGTGCGTGCCGAGGACTCCGATGCCGCCCAGCACGTGTGGGTTCAGCCCGGCGATGGTCCGGACTGGATGGTGAACGGCAGCTATCTGGTGGCACGCCGCATCCGCATGACCATCGAGACGTGGGACCGGACATCGCTGCGGGAGCAGGAGGCGGTCATCGGTCGCGACAAACGAGCGGGTGCGCCGCTGTCGGGCGGCGAGGAGATGACCGAGCCGGACTTCGCCGCCGCTGGTTCGGACGGCGGACCGCTCATCCCGGCCGACTCGCATGTGGCGCTGGCTCATCCCGGCCGATTCGGCGGTGTTCGGCTGCTGCGGCGTGGCTACAACTTCACCGACGGCAGCGACGGACTGGGTCGACTCGACGCCGGCCTGTTCTTCCTCGGGTATCAGCGCGATGTCCGCACCGGTTTCCTCCCGGTGCAGACGGAGTTGTCCCGCCGGGACGCGCTCAACGAGTACATCCGGCACGTGGGTTCCGGGGTGTTCGCCATTCCGCCGGGCGCTGACGAGGGCGGATTCCTGGGCGAAGGGGTGCTGACCTGACCTGGCGGTCACGCCGCGAGGGTGCTGACCAACGCGAACGCGCCGAAACACAGGGCCACGCTGACCACCACGTGAGCGAGTGCGGTGAGCCGGAACCCCTCACGCCACGACTCCTCGGTCAAGGCGGCGAAGGTCGAGAAGGTGGTGAAGGACCCGCAGAAGCCCACCGCCAGGAACACCTGAGCGGTGCCGGAGGTGCGGACCACCGCCAGCCCCATCAGGGCCGACCCCAGGACGTTCACGGTCAGCGTCCCCACAGCGATACGGCGCGGATGATTGGCGACCAGGTGCAACTGGACCCAGCGGTCCAGCAGGAACCGGGCGGGGCCGCCGAGGGCAGCGCCCAGCACGACCGCGATGACGTCGATCATCGCGCCAGCCGAACGGTGAATGACCATCCCACCCGGACGGCGACCCACCCGACCAGCACCGTGACCACGGTGTAGGCCAGTGCCAAGCCCGGCACCCCCGCTCGGGCTCCTGTGACCGCTTCGTCGGCGAACGTGGAGAACGTGGTCAAGCCTCCCAGGAAGCCGGTGGCGACGAACGCGGTCACGTAGGGAGGCACGCGGTCGATCACTTCGATCCGACCGAGGAAGATCCCCATGGCCAACGCGCCGATCACGTTCGCGAGGAAGATCCCCCAAGGCCATCGTTCGGGGTCGGCGGGAAGGGCGAGGCTGAGTCCGTAGCGGAGCAGGGATCCCAGCACCGCCCCCGCTGCGACGCAGGCCACCACTCGCCCCACGGGTGCCGCCACAGCCACGGTCCGACGGTAGCGGTCGTCAGCCCGCGCCGGGTCGGCTCCGGCGAGTGGGGAGCGAGTCGCTCAGCGGCTATGATTGGCACTCGGCAGCGGCGAGTGCCAGGTGACGGATGCAGTGATCTGGTCCGCTGGCTTCGCCGCCCGGGAGTGAGCGGAGCGGGTCCCTGTGCGCGGCGGCTGCCACCACGATGTGACAGTTGGAGGAGAAGTGCCCACCTACGAGTACCGGTGCACCGACTGCGGTCACGAACTAGAGGCCGTCCAGTCCTTCAGCGACCCGGCGCTGACCGAATGCCCGCACTGCGGAAAGTC